>SDBU01000007.1_pt1 | contig 311109 bp, 263 predicted proteins | sample 2277071 | NCBI WGS metagenome assembly SDBU01 (sample SAMN10397929, study PRJNA504765) | marine sediment metagenome | isolation source: marine sediment core GS08_GC12, 126 cmbsf | place: Arctic Ocean: Gakkel Ridge, Loki's castle | collected 2008
GCTGGTCAGAATGAACTGGACGGCGCTTGTGCCCTTAGTGTGCAGCTCGGTCTGGTGTTCTGCCGGCGGCACGCCCACATCATCCCAGAAGTATAGGGCCTCCGGCTTCATGTCAATCCGTTCGCACAGGAGTTGGAAGAACCTGGTCAGATCATCCCGGTTGAACCGGGAGGTGTCACAACCGTGCAAATCCAGAATCAACTCTCGTCCGTATGGTCTATTCATGCAGCCTTCCTTGGGTAAGTCAATCCGCTGCCATAACATCGTCGGCTGACTCTGCCCCTACAGGAATTCTTATCCCGAACTTTTCGTTCAGGCACCTGTCCCTTGCAAACGCCCTTGCGAACGCAGCAAATTCCCCTTTTGCCGACATGAACATAACAAACTTGTCCTTGTAGCTTTGGAGCACAATGCGCTCTTTCTTCTGCTTAGCCTTGAGCAGTATGTAGTAAACGGGGATGAGAGTGTCAAAATAAAAGGTTTGTCTTTTCTCGACATAAAACTGGCCATGAAGACCAACTGTGTTTATGGTCGTGCGCCCCAATGGACTGTCAGACTTTACCTTAGGGTTTCCGAGGTCGCCTCCCCTGTCGTCCACGACAAAACCGATGTGGTCTTCGGGATTGGCCTTCGTATCTGATGGATCAATAATGAGCGGCCGCCCGCGTGAGTCACGTTTCTGGTAGACTACCTTGGCTTCATCTGAATTGTCGGTCAACTCCGTCGGAAATTTATCCGACTTTTGCCCGTTACACTGCGCACATGCGAGTAGCAGATTCTTCCAATCATTCCTACGTTTCTTGTAGACCGATTTAGGGGAAAAGTGTTCTACTGCTTTCAGATGGCCCTTCTCAGGAATATATTGTTCGCAGTAGCAACACTTCCCGTGTTGCATTTTCCAAAGAGTCGCCACGACCGTTGGGTTCTTGTAACGTTTGCCTGTCGAAGGTGAGTCCTTCAATACTCCAGGACAGCCGGCGCGCTTGATCTTGATCATCCTGTCCCTCCGGACAAGTGCTCTTTCCGCCCTGCAATCTTACTTATCATCTCGTGATGCTGTTCTGATTGAATCTCCCGCTCAGGCTGTGTTTGACCGTGATAGAGAGGCAGTTTCTTAAGCTGTTCTTTCAGCTTCTTATAGCGTGCGTTTTGGGCTCGGCTCCTCTTATCCTTGCCAGCGAGAATTGAGGCCTCTCTCAGTAACTCCTCGGTCCCGATGTCTGCCTCGATCAGATATCCGAATACTTCTGAGGCCAACACTTGGTCGGCTCGTAAACCGCGGAGCGACGGAAGATAAACGCCGAGGTCGGCAATGCCATCAGCATTTCGCTGTGCTATCACGACCTGCGCCACCTCGTCCGGTACATCCGCGGTGCCAGCAGCGCAAATCGGCGAATGTGTAGTTGTGATGAATTGGATATTGGGGAACTGATCATGAAGCAATTGAATTATCCTTCTCTGCCATTGAGGGTGGAGATGCTGTTCAAGTTCATCCACCAGCACAATGCCTGTCACTTGTCGTCGTTTCTGCTTATTCGGGTACAGCAGCCACCAGGAAACGAGGTCCAGAACCCATGTGATAGTTGTTCTGTGCCCGTCGCCGAGCGCCCCCAAAGGAATGTACTCCTTGCCTCGCTCCCTTACTTCAATACCCTCTCTCGTCGTCAGCCTTGCCTCGTAAGGCTCCTCCAGCATGAGCATCTTACCCAAGAGTCCGACAACCGTCTTGTTAGCCTTGGATTCTGCTTCATCCTTTGTCTGGCGTCCCCGATACCTCGCCGCGTGACCCAATAGCCGCCACCATACGAGTTCGGGATTCTGCAATGGCTGGGCATACTTGAACAGTGTGTAAACGGCCTCTATCGCGAAATAGCCACGGTAATCTTCTGTAGCCACCAGTGTCCTACCAGCGCCATAGCCGCAGACAAAAATACGGTCCCATGGAAACTTTTCAGTCACCATTCGCGCCCAGTTATTGCCCTCTCGAACGTGAAGGTATTGGTCCACCTTCTCAAAGGTCCCTATCGTCTTTACACACGTCCTTATCCTGTAACGCTTCTTATTGCTGTCCCTGAGCTCGATCTCCACACTGGCCTTGCCTTTTTCGGTGGCCTTGCCTTTTTCGGTCCGAACGAACTTCCCGTCCAACTCACGGAGCAGCCCAGCCGCGCTGGATTCGTCGCAAAGTCCCATGGCAATACTGCGCAGAAGCGTCGTCTTGCCATCACCGTTGTCCCCGACGACCACCGTCCACATCGTGGTCTCCCCTTCTTCAGATTCAAGATTCAGGGTGGCATCTTCAAAACACCGGACGTTTTTCAGGACGACCTTCGTTATGTACATTGCCGATTACCCCCTACGCTCTGACATTCTTGCGGACCTTCGCAGCAGCACACTTTCTGGCCATCACCCATTCACTACGGTATCATTGACCAGCCGCCGCAGGCCGTCGCCATCATAGGTGAACATGGTAACGGGATTGCATTCGCTGGGCATATTCTCAGCACCCGTTTAGTCAGTCCTGATAGTGGTGCTTAATCTTATTGGAGACGAAGGTCAAAAAGGCCTTGACCGTGGCGCGGTCGGTGGGGCCACTGCCTTGCATCCCGATAACACAGACGTAATTGCGCTGCCACATCATACCGGTGATGCTGCCGGCAGCCTGGGCGACGAAGGCCTGCTGCTTGATGGTATTGTACAGAGTGAAGGAGGCGGCGCCATCCCGCTGGGTCTCGCGGTGGGGGAGGAAGTAGGCTTTAGCCTGCTGCCAGGTGCCCAGCCGGAACATATCTACGCTTATCCGCTGGTGGCTTTTCTTGTAGATACGCTGATGAGCCGCGCTCATGCCCTGCTGGCGCATGTGGGGGACAGCTCCGTCGTAGATAGTGTATAGGACTTCGTTGGTACTGCCACCTCGATCAGTACCCGCCATCACCTGCCAACCGGTTAGCTGCCCACTGGTGGGCATAAAACTGGCCAGCAGCGACTCTGCCTTGGCGATGGGCGCCCATAGCAGGGTTCCAGCCACCAGCACAACCACTACGGCAACAACCAGCCGTAACTTGGTCATCAGTCCTCTCCCCTTAGCCTAACCGGCCAACGGCTCATCGTCGTTTTCGGTGGTGTTATCCTCCGAGGACTCTTCAGTCAATGATGAGATTTCATCTACTGCTTCCTGGGAGGCCTGTTTGAACTCGCGGATGCCTTTGCCTAAGCCACGCATAATTTCCGGTATCTTCTTAGCCCCGAACAGCAACAGGACAATCAGCAAGATTACCAGGATTTCCGGGGTGCCCAGGCTACCAAGAAAGGCCAACATGCTACCACACCTCCTAGGGGTGCGCGCTATGCGATAGTCTGCTGTATGATGTTCATCTGGGCCGGGTCACTGGTGCCCACGCCCAGTTGGGCGGCGGTAAAGATATGACTCATGCGATTGTTACTAATCGGTGACTTGCCGTGCTCCTGGCGGGCCTGGTTAAGGAGCTGAGCCCCCAGGAAATCAAGGGCCACCGGATCTTGGGACATCAATAGGCTCTGCTGGGCCCACTGGAATTGGGGCTGTCCTCCCGGGCCGCCTTCGTACTGGCCCTTCAGCGCGTCCAGGATATGCAGCACGGTTTTCTCGCGGATCAGCGGGTGCGAGCACATATACGGTATATAGGGATCACAGTTATTATCGTGGGCGCTACCGGTGTGTTGGAAGATGCCAAAGGCGATATTCTTCAGCGCCAGGGTTATCCCCGCATCCCCGTGGTTTTTTAGGATGGGGATGTTTATCATCTTGGTTATCTGCTGAGTGACAATTTTGCTGCAGGCGGCCGCTTCCTTCGTATCCTTGCCGTGCGCCGGGAATTGCTGGGTAACTGCGCTGTCGTAGCCGGGACCAGCGCCGTCAGTCGCCCGCAGCCAAGTACCGTCTTCCTGCTGCCCGATGGTAAAGCCAGCTCCTTGCAGATGGCCACCGTAGCGGTCGAAGACAATTATATTTTCCGGCTTCACTCCGACGGTCATTAACTGTTCTTTGATAATCTGCAGGAGCACCGTGTTGTTGTACATCCGAGCTCCGCCGAGGCAGTTTATCTTTATACCCACCGAATCCTGGGGCCCGAACAATCCGCGCCAGGCTGCTTCAACATCCAACTCTCCAGTCAGATAGCAGATGCCCGTCTGGACCATCATCTTAGTCTTCTGATAATCAGTGTGCCCGGCTTGCAGATCCAACACGCCAGGCGCGTGCAGGTCAACAACGCGGCTGGTAGTGGCGGCTGTCTGCTGGGCAGATACGACTGCACCAGTACCCAGCGCTGCTGCCCCGGCCAACCCGGCACTGGCAGCTATGGTGCGCTGGATGAACTCTCGTCTGGTTAACTTGTCACCCGCCATTGAGCCTGCCTCCTGGTGCGACCATGCCCGCTTTGCTACCCTGATTCTATTCGTTTGACGGCAACTGTGTCAAATTAGTTTGCTCCAGCAACTGTTCCACCTGGGCCCGAGTACAACGGCCGATACCGAAACAGGCGGCATTAGCCGACCCGGCGGCCACCGCCCATCGCCACCGCTCTGCCAACGGCCGCTCCTCAACAGTGGCCGCGACCAAGCCCGCTACCAGGGCGTCACCACTGCCCACCCGACTGACCAGCTCTATCTGAGGTGGCTTGATCCACCAACTGCCCTCCCCACAGACAGCTATGGCTCCCTCCACGCCCAGTGATGTCAGTACCAGTTCAATGCCCCCGGCCAATAACTCCTGACTGGCCTCCACCACGCCTTCCGGAACACGTAGCTGGCGGGACATCAGCCACTCCAGTTCGTTCAGATTGGGCTTGATTACCTGGGGAGCGGCCTTAACGCCCTGCCGCAGCGGCTCCTCGTGGACATCCAAAACAGTGGGCACCTCCGCCTCATTCGCTGTCTCTATGAGTTCACGGTACAGGTTTACCGGAACCCCGCGGGCCGGATTGCCTGCTATCACCGCTATCTGGGCATCGGACAACAGCCGACGCCACATCTTCTTCAGCCGGGCCACCTCGCGGGGACTGATCAACGGCCCCAACTCATCCACCCGGGTTTCGGTGCCGTCAGGGTCAACGAAGGTCTGGCACAGCCGCGATTCCTCGGCAATACTCACAAAGTTGGACTTAATGCCTGCCCGGCGCAGGTCAGTCTGAATAAACTGCCCAATCAGACCGCCGGCAAATCCGGCAACCGCTACCTTATGATTCAGGTTGCGCAGCACCCGGGCTACGTTAATCCCCTTGGCTCCGGCGGCGACATGAAAGCGGCTGGCGTGATGAAATTGCCCCACCCGGAACCTCTCCACCTCATAGGTACGGACCATCGCCGCATTACAACTTGCAATTAATATCATATCTCGCTACTCCCGAGTTGTCTCCGTGCAGTATCTTTTTGTGCAGCTTCTCCCTCAATTTCCCTCATCAATACCCACATTCCTGCCTGCACAAACCGGGGCAATAGTAAGACAGCCACCCCTTCGTCAAGCTCAGGATGGCTGTCATTGGTGAGCGTTGGGTTACTGCTACCAGCAGACTTAACCGGGGGGCGGTACTCCCGGACGCCCACAGTTGCCCTCCTCGTCCTTTTCATTGCAGTCCGGAGGGTAATCCGCACAGTCATTGCCGTCCCAGTCAATCGGTGAGATGATTCTCCAGGGGTCCAAACCACTATTGTCTTCCATCGGGTCGTTCAACAGACCGCCATCCGGATGTGCGTCAAGAAGCTGCGTGTTGGAAAAGGTGTTGCCTGTGAATTTCACCAAGCCCGCAGTAATGTACACTGAACCGGTAATCTCATTGTTGTCTGCATTGAGCCTGACCTCCTCTGAACCTATCGTTAGTGCACCGAAAGGCCCCGGGGCTATAATAGTGTTGTCGCTAAGCGTCATAGTCCCCGTAGAGCCTCCCAGCACCGCGAAGCCGGCGGAGTTTGGCCCGGCAGTAATAGTATTATCTGTGACTGCACAATTTGGGGTCCCTCCCACGCTCAGTGCGCCCCGGTTCGGAACGTCACAGTTAATAGTGTTATTCTTAACGGTGGCCGGGCCCGAGCAGTCAAAGATGTTCACCCCGCCCCCGCTGATACTGCTATTATTCTGGATGGTGATCGGTCCCGTTACCTCTTCCAGATGGATGCCCAGCGGCTTGGCATTAATGGTGCAATTTTCAATGGTGACCCCGCTGTTAACCGCCACAATCTCGATCCAGTCATTATCACTGCTCATCTGGATGCCACGGATAATAATCCCCCCGCTGCCCTGCTGGGGGCTGACGACACTGGCTGCATGGGACTGCGGGCGCGCTCCGCCCTGGGCGGACATACCTCCGGTGACCGGTCCGGAAATGTAGATACCCGCGGAACTGCCCCCAAAGATGGCATCAGTAATTGTAATCGAAAAGTTCACGCCGGCCGCGCCTTTAATGAACAAACTGTCTTTGAAGGTCACGTCGTTCATCTTGGCAGTTATCCCGGCGCTCAGTCCTTTCATTTCCACAAAGAGACCGGCTTCGCAACTCATCTGGGTCGCATCGAGCTCCAGCAGATTTCCGTGCATGTCAATACGCGCTCTTCCGGTCAGTTTGGTGTTTTCTGACAGGTCCAGGGAAACATTACCGTTCAGGGTAGCGTTAAACTCGCCGTCAAACTTGAAGCTCTTGAGCGTCACATCCACATTAGCAGTATTAGGTATATTCAAAGCGTTGAAAGTGAAGGGACCCACCACGGTTGACCCGATGTCGTCCCAGTTAAACGTGGTAAGCGCGCTACCTAAAGTCACGGCTGCTTGGGCATAATTTCCGTACTTGCTTTGCAGGACCGCGTCGGAGACGCTGAACCCCAGGTCCAAATTATCATACTTCTCGCTGTCCAGTTTGAGAGTTACCTTTCCCAGCCCGACAAGATTAAGTGTTGCCGTAGCGGCAACGTTGCTCTTAAAGTCGAAGACCGGGCTGCCGGCATCCACCTGTGAATTCACCGAAAAGTTATCCAGGCTGGCGTGCTGGGTGACGCCGACGGTAGCGGTTCCCTGCACCTTCAGGTCCAGGCTGAGGTCGTTGATATCATTACTACCGAGGTGCAGGTCGGCAGTGCCGCCTAGGGAGCCGCTGCCGCCAATGCTTACCCCTGTGCCGCTATTGTTATCAAACTGGTGGCTACCGCTCAAAAGATCGAGATTGTAATTCAGGGCAAACTGCCCGAAATCGTTGTCAATAATGCGCGAACCACTTGCGCGCCCCGCTTGCTGAGGCATGATATCGGCACTGGGGCTGCCCGCGGGGAACGCCGCCCCCGAAACGCCGCCGATGTTTACCGCCGCACTGGAAGGCAAATGGTTCCCGGCCAGTTCAATCCTGCGGTTGGCGTTGAAAACCACTCCGCCGGCATTGGAGATGGTAAAGCCCGCCAGGTTTAGGGCGCCCGCCGCATTTATCACCAAAGGTGCCGCCCCCGGCCCAGCAATTCTTCCTGTATAGCCCTGGTCCACCTCAATTCTCAGATCATAGCCAAACGAGAGCGAGTCTACCACCAGTTCGCGATTGGTCTGAATCACTACCGTCCCCAGTTCTCCTGCGGGTACATTGTTCTTCAGATATGTCACCGCATCAATCAGTTCACGGAAGTGGTCGTGGCTGCCGGCGGGAGGATTGTCCACAACGTAAACGGTCGTGCCCCCAGTCCACGGATCCCCATCAATCGGCCAGGGATCCAGCCCGACCACGCAGCGCAGCACCTTGATGGCATCCCCAACATCAGCCTGCCCGTTCTGGTTGGCATCAGCACAGGGGTCGTCGGGGTCAAGCCCTACCACGATGCGCAGTATCTTGATGGCATCGCCTACACCCGCCTTCCCGTCACCATCCATATCACCCGGCAGGCAGCCACCATTGGCCGGAGTAACCTCTGCGGAAGACAACGTAGCTGTACGAGCGGCAGATGGGGTTGAGCTAAGAGCAGTAACGGCCTTATGACTTCCCCCACCACAGCCACCTACCCCCACCACAATAGCCATCACCACCAGCATCAGAGCGACGAAACTCATCGGCGACTTCATGATGCTTACCTCTTTTCAAGTCCGTTATAGAAGCTACGCCTATCGAGAGGACGGTCAGGGCTATCCTCCTAATAGGCCGCTGACTCGTTGCAGGGCCATTTGGATGTTCTCTACGGAGTTAGCGTAACACATCCGCAGATAGCCCTCGCCATATTCGCCGAAGGCAGTACCAGACAGCACCGCCACATCCGCCTCCTCCAGACATTTGCCCTCCAGGGTGCAGCTGTCTATGCCCGTGCCCGTGATATTAGGGAAGACGTAGAAGGCCCCGTGAGGCCGCAGGCAGCTAATGCCGGGGATTTCATTGAGGCCATCCACAATCACATCCCGGCGACGCTTGAACTCGGCCACCATCGCCTGGGTGGGTTCCATCGGGCCGGTCAGGGCGGCGATGCCGGCCCGCTGAATGAAGGAGGCCGTGCAGGAAGTGCAGTTGGTCTGCAGCTTGGCGATCTGGGCCGCCAGCTCTTTATTCATCACCCCGTAGCCCAGTCGCCAGCCGGTCATAGCAAAGGTCTTGGACAAGCAATCAAGCAGGATGGTACGTTCCTTCATCCCGTCCAGGGCGGCGATGCTGTGATGAGTGCCCTCGTAGAGAATCTGTTCATAAGGCTCATCCGACATCACCATTAGGTCGTTGCTTATCGCCACCTCAGCGATGGCCTCCAGGTCTTCCTTAGTTAGCACGCCACCGGTGGGGTTTTGGGGGGAGTTGAGAATAATCATACTGGTCTTCTCGGTGACCAGTGCAGCCAACTCATCGGGGTCCAGGCGGAACTCGTTTTCTTCCCGCAGAGGCACCGGTACTGGCTTAGCACCCACAAAGTTAATCATAGACTCGTATATGGGGAAGCCGGGATTAGGATAGATTACCTCCTCGCCCGGGTTGACGACGGCGGTGATACCCCAGTAAATAATGGGTTTGGCTCCGGGTACGACTACTACCTCATCAGCCTGGCAGGGCATGCCCCGGCTTTCACTGATGTGCTGCGCGATTACCTGGCGAAACTCCGGATCACCGGCACTGGGCCCGTAATGAGTCCAGCCGCTATTGAGCGCCTCACAGGCAGCATCAATGATGTGTTGGGGAGTGTCAAAGTCAGGCTCACCAATCTCCAGGTGTATTATGCTTCTGCCTTCGGCTTCCAGTTGCTTAGCACGGGCCAGAACCTCAAAGGCAGTTTCTGTGCCCAGCCAGCTCATACGTTCAGCAAGTCGCATTGAGTTTCACCTCATATTAGGGGAAGTTATTACCAGCGCCGTCTGTCCGCAGAATGTCGGCGCAAAACACTAATTTCTTCCAGTACCCGACCAGTACCAATAGCCACACAGGAGATAGGGTCTTCGGCGATCTGGACGGGTATGCCGGTCTCCAACTCCAGCAGGCGGTCCATGCCGGCAAGTAAGGCTACACCTCCGGTGAGGTTAATACCTCTCTCTATAATGTCGGCGGCCAACTCGGGGGGAGTCTGCTCCAGAATGCTTCTGACCCGATCCACGATCTGCATCACAGCCTCACTCATAGCTTCGCGGATTTCCGCCGAGTTGATACGGACTACCTTGGGCAGACCCGAAACAATGTCTCGACCACTGACCTCCATCTGCTGGTCCTCGCCCATATCAAAGGCACTGCCGATTTGGATCTTTACCAGCTCGGCACTGCGCTCCCCGATATCCAGGTTATATACCCGCTTCATGTGACGGATTACGGCCTCGTCCAGGTCATTACCACCAATCCGCACTGAATCGCTAACTACGATACCACCCAGAGATATCACTGCGACATCGGTAGTGCCCCCGCCAATGTCAACTACCATATTACCGCCCGCCATGGCTATGGGTAGACCCGCTCCCACCGCTGCCGCCATCGGCTCTTCAATAGGAATGGCATCGCGGGCACCGGCAGCCCGCGTTGCGTCCAAGGCAGCACGGCGTTCGACACTGGTGGCCCCGGAGGGAATACATATCACCACCAGAGGTCGCAGAAACCGGCTCCCAAAGCCACAAGCTCGGCGGATCAGGTGAGCCAGCATCTCTCGGGTGATGGAATAGTCAGCGATGACGCCGTCGCGCAACGGGCGCAGAGCGATAATATTACCGGGGGTCCGTCCTAACATGCTCTGGGCTTGTTGGCCGACGGCCAGGACTTTGCGGGAGCGGTGGTCAATAGCTACCACAGAGGGCTCACGAAGAATTATACCACGGCCCCGGGCGTAGACAACGATATTGGAAGTGCCCAAGTCAATGCCCAGGCGATCCCCTAGGCCAAACATAGCGCCTCCTGGGTATCAGCGCGTCCTCGCCGGACGATTCTGGCGCCCAGGGACTGGAGCTTGCTCGTAAATGTCTCATACCCACGCTCTAAGAAATGCACCCCATCTATCTCGGTCTGGCCCTCGGCGGCCAGGCCAGCCATAACCAGAGCAGCGCCAGCCCGAATGTCGGTGGCTTCTACCGGCGCCCCGCTGAGTTTAGCAGTCCCCTTAAAGATAGCTACCTGGCCGACCACCTTGGCACTGGCCCCCATGCGGATCATCTCATCAATATAGTTGAAACGGGCGTCGAAGATAGTTTCCTCGATTATACTGGTGCCATTAGCCAATGAAGCCAACACCCCGTGGGCCGGTTGAAGATCAGTGGGGAATCCCGGATAGGGGGCGGTAATTACATCCACTGCTTCCGGGCGCCTATCGGCCACTATCCGGATACTATCCGCAGCCACTTCCAGCTTCATCCCTGCACTGCGCAGCTTCCTGACTACCATATCCATATGCTGGGACTGGCCTCCCAGGACTGTGACATCGCCGCCAGCCACAGCAGTAGCATACAGAAAAGTCCCGACCTCCATTCGGTCGGGAATAGATCGGAACCGACACCCGTGCAGTTCATCAACTCCGTTGATAATTAGCCGCGCCCCCTGGCCATTGCTGATATCGGCGCCACACTGCTTCAATAACTGCTCGCAGGCTATTACCTCGGGCTCCCGCGAGGCGTTTTCTATTATGGTCCTGCCCTCAGCCAGGACCGCAGCTAATAGAATGTTTATGGTGGCCCCCACACTACGGGTGCGGGGCTCCATAAATATCTTTGCCCCCCGCAACTGGGAGGCCTGGGCCCGCATCACTCCGTATTTTTCCTCAACATCAGCCCCCAATGCCTTAAAACCATTTATGTGAAAATTCACTGGCCGGGAACCGATCACACATCCTCCCGGCAGTGGCACCTGGGCTTGACCAAGTCGCCCTAACAAGGCTCCCGCCACATAAAACGAGCCCCGCATGCGGCGAACCAGGTCATACGGGGCAGAAGCTGTCTGGATATTGCTGGCATCTATCTTGAGCGTTCCCGGAGCAATGAAGGTGCATTTTACCCCCAGGGCACGCAGCATCTGAACCATGGTACCTACATCATATATGTCGGGCACATTTTCAAGTATGGTCTCGCCATTGATCAGGATAGATGCGGCCAGCAACGGTAGCGTACCATTCTTTGAACCACTGACGGATACTGTACCCGATAGGGGATTCCCTCCGGAAATGATTAACCGGTCCATCAAGTATTCCTCCCAAGGTGCCATATCTGGTTCTGCTACAGGTGCTGCGAGAATGTCCTTATGGATAGCCACACAGAATTGTAAGTTGGTTTATCACCACCTTCAGTATAACCTATTATAGTTAATCTTGCAAGGAACCACTCGTTAGGTAGGGGTTAGCCACTACTATCTGCCCCCGTCCTGGTGGAAAGTGCGTATGGTCAACCTACCAGACGCAGGCAGGAACTGAAGCAACTACCCAGAAATGAGGAAGTATTGAGTACCAAGGAGAACGCGGGAAGCGGGGCGGAGAGCCCCCCAGAGGAATAATTGGTACGAGGACCTAAAGACAGTTAGGCGCTAAAAACCCGAAGCCTTCCGCGGCCAAGCCTGCTCGCGATTAGGCTGCTCCAGGCGGCGGGAGTTCTGGCTGCTGAGCATGCAACCAGCCACGGCACACAGGCCTAATAACATTAGGCTGGCGATTGTAATAGTGGCAATAATAAACATGGCAGTCCCCCCTGGCATAATCGGTGCAATGTTATTATCGTCATCTTGACTGATAGCTTTAGTCCAGTAGAGTAAAAAGTTACGCATAACAAATCACTCAAGAGGGACCAATGTCCTTAGCCCGGCAAATTCCACCACTGCAAAAAATGGAGATTGCCGACCTCATTGATGCGGCGATTCGGCTGTATCGCCACAATTTTATCCCCTTGCTGGAGATCGTGGCGGTAGTCCATGGGCCCCTGATAGGGATGCAGATAGTAGTCAGCTACCTGCTCTTTCGCCACCTGATGGCTACCGGCGGCGAGCAAATCCCTTGGTTAGCCCTGGCAGGGTCTATTCCTATGTTCCTTCTCCTGATGGTGGCCTGGTTAGTGCTGTTGCCCCTCAGCGAGGGAGCGCTGGCGGTGGGGATATCAGAGATATATCTGGGCCGGCAGATTTCGCTCGCCAGTGTCTACCGGCGGGTGTTGGCCCGGTGGTGGAAGCTGCTCTTGACAATGTTGGCGGTATCAGTAGTCACCGGAGTAGGAGCGTTGTTTTGCATAGTACCAGGCGTGGTCTTCTGGACGTGGTTTCTGATTGCCACCCCCATCGTGGCTCTGGAAACGTCATGGGGCACCGAGGCGATGAGCCGGTCTTATAATCTGGTTACCGGTCACGGCTGGCGGGTATTCCTAACCTGGTTTTTGCTCCAGCTTATGGTGGCAGTGGTCACCTATGCGGTAGTTCTCCCCCTCAATCTCGCGTTGACCTTTACCCTTATGGAGGCCCATCCGGCCCTGATGCAAACGATTATTCAGGCGGCAAGTATGGTGGTCCAAATTGTGCTGAGGCCAGTAGCCATGATCGCCATAGTACTGATATATTATGACCTGCGCATCCGCAAAGAAGGCTTTGATTTGGTGATGATGGCGCGCGAGCTACGTAACCAGGGTGTTTCGCCGGGAATCCAATCCTGGGAGCAGCCAGTATTTCCAACCAGTGAGGAATTACCGCCCCGGCCTATTGACCAGGCAGATCTGCCGCCCCGCCCTTCGCCGACCGAGGAATAACCATGGCTACGGAACCGAAATGGCAGGCCACACTTTATACCGACGGCGCCTCACTGGGAAATCCCGGGCCGGCCGGAGCGGGATTTGTGCTGGAAAGCCCCGAGGGCCAGACGATTGCCGAGCGGGCCATCGCGTTGGGCGAGACGACCGTGGGTGTGGCTGAATATCGCGCCCTGATTGCTGGGCTCTCGGAGATACTTTCTCGAGAGCTGGAGTGCGTGCGCGTGTTTAGCGACAGCCAGTTTATGTGCCGCCAACTCCAGGGCGAGTACCGAGTGCGTGCTGCAGCTATTAAGCCCTTGTATGAATGGACCCAGAAGCTGATCCAGCGTCTGGAGTGCTTTGAGATTTCCCACATCGGCCGGGAACACAATACCCGGGCCGATGAGCTGGCGAAGCAGGGAGCCGAGGAAGCCAAGAAACAACTGGGCCAGTCGTCGTAGGGTGCCCATCAGCCAGTTCCGGCACAAATCACTTGACACCGCAAGTGCTAACCCATAGTATAAGCGCATCAAGTTGATAGCCGGCCACTGGGGCCGGCAGATCAACTAATTATGCCGACGTAGATGGTTTCTGCGAAGATCAGAGGTGATACTATGGCGACAGAAAAGCTGGGCTGGGGCATTATTGGGTGTGGAGTCATCGCGCCCTTCCATGTCCAGGCCGTAGCTCAGGCGGCCGACGCCAAGTTGTGCGCAGTCTATGATATAGTAGAGGAAAAGGCCCAGAAGTTCGGCGAGGAACACGGCGTGCCCTACGTGACCGATATCGCCGAGCTGCTGGCCCGGGAAGATGTCCAGGTAGTTTCTATATGCACCCCGAGTGGACTGCACGCTGAGCAAGCGATAGCCGCCGCCGAGGCAGGCAAGCATATCCTGTGCGAGAAGCCCCTGGATATTACGCTGGAGAGAATAGACGCTATGATTGAGGCGGCAGCAGCTAATGACGTCAAGCTGGCCGGGGTGTTTCAGAAGCGAACTGTCCCCGCCGTGCACCGCACGCGCCAGGCGGTGCGCAATGGCAAGCTGGGCAAGCTGGTGCTGGGGGATTGCTGCCAGAAGTGGTATCGTTCCCACGAGTACTATGCCAGTGGGGCCTGGCGGGCGAGCTGGGAGATGGATGGTGGAGGGGCCCTAATGAACCAGGGAATACATGCAGTAGATCTGCTGCTGTGGATTATGGGAGATGTGGCCCGGGTCAGCGCCTATTGTCGGCGGTTGGCGCGTAATATTGAGGTGGAGGATACCGCCGTAGCTATACTGGAGTTTACTAACGGTGCTCTGGGAGTGTTGGAGGCGACCACCTCTGTTACCCCCGGGTACGATTGCACCCTGGAGATTCACGGTGATGCCGGTACCATAAAGCTACAAGGTGAGAAAATCGTTGCCTGGGAAGTTGAGGGAGAGGCCCCGGAGACAGCTGAAGTCGAGGGTCGGGGCACAGCAGCTGATCCTACCGCTTTGGACACGGCTGGGCACTGCCACCTTGTTGAGGATCTGTGCGAGGCAATTATCCAGGACCGCGAGCCGCAGATACCCGGCAGCGAAGCACGCAAGGCGGTGGAGGTCATCAAGGCCATGTATCTGTCCAGCCGTCAAGGCGGGGGCACCGTGGAACTACCGCTCAGTTATGAGGACGACGGACCGGGAATATACCCTTCCCAGGTGATACCGGAGTGGTAGGATACAGACATCAGGCTGGTTAGTGTCTGAGCGGCAGTTGTTCAAACGGGTTGACGAAACAGTGTTAATGACCTATAATCTTATACTGGTGGGGTAGCGCATCGTCGGGCGGTAGCGCCAATACGATGTATCAATCATAAAGGGGTATCATCATCATGCGACGGCCAGCGGAACGCAAGCAGATTGGCAGGATGCTCATAGACAAGGGGCTTATTAACGAGCAGCAACTCGAAGAAGCCCTGGACGCGCAAAAGCAAAGCTCCCAGCTCATCGGAGAAATCTTAGTTGACCTGGGCCACATGAACCCGCGCGAATTATATGAAACCCTCGCTGAGCAGTTAAACGTGCCCTTCTGTGACCTGGACAGTCAGGGCATTGACCAAGGGGTGGCATTACTGCTCACTCGGGAGATGGCTGAGCGCCATCGCGCCATCCCTGTCGGGCGAGGGGAGGGAACCATCCGCGTGGCCATGGCGGAGCCTGGTGATATCATCGCCCTGGATGACCTTAAGCGTCAGCTTCAAGTGAGCGTCGAGCCCTTGCTGGCTGTTCCTGCAGCCATTGAGCGCACCATCGAGCAGGTCTATGAAGAGTCGGCAGGGACCCCCGCTACCAGTCCGGCCGCTACTGGTGGCTTTGGCGGGTTGGATATGGACCAGTTGACTGAATCGGTGCGTGACTCCGGTATTCTGGGCACCAGTGAGACCGAGGAGATCACTCGGGAAGAACGCATTGAGACCGACCGCATTGCTGATGTAACCGATGAGGCCCCCATTATTAAGATTGCCAAGTTAGTCATCCAGCGCGCCATTCAGGAAAGAGCCAGTGACATTCATGTCGAGCCTTATCAGAATCAGGTTCGTATCCGGTATCGCATTGATGGCGTGCTTCACGATGTGATGCAAGTACCCAAATATGTGCATGCACCCCTGGTATCGCGCATCAAGATTATGTCCGATATGAACATTGCCGAGCGCCGGGTACCTCAGGATGGACGTATCCACATCCGCCACGCCAACCGGGACTATGATTTGCGCTGCTCGGTGATTCCCACCACTCTGGGTGAAAAGGCGGTCATGCGGATCTTGGACAAGGCGTCTATACAAGTAGGGTTGGACGAGCTTGGTTTTGAAGAGGAAATATTGGCCCAGGTGGAGAGGCTCATCGTCCAGCCCAACGGCATGCTGTTGTCAACCGGTCCTACCGGCAGCGGCAAGACCACCACCCAGTACAATATCCTCAACAGAATCCTGTCGGTGGAAACCAATATCATTACCGTTGAAGACCCGGTTGAATACCAGCTTGATGGTATCAGCCAGGTGAACGTCAACCGCAAGGCCGGCCTGACCTTCGCCATCGCCCTGAAGTACTTCCTGCGTCAAGACCCCGACATAATTCTGGTCGGAGAGATTCGGGACCTGGAGACCTCGGAAATCGCTATCCAAGCTGCCCTTACTGGCCACTTGGTGCTAAGTACCTTGCACACCAATGATGCTCCCTCCACAGTGACGCGGTTAGTAGATATGGGCGTGGAGCCTTTCCTAATCTCCTCGTCGATCATTGGCGCGCTTTCCCAACGGCTGACGCGAAAAATCTGCCCGAATTGCAAGGAGCCCTATACACCACGCAAGGATCAGTTGTTAGGCTTCGGCTTTGACCCTGATCTGCCTGAGAATAAAGATGTTGTATTCTATCATGGAGTCGGCTGTGATGCGTGTCGGCAGACAGGGTATTGGGGACGCATCGGCATTTTCGAGCTGCTGATAATGAGCCAGGATATCGCTGAGCTGGTGGTCAAGCGCGCTTCGGCCGCGCAGGTGCGCGAGGCGGCGATGGCCGCTGGGATGGTTACTCTTCAGGAAGACGGCTTTAAGAAGATACTGAAGGGAATCACTACCGTAGAGGAACTAACCCGGGTTGTCTTCACCGCTGGAGCCTGGTAGGTAGTAGGGAGCACGATGCTATCGCCTATGTCGCAGCCACCAATATAATACAGATGCAGGAGCACAATTGTTATGGCCCAACAAGAGCCAGAAGTTAGGACTGACGACCTCGGGGTGACCACCAAGAAACGGGGGGCCAGTAAAAAAGCAGCGCGCAAGCCCATTGAGAATGTTCACATCGAGGAACTGCTGGAGTTAGTGGTAGACAATAATGCCTCTGACCTGCATTTGGCGGTGGGACTACCTCCTGTGCTGCGGATAGATGGGGAGTTGAAGTTAGCCCGCTATGAGACGCTGACGGCGTCGGTAGCTCAGCGGTTGATCTATGACATTCTTTCTGACGACCAGATCCAGCGTTTTGAGACTAATCTGGAGCTGGACTGCTCTTATGCCATGCGCCAAATTGCCCGCTTTCGGGTCAATGTGTTCCGGGAGCGGGGCAATGTAGCTGGGGCCTTCCGCCTAATCCCGGCCCAAGTGCCCACCATTCGTGAGCTGGGCTTGCCCCCAGTGATCGAGGACTTAGCTCGCCGGCCGCGGGGACTGATACTGGTGACCGGCCCCACCGGCTCAGGCAAGTCCACCACCCAGGCCTCCATCATCAACCTAATCAACAACGACCGGGCCGAACACATCATCACTATCGAAGATCCAATCGAATATCTCCATCACCACCGCAAGTGCATCATCCACCAGCGGGAGATCGGTCAGGACACTCATAGCTTTGCTAACGCGCTGCGGTCGGCGCTGCGGGAAGACCCCGATATATTGCTGGTCGGCGAGATGCGCGACCTGGAGACCATCCAGTTAGCCATTACCTGTGCTGAGACTGGCCATTTAGTGCTGGCGACCCTGCACACCAATAATGCCGCCGAGTCGGTGGACCGGATAGTTGACGTCTTTCCGCCGGGCCAACAGGAACAGATTCGGGTAATGCTGGCCAATAACCTATTAGCCATTCTGTCCCAACAACTGCTGCCGCGCGCTGGTCAACCGGGACGGGTGGCGGTAGTAGAGGTAATGGTGGCTACCGCAGCTATCCGCAATCTTATCCGGGAGAATAAGGCATTTCAGATGCACTCCATCATCCAGACCAGTGCCGATGTCGGCATGCAGTCTATGGATCAGGCACTGCGGGACCTATATACCCAGAATCTGATAACCTATGAGACCGCTATGAAGAGATCCCATAATCCGGATGAGTTGGAGAAACTTATTGGGGGAGTCGCCTGAGGTCTAAACCTTCAGAGCAGCGAGTCAATCGGTGCCCGGATGGGTATAAATAGTTTGTTGGTACTCGCCAATATCAATAGAGAGTTAACGAGTCAGCCTCACTGAGGGGGTAGTGGTATTATGACCAGTTATGCGTATGTGGCGCGAGATAAGGCCGGCCGGCAAATCTCCGACACAACCGAAGGCCCTAATAAAGACGCGGTAGTCCAGCAGTTGAGGGCCAAGGGGCTGGTTGTCAGCCAAATCAGTGAGCAGAAAGCTACCACCCGAGCCAAGAAAAAGAGTATGGGACAGATTACCATATTCCAGGGACGGGTGAAGTTGCGCGACCTGTCTATTTTCTTCCGTCAGTTTTCTACCATGATCAATGCCGGCGTCTCGTTGGTGCGCTGTCTAGATGTGTTGGAGCAGCAAACTTCCAGCTTCCGCCTGAAGGAGATTATCCGCGATATTGAGAGTGAGATCGAAGGCGGAGCCAGCCTCAGCCGGGCTATGAGCAAGTATCCTAAGACATTCAGCACCCTGGCAACGGGCTTGATTCGCGCCGGAGAGGTCGGTGGGGTGCTGGACGAGACCGCGGATCGGCTGGCCACTTTCATTGAGAAAGATCTGGATCTGCGCCGTAAGGTCAAGTCGGCCATGACTTATCCTATTCTGGTTATGGTCTTCGCGATGGGCATTGTCTTAGTGTTGACAACTTACATTCTACCTAAATTTATGCAAGTGTTCACCGATCTGGGCCTGGAGGAAGATAAATTCCCGCTGCCTACCCTAATGATGATGAATTTCAGCAAGTTTGTGATACATAGGTGGTGGGCAGTGATATTGATTGTGGTGGCGCTGGTGATCGTCTTCAATCGCATCCGAGCCACCAAGACAGGCAAGCGCTACCTGGATATGATTACGCTAAAGCTGCCCGTATTCGGTAGCCTCAGCCACAAAGTGGCCGTCGCCCGCTTCTCACGCACCCTGGCCACCCTGTTAGGCAGTGGTGTTCCTATCCTACAGGCAATGGAGACCACCGCAGGGACCATCAGCAATGACCTTATCTCGGACGCTGTCCTGGCGGCGCGAGCCAGTATCCGCGAGGGTGACACCATCGGCGACCCGCTGGCGGCTTCCCGCCAGTTCCCTCCTATGGTGGTCCAGATGATTGCCATTGGCGAGGAAACGGGCCAACTCGACACCATGCTGGAGAAAGTGGCTGACTTCTACGAATCAGAAGTGGATGCTGCTCTTCAGAGCTTGGCGGCTGCCTTGGAGCCGATAATGATCATAGTTTTGGGGGTTATAGTCGGTTTCATTGTAATATCAATGTTCCTACCGCTAATCGAAATCATCAGTGGACTGTCGGAGTAACAGCATAGTTGGCTCCCTTCCGTCCCGAACGCTTCAACAGCTCCTGTGGGGTCGGTTAACCAACCGACCCCCCCTTTTATCTAAAATAACCCTTATCAGCACCGGGCGCGGGATCGCCACGCCCGGGGATAGGAGCAGCGGCCCGTGGCCGAACAATCCTGGATAGTTTGGCCGTTTGTGTTCTTGCTGGGGGCGAGCATTGGTAGCTTTCTGAATGTGGTTATCTATCGCTGGCCTCGGGGCGAGTCGTTGGTCTTTCCTCCTTCCCACTGTCTCAGTTGCGGGGCCCGCCTGACTTGGGCTGACCTGATTCCCGTGTTCAGCTATCTGCTGCTGAGAGGCCGTTGCCGCTACTGCGCCAAACCCTTCAGCATCAGGTATATGCTGGTCGAAGCCGCCACCGGACTTCTGGCCGTCGCGAGTGTATGTTTGTTCGGCTGGACCGCTTACGCCGCCGGAGTGTTCATCGCCGCCAGCGCGCTCCTGGTCATTTTCTTCATTGATCTGGACCATATGATAATCCCTGACGAGGCCACAGTGATATTAATCCTGGTGGGCCTGGCCTTTGATGGATATCGCCTGGTCCAGTTCGGCGGCAAGGAGGCTATTGTGTTCGCCGAACGCGTTGGCACCCACTCCTACGCGGTCTATCTGCCCCGCAGCCTGGTGGGATTAGCCATGGCCGGGGGTTTGTTTCTGTTAATTGCCTGGGTCTCCCGAGCCATTTTCCGCAAGCCGGCTATGGGAATGGGCGACGTCAAGTTAGCGGCGGCTATGGGCGCTCTCCTCGGGCCCGGCTATCTGTTCCTCAGCTACTTTATACTTTCGGTTCTTCTCGGAGCAGGCATCGCAGTGGCGCTTATCATGCTGCGCCTGAAGCGGCGCGGTGATTATGTACCTTTCGGCCCTATGATGGCGGCCGCCGGAGTGGTTATGCTGCTGGGGGGAGAGTGGATCGCCCCCTGGATACTGGGCTGGTACACCCCTTAGAGACTGTTGCAAACCCTGGGGGTAGGGCATTCTATCTGCCTTGGGCGAACTTGGCCCGATATGCATCTAACTTTCAGTCTGGTGGTCGTGTGCCGGCAGTTTTAGGTCATTTTTCGGCCTGCCCAACAGTGAAGGTACGGGGCAGGAGCCTAAAGTTTAATTATACTGAATTACGGGTAGATAATAGGTACAAACAACCACTAATCATGCCAACCTCTAAAACATTGCTGACCTTTACTGCAACTGATGGCGCACCGATTCGCAAGGAGGTCATTTTTCATGCCTAAAGCAGGCAATTCACGAGGATTCACCTTGATCGAGATGCTGGTGGTCATTGCCATTATTGCCACCCTGGCCGCGATCCTCTTCCCCGTTATCAGCAGTGCCCGGGAGAAGGCGCGCCAGGCGCAGTGCCGTACCAATTTGATGCAACTTGTCCAGCAACTGAAGGTTTACCGCACCGACTACGGAATGTATCCGTCGGCCTGGGCCTGGGACAGCGATCCCGCTAACGGTTGGGTAGTAGGAGTGTGGTATAACTACCACGACGGTTATGAGAGATATATGGGTGGCTTCAGCGCCCTGTATCCGGACTATATCCAGGACAGGAATATTCTTATCTGCCCGGATGACCGGCCCCCGGCGGACGCCACGGACAGAGTCTATAGCTCCTATAACGGAAGGGCCGCCGACCCGGCCAATGGCGACTGGACCCTGGTAGAGCTATGGTATAACTACTACGGCTACACTTATGTCGCCAATAACGACGCCGATCCACCAGTTATGACTAACGGCTGGAGTGACGGAATCGATGTTACATCTCTAGTTGTAAACCCAACCCAACCACCAATCCATCCTGGCTTCGTGCCCGGTTTTATGGATATCGATCCTGCCGATGGATTTCCCGACTGGCTGGCGTATCACGGTCTCTCCTGGCGGCACTTCCCCTGCCTGGCCAATAATCACGCCCCCGACACCACCGTAGTAACCCATTGCGTCCACCACCGCTTCTTCTATGATGAGGGCCGGGAGCAGGATATGATCGTGCGGCTGAACGGGCAGTCAGCCGCGGTGGAGATTTCTCTGCTGGAAGCTCCTGACGACAGCGGGGTAGCTCCGTGGGTTCACCAGAGTTTCTAACCTCCAGCCCGCCAGCCTTATGGAGCTGCTGAACCACTACTATAGTAGGCTTGTTTCCACTGTCTGGTAAGAGGGTAAAATAGACATAGCAAAGACTTGGGAAAGAACAGAAATGAAGAAAGGATGCTTCCCGAAAATTTATAGCGGCTTGGGCTTCCGGGGGCACGGGCTTCCAGCCCGTGTAAGCACAGGCAGGCTGCCGGGGGCATCACGCGGCATGACCCTGGTGGAAGTTATGGTGGCTATGGTCATCCTGCTGGTGGGGGTGTGGGCGGTGGCGGCGGCCTTCCCCAAGCTATTTGGGGTGCTGGCCGGCGAGGAGAAGCGTACCGAGATGAGCCGGTTGGCCGAGGCCCGGGTTGAACAGTTTAAGACTGACCCCTATGCCCTGCCCTTATCTATTACCGGCGGCCCGGCTATTCATCCGGACAGTGTTCCCGACGACCCGGATATCGCCAGTGGCGACGCCAATTCTCGCGATGATATTCTATGGGTCGGCGGCGAGAGCTTTATTGTACCGGCCACCCAGGTGCACGTGTTCAAATTAGGTCTGGCACAAGGGTGGGTGCCAGGCGACCCGCCTCTGACGGCCGTCTATGGAGTACAACCCCTTACCACTATTAACTTTAATGCCAGTTGGGAAGTAACATTTAATCCCGGCGGTTGGGCCGAACTAAGCTACACCTGGCGCGACACCGGCGGGGGAGTTCACTATGTAAGTGGTGAAGTCGTGGAGAATGGGGCTGTGGTAGCTGCCACCGGGGCAACTGGTTTCTTCCATTCCATTGTTGAGGGCAGCGCCCACGGGGTCGGGCGGACATACTTCGCAGTAGACGCTGTTACACCACCAGGCGGCACACTCGACCCCGGAGAAGCAGTGCAGGACGTCTATGGTGCTACTCTGCTGTTTGACCAGGCCAATGTGGGGCGGCGCATGCGGGTTGACTACTGGCTGCGGCCTGACGCTGACTCTACCTCTCCCCGTTATGGTCTGCGGGACTTGATAATGGTAGAGGACCGGCAAATCTCGTCAGCTCCCCAGCGCCTTAACCTGGTAGGCACCGGAATTGACGGCACTCGCCCGTTATTTGCCTTTGAACCCGGGGCCCACATGCTGGCCATTGACCTGAATACCGGCGTCCCCTACTACCGCGACGGCGGCTACGGTATAATCATTTATGATTACGGGCGGGGCGATATTCAGGTGAACGCGCCGGGCGCCGAAGGCCACACTCTCCGGTTTTACTATCGCACCACTGACCAGGATACCATTACTGTCCAAAAGGCGCCCAGCACGTTCTTAGACGCCGTGGCGGCTCCCCCCGCCTCGGAAGCTTACCGGACCTACTGGCGAGATGATGCTGCCCCTCCCTATACGATGTTGGTGTTTGCTACCTGTGCCGCCGGCCAGGTGGTGGCAGTGGATTATACGTGGAACGATACTTCGGGGCCCAGTGATGTAATCCGTACGGCCGTCGGCGAGATGCATACTATCAATGCCACTGACAGCACTATCAGGCTGAACAATGATAATGTGCTGAGCATAATTGCGGTGCGGGGGATGTCGCTAAAGGTGCGGGCCTGGTGGCGCACTAACACCGGGCGGCTTACCTATTTTGACGTGGACACTATCTTAGGATTAAGGCCCATATCTTGACAATATCATTTGTGGTAGGACAGGCGTCTCGCCTGTCCCGACTTACCAATTCACTCAACGAAGGCACTGTTCGGTCGCAATAATAAGCAATCCGAGGACAATTAGATGAGTCGCAGGTCGAGCGTGACAATTGGCTTCACTCTAATAGAACTGATGGTAGTGGTGGGCATCGCCATGGTGCTGCTGGCCATCAGTGTGCCGGTGGTCCAGAACATCGCTGCCGGCAACGCTCTGGCCCGCTGCAACATCCAATTGCAGCAAATCGGCCAGGCCCTGAAAATATATCACCTTGACTACGGTGCCGTACCACCGCGATATCCACTGAACCCTGCGGATAGCCAGAGCGCCGTTGGAGGGGCTGGCCTGGACGCCCTGTGGAGAACTGATTATCTGCGTAACAGAAAGGCTCTCCACTGCCCCCGCGATCTGGCTCACAGTGATACTTCGGACCCAATCTACTATGAAAGCTATAGCGACGTCGACGCGGAAGCCAAGCCAGGTGATCCGGCCACCTATCATTACAACCAATATAAGTATCTATCATACCGGGGCGTAGACGACACTGACGGCGACTATTACCGACAGTTGGCGGATATAGTGGGCTGGGCCGGGAGCCTGCCGATTTTCGATACTGACTGGCATCCCGACGACACCACCGTGGTTACCTGGTGTAACTGGCATACCGATACTATCACCCGCGGCGGTGAGCCCCAGTATCTGGTGCTGTTCTGGGACGGGTCGGTGAGCATCATGCCTTCGCCGCTGTTGGCTGACCTCCCTGACCACCCGGCTGTGTACCCACCCAACGCTGCCTGGCGGGTCCATCCGTCTGACGAATTGCCGTAAGAGCGACGATTATGAGATCTCTGATGCCCAGACAATCTATACCGAAGCTCGGCCAGCGCCTGCCTGTGGTGAGCCTGCCGAACCACGGCTTCACCTTAGTTGAAGTCCTGGTAGTGCTGGCTATTATGGTGATTCTGTTCGGCATGCTGTTTGTGCCCATCACCACCTCCCTGGAGATGACCCACGTTGCCCAGCAGCGCACCCAGATGAACCAGACTATGCGTTTGGCTATGGAGCAAATCCGCCGCGAGCTGTCTGATGCCGCCTGGATATTCCTGCCTGAGATAATTGACATGGGCGATGGGACCTATCTGGTCAACTACTCCAACATCACCTTTATCCCGCTCAGCCAGATGGGGGCCTTAAATCCCCGTGTTGTACGGTATGCTGTACATACGCCCCTAACCACGCGTAACCCTCAAACTATTACTGTTACTGTTAACGGCACTGATATTACTTACCTGGTTGAGCAACCGACCACTGTTGACAATCCTTTCGTGCTATATCGCCAGGAAGGATATATGGTGCAACATCCTATTACGGGTGCAAACCTATTCACCAACAATCCTCCTGGCCAACCCGGGATAATCGGCATGCCGTCATCCGAGAACGCCATGACGCCGGTGCGCAGCGGTGACATCCCCGTTACCCAGACGATTTGCCTGAATGCAAGTGGCGTTTACATAGGCGAGGTAGATGGCTACGTCTATCCCGCTGATATGGCGGCTGTCTTTACCACCGGGAACCCCGACCGGCTTGTTTACATCTACGGCGGCATCCAGTTCACGCCCCTGCGCGTGGAGGGCGACCCGCTAAGTGCCGGGGCCAACCAAACCGTCTACAGCGCCCAGCACGGCCATTGGGCGGGCCTGCAGAATCCGGGGTATCGGTGCACCAATTGCGGTGAACCATTCTTGCGATACTATGATATATGCCAAAATTGCGGGGCAAGTGGCACCATTGTTAGATCGGAGATTAGTGTCGGGGAGATCCTCTGGGGTACTTTTATAGGGGAGTTCATATACTCTTCCGAGTTGCGACCCCGGATACAGGTACCTCGGGCACTCTTAGATACCGACACTCTGGCTCCCAGCGTTGGTGATCCCGGTGCGCAAGATGATGGTGCTGGCACCATCATCTACAACATGTTTGACCTGCGCTGGAACTCGGTGGACGGGACGGTCTCGGTCGGGCTGCCCTATCCTGATCCGGCACAAGCGTATGCGGTCTTTGACCTGACTGCCGCCCCCGTCCCCGGCGGCACCTGGGGCTACGCCAGCCTTACCACCGACATCAGCTCAGTACCCGGCAGCGACGCGGCCACCCGACCTGCTGCCACCTATGACTTAGAGGTACTAACCGCCGATGCTCCCAGCGGAGCGGACAGAGTTTATGTCAATAACCCGAGTGAGTTTCAGGTAACTGAGGACGTACGCATAGTTGCGCCGGGGGCTATCCCCCCTCATCAGGAGCAGTGCGAAGTTGCAACAGTCGAAGCTACATATTTCACCATCGTGGGTACGCTCTCTCAAACCTACCTACTCGCTGACAATTCTTACGTCGAGGCTGTGCACAACTCCGCGCTGGCCTATACCACCTATACCATCACGCCGCAGCCGGCGTTGGCAACCTTGGACAAGATGATTGTCCCTGAGTCGGTCCGGGTGTGGGTGGAAGCTTATGAGAATACTACCTCGCAGCAGTACGTGCTGGAGTATTCTCGGTCGCCGGCCGACCCGGACAGTCTACGCTACGGACAATTTCAACTGGTGGAGACCGCAGGGGCCGGCTCAGGTGACTGGCGGCGGGCAGACATTAACTTTGCTGACTCCAGTGGCCAGGTGCCCCCGCCCAGCCCCGAGGATCCGCGCACCTATGGCGCACCTTCTAATTTTGATTGGACACTCCTCACCGACGAGCCAGGTAGTGACTATTTTTACATCTGGGTCGAGTACCAATACCGGTGCAACTTTGATACGGCCGATCCCGACGTGGACACTTATGACATCATTGACGCCAGCTACTCCACGCAGGAGGTATACAATATCGCCCTGGAGGTAATGCCCTACCGGGAGCTGGCGGACCAGGACGGGGACGGAGTATGGCAGCCGTTCGGCGATGCTACCGGGGTCCAGATGCGGGGACAGGTGGAGGTGCGTAATCTGACCCCATGATCCACCACATTCATATAACTCATCCCCTCAAGGAGGCCATGAAGCCAGTGGGTAGATTGGCGCGATGTGCTCGCGGCCAGCGCGGGCAGGCACTGCTGGTGGCCGTGCTGCTTATGATGGCTATATTGCTGGTGGGGGCGCTGTTCGTCGCCATTGTCAACTACAATCAGGAATCCTCCACCCGCCACAGCGATATGGTCGCCGCCCAGGGCCTGGCCGAGGCGGGGATAAGATATGCCAACTATATGCTCCAGTATAGCCCCGAGGGCGCTGACTGGCGCCCGCCCTTTGTGGCCGGCACCGAGCCGCCGGTGGTTGACAACAACGGTAACTACAGCCCCGGGGTCAGTGGGCCTGATGGGGTCCTCTACACGGACGATGACTATTATAGCGACCAGGAGATCCAGCACGGCTGGTGCCCACTGGTTGATGCTGTCAGCGGCGAATATATCCGCTTCGGCTTCAGCCGCTATCCTAATGATATCGATGATAGTGACCCATTGCGCCTAAAGCGCGTTAACATCAATCGCGGCCACTTCCTGCTGCGGGTCACCTATGATCCCGACCCGCCCTATGAGCCTAATGACCCGCAATACAATCAGGCCAACCCGCAGCCTGATCCGCTGAGCAGGTACATCAGGATAGAGTCCATCGGGGTGGTGGATGATATAGGCTTTGTATTCCGCCGCCTGGTGGCCTACAAGCCGCTGGCTCTCACTGACTATCTGCTGTTCGTCACCGACCGCACCCGCCGCGCCCAGCCCACTATCCTGGGCTACAATCCCTGGATTGATATGAACAGAGACAACATTTTGAATTTCTTCAGCCACGAGTTTTATGGGCCGATGCGGTTCAATACCCCGGTCCAACTGGAAGGGCACAATCAATACCCCACCGCCACTCCACCACTTCCTATCGATGCCAGCACAACTGTTTTCCTGTCCAGTGACCCGGCCATTCCGCTGACGCCTGACCGACCGGGCGAACTGGAGGGCGGCGGCTACTTGCGTCAAGATCGCTTTGAATCGACTTCCACCATAACGGAAAGCTACGCAGCGGGTACAAACTTCAACCTTGACGGCACCGACGATGTCCTACCAGCGGCTATAACCAGCGGTTATGCCGTTGAGGGCACTGCCCACCTCAGCCCGCCGAATCTATTTGCCCGCGACCCGGCTACCAATACTATGCGCTGGTATGCCCTGACCCGCGACTCGGGACAGGTGGTACTCAATCCGGGTCCCCCTGCCAATACCTACAATGTGGGTCAGTTCGGCCACGGTCAGGGCATCTATATTGATAACTATGACCCGATAAGCCGCGTCGGTGACCTGCAATTCGACGAGCCGCCGTTCGTGGATCCCAATTTGCCTGAGGCGGAGCAGACCCGTCAACGCATCAACTGGCTCATCCAGGACTGGCTGCATAATGTAGAGCAGACCGGCAACCCGTATAGTACCAGCGGCAGTTGCTGGAACCAGGTCGGCGAGGTCTACCTGCCGCCCGGCGTGGAGATTGAACTATTCCCCAGCTACGCCACAGCCATCGAAGATCCTCTGGACGACGTTGATCACCAGTATGACGTTGTCACCGATCCTTCACCAGGCGCCGCGCTGGATAATGATTATACCGACGCCGATGGTGGTGTTCAGATATGGTGGCCTAATCATGTCGCTGGCGAGCCAGGCATCAGGCTTACCCGCACCCCCGGTGGGGACGGCGGGTTTGGCGGCGGCCTCTGGTGCATTGCCGACCCAAATAACCCCGGCACCATCGGCACCACCACGCCCCAGACCAGAACAATGTATCTGGATTACCCGCTGCCCGGGCACCAGGTAATCTTTGCTGAGGGCAACGTGCGCATCAAGGGCCGGCTGCCCCGACCGGCGTCGGTAAACAGCGGCGATGGCAGTTACAATCTGACTGTAGTCTCGGGCGGCACCATATACATTGACGGCCAGCTCCTCTCATCCCAGGATCAGTGGGGCCGACAGGTAACCGGCGGCTCCCTACCTGGTGGAATAGTCAGTGACCAGGACAATACCTACATCGCCCTGCTGGCCCGCGATTGTGTGGTGGTCAATCCCACCATGCTGGTGCCGCAACACCGCAATGAGATGAGGCGAGAGGTTGATGATACTGATCCCAATGCCTACCACTGGGTACGCCAACCAACCGCCACTGATCCATACATGGATAGTGCATGGTACTTTGGTGCAGACCCTGTCGCCGCCGGCAATACGGTGAACCTCGTGGTGCGCCAGACGCGGAAGCCCAACGAGCCGACGCACGACCCTGCTCTTGATGCGGGTTCCGTAGCCGCAGCTACTATGAATATTTATAACGGACAGACCAGTATCACTTCGCCATATTTCTTTGATACGACAGGTATAGCCTGGGACGATTCGACAAAATTCGTACTTGCCTCTCTTTCAGCATGGCTACCAGGAGTTGACGGCTCTATCGGTGTACCTCCTGACTATCAAGTACCTCAGCAGTGGGCACCTGCGGTTCGGCCACCAACATGGTTGACCACACCCTGGAGTTTGGGTGGGTACATATCTGCGGACCCGGGCGATCTAAATAGCCTGACTATTCGGCCTGTGTTACCGAGCAAGACTGCTCTAGGCGAGTTCTTTTATCCATTCGTAACGGTAGTGCCTCCTTACACATACGTTCCTACTGACTACTGGCTGAAGAAGTTCAAGATTGAGGAGCTGGGTCCGCTCGGGCCGACCGACCCCAGGGGTGCCATTCACGCCAAGATAAATGCGATAATGTATGCCGAGCGGGGCTGCTTCTTCGTGATACCCGCGCCGTACTTCGACGAAGATGCAACAAGCCAAATACCCCGCTTCCTGCGCTACAACTATGATATTGAGATACGCGGGGCTATCACGGAGAACTTCCATCCCGGGCCGGCGGCAGTGCGCGAATGGCAGGAGAAATGGGCCTGGCCAGACGGAGCCACCTGGAATAGTATAAGATACGTCTATGATGAGACCATTCTGGCCGCCCGCCACCAAGCGCCGACAGAGCTTGTTGGAACTCGCCGGCAGACCGGTGCTGCTTATGGCGTAGTGGCCACCAATGCCGCCAATCTGCCCAAGTGTCCGCTGTTGCCGGTCAGCCCTGACCTGCTTTACGGGCAATAACGACAGCAAGGACAGCAAAGACAGCAACGGCAGCAACAGCAGCAAAGGCAGAAGCCGCAGACAACGGCAGAAAGGGCTGGGCTTGGGGGACACGGGCCAGTTGGTAGTGGCTTGTATGGCTGGGCGCAGGCTAAAAGCCTACCCGTTCAGAAAACTTGAGCGCCCATCATATAAGGCTTGACAACATTATCTGGATACGGTACACTACCCAAGTCAAGTAGGCGCAGCCGACGTCGCAGCTAACATTAGAGGAGGAGCTGCTGATGCCCAGAGGCGGCACCCACGCACTGGGATTAGACATAGGGTCTAGTGCAATTAAGGCAGTAGAACTGCAGCTTACCAGTGCCGGCATTGAATTGGTAGGCACTCCTGCTTGTATCCCCACCCCTCCGGGTAGCGTAACTGGCGGCGTGATAGTGGATGGGGCGTCAATCTCGGCGGCACTAACCGATATGATTTCCGCTTACGGCTTCGGCACACGCCAGGTCATTGCCTCGGTGGGGGGCGACACCTCAGTAGCGGTGCGGGTTGCCTCTATGCCCCGCATGGAGCGCAAAGAACTCGACGACGCCATGCAGTGGGAGCTGGACCGCCAAACCCCCTTCCCCGTGGATCAAGTAATATTTGACTATCAGGTCATCAACCCCAGCACCGAGGCCGAAGGTGACACTATGGACGTGTTCCTGGCGGTGGCTCAGGAGGATATGGTTGATGCCCTGGTGGACGCATTAGGTGGCGCCAAGCTCACTCCAGTGCATATTGACGTCGAGCCTCTGGCCATCACCCGGGCCCTGGTGGATGTGGCCGAGAATGGCTACCAGGATCAGGCAGTAATGGTGGTGCATATCGGGGCTACCACTACTGAAATATGCGTGGAGAGCCGCGGCTGGGTGACGTTCGTCCGCACGCTGCCGGTGGCGGGTAATACGCTAACTGATGCCGTACGTGAGCATATCACTGGCGATGAGGCGCAAGCCGAGCAGGCTAAACGCCAGTTTGCTAATTTAGCCGAGGAAACCGAACCAGCAGAGGAGGCCGGTGATATAGCGCGGGTGCGACAGGCAGTACAGGAAGCTATATCCCAACCTATCTTTGACTTAGCGGATGAAGTTCGCCGGACGGTGGAGTATTATCAGCGCCAGCACCGCGAGGAACCCATACAGATAGTATTGCTCTCCGGAGGCAGCGCCGTCATTCCCGGATTAGCCGAATTTCTGCAAGGTGAGACGGGAATGACTACTCAGGTGGCCAATCCTTACCAACATTTGGTTTGCGATGAGCAGGAAGTTGCAGCCGATTACTTGTCAGATGTCGGCCCGGCCACCACAGTCGCCGCCGGCTTAGCCATGCGAGACATGTTCCAAGACTAATAACAGGAGTGCAAAGTGCTAAAGGTAGACCTTCTGCCTCGCCAATTTGCCATCGCCCGCACTAATAAGAAGCTATTGGCCATCATCCTGCTCATTTTGGCCGGGTCAGTGGTAGGATGGTTCCTTTACTTTGCCAAGATTAAGACCGACATAAGCAGTGCCCAGGCTCAGTTGGAAGAGGTCAAGCCGGACGCCGACAAGGTGCGTGGTCTGCAGGCCAAGGCAGCGTCCAAGCAGTCCGATCTACAACCCATTCAGGATAAATTGCAATTTATTGCTCGCGCCGACCGCAGTGGTGCGGTATTCTGGGACCGGTTTCACGAGATTAACGAGTATATTTGGGAGCGAGCTCAGGTCTCGTCGTTTAGCATCACTCCTCCCAGTAGTGTACAGTTCACCGTCACTGTTCACGGCACCCAGGAGACGGGGCGATTTCTGCTCAACCTCCTGCGGTGTGAGGCGCTGACCAACATTAGTATGTCAGGTCTACCCGCAGGCAAATCGGTCCAAGGAACTGGCGGCACTACCCAAGCGGGGCCGCCGGGCATGATGGGCGGACCACCGGGCATGATGGGGGGGCCACCTGGTATGCCGGGACCACCTGGCATGCCCGGGATGCCACCGGGTATGCCCGGGATGCCGCCGGGCATGGGACCGCCAATGGGCGCAGGGGCAGCGGCGGCTTCGGGTCTGGAACCCGGCAGCCCGGACGAGCCGATTGTGCTGCAAGTGACCGCTACTCTTGTCAAGCCCATAACTATCCCCCAGCCTCCCGGAGCAGCTCCAGCCATGGGCCTGGGTGGTATGGGCGGACCACCGGGTATGCCTGGTATGGGCGGACCACCGGGTATGCCTGGTATGGGCGGATCACCGGGTATGCCTGGCATGGGCGGACCACCGGGTATGCCTGGCATGGGCGGACCACCAGGGCCACCAGGAGGACCACCTCCACCAAGGGTGTGAGAGGACCCTCCCGAGGAAGAAACTTGATAACTAAGCTGCAGCCGTTCTGACTGCGGGCTGAAGTTTGACATAGAATTTTCGTTAGCAAGACTAAAGGTATAGATGTAGCGTCTAATCCTAAAAGGGACGCGATTATGGGCAAAGTACCGTCGATAGTAATACTTATAGTGGGGATTGTGCTGATTCTCGGAGTCAGCGCCGGGGCCTTTTTCAAGATGATAAAGCCCCAAACCCAGGCGCTGGCCAGTGTGCACAGTGAGGTGCAAAAAGAGCAAGAGGTAGGCGCGCAACTTGATGACGCTCAAAAGGAGCTACTACAGGTCACCAAGAAGTGGAAACTACTCCAGAAGAAGCTGAAAGACGCACAGGCCAGCCGCGGCATTGACGTGTCGTTTGCCCAGCCGGTCGTAGCCTGGATAGCCCTGTGGCCCGAATATCGTCAAGCCTTGCCTGACGCGATTACCGAGTTCATCGAGAGCAGCGGGTGCACTATCACTTCCGGGGCCTCTATGCCGGCTCCGCCCAGTGTCCCTCCATCTCCACCGGCCAGCGGATTCATGCAGATTCCTCAAGGCCAACAGATAAGCTTAACCGTGCAAGGAACACTGGAGGAAATAGAGGAATTATATCTCTCATTACGCAAGTTTGAGCGGGTGGCGACCATAAGTGGGTTGTCACTTACCGGCCAAGGTGATATAATAACAGCACAACTGCCATTAACGATCTACGTGCTAACCGAGGTGCCTAAAGGCGCGGCCCCAGTTCCTGCGGCGGGATATGGAATGGCCGGGCCGGGTTATCCGGGAGGCCCACTGGCATATCCCGGAGCTCCTGGGGCGGGATATGGAATGGCGGGGCCGGGTTATCCGGGCGGCCCGCCGGGCTATCCCGGAGCACCTGGAGGCGGACCACCAGGTCGCCCAGCAGGGGTACCTGCAGGAGCGCCGGGCGGTGGGCAACGGCCGCGGTCATAGCCGGACAAGTAACCGTCGCTATAACTGACGCAAATAATTAGTGAGGATCACTAACCAGTGAGCCAGGAATGTAAAGCCAAAACAATGGTGGTAGGCAGCGCGGGGGCATTTGTAATAGCAATCGTGATATTGCTGCTTTTTGTCCTGCCGGCGAGCCAAGTAGGTAGTCCCCCGGTCGAGGCCCAACCGCCTGGTGTGGGTGGGCCACCAGGCATGCCACCCGGTGCACCAATGGGTCCGGGCGGGATGCCTCCAGGTATGTCGGGTATGCCGGGAGCACCCGGCATGCCAGGTATGGGACCATTCGGTGCGATGGGCGGCGCTCAGGTAGCCGCCGCACCTCCAGCTGAATTCAAGGGCCCTCCGTTGGAGTCGGAGCGGGACAATCCGTTCACTGCACCCGGTATAGAGTTAGGGATTGCCGGCCTGGAACCGGCACTTGCCGCCGCTACCAAGTATGGGCCGGATTGGAGCCGTATGCCTGTCACAACTCGCGTGGGCTTCGTGCGGCCCGAGCGGCCGCCGCGGCCAGCTCCTCCCGAGCCGCCGCCACCTACAGCCAAAAGATTCCTGCGCATCAGTAGCATGATGTGGAGTGAGGGCCGGCCCATAGCTACCTATGAAACTGCCGACGGCAAGACCGGCACTATCCAACCTGGTGACTGGGTGGAGGAGTGGCAGGTTATTGAAATGGGCCAGGACTATGTGGTGGTCAAGCATCGTGATACCGGCGAGATACAGCGGGTGTTTCTGAAAGGCAAATGATGAACCTGGGTGACCAGGTAGCCGTCTATAAGTTGCTCAAGCGGTGACAGCAAACTGACGTTAAGGCGTGCAGGAGGCGAGTACCGTGAGGTATAGTAAATTGGCAGTCATCTGTGCTATCAGCGGTTTGTTGGTGCTGGCAGCAGTAACTCCCAGCCAGGCCCAGCAAGGAGCTAATTTCCAGTGGGATGGAGTTGCTGTCAAAGATGCCCTTTCGGCCTTGAGTCGTCAGTACCAGATAAACTACTCATTGCCCGATGAACTGGGCCAAAAGAAGTTTTCCGCTCAATTGGTTAACGCTACTCCTCAGGAAGCCCTGCGGACCATCTTGGACGCGGCCAACCTGACTGCAATTAATGATGGTGGGGTGTGGCGCATCCGGGAAAAGGCCGAGCGAAGTGGCGGCGGGCGCGCCTGGCCGCAACAGCAGGCATTGCCGCAACCCGTCTACGGGGGAGTGGGGGCAGTCGGGTATCAGCAGCCAGCGCCTTTCCGCCAGCCTCCCTATGAGGTAGCGCGAGGGGGAGGCCTGGCCGCCGAAGCAGCGGCAATCCCCGAAGAGTGGGATCCCAAGAACTGGGTGACTCGCATCATCCCCATCCGGTTCGTTGATCCGTGGCTCTTAGTGGAAATCTTTGGTGGAACTGCCATTAGCGAAGAGGATTCCGGTGGTGGTGGACGGGGCGGCGGTGGATATGGCGGACGGGGCGGATACGACAGCGGCTCTGACCGAGGTCGCAGCAGTTACGACCGAGGCTCTGACCGAGGTCGCAGCAGTTACGACCGAGGCTCTGACCGAGGTCGCAGTAGTTACGACCGAGGCTCTGACCGAGGTCGCAGCAGTTACTGATAACTATTAGTTGGCACTCTTTGTTAGTGCATTTATTGGGAGGGGTAGTGTTATGTATAGTGCACAGCTTTGGCCGCAGAAACTATTAGCCGTAGTTACCATTGGAGTACTAATGGCTCTACTGGGCGTGAGCAGCCCTGCCAAGGCTGAGTCACCAGCGGATCAGCCGCCTATTGACATTGATATCAAGGGCGGAGACATCATTGATGTAGCTCGAATGTTGAGCCGCGCGACCGGTGTAGATATCATAATTAACGAGGGTGTGGAAGGGGAAATCCCCAGCATAAACCTGAAGGGGAAGACGGTGGAGGAGGCCCTCTGGTTGATCGCCCAGTCGCGCAACTATCGCTGTTACAAGGTGGACGACCAAACCTATATCATTGCCCCTGGTCCCTTGCCGGCTGGTCCTGGTGGGCAGGGCCGACCCAACGAGCTGTCATTCGGAGGGCAATCTTCGGCATCCCCATCCACCCGGCCAGCAACCAGCTCCCTATTCCTTCCCACTGCCGTATCCCCAACGGCTGCACCCGCACTTCCGGAGCTACAGCCACGGGAGCAGGTGACCAAGGAAGACATAATCACTGCTAAGATTCAACTTCGCTACGAAGATCCCGCCACCATCGCGTTAGGGTTTGGCGGCACGGTACTGAGCAGCCAGATGCCCACAGCGCGGGCGTTGCTACCCACGCATCCAGGGCCATACGGCCGCGCCGGTCGAGCAGGCAGGGTCGGTAGCGCCGGCTATGCTGGTGACCTATCGGCTCCTGGGGCTCCCGGCTTAGGAGGGTGGAGTCAGTTCGGCGGTGGGGGGTTTGGCGGTCCAGGTGGCTTCGGCGGAGGTATGGGTGGCGGCTATCCGGGCCAGGCTGGTGGGTACGGGGGCGGCTTCGGCGGCGGTCTGGGTGGTGGCTATGGCGGCGGGTACGGGGGCGGCGGCGCTGGGGGGCTGGGCATGATGTTGCCCGAGGGTATGATGCCCCCAGTGGCCCTGATGCAACAGAATGTGCTGCTGGTACGCGGAACTCAGGAAGCCATTGACCAGTTCCGGGAGATGCTGGACTATCTGGACCAACCCGCTAAGCAGGTAGAGATAGCTACCAAGTTTATTGAAATTGAGACTAGCGCCGACCGGGCGTTTGGTATCGACTGGTTTGTTTCTGACGGCGAGCTTGAATTCTTCAACCTGGGCTTTGCGCCCGGGGAAGGCATAAGCATCGGTCGGCTTACCCGGGATCGATTTGAGGCCGAACTGCGCACGTTGATCAGCGATGGGCGCGCCCAGGTCATCAACGAACCGCGCGTGACTACCCAGAATAATATGCCGGCTGAGGTGAACTTCACCACTGAAATACCTTATTTCTATGCCACGATAACCTATAACCAATTCGGTCAGCGCCAAGTTGAGTACCAAAGTGAGACCGTCTCGGTATCTCAGGCTCTGTATGTGACCCCGCGAATTAATGAGGACGACACTATTACTATGGTGCTCGAGCCGGAAATTGACGACCAGGTAGGCACCGTGGTCGGGCCCACCGGTGAAACCTTGCCCATAGTCACTACCCAGACGGTTTATACCCAGGTGCGCGTTGCTGACGGAGACACGCTGGTCATTGGCGGAATGATTCGCCGAAACGAGACGCTAAATGTTCGCAAGACTCCCTTGCTGTCCGAGATTCCCATATTGGGCGAGCTGTTTAAGTCCAAGAAAACTACCACGCGCAGCTCCGAGTTGCTGATATTCGTCACTCCCCGTATCATAAGGGACATACCGCGAGCTTAATCGCTGATAGTCACGATAATCGGATAGTACTCAGTTGCACCAACGGCACCGTTATCAGTGCCGTTGGTGTGTAAAGGAGCGTTGTTTTGTGGCCACCTCGTTGCATTTCTACACATCAGGAGAGTCCCACGGCCCCCGCCTCCTGGCTATCCTGGAGGGGCTACCCGCTGGCCTGCCCATTGACATATCAGCAATCAACCAATACCTCCAGCGGCGCCAGCGCGGATACGGGCGCAGCCGCCGGATGCAGATCGAATCTGATACAGTTTGCATCAGTGGTGGCATCCGCCACGGGCAGACATTGGGCACACCAGTGGGGCTGAGCATTGAGAATCGTGACTGGGCCAATTGGCAGCAGGAAATGAGCCCTGAGCTGCCCGATGAGGATTTTGTCAGCCAGCGACAGGTTACTGTACCCCGCCCCGGTCATGCCGATCTGGCCGGAGCAGCCAAGTTCGGCCACCAGGATATGCGTAATGTCCTGGAGCGGGCCAGTGCTCGCGAGACCGCCGCCCGCGTTGCCGTAGGAGCCATTTGTCAGCAACTGCTAAGCCACTTTGATATATCTGTGTGCAGTTGCGTGACGAATATTGGGGGTGCGGAAGCAAAGGTGCCTCCCCATCCAGATCCGGATTTCTTCGCTGCTGCCCAGGCCAGTGATGTGGGATGTGCCGACCCCGAGGCTGCCGCCCAGATGCGAGCAGCCATTGACCAAGCTGGGCAAGATGGCGACACCGTCGGTGGCATCTTCACGGTCTATGCCTATGGCGTTCCTCCTGGACTGGGCTCTATGGCTAACTGGCAGCAGCGGCTGGATGGCCGGCTGGCTGCTGCCCTTATGAGCATTCCGGCAATTAAGAGTGTGGAAGTGGGTCTGGGTCGGGAAGTGGCCAGCCGTCCCGGCTCGGCAGTCCACGACCCCATCCAGTTTGCCCCCGAGCGCCGGCCCTGGCCCTTTGTCCGCCCGACCAACAACGCCGGCGGACTGGAAGGCGGCATGACCAATGGCGAGCCTGTTGTCCTGCGGGCGGCGATGAAGCCTATCTCCACCCTGCTTCGCCCGCTGCCTTCGGTCTCGCTCGACACCTTCCAGCCAGCCAAGGCACATGTTGAGCGCTCTGATATCTGTGCCGTGCCCGCCGCGGCAGTCGTGGGCGAGGCAATGGTTGCCTTCGTGATAGCTCAAGCCTTCCGAGAGAAGTTTGGCGGCGACAGTGTAGCGGATGTCAGGGCGGCCTACCAAGCTTACTACGCCCGCCTCGGCCACTGGGGAACTGGCAAGGAGGATTAGCAGCATGGGCCGGTTTCAGCCACCACCGCAGGCTATCATCTTAACCGGCTTTATGGGTACGGGGAAAAGCCAGGTGGGCAGACTGCTGGCTCAGCGGTGGGATCTGAGGCTGGTAGAGACTGATGCCTTAATTGAAGAGCAGGAAGGCACCTCAATTGCCCAGATATTTGCCCAGCGCGGCGAGGGGTACTTCCGTGACCTGGAAACCGCCATACTGCGGGACATCCTCAGCAAAGAGCGCCTGGTCATTAGTACCGGCGGGGGGATGTTGCTGCGGCCAGAGAATCTCCAGTTGCTCCGCTGCGCCGGCCCCATCATCTGTCTCCAAGCCACCCCCGAGACCATCTTGGAGCGGACCAGCAGCAACGCTGAGCGGCCTTTGCTAAACCAGCCTGACCCCCAGGCCGAGATCAAGCGGCTGCTATCTGCGCGGGCCGAGGCTTATCAACAGGCCGACTACCAGGTGGACACCGACGACCTTACCCCCCAACAGATCGCCGACCGCTGCGCCGACCTGCTGGCCGATCATCCCGGGGCGGTTTTCCTGGTGGCCCGGCCAGTCCAAGTCAAGGTAGAGCTGGGGCTAGAGAGTTATGTCATTCACATTGGCGAGGACCTATTGGCCGCGGTCGGGGAGCTTGTACCGCCGGCTAAGCCCGGACGACGAGCCGGGATAATAACTTCCGAAAACCTGGTGCCGCTCTATGCGAACGTGGCCAAAGATAGCCTGGATGCTGCGGACTGGAATGTCAGCGTATTCCCCGTGCCCGACGGGGAAGCCAGTAAATCCCTGGCCCAGGCCGAGCAGCTTTATGGCGCTCTGCTGGCGGCCGAGTTTGACCGCACTTCAACTATATTTGCCCTCGGAGGAGGAGTGATTGGGGATCTGGCCGGTTTCGTCGCCGCTACGTTTATGCGGGGCATTGACCATGTGCAACTGCCCACTTCACTGCTGGCCCAGGTAGACGCCAGTGTGGGTGGGAAGGTAGCAGTAAATCTGCCCGCCGGCAAGAATCTGGTGGGCGCTTTTCATCAGCCCCGCGCGGTCATTATTGATATGGGGTCACTGCCGACCCTCCCCCCCCGACAACTACGCTGTGGCCTCGCTGAGATAATCAAGCATGCCGCCATTGCCGATGCCGAGATGTTCGGATATCTGGAAGCTAACATGGCGAACATTCTGGCGGGCGAGGTCGTCGCTTTAAAGTACCTGGTGGCCCGCAACTGCCAGATAAAGGCCGAGGTGGTCAGCCAGGATCCCCAGGAGCGCGGGCTCCGGGCGGTCCTCAACTATGGTCATACCATCGGCCATGCCCTGGAGCGCGCGGCTACCCAGTGGGACTTAACTCACGGGGAGGCAGTAGCCCTGGGGATGATTGCCGAGAGCCGACTGGCGGCGCAACTGGGTTTGGCTGAAGATGAAACTGCTGCGCGGTTATACGAGCTGATAAAGCAGGCCGGCCTGCCGACGGAGGCTACCGGTATTGACCTACAGCAGGCCAGCGCTGCTCTATCGGTGGACAAAAAAATTGCCCACAATCAACTGCGACTGCCCATTGTTCCCCGCATAGGGCAGGTGCAGATTACCAAAGATGTAGAGATGGCTACCATGCAACAAGTCCTCAGTAGCCTGGCGGATTAGCCGAGGCAGCGAAGGGCGGAGGACGGTATGCTCCGAGATGTCTGGCGGCGCAACAGCATATTATGGGTATGGCTGAAGGGATTGGGCACTGCTGCTGCCATTATAGCCGGGGCGGCACTGGTATTTCTGGTGGTGTCCGCAGTTGCCCTGAGCTCTGGCGGGCGGGAGATAGTTATGCCCAATGTAGGGGGCTTGCCGCTGGAAGAAGCGCGGCAAATATTGGCCCAGGACAATCTAATGGCTGAAGTTATCAGCCGCAATTATCATGATTCCATCCCCGAAGACCATGTAGTGGCAACAGTCCCGGCCGGGGGCACCCGCATGCGGACTGGTCGGAAGGTCAAACTGACAGTCAGCCGAGGCGCGCGCGGGGCCCGGGTGCCTGTCCTGGTCGGTAGGTCGCTGGGCGAAGCCACCAGAAGCTTGAAAGATAATCACCTTGTCTTAGGAAACATGAGTCGCCAGCGCAGCGACCAGCCAGAGGGCGAAATCCTCGCCCAGTCACCGCTGGGGGGGCAGAGCATTACCCGTGGCCAGGCAGTATCAGTGACGATCAGCGGCGGACCGGACTATGGCATAGTAGTTGGCGAGGATGGCCGCAATATATTGTTCCGCACGGTAGAGATGGTCGTGCCGACCGGCGAAGCCTTCCAGCAGGTGGAGGTACGGCTACACGACGAGTCAGGCACCCGGACCATTTATGACCAAATCCATCAGCCCGGCGAGGAGATAGCGGTGGATTTCCAAGCCTACCCGGGCACCCAAGTAACCATCTACATAGAGGATCAACTGGTGTTTGAAACGCGCTTGTGAGGCGTCCGCTATCCCCATGGAAGATTGCGATCAACTGCCTGGACCCGAGGCCCAGCTAATTAGCCGCTGTCAGGCGGGTGATACGGCCAGTTTTGATCTGCTGGTCGGCGAGCACTATCAGTTAGCTTACAACATCGCCTACCGGATGCTGGGTGATCCCGACCGCGCCGCTGATGCCACCCAAAACGCGTTTATCCGGGCTTTCCGGGCCCTGAAAGGATTTCGGGCCGAGGCGTCCTTCTCCACCTGGCTATACCGCATCGTCACTAATGTATGCCTGGACGAGGCGCGTCAGGCCAGCCGCCGCCCGGCCAGTCTAACCCTGGTGGCGGATGATGAGGCTACCCACGAGCAACGTGATGTCCCCGATCAGCAGGCAGCCGTTACCGCCCACGCCGAGCAACACCAGCGCCAACAGGTAGTTCACCGGGCCATTCAACGGCTCTCCCCCGAGCACCGAGCAGTCATCATACTGTACGACCTGAACGGATTCTCCTATCAGGAGGTTGGCCAGATGTTGGATGTGCCGGTAGGTACGGTCAAATCGCGCCTGAACCGTGCCCGCCTGAACCTGAAAGACGAACTGAAAGAGCACTTGGAACTTTTTGAGTAGCGCAGCAGTCATATCCGTGACCAACAAACTAATTCAGTATAGAATTCAGTGCCAAAGAGACGAACCATGAGCTGTGAGCAATGGCGAAAAAAACTTACTGAGTTTATGGAAGATACGTTGCCAGCCCCTGAGCGCCAGCAGATAGCGGCTCACCTGGAGCAATGCCCTGACTGCCGCCGCCAGTGGCAGCAATTCCAGCAGACCATAGCAGCCCTGCACCAATTGCCGGCCGTGCCCGCTCCGGCGGATTTACCTGCTCGGATAAGTCGGGCGGTGCGGGCTGAGCGCCCCTTGTTTGGCTATCGCATCTCCTGGCAGGCCCTGGGAGCTGCCGCGGCGGCAGCATGTTTGTTGGTGGGCTTTTGGGCTATTTTCTCCTATCAGCGGTCGCCGGTGCTAACGGCCCGCCGTGAAGCTATCCAGACAGCAGTGGCCCGCGCGCCAGAAGCTGAGGAAGCTAAACTATCCGAGTCGCTGGCCGAAGCCCGGGAGCCAAGTCCCGCGCCTTCCCCGCCGCCTGTATCTAAGCCTGTCTCAGCCAAGACGGTCTCCCCTACCCAGCCGGCTCCTGCTCCGAGCCTGAGGACCCCGCCGCAGCCAGAACCAGTTCCGCCTCCTCCGGCACCTGTTGAGGCCGAGCAGTTAGTTGGGGCCGACGCGCTCCTGGGGCACGCAGAGGAAGGGGCAGCGATAGAGCCTGTTCGCGCTCCTGCGGGCGAAGCCTTCGCTTTTTCCCGGGCGGCAGGGGTAGTAGGGGAAGCAGAGGATCGATCACTTGCTGAGGAGCGGATAACTCTCGGCCCAGATGGCGCAGCAGGCCTCCGAGCTAAGGAGCTGACCGCCGGCGTAAAAGTGACGGCTATCCCGTCGGCGGACCGCGTAGTGGGCCAGAAACTGTCCATCAAGGTAATAATTGAGCCCGACATAGACGTGCACCAGGCCATAGTAACTGTAAAACCAGCGGATCAGTTGCGCCTGAGTGCTCCCGACGGTATTATCTACCGCGGAGAACTGAAGGGCAAGGTTCACAATAAAATCACCTTTGGTGTAATTGCCGACGAGCCCGGCACTCACCGGCTGACGATAGAGCTATGCTCGGAGGTGCCGGGTATTTCAGCGACCGTTCCGGTGAGCATCCCCGGCTTCCAGCTACCTCAAACACCTCCCCCAGATGCCACCCAGCCAGAAAATGAGTGAGGCCCTGGATATACAGCAAGTGCGGGAGAAGCTGGTGGCCCGGGTGGTGGGCCGTCAGATCTTGTACCACTCACAGCTATCATCTACCAATGACGAGGTCCGGCGGCTGGCGGTGGCTGGAGAGCCAGAGGGTACAGTGGTGGTGGCCGAGACCCAGACAGCCGGGCGCGGTCGCCGCGGCCGGCGATGGCTGGATGTCCCTGGTCAGTGCCTGCTCTTTTCCATCCTGCTCCGACCTGATGCCGATGCCAGCTGTTGGCCCCTATTATCTCTGGGCATGGCTGTGGCGGCTGAGGCCATACGCGATCACTGCCACCTCAATGTAGCCACCAAGTGGCCCAATGACTTGCTCGTGGACCAGCGTAAGGTCGGTGGCATACTCCTGGAAGCGGGGCCAGAATTTGTCGTGGCTGGGCTGGGACTAAATGTCACTGGCCCGGTGAAGCGTCTCCAGGATCAGATTCCGCAGCCAGTAACGACCTTGGAAGAAGAATGTGGCCACCCAGTCTCTCGGGAAGAGGTTCTGGTCGCCCTCCTTGAGAAAATTGACCTGGTATACAGTCAATTCCAGGCCGGCCAAGCAGCGACCATTATTGCCGCCTACAAAGAACTTGACTGCACATTGGGGAAGTATGTTATGGTGGAGGTTGGGGACGAAAAGGTCAGAGGATGGGCGGCAGACATTGGGCCGCGGGGGACGCTTATTATTCAGACTGACGTCGGGCTTCGGGAGATCGCCGCTGGAGATGTCTACCTGCTATCCGATGCTCCTGCAAATTCCAGTGCAGGGGATTAGACTGCGCAATTGCCTATCCGTTGCTGGCGGCTTGGGGCTGCTCCTCATATTCAGTATTCCCCTGTCGGCGTCCACCGGTGAGATGTTGCTGGCGGGCTGTGCTCTACTCCAGCGGGGCGAGTATCACCAGGCCGCGGCCAGGTTCGGCGCGGCTGCCCAGCAGGACCAGTTTTGTCAGCAGGCCCTGGTCGGGGAAGGGGTGGCATGGCTGCGCCTTGGAGAAGCACAAACAGCCCTGGAGTATTTCCGGAGGGCCCGGGCCATCAGCGAGGACTCGGCGCTCAGTCTGCTGGCCCTCGGGGCCGGCCTGTGCCAGTGCGCCGACTACCGGGGCGCTCGGGACGCCTACCAGCGGCTGCTGGACGCCGGCGGCGCTGACCGCGAGGAGGTAGCCGCCTCGCTGGCCTATGTTGACGGCGCGTTGGGACTGTATGATAGTGCCATTACCCAGGCCTCCAGGGTGGTGGAGGACAATCCTGATCACCCATTAGCCCGTTATGCACTGGCCGCCAGCTTGTTTACCCGTAATCGTCTTACTGAGGCGACCGCCATTGTAGAGAATCATGGTTCACCTTCGGTGCCCCAGAGCGCGGCTACCCTCGTAGACTGCTGCTTATTCGCTCCCCAGGCTTACTATGCCCAGACTCACGAAGCACCCATACTGATAGCCGCCGTTCCCCAGGCTCAACCGGAGCCCTTAGAGTACTTACACCAGCAGCCGGACTTCCGCATCATCCATCCTCAGCACATGCAGACTGTCAGCGGGCAGATTCGCGTCCGATTGCAGGCCGATGCGGCGGCCGGCGTTGAATATGTAGCGGTGTTACTGGGCGGCAAATTTGTGGGCATCACCAATGTCATGCCTTTTAGTATGGCAATAGATACCACCATGTATCCCGACGGGCTCCAGCGCCTGCGCGTTGACGGCTATGGTAAAGACGGACGGATCGTGCGCAAGGCAGCTATCGGCATAGTAATTCGGAACGGCAACCGCACCCTGGCGCCCCAGGAGCAAGCTGCGCGCCAGGTGGCTGATGACTTCCTGCGCCATCAATTGCGCCTGCGCCCCCGTCCCGGCCAGTGGGAACATCTACAGGGGCGTATCTGGCAGGCTACGGGCCGGCGGCAACAGGCTCTGAACTGTTACGAAACAGCTTTCAATTATTCACCCGCGCTACCCCGACTGCGGGAGCATCTGTTGTCGCTGTACCGGGACATGGCCATTCCAGTGCTGGGGCCGCCCCGCGAGCTGCATCAGCTTGCCCCGGAAAGTAAGGCGATAGCACTGACTTTTGACGATGGCCCTCATCCTAAAGTAACCCCCTGGATTTTAGACCAACTGGACCGCTATGGAATTAAGGCTACCTTCTTTTTGGTGGGCAAACAGGTGGATCTTTATCCGGAGCTGACCCGCCAGATACTTGACCGTGGCCATCAGCTTGCCTGCCATTCCTACACCCATCGCAATCTGAAAAAATGCAGCCAAATTGAGATTGAGCGGGAACTGGTGACCACCCGGGCGGCAATTCGGCAGGCGGCGGGAGTCAATGTGACTTTGTTTCGTCCTCCCGGCGGCCACTACGACGAGGTCGTGCGAGCTGCGGCGGCCACCTGGGGCTTCACTACTGTCTTCTGGACCTGCAATATTGGCAGATTTGCCGACCGTGGCCCTCACCGCATTCTCACCGGTATGCTGGGGGATATTCGGCCCGGCGCAATTGTATTGCTCCACAATGGCGAGGACCCTACCACCGACATTCTTCCCAGTTTGCTAAACCGCCTGACCGCCCGAGGGATGAAGATGGTGGCCTTACCCTCGGCTGCCAACATGCCGCCACCGGAGGATACGAGCCAGTGAGGGACATAATCAAGCTAATTTCGCAGTGCTGCTTCCTTATGGTGCTGATCGGCCTTGCGTCATCTGCCCCTCCTGCGGATACACAGGCCATAGGCGAGGCGTCGGCTGCTATCAACCGTGCTCAGCCTCCTCGGCTGGATGTTAATAGCGATTTCCCCGACTCGTGTCTGGTTGACTTCAGTTTCCGACTGTCGCCGCCAGCGGGCAACCAGGGCTTTCTGTTTGTCGGCACCAATGGCCACTTTTATTTCCAGGATGGCAGCCGGGCACGCTTCTGGGGCATAAATGTGGCCAAGGACGCTGTCTTCCAGCCCCATTCCGTCATAGAACAGGTGGCAGCCCTATTTGCCCGGACCGGCCTCAATCTGGTCAGGTTTCACCATCTGGACGACGTGGGTGGCTTGCTGCCTGCCGATCACGCCGGCCGACAGCCCCGCATTGATCCTGAGAAACTTGACAGCCTGGATTATTGGATCGCCGCCCTCAAGCAGCGGGGCATCTATGTCTATCTGGATTTGCTCGACTATCGCACCTTCTGGCCACAGGAGGGCGTGGCTAACGCGGAGGCCTTGGGTCGCGGGGCCAAGCCCTACGCGCTATTTGATGAGCGCCTAATTGAGCTCCAGCAGCAGTATGCCCACCAGCTACTTGTTGATCACGTAAATCCCTATACCGGCCTTAGTTATGCCCAGGATCCGGCCGTCGTTATGATTGAACTATGCGACGAGAACGGGCTGCTGGCCTGCCAGGGACGCTGGGGACAGATTGTTTCGCCTTACCGCGAACAACTGCTGCGGCGCTGGAACCGGTGGCTGCGGAACCAATATCAGACCACCACCCGCTTGAAAGAGGCCTGGAGTCCGGCTGGCGATGGCTCAGCTTTGGCCAGTTTTGAGAGCTTGACTGAGGGGACGGTAGGGCTGCCGGGAATATCGCCGCCGGTGCCTAATCCTGAGGCCCGCGCTGCTGATGTGCGCCGCTTCGCCGCCAGCCTGCACCGGGACTATTTTGCCCAGATGCGCGATTTTCTGCGGGGGGCAGGAGTCAAAGTGCCTCTGACCGCGGTGACTGATACCGAATATCCCGCTGACTTGTTTGCGGTAGCCAGCGAGCTGGACTTCATCGGCGCCAACTACTATTTTGCTCATCCGGTTATGAAGGACTCACAGCCTCCCGATGTCCTGGCTTATTTCGACGCCCAAAGCCCACTACTCGCCAGAGGACCCGATACTGCCATCCGTCGGCTGTGCGGGCCGCGGGTGGTCGGCAAGCCGCTGGTGATTCGTGAGTGGAATGTCTGCTGGCCCAATGAGCACCGTGCCGCCGGGCTTGTGGAGACTGCCGTCTATGGAGCAATACAGGCCGTGGATGCAATGATTCTGTTCACCTATGACTGCCGCCCCGGCTCGCACAAGCTCTCATATTTTGATGTCTCGGTTGACCCCACCAGGTGGGGGTTGGTGGCCCTGGCCGGCGAAGTATTCCGCACTGAGCGTCCTCAATCTGATCAGCGCTTTACGGTAGCGTTCAATCAGCAGGATATATATGACAGCCCCGACGAGACGCTGGTTGATGCCGTCTACGAGGCAGGCCGCCAAGCCCGGGTGAGCAACTGGTTTCCCGGGTGCCCAACGGTAGCGGGTGATGTAGTGTATCTGCGCCCCCATGCTCGGCAAAGCCCGTCTCAGATTCTGTTGCGGCTGGCCCCGCCTGGCGGCGTAAGGCGGGTCACTAAAGTTTCTCCCACCACCCAGGACCGGCCCGCCTCACTGGGCTTTGCCGCCGAAACTGTGCAGGTAATAGCGGGGAGGATAGCGAATAAGGACAGTGACGGCCCGGACGACTGGCAGGTAAAGTCAGCTACTGACCAGGGGGCGGTGATCTGGTGCAGCCTGGATGGGCAGCCGCCGGCTACCTCCCGCCGCTGGGTCATAAAGATGGTCAGCGGCGCGCAGAATACCGGCCAGCGCACGCGGGAGCACTACATTACTGACTATCAGCAGATACATGCTTTGTTGCAGGCCGGCGCTGAGCCGGTTATCACCGGCGGCGAGATCAGCTCTATACCAACTATAGTGAGCCGGGCCGGAGCCGAGGTGATACGGGTTGATCAGCGGGGCGGAACCTGGGAGTTGGTGCACGACGGAGATGAGTGGTTCTTTTGCACTGACACGCCGGGCATTAGGATTGAACTGCCCAGCTTGCCGGGTACGGTGTACCTGACCACAGTAACCGAGGCGGGCGCTGCCAGCCGAACAGTAACCCAGCCAATCGTATATCCAGATGAGGTGTTGCTGGTTAAGATTAGCCCGCCCGAGGGGGTCGAATTAGCCGATGAGTGATAGCAATATGATAAACATTTTTGACTGCGTCAACCCATTGGATTTTCGCTACTACGGCCAGGATGAGCAGTTGCGCGAGCTGCTGGGGCCTTACTTGACTGAGCGGGCGCGGGTGGCGTCCGAGCTGCAGGTGGAAGTGGCGGCGGTGCAAGCGTTGGCCAACCTGGGAGTGTGCGCGCAGAAAATAGCTGACGAAGTCCGGGAAGCCGCGGCCCAGGTGACACCTGAAGTGGTGGCGGCTGAGGAACGGCGCATTCACCATAACATTCGCGCCCTGGTTAACTGCCTGCGCGCCGAGGTCAGTGCCGCCAGCCGGCCCTACATTCATCTGTGCCTGACCAGCTTTGATGTGATTGACACGGCCATGGCCTGGCGGTTCAAAAGAGCAGCCACTGAAGCAATAATCCCCGAGCTGCTGAAGCTGGAGCGTATCCTGATTGATCTGGCCCGCCGGGAGAAGGATACCTTGCAGATCGGCCGCACTCACGGCCAGCACGCTGAGCCGATTACTCTTGGCTTTGCTATCGCCGAGTATGTCGCCCGGCTTGGCGAGCGGGTTGAGGCCGTTAAGCAAACAGCCAATAATCTGCGCGGTAAAGTAAGCGGAGCGGTGGGGGCGTACAATGCCAGCGCCCTGTTCTTTGAGGACCCCCAGGAGTTTGAGCGGGAGGTGTTGGGCCAGCTACACTTGCAGCCGGCTACCTACTCCACCCAGATTATCCTGCCGGAGTTTATGACTGACTTCATCCACAGCCTGATTTCCACCTTCGGGGTGCTGGCCAACCTGGCTGATGATATGCGTCATCTACAGCGCAGTGAAATTGCCGAAGTGGGGGAAGCTTTTGAGGCCGAGCAAGTGGGTTCCTCAACGATGCCCCACAAACGCAATCCCTGGAATTTCGAAAACGTCAAAAGTATGTGGAAGGCTTTTGTCCCCCGGATGCAAACGGTCTACGCTGACCAAATCTCCGAGCACCAGCGCGACCTGAGCAACTCTGCCTCTTCTCGGTTCCTGCCTGAGGTGATGGTGGCGTTAGTCGCCACGGTAAGACGTTTGCAGCGGATTATGGGGCGGCTGGTCACCGACAGCGACAGTATGAAGCGCAACTTCCAGATGAATGCTGATCTAATCGCCGCCGAGCCGGCTTACATTTTGCTGGCCGCCGCCGGCCACCCGGATGCTCATGAGACGGTGCGAAAACTGACCCTCCAGGCCCAACAGAGCGCACGACCCTTCTGCGAACTGTTAGAGGAGGACGAGGGGGTCCGGCCGTATCTGGACCAATTTACCGAGGCCCAGCGGGAGCTGCTGCGCGATCCCAGCCGCTACATAGGTATTGCTACTACCAAGACGGAGCAGGTCTGTACGGAGTGGGAAAGCCGACTGGAGGCAACCGGACTAACCGCGTGAGGCCGGGGGATACGATCTTAACCGGTAATACTGTTTAGTGAGTAATCAAGATATGCGATGCCCTCCGCTGAACAAAACAGCGGAGGGCATTGTTGAGCATGCACAGATTGTTAGAGTTATCCAACAACCTGGACGTTCTCGGCGCGGGGACCCTTTTGGTCTTCAACTATCTCAAACTCGACCTGGTCGCCCTCGTTCAGGCTACGATATCCTGAGCCGGTGATAGCGGAGAAATGTACGAATACATCCTCCCCTTCTTCGGCTTCAATGAATCCGTAACCCTTGTCGCCATTGAACCATTTGACTGTGCCTTTGGCCATGGGGGGCACCTCCCTTTCCAAGATTGGCTATCCATCGCCCGGTAGCCAATCCTGGAGGAGAGGTATCTCGCCAGGAAGTCCACCTGCTCTGACTTAGCCTTAATACGTCACTATGCCCTATTATATCGGAGCTTAGCCTATATACTATAGCATATTGCGCGAAAATAGTCCAGCTAAAGTTTGCAAGGGTAGTGATGAGGCGGGCTGTGCAACGTCTCCCCTCTGGACCACACCTGGCTATTAGTTGACACAATCAGGTGAAAAAGGTATCATCTAAATGATTGTGGGGCAGATATCTATGAGTCGACAGCAAGTTAACTATAAATTATTAGCCCAGTTTGACACTGAAGCGCTGCGTGAGTTTGACCAGCAGCTTAAGCAACGGCTACGTGAAGAAGCTCAGCGCCGGCGAGAACCGGACAGTAAGCCGCGTCACAAGCGCCGGCGCCGATAGACAGTTAGCGGCGTAGCTCAGGTGGCCAGAGCGCGCGGTTCATACCCGCGTCGTCGGGGGTTCGAATCCCTCCGCCGCTACCAAACTTACCCGTACGTCTCAGCCAAGACACAGCGGGTGAGTATTCACGTCACCGCACTGGGCGGGTACAGACAAGACTGTCTTTCACTGGCGGGCGTGTGCCCGTCACTTACATAATAGGTAGTAGGTCCAGGTTGCTGGGCAAACATTTCACCCCGATACAGAAATGGCACAAGTATGAATTCTCTTTCTGATGACGATCTTCGCTGGTTACTGGCTCTGCTGGAGGAGGAGAAGCTGGCCGAGATCGAGGTGCACGAGGCCGACTTCCAGGTATTGGTGCGAGCCGCCGACATTTCTATAGCCCCACCTGCTTCCGGTTGGACCGACCAGTCCTCCTCATCCGAACTAACTGTCAACCAGATACCAGTCCTCTCACCGGTAGCAGGCGTGTTTTATCGGGTTTCCTCTCCCCAGGCGCAGCCATTTGTGCAAGTGGGCGATTACGTGGAACATGGTGACACCGTGGGCCTGGTGGAGGCTATGAAGCTATTCAATGAGGTGCCCAGTCCGGCCAGTGGCCGGGTGGTGCGTATCCTCGTTGACAATGAGGTCCAGATTGAGGAAGACCAGCCTCTGATGATAATTGAAAAGTCCTCTGAAGATGAAGATTAGTCCGGCCTGTATGATGAACGGGTGCATATGATGTCTCCACAGTCGGTAAAAGTAGGAATCCTGGGGGTAGGAGTGGTAGGCGGCGGTGCCTATCAGATTCTCCAACAGAATGCCGCCCAAATCTGCCGCATTATTGGAGCTGATGTGACGGTAGCCGCCTTGTGTGATATTGATTGGGAGCGGCCCCGCGACTTTGAGGTTCCCGAAGAACTGAAAGTCACCGACGCTATGGCGGTGGTCAATGACCCCGACATCCATATCATTGTCGAGACCATTGGGGGCACAGATGCTGCCCGCCAGCTCATATTGGCGGCCATCGCCGCCGGCAAGAGTGTGGTCACCTCCAATAAGGAACTGATGGCTAAACACGGTGAGGAGATATTCAGTGCCGCCGCTGCCCAGCAGGTGGATGTGCAGTTTGAGGGTAGCGTAGGTGGAGTCATCCCTATCATCCGTTCCCTCAAAGAGAGTCTGGCGGCCAGCCGCATTGACCAGATCATCGGCATTGTCAACGGAACTACTAACTACATCCTCACCCGTATGAGCCAGGAGGGCCGAGAATTTGCCGAGGTGCTGGCCGCCGCGCAGCAATTAGGCTATGCCGAAGCCGATCCTACCGACGACATTGAGGGCATTGATGCGGCTAACAAACTGGCCATATTGGCGGCGATTGCCTTTGGCGGCCGGGTTCCGGTAGAACAGATATACCGCGAGGGTATCTCGGGAATAACCCCGGTTGACCTGGACCATGCTCAGCGTATGAATTACGTGGTAAAGCTATTGGCTATCGCCAGGCGGGATAATGACCAGATTGAAGCCCGCGTCCATCCTGCGCTGCTGCCGGCCACTCATCCTCTGGCTGCTGTTAATGGAGTCTTCAACGCCATATTCGTCCGGGGTCCGGAGTGTGGCGAGGTGATGTTATATGGCCAGGGCGCCGGAGCTATGCCCACCGGCAGTGCCGTAGCCGCTGATGTCGTTGACTGTGCCCGCAATGTGATATGCGGCGCATCCGGGCGAGTCTCGTGCAGTTGCGCGGGTGAGGCCCGGATTAAGCCGATAGCCGAAACCGAAACCAGCGTCTACCTGAGAATGCGGGTGGCTGACCGGCCGGGGGTACTGGGGACTATCGCCACCATCTTCGGCCAGGAGGGCATCAGTATTCAGTCGGTCATTCAGGAATCGTCTGAGGGCAATGGCGCCGAGATCGTCTGGATAATGCACAAAGGACCGGAGAAGAACCTCCAGTCAGCCCTTAGCTGCATCAGGGGCCTTAATATTGTCGAAGACATCTGCAGTATGATTCGGGTGATGGAGTAGTGACTCCCCGTGACCAGCTTGGCTCAGCCGGTCGCTGGCAGGGCGTAATTGAAGAATATCAGGAATTTTTGCCTGTCAGTGACCAAACACCGCGGGTCACTCTGCTGGAGGGGGATACCCCGCTGATTCCCTCCCGACATATCGGGCCCAGTCTACCGGGGAATATCCGGCTTTACTTTAAGTATGAAGGGGTCAATCCCACCGGTTCATTCAAGGACCGGGGTATGACTATGGCCGTATCCAAAGCTGCCGAAGAAGGCGCCCAGATGACCATGTGCGCCTCCACCGGCAATACTTCGGCAGCGGCGGCCGCCTACTCCGCCGCGGCTGGCTTGCAGGCCGTGGTGCTTATTCCTGACGGTTACGTAGCCCTGGGTAAATTGGCCCAGGCCCTATCTCACGGGGCTCGCGTTATCCAGGTAGCCGGTAATTTTGACGACTGCTTACAGTTGGTGTGCACCATTACTGATAATTACCCGGTTACGCTGGTCAATTCCCTTAATCCGTATCGGCTGGAAGGGCAGAAAACCGCCGCCTTTGAAGTCTGTGATGCGCTGGGGGAAAGCCCTGGTTTTCACGCCCTGCCAGTGGGCAATGCCGGCAATATTACCGCTTACTGGCGGGGTTACTGCGAATATTGGGATAAAGGCCTGATTGCCAGCCGGCCCCGGATGTTGGGTTTTCAAGCTGAGGGAGCGGCCCCTATGGTGCATGGAAAGCCGGTAGCTAATCCCGAAACGGTGGCCACTGCCATTCGCATCGGCAACCCGGCCCGGTGGCAGGATGCCTCCCGGGCTGTGGACGAATCCGACGGTCAGGTAGGAATTGTCACTGACGAGGAAATCCTGGCTGCTTATGCCCAGTTAGCCAGTACCGAGGGCATTTTCGTAGAGCCAGCCTCCGGCGCCGGAGTAGCCGGCATCAAGAAGCTGGCTGAGCAAGGGTTTTTCGGGGAGGAACCGGTCACCGTGGTCTGCACATTGACTGGTCATGGCCTGAAGGACCCAGATCGAGCCATAGCCGCGGCTGGGGAACCAGAAAAGGCCCCCGCCGACTTAGATACTATCATACAAATGCTGCAGCTATAATCACAACTACTGCGGAGGTGCGACCCGTGTCGGAAGCTGCTGAAGAGACCATTCTAACTACTAATCTGCCCGGAGCCATCAGCCGGCGGTCAGGTAAGGTGCGTGACATTTACCAGTACGAGGATGGCTTGCTGCTGGTCGCCACTGACCGCATCTCAGCCTTTGATTGCGTGATGCCCAATGGCATTCCAGGTAAAGGCAACATTCTTACCGCATTGGCGGCGTTCTGGTTCGGTAAGACTCGCCATATTATTCCCAATCATTTGCTATCGGTAAATGTTGAGGACTTCCCCCCCCAAGTTGCCGAATACAGCGACATGCTCCAGGGGCGGACAATGTGGGTACGCAAGGCCAAGGTAATACCGGTCGAGTGCGTGGTCCGCGGCTATTTGTCTGGTTCAGGCTGGCGCTCCTATAAGGAGACTGGCCAAATCTGCGAGCGCAAGCTGCCCCCGGAATTGGTGGAGTCAGACAAGCTGCCGGAACCCATTCTCACTCCGGCTACCAAGGCCGCCAGTGGTCATGACGAAAATATTACCTGCGAGCGGATGGTGGAGATTACCGGGCCCAGCCTAGCGCAGGATCTGGAAGAAAAGTCACTGGAATTATACCGATTCGCCGCAGAATTTGCTGGTGAGCGCGGCTTTATCCTGGCTGACACCAAATTCGAGTTTGGTCTGGTAAACGGTGATTTGCTGTTGATTGACGAGATCCTTACTCCTGACTCTTCCCGCTACTGGGATGTCAACCAGTATGAGCCCGGACAACCCCAGCGGTCCTACGACAAGCAGTTTGTCCGCGATTACCTGGATACCTTAGATTGGGATAAGGAACCTCCCGCGCCCCAGTTGCCTCCCGAAGTCATCACCCAGACCCTCCAAATCTATCTGGAGACCCTCCAACGGATAACCGGTCAGTAGGCCTACTTGAGGGTCCGGGCTACCAGGCCACGATAGCCGGTTCGGCGGGCGTCTCGCCCGTCGGGTGGGGGGACAGGCGGGACGCCTGTCCTACCGACCATAGGCAGGATGTCGGTGGTAGCAGCTTAGGAGAGCTGCGATTATGGAGCGGCGGATGAGATTGCAACGGAGATTGGTGGAGACAGTCAACCAGCACCAGATGCTCCAGGCGGGACACCGGATACTGGTGGCCGTCTCCGGCGGGCCGGATTCTATGGCGCTGCTGCACGCTCTGTATACCCTCACCGATGAATTGGACATCAAACTGGCCGTCGCCCATCTCAACCATCAACTGCGCGGGCCAGAGGCGGATGGGGATGAAGCCTATGTGAAGCAATGGTGCGAGCAGTGGGACCTGCCCTGTTTTGCCCAGCGCCGGGATATTGCCAAACTGGCCGCTCAGCAAAAGCTCTCCGTAGAGGAAGCAGGCCGCTATGCCCGCTATAGCTTTTTCGCCTGCCTGGCGGACGAACATGGTTTTGACCGGGTAGCTCTGGGGCATACGGCCACCGACAGAATCGAGACGCTGCTAATCAATCTGCTCCGCGGGACAGGGCTGTCGGGCCTATGCGGTATCCCGCCCCAACGCGGCCGATTTATCCGGCCACTTATTGCTGCTTGGCGCAATGAGACGGCGGAATACTGCCGTCAGTATGATTTGCAGCCACGGCTGGACGCCAGCAACCTAAGCTCTGACAATTACCTGCGCAACCAAGTACGGCTGGAATTGCTGCCCCTGTTGGAGAGCGACTATGCTCCCCATATCCAATCAACACTGCTGCGCCTGGCCCAGGCTGCCCAGCAAGAGCTGGCTTGGACTGAGCCGCTGGTCCAAGCCGCCTACCAGCAAGCTGCTGAGGGTAATGACCATAGCATCAGCCTGGATCTGGCCCAGTTAGCGGATATGGCCCCGGGCCTGCGCTATCGGCTTTTGCGCCAGGCCTTAGTCAGGTTGCGTGGTGATGCCGCCGATATAGAAGCAGTGCACTACGACATGCTCCAGCAGCTTATTGACAAGGCCCAAACAGGTGCCGAGATGCACTTGCCAGGTGCAATATTGGCCCGACGCGGGTATAATAGTATTGAGCTAAGTGCAGGCCGCCATGGCCGCCCGGGGCCAGGTGAGGCACTTGGTGGCCGCTACATTCTGCCTGTACCGGGCACAGTGAGAGTCCCGCAGGTGGAGCTGACGCTAAGCACTGAGCTGACCCGCAAGCAGCCAGCCGAGCTGGGCAACGCACAGGGACGTCAGGTTACTGTGGATGGCCAGGTCATCGGTGAGGTCCTGTTTGTGCGCTGCTGGCAGCCCGGTGATAGCTTCCAGCCACTGGGCTTGTCAGGACATAAGAAGCTGCAAGACTTGTTTGTTGATAAGAAAGTTCCGCGCCATGAGCGGGACCGCATTGCGTTGATCGTTACTGGTGATAATCAAATTGTATGGGTCGTCGGCTACCAGCTCGCCGATCCATTCAAGGTTACTCCCCGGACGAAGGTTTTTACTATAATTAGTGCTACCGGGGAGGACCACATCCCTGCATCTTCTGATAATCAGGATGACATGTAAATGAAGAGACAGAATCCGTTTGTCATAGTGTTAGTAATTAGCGCCATTGTGTTCGCTTTCTATATGATTCCCCGGCTATCGGGTCAAGCCGTTGCCGTCAAGGAATATGAGTATTACAGCGAGTTCAGGGACGACCTGGAGGCGGGAAAAATCACCACCGTGCGCCTGATCGCGGGCGAGCGTGCCGAAGGTGAGTTTGCCCCGAATGCCTTTGCCGGCAGTGCTGAACCCTATGAAAAGTATCGGGTGGAATACCGCCATGACCCCGAACTAGTCGAGACACTCAGAGAGAAATACCCCAATGTGAAGGTCGGCACGCCCGCCCAACTGTGGACCGACCGATTGCTGACCATCGGAGGCGCTGTACTGTTACCCATCCTTATATTGGTAGTCTTCTGGCTGCTAATTATGCGGCAGATGCGGGCTGGCGGCACCCAGGCGTTCCAGTTTGGCCGCAGCCAGGCCAAATTGCTGGGTGAGAACTTCGACCGGATAACCTTTGATAACGTAGCCGGCATGGAGGAGGTCAAAGAGGAACTTGAGGAAATAGTGGAGTTCCTCAAGGAACCCGAGCGATTCCGCGCTTTGGGAGCCAAGATTCCCCGGGGCATCTTGCTGGTGGGGCCGCCGGGCTGCGGCAAGACCCTATTGGCCCGGGCCGTAGCTGGTGAGGCGGAAGTGAACTTCTTCTACATCAGCGGTTCTGACTTTGTGGAGATGTTTGTCGGGGTAGGGGCATCGCGGGTCCGTGATCTATTCAACCAGGCCAAGCAGCACCTGCCAGCCATAGTATTCATTGATGAGCTGGATGCGGTCGGGCGTTTGCGGGGAGCTGGACTGGGCGGGGGCCATGACGAGCGGGAGCAAACTCTCAATGCTCTGCTGGTGGAATTGGACGGGTTCGAGCCCAATGCCGACGTAATCATCCTGGCGGCCACCAACCGGCCCGACATCCTTGACCCGGCCCTGCTGCGCCCGGGTCGCTTTGACCGCCAGGTGGTGGTACCCAATCCCGATGTCAAAGAGCGGGAGGCGATACTGAACCTGTATGTGAAGGACAAGCCTGTGGCCGATGATGTTGATCTGTCTACCGTGGCCAAGCGCACGGTCGGATTCTCGGGGGCTGACCTGGAGAATCTGGTTAATGAGGCCGCCTTGTTAGCTGCTCGGCACCGCCAACAGGAAATCGCCATGGCGGAGTTTGACGAAAGTATGGAGCGCATTATTGCCGGCCCTGAGCGCCGCAGTCGGGTCATCAGTGATCGCGAGCGCAAGATTCTGGCCTATCATGAGGGTGGACATGCTCTGGTCGGATCGATGTTGCCTGACTTTGACCGCACCTACAAGGTGACCATTCTTCCCCGCGGGATGAGCCTCGGGTACACCATAAATCTACCGGAAGATGACCGGTATATCATGGCTGCCTCGGAGTTGCGTGACCATATCACTCAGGCGCTGGGCGGCCGGGCGGCCGAGGAACTCAAGTTTGACGACGCAACCACCGGGGCAGCTAATGACCTGGAAAAAATCTCCCAGATGGCCCGGCAGATGGTTACTGAATACGGCATGAGTGAGGAGCTGGGGCCCATTACCTATGGCAGGCGCCACGGGCCGGTATTTTTGGGGAAAGAGCTGGCTGAAGAGCGTAACTACTCCGAAGATGCCGCTCAGAAGATTGATGCGGAGATCCGGCGCATAGTAGACGAGGCCTACCAGCGGGCCAAAGATATCCTCCAGCAACATTGGGATAAGCTGGAGCTGCTGGTGAAGGCCCTGTTGGAGCAGGAGACCTTGACCCTGGAAGAAGTCGAGTCTATCGTCGAGCACGGCAAACTACTCGAACCGCAACCCGATGCACAACCAGAGGCGGTCAAACCGGATAGTGCTACACAACGGCAAGCTGAGACCGAATCCACCGAACCCGCTCCCGGTATGGTGCGGCCGCCACTACCCGATACTACCTGATCCAACCCCTCTCCCTCATGGCTGACGCCACCACCTGTTACCTGAGTCTGGGCAGTAACCTCGGCGACCGGGCCACCAATCTGGCCGACGCGCTACGCCGACTGCGGGATCATCCCCAGTTGCAGATTCTGAAGGTATCCTCACTCTACCAAACCGCTCCGGTCGGCCCACCAGATCAGCCCGATTTCTACAATATCGTGGCTCAATTTCAGGCCGATTGCCCCCCCGAAGAACTCCTGGAGATAGTCCAACAAGTAGAGCAGAAGATGGGACGGGTGCGCGGGGAGCGCTGGGGGCCACGTAATGTTGATATTGACATTCTGCTGTTCGGGGATGAAAACGTTGACACTCCTCAGTTGCAATTGCCCCATCCGCAGATGATGCAGCGCCAGTTCGTGCTGGTGCCTCTGGCCGAGATTGCCCCTGAATTAGTCTTACCCAATGGACAAACCGCTGCCGACGCCGCCATACCCGATGACCCCACCATCCAGTGCCTGGACATCCAGTTGCGGTGAAGGCATATTCTGCACTCTACCGCTTAGCTGAGCTTTACCAGCAGTACCATCGCCACAACTATCACTCCGACCACTGCTGCCGCCCATAGCAAGTTCCATTTCTCCTCCCTGCTCAGCTGGAATTCTCGCCAGTTGGCGAGCAGGAAGCCGGCCGCTATGAAGGGTAACAGCGGAGCTGCGGCGGGTACAAAGAACAAGGTGGTTAGCCCTACCGCCAGCAGTATTGCAATTATCCACCCGGTGCGGGTTAAGTTGAATCCCAGCCGGGCGGCCGCCCTAAGAAAGATGGCCAGGAATATGAAGTCCCCCAGGCCCATAGTGATGAATCTGAGGCCGGCAACTCCTTCGGGGCCAGTGGCCGAGCCGACTTCGGGGATCTGTACTGATAGGGCCGCTACCACTTGCGGGGCTTGGGCTAAGAACTTGCCCGTCGGCCCCCAGTAGACGGTGAATATGTCGGCGACAGCCGCCACTATGCACACGGGCACCAGAATATTAGCCTCCCGTATAATACGCGATATCAGCCGGCCGATTAGCAGGCAAAGGAGAAGAAACATCACACTAACAGCCGGGCCGACTGCCAACTGATTCACTGCATCGCCCGCGGATAGCCGCCGCAGTGTCAGCCACAATCCTCCCACCACCACCATAGCTGTCAACTCCACCATGCCAGACAGATTTATCTGAGCACCCAGCACTATCAAGGCTACTGATATTCCGGTGAAGACTACGGTGGCGGCTATAGTGGCAGGCAGTGGAGGAATACTACGCAGTAGGGGCGCGGTCAGCAACAGTAGGTAGGCAAGAACCAGCAGAAGTGCGAACCAGATGACTGTGTTTCTCACGTTCGGGACTTAACTCCAGTCGCGAGGGGTAATGTAGTCTTAGTCCGAGTCCTGCACCTCCACTAACTTTCCCCCGTCTACGCTACGCTCGGTCAACTCTTTGTCGGCAGCAAAGTGCATGGTAAGGCGCATCAGATTGGGGCACTCGGTGCCCAAAAGCTCCTTGGTCAGCAGATACCCACCGGCCGGCGAGCTGTGGTTATTCTCTTCATCTTCCGGGGGCGCAAATTGCTCCTGTAGCTCATAGACCTTTTCAATGCGGGTGCATATCATCTCCCCACACTGGTCACACTCTACTTTGACCCGTAAAGCCGGAGCCATTCCGTTGCCGCCGGCTGACTCCTCGCCCCAAAAGATTTCTTGCAGCCGTTCCAAAAATGTCGCCATAAATCTACTTCCTAATTAGATCCGGGCATACTCCTGTTTGACTAGAGCTTTCACTCTGGAGATAGGGAGGCCAGTAATCTACATAAAGTATATCAGCACAAACACATCTGTCAACCAAAAAGCTCTTGACAATAGAACATTTGTTTGATATAATACAATACTGCATGAATACAGGAGGCGAGGTTAATGAGGATTCAATCACTGGAGGCGTTTGGCGTACATGGAGACCTACTATCCGCCTGGGAGCACTACTACGGCCCCCACCTATTACCGGTTCAGGCGGCTGCTGTGGCCGAGGCCGGGGTACTCAGCGGCCGTAGCGTGGTAGTCTGTGCTCCCACCGGAGCCGGTAAGACTTTCATCGGGGAGATGGCCGCCCTGCGGGCGGCCACCGAGGGGCAGCGGGCCGTTTACTTAGTGCCCACCAAAGCTTTGGCTGAGGAAAAATACAGTCTATTGGCTCACATATATGATTCGTTGGGCTTGCGCATTATCATCAGCACTCGCGACCGCCGCACCACGGACAGCAGCTTAGTGCGTGGTGACTTTGACATTGCCATCTGCGTACCCGAGAAACTGCGATTCCTGCTCAGCCAGTCGCCGGGAATAGCCCGTCACATAGGGTGTGTGGTCGTTGACGAACTCCAGCTAATCGGCGACTCGCACCGGGGGCTGTGTCTGGAGGTGCTGCTGGCTCAGATTCTCAGCCGCGCCCCTCAGCCCCAGATTGTTGGACTGTCGGCGGTAATTGACGAGCCGGAGGGATTGGCTAATTGGCTGGGGGCCCGGTCGGTATGCGTCCACTACCGTCCGGTAGAGCTGCGCAAGGGCGTTTTGGCGCAGGGCATATTCCATTATCAGGAGCACAACAGCGGCATGATTGGTGAGGAGGAGTTGGGGCTTGATTACTCCGAATTGACCTTCCCCGAGACGGTGGTCCAACTCGGTAGCTGGCTAACCGAACGGGGCGAGCCCACCCTTATTTTCCTGCGGGACAAGGCCAGCACAGTGCGTCTGGCTTATCATCTGGCAGAAGCATGCCGGCTACCGGCAGCCGAAGAAGCCCAGGAGCATCTGGCTGCTCTTCCCCTCACGGCGGCCCGGCGCCAGCTTACTGAGCTGCTTGGTGCCGGTGTGGCTTTCCACAACGCCGATTTACAGTTTGAGGATCGGCAAGTAATTGAAACTGGCTTTGCCCGAGGTGAGATTGGCCTGCTCTGTAGCACCTCCACTTTAGCTATAGGCGTCAACGTCCCGGCTAAGAATGTCATTTTGGATCCCTATCACTGGGAAGACACCGCTGGTGGCGCGCGGCCCACGCTGGCCCCGCTGAGCCGGGCTGATTACGAGAATATGGGCGGGCGGGCTGGTCGCCTGCGCTTTAGTGATCACTTCGGGCGAGCCATATTATTGGCCGATACCCAGTTTATGCAACAAGCTATGTTTGACCGCTATGTGACCGCCCCTTTTGAGCCAGTTATCTCCGGGTTAGCTCAGCAGCCACCTCTCACCCAGTTGTTGGCCCTGTGTGCGACCGGTCGCCAGGCTACTGAAGCTGACCTGGCCCAAGTGTACCGGCATACCTTCACCGCCCACCAGCAGAACATCACCGACGCTGCCGTCCTACCTCCTGCCTTATTGGCAGTGACTCAGGCAGCCGTAGACTGTGACCTGCTCAGTGCGAGTCCTATCAGCGGGGAATTTACAGTGACCGCCCAGGGCCGGCTGTGTGGGGCCAGCGGCCTTAGCCTGATGGGGTTTCGCTGGCTGAGCCACTGGGTAAAAACCAGCGGCGGAGAGGTCCTTTCTCGGCTGGCTGCCTTGCTTGCTGCCTGCGCCGCGCCTGAGGCCCGGGCGGTAGCCGGTCCGCTGGGCGCGGCTCAGCTTGAGGCCGGCGACCCGGTAATCCGGCTACGCGAGATAGCTGCCCAGCGAGGAGAAAACACGCACATCCTCGAGCAGGTCCTGGCCGCTACCGACCTTACCTCCTACCAGCGTTTACAGGCAGCCAAGCTGGCCCTGACGCTATTACAATGGGCCACTGCCCAGTCCACCTCAGAAATAGAAAAGGCTACCCACTTATCTGCGGGTCGCCTGCAATTGTGCGGTGAGACAGTGGGGTGGCTGGTGCAGATGATCTCCCAAATCGGCGCCCAGGCGGGGTGGTCACCTACTCAGTGTGCCGACTTGATGCGCTGGGCTGACTGCCTATCCGGCGGCCTGCCTGTTGAGGCACTACCCCTGTACCGCGCAGCCCATCGCTTGCTGATCCGCGACCATATCCTCAAGCTGTTGGAGGCGGGTGTTGATAGTTGGCAGGCACTACTGGACCTGTCCGCCGAGCACCAGCGCCGACTATTGCCCACTATTGATTGGAACCAGGTACGGCTTGCTGAGAAGGGAGTCACCAGCCCGGCCCCCCGACCGCCAGTCACTGCCTGTCCATCCCCACCATCAGATCTCTCGCCAACACCCCAGCCCATATTGATGATGGACCACCAGCGACCCGACCAGGTGATATTTCACGGCCATGAGATTTATCTGCGTCCGGCCGAGTACAAACTGCTGCGCGCGCTGGCCTCAGCACCCCGCCGCTGTGTCAGCTATGATTCAATCTATAACAACATTTGGGGAGCTGACGAAATAGTAGAGCCGGCCCAGGTATATTGGCACCGTTGTCAGGTAGTCAAAAAGCTAAGAGAAGCGAACGAGTCCAGTACTGACGCCGTTCCCATCACAACCATCCCTCGCCGTGGCTATATGCTGGATTTGGCTCCCGACCAGGTCAAGCTCAGATAGCAATACAGGTAGCCCAGCGCGTCCAGCCTGCCTATGGAGATGTGTTCGTTGCGGTGCGATGTCCTGCTGAGGGTCTATCCCCTATCACAGCTACACTACCAGGTTGCCCCTCCACATATCCCTTTGAAGAACCAGGGCACAAAAAGAAGGTCCCACAGCCAGCCACCTTCCACGTGTCAACTGTGGGACCCGGGGGAGAGCTTTTACACCCCCCACACACTTAGTATGATAACATTACTTCCACATCATGTCAACGACATTTCCACAGGATTAAGTAAACAAATTGTAAATGACTCGCTTTGGGGCCGCAGTGCGGCCCCTAACCGTACTTTTGGGGAGTACCCGCCCCGGTTAGACTTGTCCAAGCCCTTCTTCCTCGTGGGGACAATCATCTCCCTGATTCTGGCACTAAACCACCCCTTGCCCCCACCCCGGAACTGGTTCGAGACAGCGGCCGCAAAAATATTTTTGCGGGGGAGGAGGAAACCGAAAACTTTTGCCGAATTATAATATTGACTATTAGCAACCATTCATCGTTCAGCTACCTTCCATAACAGTGTCGCGGTGAATGGCGGGGGAGAGGGCTCTTACGCCACCCACACAAATAACCATTTGGCAATGGCCGCTCTCCCCTCTCAATTGGCTGAGTCACTATCCAGGGGGAGAGATTTTGTTGGCGCAGCAAGAGTTGCCTGCAAGTGTCAATAAGTACGGCCCAGTTAGTCTGACGGGTTCGCATCCTCGCTTTTGCCCCGCGCTGCGGCACCCCACCCCATCCCCACGAGTAGCACCCCGTCCTCGCCACTACTTTCTGGCACCTCACCAGCAGCAAAAGCCAATACCATACCTCCACCAGAGAAGTACCATACTTCCCCCAGGACTTGCCCATCACTGGGATAGTAGACTGACACTGTCATTCCAACTGCCCAGGAGGGTGAACATCAATGACAGTGTCCCACCACTACAGCCGCACAGTATCTGCCGCCGACCACCTCCTCGCACAATCACCCGAGGAGCTGGCGAAGGAAGCTGACGAGCTTCTCCGCCAGAGCAAGGAGCGGATGGGCCAGGGGGACTATCCGTTCTATACCGAGGCTTGGATTCGCCACCTTAGTCAAGCCGATGCTGATCTGCCCCTCCCCGAAGACCGCGGGGGGCTGGGACTCCGCAGCTTCAAGGAAGCTTGTCTGCGGTTGGTAGCCCAGACTCCAATGCGCCGCCGATACAGACAGGCCCTTCGTCTCAGGATGAAAGACCTAACGTTTCAGGAAATTGGCGAGCAGATGGGGGTCAGCCTGAGTCAGGCACGGCGGTGGGTAAACCGGGCTACTGGGCTACTGGCAGCAGCCGTGGTTGATCCCGATGGCCTGCTCAACCAACACGAGGCTATCCAGGCCGCCTATTATCAAGATACGCACCGCTATGGCTATCGGGGGGAGCGCCACTGTAAGCCGGGGCACGAAGCCTGCCAGAAAACCGGCATATGCATTCGCCGCTGGTACCTGATGTATCAATCCGACTAAGCAGGGAACTAAAGCCAGACAAAGAAACTAACTGGTAGCTGGATGTTACAGTGCAAGTGGCTACGGGAGGTTGCTTATGAGTCTGGGTATAGTTGCTCTGCTGGTGACGGTAGTAGTGTCCATGATGGCGGTCCGGGTCGGTGCCGTGGCTCTGGAACTAACCGGTTTGGAACATTCAGTGGCTCGGTTTCAGGCCCTGTCGGCGTTCACTGGTACCGGATTTACCACTCGCGAAGCTGAAGAGGTAGTCGGACACCCGCAGCGACGCCGCATCGTCTCGCTGTTAATCCTCGTCGGCAATGCTGGCCTGGCCGCCATGATTGCCAGTCTGGTCTATTCATTCGCTGAACCACAGGCAGCGGCCTTGGCGCTACTACAAGTCACCGCGGTGCTACTATTATTGTACCTGCTGTACCAGCTGCTCATCTGGCCCCGCTTGTCCCAGCGGATTGACCAGGCCATCATGCACCAGCTCCAACAGCGCACCCAGTTGACCTCAGCCCAGATACAGGAATTACTCCAGCAGAGCGAGGGTTGGGGCATAGCTCGCGTGGAGGTGCCCGAGGGGTGCCGCTTTGCCGGGCAACCCCTGGCTGAAACCCGCCCCCGTGACCATGGACTGCTCATCGTAGCCATTGAGCGTGAAGAGCAACTAATCCCCTCTCCTAAAGGAACCGACTCGGTACAAGTGGGTGACCGACTGGTTGTCTATGCTCAACTTGATCAGTTACCTGACTTGCTCCGCGAGCAGATCCGCCCGCCGGCCGCGCCATCTCCAACTTAGCGTACAGGGCCAGGCAGTATTGGCCCGGGGCGGTCACTACTCTTGGGGGTGGACCTGGTCGGGGGGCCAGGGGTCAAGGCCCGAGCGGCTGGTAGCCCACAGCAAAGTTTTGACGAATTCATCACTAGGAGTGAAAACCACCCGGAATTGCGGGGGGGCCTGGGGGTTTATGATTACTGCCATTCCCTCGTCGCTCAAGACAGCAAAGCCCGAATAAAGCCATTCATCATCGTCGGGAGCCTGGCATATAAGGTCAATCTGGTCTATAGGTATCCAACGACTGTTAAATAGCCCCTGTCGCACCTGGATGTGAGTGTCAGTGAGTAAATAGCGCAGCGGAATCCGCCAGCCAAAAAAGTACAGTCCAACGCACGCTGTTATTACCAGCCACAGGACCACCTCTCCAATGCTTCCCGGCACTACGCCCGCCCAAGTCAATATTGATAGCAGCAGAGGCACAGCAATCCCCGCAATAGCCATCCGCACCACTTGGTGAGGGGCAGGGGGAGTTTCCTGAGTTATTACCCGATGCTCCATTAACATCTAAGCACCAGCTTCGGCCCAATGCCGGCGGCGAAGGTATGACACTGTCCAACGCGAATAGTCCTCATAGTATATCGGCGGTTTCCGTTCACAAGTACAGTACTGTACATGCCGACCTCCACTGGCAAGGTGGTACCAGCACAACCGCGCCGATAAGGGAGGCCCACTAATCAAGTTTTGCATCTGCAATGAGATATTTCCGGGCTGGGATTTGCGCGATCAATTCCAGGCGACCGCGGAGATGGGCTTTGACGCTCTGGAGATTGCCCCTTTCACTATTGACAATTCAGTGCGCAATATCACATCCCAAACGCGTGAGCATATACGTCAGCTATCGGCCCAATTTGAGGTGGAAATAGCCGGTATTCACTGGCTGCTGGCTGGCACGACCGGCTACCATCTTACCGACCCTGACGATACGGTTCGCCGCCAAACTATCCAATACCTCCAGGATCTGGTCAGGTTTGGGATCCAGATTGGGGGAACGATGGAGGTAGTCGGCTCACCCGAGCAGCGCTGCATCCAGCCTACAGTCGGCTATGCGCAAACCTGGGCATGGTTTAAGGAGGCGATTGTCGCCTCCGCCCAAGTGCCTGGAGCCGAGGACTTCAATATTTGCATTGAACCGCTGGCGCCCATTACTAATAATAACTTCATCATTTATGCCCAGGAGGCCCGGCGGATGGTGGAGGAGATAAATCTGCCCAATGTCAAGGTCATACTTGACTGCTACAGCGGGACGCAAGTGGAGGAAGATTTTCCCGCCGAGATCCGCAAAACCGGCGAACAACTGGGTCACTTTCACTGCAACGACAATAACCAGCGGGCCCCCGGCTGGGGGCAGACTGATTTTGTGCCCATAATGCGGGCACTATTGGATATTGATTATAAGGGCTACTGCTCAATTGAAGTGTTTGACTTTGAGCCCGACCCCATCCAGCACGCTTCGCGGGGACTGGCCACACTGAAGGATGCACTGGCGGAGGCGGCCCAACTTAGTGACGAGGGGAATGCTTAATGATTGGCTGTATCTACAATCCTTTGTTCCTTGAACATGGCCCGCCCTGGCATCCGGAGAATGCTCAGCGGCTGGAGGCCATTGTCGAGCGGCTGCAAGGTAGTGGCCGATGGGAGCAACTGCATCACCTGGAGTTTGGCCCAGCCACTGTGGAGCAGGTTAGCTGGGTACACGACCCTCATTACATTGAGTACGTCCAGAGCCTTTCCGAATCCGGTGGCGGCCCTCTGGACCCTGACACCGAAGCCACCCAGCAGACTTATGCCGCAGCTATGTTGGCCGCCGGGGGATGTATAAGGGCCACCGAAGCCTTGCTGAATGGCGAAATAGACGCAGCTTTGTGTCTGGTGCGTCCTCCCGGTCACCACGCCGGGGTGGACCAGGCTCGGGGCTTTTGCTTTTTTAATAATGTGGCCATCGCTACCGAAGCAGCCCGGCGCTGCGGGGCATCGCGGGTGGCCATAGTAGACTTTGACGCCCATCACGGCAATGGCACCCAGGAGATTTTCTACCACCGAGGTGACGTCCTGTACATCTCCCTACATCAGTCCCCCTTCTATCCGGGCACGGGCACGGTGGACGAGGTGGGGGTTGATGAGGGGGCCGGGACGACCATCAATATTCCGGTGCCAGACAGTACCCGCGACCAGCATTACTGGCAGGTCTGCGAAGAGCTTATTGGGCCGGCCTTGAGCAATTTCACACCTGATATAATCCTGGTCTCAGCCGGTTATGATGCTCACTGGAAGGACCCGTTGACTGGCCTGGGCTTAACCGCCGCGGGCTTCTACCAGATGACCCACTTTGTGCTGCAGACGGCCCGGCACCTGTGCCCGGGGCGGCTAGGCCTGATCTTGGAGGGTGGCTATCACCTGCCCAGCCTGGCGCTATCTGTGGAGAATACGGTGCTGGCGCTGGCTGAGGAGCCTATGCTTGAGGAAGAAGAAACTCCCCCACCTCTTCATTCTGCCCAAGCGGAGCGTATCAACCAATATCTGGGTTATGCCATCACCACCCATCGCCGCCGGCTGAATCTGGATGGGGTCTGAGTCGTGAGGATAGACAAATGGATGCTCGCAGCTTCAGGGCGCTTGAGTACGCGAAGATAATCAACCAGCTTACCCAGCAGGCAGCGACCGCCGTGGGTAAGGAGCGGTGCCAAGGCCTGCAGCCCCATACCGATGGGGCGCACATCAGGCAGCGTCTGGCAGAAACCACGGAGGCCCGCCGGCTGTTGGAGACGGTGGGCACCCCTCCCTGGGGCGGGGCCACTGATATCCGCGCCCTGCTGCAACAGGCGAAGGCAGAAGCGACCCTGGCCCCCCACGAGCTACTAACCGTTGGTGAGTTTGTGGTGGCTTGCCGCCGGCTGCTTGCCTACTTTCAACGCTCCTCTCTGGATGCCCCGGTCCTCTTCCAATTGGCCAGCCCATTGCACGATCACGGAGAACTGGAAGGACAGATCAGCCATTGTATCAGCGACGATGGCCAGGTCAAGCCTGATGCCTCTGATGAGCTTATTCGTCTTCATCACCGCGCTGACACTCTGCGCGAGCGTCTGCACAATGAGCTGGAGGGTTTCGTGAACGAGTACACCTCGCGCGGCTGGCTGCAGGAGCCATTGATTGTCCAACGCGGTGGCCGTTGGTGTGTGCCGGTACTTACCCAGTATCAGTCCCGCTTCCCGGGAATAGTGCATGACCGTTCAGGCAGTGGGGCCACTGTGTTTATGGAGCCTACTGCTGTCGTAGCACTGGGTAACGACCTGCGCAGCACCGAACTGGCCATTGACGAAGAGATCCGCCGGGTCCTTGGCGAGCTTACCCTCCAAGTAGCGGCTCGCTGCGCCGAACTTAGTGATGACATCCGGCAGATTGGGCTGCTGGACTTCATCTTCGCCAAAGGTCAGCTTTCCCGTGCCCACCAGGCTACCGAGCCAGAAATTACCGACAAAGACGGCTATATCAACTTCAATAGCGCCCGCCATCCACTATTGACCGGTGAGGTAGTGCCCATAGACCTGTGGATTGGCCGCGATTTTGCCACCCTCATCATCACCGGGCCCAACACCGGCGGCAAGACCGTGACCCTCAAAACAGTAGGTCTGCTCACATTGATGGCTCAATCCGGCCTGCACGTTCCCGCTGAACCGGGCACCAAAATATCGGTCTTTGATGCCATTTACGCCGACATCGGCGAGGAGCAAAGCATTGAGCAATCGCTGTCTACCTTTAGCTCCCATATGACCCAGATCGTCAAGATTATTAACCGAGTCAAGTCGGCCTCCGCCGCCGGTGCCACTGGGGTCAATGCCCTGGTGCTACTTGACGAGATCGGGGCCGGCACTGACCCTGCCGAGGGCAGTGCCCTGGCCCGAGCTACCCTGGAACATCTCCATTCTACCGGCTGCCGTACCATCGTTACCACTCACTACAACGACCTGAAGGCCTTTGCCTATGCCCAAGACGGTATGCAGAATGCTGCCGTGCAGTTTGACCCCCAGAGCCTCCAGCCGACCTACCAGGTTGTAATTGGCCATCCTGGGCCCTCCAATGCCTTTGAAATCGCCCAGCAGCTGGGCCTATCGCCAACTCTGGTCCACCGCAGCCAGCAGTTACTCGGCCAGCGGCGTCAGGATTTTACTGAGGCCCTCCAGCAAGTGCGCGCCACCCAGCGCCAGCTTCACGACCAGCATTACCAGGCCGCCCAGACCGGCCGGGAGTTGGAGGAACTACGGCAACAGTATAGGCAGCGGTTCCAGCAATTCCAGGAGGAGCGCCAGCAGGTGCTCGCGGAGGCCTATACCGAGGCTGACCAGATTATCGCCAGCGCCCAGCAGCAAGCCCAGGAGATAATCCAGCAGCTCCAGCAGCAGCCCCAACACACGGCTCGCAGTGAGGAGCTGCGCACCGAGCTTAAGCAGGCCCGCCAGCAGTTCCGCGATGCTCAGGTCAGGCAGCAGGAGCAGTTGGCCGAGCAACCGCTGGCACCGGCTGATACAGAGCCGCTGGAAACAGTGGTGCCTGGTGACCATGTCTACGTGCCTGCCTTCGATCGCCAGGCGACGGTCCTGGAGGTCCCTGATGAAGAGACAGCTCTAATACAGGTCGGCAATATCCGCATTGAGGTCAATATCAGCGACCTGCACCCACCACGGGAGGCTGCCAGGCCGCCGGCCACGCCCACCGGTCGCGCCCTGGAGATTCGCAAGCAGATGACCGTCCCCAACGAAATTCATCTGCGCGGTGCCACCGTGGATGAGGCATTGAAGCGCCTGGAGAAATACCTGGATGATGTGATGCTGGCTGGCTTATCGCAAGTGCGCATTGTCCATGGCAAGGGAACCGGTGCCCTGCGGGAGGCTATTCACGATTACCTGCGCCAGCACGCTGCGGTACGTGACTTCCGCCTGGCCGCACCCGAGGCCGGCGGCGAGGGAGCTACCGAAGTTAGCCTGTGACGCGCTCTTAGCCCGGTAGCCGGCGGAACCTGAATAGCCCCGGCTGAGTCTAACATAGTGTGAAGGCGAGACCCAAAGGAGGTAATGATGGTGAGAATGGACCATATTTGCTGGCAGGGACTGATGGCCATGACTTTCGTATTAGTGTTCTGCACCACAGGCTGCAGCCAGGACAACGGCGAGGAGAGCCAACCCCCGCCGCAGCCACCACCCCCGACCGTGGAAGCTCAAAGCCCCCAGACGGCTTTTGCCCAGTATTACCAGCCCCAGGAATTAACGGTTAGTCCGGCCGCTCCGGGTTACAGTTTGCCCCTGGACCTGGGCACCATAGTGAATCAGGATGTCCTGCGCCGTGTCTCCCCACGGGCACAGGAACTGCTAACACGAAATGGCTTCGTAGTAATACCTCGGGGCCGTCAGGAGGAGATTGCTGAGGTCTATGATGACATAGAAGACGCCGATATACCCGTCTTCGTCACCGCCGACAGCCTCCTGCACATCTACCACATCCAGTTTGATGAGGCCCTCAAGGATATTGAAGAGCACGAGTTTTACGATGACTTGATTACTCTCAGTAGGGCATTGAGAGACGATAGCCGGACTAAATACCAGCAGTTTAGCGGCGATTTGAAAGAGGCCGCCGGGCGCAACTGGGCCTTCTTTTTCGTGGGTTGGCTTCTGTTAAACCCGGTGTCCAGCGAGGCGCCCAGCCCATCCGTTCAGGAGCAGTGTCGCGCAGAACTTCAACTTATAGAAGCTCACCAGGGCTTTGCGGAGAGTCCGATATTCAAGTACAAGGAGGATTACTCCCAGTACGTCCCCCGCGGGCATTACACCCGCAGCGAGAAACTGAAGTGGTACTTCAAGGCCATGATGTGGTACGGGCGGATGGTCTTCCTGCTGAAGGGCCAGGACCTGGCCCGTGATGCCCTGGTCTCAGCCGAGGACGCCCGCATTCAGACCCTCCAGGCCTGCCTGATTGCCCACCAGCTCTACCAGCAGCCGGAGCTAGCCAAAATCTGGAACCGCATCTACCACGTCACTGCCTTTTTCGTCGGCACCGCCGATGACCTGACCCCTTACGAGTATAAGCAGGCCATTGAGAAAGTCTACGGCACCGCCTTTGCCTGGAATGAGCTGGCTGACGAGGCCAAGCTGCTGAACCTGAAGGTCGAACTGGCCAGTCTGCGCTTCCCGCAGATTTACGGCGGCACGGGCGACATTGTGGTTATGCCGCCGTTCACAGCCGAGAAGCTCGCCGAGAAACTGGACAAGACCAAGGGGATGCGACTGATGGGTCAGCGCTTCATTCCTGACTCGTATATGTTCCAGCAGCTTGTCTTCCCCAGCACTGCGCTCTTCACCGGTCAGGGACAGCCATTCACCCTGTCAATAGGCCCCGGCGGGCCGGTGCGCGGTTTCCCGCGTGGTCTGGACGTTATGTTGGTAATGGGCAGCCAGCGGGCCGAGGATATCCTGGAAGCGGCCGGCGATACCGATTACGAGCGCTATGACGAAAAGCTGGCCGAATTGAAGGAGATGTTCACCGCGTTCACGCCCGCCCAGTGGAACCGGAATCTTTACTGGGGCTGGCTATATGCCCTGCAAGCGCTTATTGAGGAGCGCGGCGAGGGCTATCCCAACTTTATGCTTACTGACGCCTGGCAGGACCGCCAGCTCAACGCGGCGCTGGCCTCCTGGTCCGAGCTGCGCCACGATACGATACTCTATGCCAAGCAGAGCTACACAATGATCACTATGGCCCCACCACCGCCGCCGGCCCAGCCGCCTCCCGGATATGTCGAGCCGGTGCCAGAGTTCTATGGGCGGCTGCTGACCCTCACCCAGATGACCTTGCGCGGCCTGGGTGATATGGATGTGCTGGACGAGCAAGCCACCAGCCGCCTGAAGGCGCTGGAAGACATTTTGCAGCGGCTGGTAGACATCTCCCAGAAGGAACTGGCCAACCAGGCACTAACCGAGGACGACTACCGGTTCATCCGCTACTTTGGCAGCCGGCTGGAAGGGGTTACCCGGGGTGTGGAGGAGGCCGGCTCCAAGACCACTATCATTGCCGATGTGCATACTGACGGCAACACCCGGCAAGTCCTGGAGGAGGGCGTGGGCTATGTACAGACTGTGGCGGTCGCCTACCAACTGCCTGATGGTCGCATCGCCCTGGGTATGGGCCCGGTGCTGAGCTACTATGAGTTCAAGCACCCCATGGCCGACCGGCTAACCGACGAGGCCTGGCGCGAATTGCTGAAGACCAACCCGCCCGCCCCACCACAGTGGACCAGTAGCTTCAAAGTCCAATGAGCCAGTAGCTGTCCAAGTGAGGAAGCGACACCAAAAGGCTGCCGGGTCCAGAGGCCAATGTTGGGGGGTAGACTGGTGGCTACTCGGTGAGCTCGGTAGAGGGCGGCTTGGGAATAAAACGGAACCAGTCTTCGTATTGTGTATCGCGGCGAATCTTCAGCACTTCCGAGCGCAGATTCATCCAGGCAGCTTTTCTCATAACTGACTTATGGTAGTCATACCACAGAATGGTGACCTTGTCCGGATGGTAAGTTTCATCAACTACCATAGGAATCTCAGATAGCGATAGTCCCCGTTGCGCGGGCGGCAACAGCGATTTGTCCAAATAGTAATAAGACACGGGGACATCGGTGGGGTCGGCGGTGCATTTGAGGAGATCTGCCTTCCGCTCAATTGGACCCAAAGAAACCCGCAGTCGTCCGTACCAGAATGATGACTGGGGATAGGCGCCATAATCCATCCGGTACATCTCCATAGCTAGGCCCATCTCGTTGAGCTTCTCCAGGCAGGTGGTAATGTGGGCGCTTCGCTGGGCCCGCCAATAAACAGGCACCATTAGAGCTGCCACCAGGCTGATGATGGCAATCACCACCAGAAACTCCACTAGATGGCTAAAAGCCTGGGGGGCCGTAGCCATTTGGTGGGCTTGCTCCATCCACCGACCAAAGGCCCCTTTGTGCTCTGCCTCAAGTTCCCCTTGTATTTGGCTCTCCGGGCGCCGGTCAAGCATCGCGCTACCCCTTCTCCCTACCTCGTCAAGCTGCTAACATACCAGCCGTTGCCCCTGACAACTAACCCTCTGGTGTTTCATAGACGCCTCACCTGTTTCCCCAGTTCCTCATCCCTTCGTCATTCGCCAGTTAGATTGCATCTGAGCCTTAGTAATCTAATTCCTCGGCTCTGGTTGACATTCCTCCTCATCCCGCTCGGTCCAGGTATCCACCTGGGTTGCCAGTTGGATTAGAGTCCCGGCGGCAATCGCTTCCCGCAGCCGCTGCATAAACTGAGCGTAGAAGTACAGGTTATGGAGACTGAGCAGTTGCCAGCCAGCCGCCTCGCCCAGGCGCAGCAGATGATGCAGATAAGCTCGGCTGTACCGGGTACATACGGGGCAGTTGCAGGCGGATGATAGTGGCCGCTGGTCATCGCGATACTGAGCATTGTTGATCTTCACCACACCCTCCCAGGTCAGCAGGCTCCCGTGGCGGGCATTGCGGGTCGGCAAGACACAGTCAAACAGGTCAACCCCGCGCTCCACACATCCAATGATGTCCAGAGGCGTCCCTACGCCCATCAAGTGACGAGGTTTGTCCTCGGGCAGCACCAGCAGACAGGCCTCCAGGGCCCCGAGCATCTCCGCCCGGCTCTCCCCTACCGACAGCCCGCCGATAGCATAGCCATCAAATCCAAGCTGTACCGTCCCCGCAGCGCTGCGCTCGCGCAGGTCCGGATACACGCTGCCTTGCACTATCCCAAACAGGGTCTGATCACCGTTAGTGTGGGCTGCCTGGCTGCGCTGGGCCCACCGCAGGGTGCGCTCCACCGAGCGGGCTACGTACTCATAGTCACACGGGTGAGACGCACACTCATCAAAAGCCATTATTATGTCCGCGCCCAGTTGATTCTGAATCTGGATGGACCGCTCGGCAGTAAGCTGTATGCGACTGCCATCCAGGGGAGAGAGAATACTGACGCCATCTTCGGTCACATCCCGCGGCTCAGCCAGCGAAAACACCTGAAAGCCGCCGCTGTCGGTGACCAGCGGCCTCGACCAGCCCATAAACTGGTGCAGGCCGCCGGCGGCGGCAATGGTCTGCGGACCGGGGCGCAGCAGCAGGTGGAAGACATTGCAGATGAGCAGTTGGATGCCCACATCAGCGATATCGTGGGGTGCACAGGCTTTAACTACCGCCTGGCTGGCGCAGGGCATAAATGCTGGCGTCTGTACTGTCCCATGCGCCGTCTGTAGACGCCCGGTGCGAGCTGCTGAATTGGGATCCCGAACCGCGATTTCAAATTCCATACAATTCCCTCAATTGTAGGACGGGCGTTCTCGCCTTGAACCACATTGTGTAGGCGAGGTTCTCTCCTTCGGCAGGCTCAGGACGGTGAGCTTGCCGAACCGCAACCTCACCGGGGCTGGTCGCCCAGGTTGAGACTTCGGCGAGCTCAGTCGAGCCGAATCTGGGCTACGCGATCATTAACGTTCCTGATTCCTATCCACTATCGCCTGTCCACTATCCACTATCCACTGTCCACTATCCACTATCCACTATATGTTGTTATGGCCGTTCCCTGCATCCCTGAACCCCTGCATCCCTGTAAATCACTCGATCAACATACAATCCCCATAACTATAAAAGCGATACCGCTGGGTCACTGCTTCCTCGTAGGCGGCCAGCACCTGCTCCCGTCCGGCCAGCGCACATACCAGCATCAGCAGGGTGGAGCGAGGCACATGGAAGTTGGTCAGCAGCGCGTCAATGACCTTGAACTGGTACCCGGGGTAGATGAACAGTTCGCTCCAGCCGCGGCCCGCGGTCACCTGTCCCTGCTCATTAGCCACCGTCTCCAGCGTCCGCACCACCGTCGTGCCTACGGCAATGATACGCCCGCCCGCTGCACGATATTCATTGATAGCCGCGGCGCTCTCCGGGGTTAGCTGGTAGTATTCGGCATCCATTACGTGGTCTTCCACTCGTTCGGCCTTCACCGGCCGGAAGGTACCGGCGCTGGTGTGCAGGGTAATGCGGACAATCCGCACGCCGGCGGCCTCCAGTTGCTCCAGCATCGCCTCATCAAAGTGCAGCCCCGCCGTCGGTGCGGCCACTGCCCCCGGCTGGGCGGCATACACGGTCTGGTAGCGCTGGCGGTCAGCCGCCTCCTGGGCTACCTGGACAGTAGAAGCTTCGGGAGCCGGCTGCTGGTCGCGGTGAATGTAGGGGGGCAGCGGGGTCAGGCCCACCTCCTCCAGCACTTCCATCAGCTCACCGTCGCAGCGGAAGGCCACGATCCTTTTACCTTCCGGCCGCTCTTGTTCCACGGTGGCCTGCAGGCGGCCGTCGAACTCAATAGTCTCGCCCACTTTCAGCCGCCGCGCCGGTCGAGCCAGCACCTCCCAGCGATTCTCATTAGCCTCACGGTACGACGGCCCTCCCCTCAGCTTCGCTGAGGGTGCTGAGCCTGCCGAAGCATCGGCCCATCCATCCGGTTGGCCACTGGTGGACGCGTCATCTTCCGTTACCGGCCGCAGCAGCAGCATCTCCACCCGCCCGCCGGTGGGCCGCCGTCCTATCAGCCGGGCAGGGATGACCCGGGTATCGTTGATGACCAGGCAATCTCCGGGGTGCAGGTACTGGGGCAGGTCGCGGAACTGGCGGTGCTCCACTTCACCGGGGTCCCGATGCAGCACTAACATCCGCGAGTCGGCCCTATCAGCCACCGGCTGCTGGGCAATCAGCTCCTGCGGTAAGTGATATTCAAAGAGGTTGACTTTCATTGCATCATCCACGAGGGCAAAGGCTTGTCTTTGGTGCCGCGTTGACGCTACTTGAGGGTGATAGCACCTAGCTGCAATTGAAGGGCGGGTCTAGATAAATCAGGTCTACGCTCTCATCCGCCACATACTCCCACAGAATATCCAAATTATCCCCAAAATATAGCTTGTTCGTCGATTCCGCGCTCATAAGTTCACCTGCACATGCAGCCGTCTTGTGGGGACTAATCTCTTCCCTCTTCCATAACGCGCGAATCCCGGGTTAGCTCAATGGCTTGGGGACTGGCACGAAAGTCTCAACAGCGTGTGACGAAGTTCCCGCCGCAGGAAGCACTCGCTACGAATCCTCGAACTCCATCGATAGGTTGCCTTCCCAGCGTGGTTCACGGATCTCGATAGGTGGGTCATCGATATTCAGGAGCTCCCCATCGTACGTTTCCAGAACATCCACCCGTGCCATTCTCGCAGAAGCAACGTGCACAGCGTCGTGGGGTTGAATGCCTGTTCGCCAACAGAGATCCCGCGCTTCTTCTCCTAGAGCACGAGTAAATGGCACGACTATTATAAACTCATGTTCAAAGTAGGCGCGGATCAGTTCTTTATCCTCTTCGGAAGCCGCCCTCTTGGATTCTAACTTGATGACCTCAGCCAACGTTAGCGCCGACGTGACGATCTGTGTCTCCCCTCTCTCGGCTGCTTCCGCGATGGCTTTAAGTGTTTCTACTCGGCCCTCCTGCGCAGCAATGAGAGCAATAAAAGCGCACGAATCCCAATAACGACGTGTCTTAGCCTCCGGCATCGCGCATCCTCCGTACATACTCGACAGCATCAAGCCCGCCTGTAAAGTCTCGATCCAACCCGACGATGTCCTTGGTGGATGGAAGTTCATCCTCATCAGGGAAAACGTAGATGCTCTCCGCCTGAACCGCCAGTGGCTTATCCCTAGCATCGAAGCGTACACTGCCCTTGACGGACACTCGCTTGCCCAATGCCTCTCGGACTTCCTCTAGCATATTCTCCCGGAAACGGCACTCGATGCGCCAGTTTCGGATAGGTTCCCAAACTGCGAAAATGCGCCTATCGTGAATGGAGATTGAGTCTAGTCTGCCCTCTACTTCGCTGGGTGCCTCATACGTAGTTCCTAATATATCGTCCACGTTTGCAGCGACGTGCTGCGTGACGGTGATTCGCTTCTGGGGCCCGTCCACGATTATCTTCTCGACATCCGCTGCAAGAATTGCGACTAGGTCCTTCGCATCTTCTAGGGCCTTATCCGTGAAGTGCGGTGGCCGGACTACTTGGTCATCAATTTGCGCCAGACCATCGACGCACGCGCCTATCAGGTGTGGAGTATGATCGGCCTGGCCTTCGGCAACGGTCCCCATGACGTCCACGGCGGGACTGCTCATTCTAAGGTTAGAAATCACCCACTTTATCTTTGCTTGCCCTTCGGCACAAAGACTAGCATCCAGTTCCCGCAATATGCCTTCGAGAGCGTTGGCTGCTTTGAGGAAGGAGGCGAGTGCCACATAATCCTCTTTCCCCTTCAATATTAGAGTTATGACATGAGAATCAGCCATGGTAGCCCCTCCTGTGAATACAATATCACGTGGCCGCCATTTGTGTCAATATATAATCCAACCCCAGCGGGCGAGACGCCCATCGTACCGATTATCACGGGCGGCAAGCCCGGGCCACTGACAGATAATCACGGCGCCCTTCGACAAGCTCAGGACAGGCGGACGCCGCTCCTACAGCCGGTAGCTTAGCGGTGACTGGCAGATTCTACAGCACTCCCCGGCGGGCGAGGTTTTGGAAGAGGCGGTTGATGGGGCCGACCCGGCTGACTTTGATCTCCTTGATGCCTTCTTCGATTCTCTTCTCGCTCTGGGCCTTGGCTGCGGCGAGGGCTGACTGGTACCTGGCGGCGAGTTCATCGGCTTTCCGAGCGCAAATATACCGCTACGGCTTCAGCATGACCGCAGGCTCGCCGGTCTATATTCAGTTACGGGCAATCGCCCAATATCGTTGATTTAAGTGTACTTTTTTGAGCGGTAGCCTGTCAATCAAGTCGGCCCCAGGTTTGACAATCCCGCCCGGGCGGGCTATACTCCGCTAACTGGTGGCGCAGAAGTCTTTGTGATGATCTGTCGGCCTCTGGTTAGCCAAATTGTGACAATCTGGACGGCTTTCCCCCACCTTTTTGATGCTGTGCCCAGGCACAGCATCTTGATGTGGGTATATATCTGTGGACAACAATTAGGCTTACCAAAAATGTTGGATATTAGATGGGCATTATGACTAACAGCGATGACGGCAACGGTTCCGCCCCCATACCCCAGCCCGGCCAGATTAGGGGGCGGCGGGTGGACATGACCCAGGGGCATCTGCTGCGACAGATTGTCTATTTGTCGTGGCCAATAGTGACTGCTTCGCTTCTCCAGGTCGCGGTGGGCATCGCGGATATCAAGATGGTAGGGGTCATTGGATCCGATGCGATAGCGGCAGTGGGTATGGCCCGCTCAGTGGTATTCACCCTGATTGCTATAGTTTTTGCCGTCTCCACCGGCGTGCAGGTGCTGGTGGCCCAGTACTCAGGCAGTGGTGACCGGGCCAATGCCGATGCCACCGTCAAACAGGGCTTGATAACAATAGCTGTGGTCACCCTGGCGGTAGTTACCCCGGTGGGTCTGGCCTTATCCGGCTGGATTATGGCCCAGTTGGGGGCCACGGAAGCGGTGATGGCTCATGGGGTGCCGTATCTACAGATATTGTTTAGTGGTATGGTGTTCATATTGCTCAGCTTCGTCATCACCGCCGCCCTGCAAGGCGCAGGTGACACCCTAACCCCCCTGATTCTGCTGCTGGGGGCCAACGCCCTTAACATATTGCTGAATTACCTGCTTATCTTTGGCGTCGGGCCTTTCCCCCGCATGGGAGTACCCGGGGCGGCGTTCGCCACCATCATCTCACGCTTTCTGGCTACCCTCGTCGGTATCGTTATTCTCATGTCAGGGCGGTTCGCGGTGACAGTTCATCTGCGTCGCTCCTGGGCGATCCGCTGGGATCTGTGGCGCAAGATATTCTATCTGGGAATTCCGGCTGCCATTCAGGGCTTCACTCGCAGCATTGCCTTTATGCTTATCATTAAGATACTAAGCCTGACGACGGCAGCCATGTATGCTATCTCTGCCTATACCATAGCCGGCCAAATTCGCGGCATAACCATCCTGGTTGGTCTGGCCTTGATGGCCGCCGCTACTACCGCCGTCGGCCAAAATGTGGGGGCCGGCGATACTGACCGGGCGGCGGCCAGTGGCTGGCTGTCCGCCAAACTCGCCGGCGGATTCAGTATCGTGGCCGCCATCACCTACGCGCTATTGGCACCCACGCTCATCAGGCTGTTCACCACTGATGCCCAGGTGATACGCATCGGTACTGAGGCCCTTATAGTCCTGGCAATATCCGAGCCGTTCATGACGGCCGCCATGAGCCTGTCGGGCTCGCTGCGCGGAGCGGGTGACACTTACTCACCTCTGTATATCAGCCTGGCATGTACCTCGGTGATAGGCCCAGTACTGTGTTATCTGCTGGCTATTGTCCTCGGGATGGGTACAATGGGGGTGTGGATTGCCTTTGATATTGCAATGGGGGCTCAGTGCCTATTACTGGTGTGGAAGTTTGGCCAAGGCCGCTGGAAGCAGCTTAGCGTCACCTGATACTGGCCCGCTTAGTGTGCCATTTGCGCGGATAGCTCGGCCAGAGCGATGAAGTTGCGGGCGGCAAGCTCGGTGTAGGTGCCAGAGGCGGTCCCCCCTAGGATGAAGCCATCAGGGCCAGCCTTCTCGATAAGCTCACGGCCCATCGGCAGGACTGTCTCGGTAGGCAGCTTATTGAGCACCTCCATATCGTCAATATTACCCACCAGGCAGATTTGGTGACCGATGCGGCGCTTGGCCTCGGCAATATCACAGTCACCCCACGGTGGGGCCTCCAGCGGATCAACGGCATCAATGCCTATTTGCAGGAGCTGGTCATAGTATCTGGTCATAGGGCCGTGGTTGTGGAAATACGCGATACCGTCGTACTCGTGAATTATATCAACCAGGCGGCGGTCGGGCTCGACCACCAGCCGCTGATAGGCCTGGGGACCTAGCTGCACCGAGACATATTCGCCGCCGATGATTCTGAAGGCCCGTACTCCGGCTTCACCGAGCTGGCGGTAGCAGTGGCCCAGCCGGTCGGTGGCCACATCCACTAGCTGTATCATCTTCTCAGGTGCCTCAGCCCACAGGAGGCAAAAATCTTGAGGGGAAAACATCTCAGCTACCCAGTTGACACCGTCGCCACTGCTGCCCATCACCAGCCCCTCCTCCCCTAGCTTCTCTGACCAATAATGGTACTTGCGTACGTCTACCTGTGGCGGCTCGTAGGGCATAGCCAGAATCTTGTCTGCATCTTTGGGGCTTTGGCAAGCGAATTTTACCTGAGCCGAGGTTGTCGCCGTACGCCGCGTGACCGACTGCAAGGGCCCCTGGGGAGTCTCGTATACGGTTATGGTCTGGTCACCCTCTGTTTCCGTATGCACACGAGCCGCCCGGCCCAGCACCGCATCACCCTCACAATACACATCCAAGAAAATGTCCGTGCATTCAATGAGCTGCTGGCCCAACTGACTTTCCGGGTCAATCGTACCCATACCGAAGGGCGCGACCGGCACCCGGTCGGGCGTACCCAGCCGCAGTGCGCAAAGCAGACGCTGGCGAGAGGTCATTATGGGTACTCCTCTTTTAGTAGTGTGAAAAAAGCTGCCGATAGGAAGGATGACTTAATTGCTTGGCGAATTATAGCATGTAATAGGTTTTTCTCAAAATGCCCTTGGTCACAAATACTAGTTGGGAGGTAATTGCGATGAAGGAAGTTAGAGTTGCCTTAGTGGGGTATGGCTTTATCGGCCGTGCCCACACGGTGGCCTACCGGCAGGTGCCGTTTTACTATCCCGACATAGAGGCAAGACCGGTAATGAAGGTGCTGTGTGATGCCGACGAGGCGCAGCTGGAGGCCGCCAGGCAGCAGCCGAGCTGGCAGGAGTATGACACGGATTTTGATCGGGTGCTACAGCGAGACGACATTGACTTGATTGACCTGTGTGTACCCAACAATTTGCATGTGCCTATGGCCATCAAAGCTATACAGGCCGGCAAGCACATAATCTGCGAGAAGCCACTGGCTATGAGCCTGGCCGAGGCCCGTCAGGCTCTGGAGGCAGCCCAGCAGGCCGGGGTGGTGCATATGGTCTGCCACAACTATCGCCGAGTGCCCGCCATTGCCCTGGCTAAAAAGATGATTGACAACGGCGACCTGGGCACCATCTACCACTGGCGCGGCACCTACCTGCAGGATTGGCTGGTAGATCCCAAGGCTCCGCTGGTATGGCGGTGTAAGAAGGAAGTGGCCGGCTCCGGGGCCCTGGGCGATCTGATGGCCCATCACATTGATCTGGCCCTGTGGCTGGTCGGTGACATTGACCGGGTAATCTGCGACATGGAGACCTTTGTCAAGCAGCGGCCAGTACTGTCGGCTGGCGGTACTGATGTAGGCCTGGGAACCCAGGCGGCCGAGGAGCAAATGGGCGATGTTACAGTGGATGACGGCTCCATGGCCCTGGCCCGCTTCGCCAATGGAGCGCTGGGTACCTTTGAAGCTACTCGCTTTGCCCCGGGTCGCCGCAATTTCAACGTCTTTGAGATTAACGGCTCCCAGGGCAGCGTGCGGTTTAATCTGGAGCGGATGAATGAGCTGGAGTACTACAATAGTGACGACCCGGGCGACCGACAGGGCTTCGAGGTCATCTCTGTCACCGAACCGGTTCACCCGTTTATGGGTTTGCCTGACGGCATGTTCCGCTTCTGGCCGCCGGGTCACATTATCGGCTATGAGCACACCTTCATCAATACCATGGCCGCACTGGTCAACGGCATTGCCACCGGCGAGAATCCCGACCCCAGCTTTGAAGATGCCGTCAAGGTTCAGGCCGTCCTGGAAGCCTGCGAACAATCCGCCGAGGGCAAGGCATGGGTGGCGGTGGAGAAGGAGTAAAATCAGAGTGCCAGACGGTAGAAAGCTTAGAGGCTTACGGGCGGAACGAGTCATTGCAGCGTTTACTAGAGCAGGTGGCAAAGAAAGGCGCGGTAAGGGTAGCCACTGCAATATCAAGATGCCCAATGGCCAAATAATCACTATTCCTCGGCACGGCGAAATCAAAGTCGGGTTGCTGCGAGCCGCATTGCGTCGTGCGGGCTTGACCATTGACGAGTTCGAGGCGCTGCTATAGGAGGTTGAGAGATGGAATATACCTTTGTTATCCATAAAGCTGAGGAGGGAGGCTATTGGGTGGAGGTGCCAGTCTTGCCCGGCTGCTATAGCCAAGGCGAGACTGTGGAGGAAGCCGTTACTAATGTGCAGGAGGCTATCGAGGCACACATTGCGGCACTCAAGCAGGATGGCCAGGAAGTTCCCGCTGAAGACGCTATGCTCGTGGGGCGGGTGGTAGTGGCCTCTCCCTGACAGCGTGAGAGCAGCTCAACGCCTGCGAACAATCCGCCTAACAGAAGGCATGGCAGGAAGTCGAGAAGATATAGAATTAACGTGCCACGTGGCAGAAGAGGCCGGTGGAGGCCAGGAAGAGCATACTGAGAAGGCAACAATTATGGCTCGTAAAGTTTCGCGCCGGGTAGTCGAAAGGTACCGTGCTAAATTAGAGCGGGAACGCCAGGCGCGAGCAACTCAGAAGCGGCAACGGCGCAAGAAAGCGCAGCGGCATGGCGGATCTACGGCTAAAGAACCGAAAACGAGAACTATGTCGGACGAAGCAAAGCGACGCAGAGTAGTCAGTGGCAAGGCGCAGCAGGAGCAGGCTCCGTCTCTCTTGCCCCAGACTCTGGATGAGTTAGATGTGGGCCAAGACTGGATCGTCCCGCTGCGAACCTATATTACCGCATGCAAGCAGACCGGCGATGTCCTGCCTCATCTGTTGATCGTGGGACCGCTCGGTGTGGGCAAGACGACGGTGGCACAGGTTATCGCAAAGGAAATGGGAGCAAACCTTCATTCTGCCTCGGGTCGGGTTGTCGCCGCATCAGACTTCGTTGGGATTCTCACCAATCTTGACCGAGGTGATATTCTGCTCATTGATAACCTGGACCGGATGCCTTACGTGGTGGTCGAATACCTCTTGCCTGCCATCAGTGACTTTCGGATAGATATTGTGATTGACAGAGGCCCCTACGCAAAAACCATTGCTCTAGATGTCAGGCCGTTTACCGCTATTGGTGAAATGGAGACAACGCGGCAGCTGGAGCCGAAGCTTCTAGCGGCCTTTCACCGGACCATCGAAATAAGGTGGACTACCGAGCAACTTGAGCAGATATTGGCCTTGCGTGCTGGCAAAGACAAACTCAAAGGCGAACCGGAGGCATTCCGTATCATCGCGCAAGCGACGAGTGGTAATATAGGAGAGGCCGTGAAGATGCTCAGGGAGGCGGCAATGTATGCACAGGTTGTGGGTGCCGGCGAGATAACAGCGGCGCTTGCAGCAGAGGCGCTGGCAATGTCAGGAACAGCCAATAGGGCCCAGCCTTCAACGCCTTTCGCCCCGATGTTGCCGGGCGAGGGGCTGGAACAAACGGTAAGTAGACTGTTTGAGCAGAGAGGGTTCCAGGTGCAGAATGTACGACGTTCGAAGGATGGCGGCGTGGACGTTCTCGCGGTCAGCGATGACCCAATAACGGGCGGACGATACGTAATTCAGTGCAAAGACTGGAGCGACAATGTCGGAGTGGACACTGTACGCGAGCTACTGGGTACGGTGGTCCGTGAGAATGCAGTGCAAGGCATATTAGTTACCACTTCTTCGTTCACACCGCAGGCGCGCGAGGAGGCCAAAGGCCAGCGTGTCCGTTTGATTGACGGCGGAGAGCTAAAACGTTTGCTCACGGGGCAAGAGCATAAGGCTGACGTCGAAGGAGAGAGTTGAAATGCCGCGATTTACCGTTATTGTAGAACGTGATGAGGATGGTATGTTGGTGGCCCGTGTGCCCAGTCTGAGAGGTTGTCACACATTTCCAAATACTCAGGACCAGTTGCAGACGCGGGTGTGTGAGGTCATCCAGAAGTAAGTTGAGAATAGGCATAATTCCGAGCGGAATACATTCTGCTATTACTGACACTTCAAAGGAGGTCACAGACAATGAAAATTGGAGCGTTGACGGCGCCGAAAGCTGATTTGCCCTTGGAGGAGGCGTTGGATTTCTTCGCGGAGGCGGGGGTGGACGCCGTGGAGATCGGGACGGGTAACTATCCCCCCGATTCCCACTGTAACCCGGCTGAGCTTAATGCCAGCGAGGCCAAGCGAGCGCAGTTTATGAACGCGATTGAAAGCCGCGGGTTAGAGCTGTCAGCCCTTTCCTGCCATGGCAATCCGCTGCACCCGGACAAGGAGATTGCCCAGCAGCACCATCAGGTCTGGCGGGAGACGGCCAAATTAGCTAACCAGTTGGGAATAGAGTGTGTAAACGGCTTCTCCGGCCTGCCCGCCGGCTCACCAACAGATACGACCCCCAACTGGGTGGTGGCCCCGTGGCCGGAGGACCATCTGGAGGCTCTGGAATACCAGTGGAACGAGGTGGCTATTCCCTACTGGAGCCAGGAGGCCGACTATGCCGCCCAAATGGGTGTCTACATCTGCTTTGAGATGCATCCCAACTTCCTGGTCTACAATCCCGAAACGCTGATAAAGCTGCGCGAGTCGGTAGGGGAAAACGGGGACCGCATTTGCGCCAATTTTGATCCCAGCCACTTGTTCTGGCAGGGTATTGACGCCCCTTCCGCTATCCGCTGGCTTCAGGCCCAAGGCGATGTCATCAAGCATTTCCACGCCAAGGATTCCCTGGTGTACCCGTGGGTAGCCCGGGTGCACGGAGTCCTGGACACCAAGCACTATGGCGATGAGCCTAACCGGGCCTGGATTTTCCGCACGGTGGGCTATGGGCATGATGCCGGGGTGTGGAAGGACATCATCAGCACCTTGCGGATGTGCGGCTATGACTTTGTGCTCAGCATCGAGCACGAGGACAGCTTGATGACGGCGGATGAGGGCTTTCTGAAGGCGGTACAATTCTTGCAAGAGGTGGTCATAACCGAGACGCCCGGTGAGATGACCTGGGCGTAGTAGGCGGCGAAATTGCTTAAGCCGCAGCCTATGTGGTATACTTGATATACTGGTGACAATTGACAGCGCCTAATTTCAATGGTGCAACCGGTGTCCAGGGATATGATGGGGCTCAGCATGCCGATAAGGACGATTTGTCAATGAGTTTGCTTATTTACCTCAACGGGGAATTGGTGCCAGAAGAGGAAGCCATGGTATCAGTTTTTGACCATGGATTGCTTTATGGTGATGGGGTGTTTGAAGGCATCCGCGCCTATAATGGGCGCGTGTTTCTGCTGGATGAGCATCTGCGGCGACTGTATGATTCTGCCGCGGCTATTATGCTGCAGGTGCCGCTGGATTTTGACCAGATGAAGCAGGCAGTGCTGGCGACGGTGCGGGCTAATGACCTACATGATGCTTACATCCGCCTGGTAGTCACCCGGGGAGTAGGCGACCTCGGACTGGACCCGCGCCAGTGTCCCACTCCGACTATCTTTATCATCGCCGCCTCCATTCACCTTTATCCTGAAGAGGTCTATGAGAGTGGGCTGGCTCTAATCACTTGCACTACGCGACGTAATGCCCCGGTGGCTCTGGACCCGGGCATCAAAAGCCTGAACTACTTAAACAACATTCTGGCCAAGATTGAAACCGTCCGGGCCGGGGTTCCCGAGGGTATTATGCTCAGCATTGACGGATATGTGGCTGAATGCACGGGCGACAACTTGTGCGTGGTCAAAGACGATCACATCCTTACTCCGCCTGCGGCTGTCGGTAATCTGGAAGGAATCACGTGCAACATAGTAATGAAGCTGGCTCGAGACCTGGGGATGATCGCCGAAGAGAAACTATTCCGTCTCCGGACGGTCTACTGTGCTGACGAAGTCTTCCTGACGGGAACTGCCGCTGAAATCGTGCCCGTAATATCAGTGGATGGGCGAGTTATCGGTGACGGCAAGCCGGGCGAGGTTACTGGACGTCTGCGGAAACAGTTCCAAGATTTAACTACCCAAGAAGGAGTGCCGATATATACTTAGAGTTGAGCCTGTGCGCCCACGGGGACGAAACTTTGACGTGCCGTTAGGCGTCCTATACTATAAGAGTCGTAGAATTAGAATACATAGACAACAAACCTCCTTGTTACACCTGGAGAATCAATAGCCAATGGAATTATGGCAACGCTTTACCAGCCGTGCCCGCCGCGCTATATTATTAGCCCATTCTGAGGCTCAGCGCAGTCGCGCCCAATTGATTGGCACTGAGCACCTATTGGTGGGTCTACTGCGTCTGGGCGAGGGCCTGGCCACCGATACATTAGAGGCGGCCGGCATCGCCGTGGATGCCCTGCGCGGCGACCTTGAGGAGCAGATGGGTTCGGGTACGTCGCAGCACAGCAGCCGGGAACTCTCCTTTACTCCTGATGCCCGACAGGTGTTATCTTTGGCCTACGCCGAAGCCCGTCAATTAGGTGACCCCCATATTGGCACCGAGCATATTCTGCTGGCGTTGCTGCGCCTGGGAAAGGGTCCCGCTTATCGGCTGCTGCGGGCTTACGGAGCCGAATTAAAGCAGCTGCGGCATCTGGTTCGGGAGATATCTGAGGCCGGCGTGGGCCGGAAGGAAGCGCGGGGGAAGTCAGAGACTCCCCACTTGGACCACTTCAGCCGTGACCTAACTGAGTTAGCCCGCCGGGGTGAATTAGATCCGATTATTGGCCGCCACACTGAAATGGAGCGCATGATTCAGATATTATGTCGGCGCACCAAAAACAACCCCTGTCTGATCGGTGATGCTGGAGTCGGCAAAACCGCTATCGTTGAGGGCCTGGCCCAGCGGATCGCTGATGAGGAAGTGCCCCAGCCCCTGAGAAATCGGCGGTTGGTGGCTCTGGATTTGGCCAGTTTGGTGGCGGGAACCAAGTACCGAGGCGAGTTTGAAGAACGTATGAAGCGGGTGATGGAGGAAATCCGCAACTCCGAGGGCCAAATCATTATCTTTATTGACGAATTGCACACGGTAGTGGGCACGGGGGCGGCTGAGGGCGCTATGGATGCCTCAAATATCCTCAAACCGGCCCTATCCCGCGGCGAGTTGCAGTGCATTGGTGCTACCACCCTGGACGAGTATCGCAAACATGTGGAGAAGACTCCTTCGCTGGAGCGGCGCTTCCAGCCCATTATCGTCCGCGAACCCACCCCCGAGGAAGGATTAGCCATACTTCACGGAATCAAGGATCGCTATGAGGAGTTTCACCAGGTCTCTTACGCCGAGGAGGCAATCGAGGCGGCTGTTGATCTGTCGGTCCGCTATATCACCGACCGGGCCCTGCCCGACAAGGCCATAGATCTGCTGGACGAGTCCGGTTCGCGGGTCAAGTTGCGCCAGTATCAACTGCCCAGCGACATCCAGTCCCTGACCGAAGACTTTGAGGAAGCGGAGGCGTCCGGTCAGTGGGGCGAATATGACACTCCACCCCAGGTGGTCGCTACGCTGCCCGAATTCGACCAGCCTGAACCTGACGAAGAGCACATGCCCACCGTCTACCGCGAGGACATTGCTCACGTGGCTTCCACCTGGACGGGCATTCCGGTCACCGCCCTGACTCAAGAAGAATCTGAGCGGCTCTTGGAGATGGAGGAAGTGCTGCATAAGGATATCATCAGTCAGGATGAAGCAATTAATGTCATCTCCAAGGCAGTACGGCGCGCCCGTGCCGGCCTGAAAGACCCTCAACGGCCCACCGGCTCGTTCATCTTCCTGGGCCCTACCGGGGTGGGCAAGACACTGCTGGCTCGGGTGCTGGCCCGCTTTTTGTTTGGTGATGAGGATGCGCTGGTGCGCATTGACATGAGCGAATATACGGAGAAGTTTGCTATCTCCCGGCTGACCGGCGCCCCGCCGGGCTACATCGGATATGAGGAAAGCGGTCAGCTAACTGAGGCGGTCAGACGCCGGCCCTATTGCGTGGTTTTGTTTGATGAGATTGAAAAAGCTCACCCCGAGGTCTTCAGCATCCTGCTGCAGATTATGGAGGACGGTCGGCTGACCGACGCGCAGGGACGGGTAGTGAACTTTAAGAATGCGGTAGTAATTATGACCAGCAATGTCGGCGCCCGCCTCATCAGCGAGGGCCACACCATGGGGTTTACTACCGAGCAACGGGAGGCCTCGGCTCGCCAGCGCACCCGTGACTACGAACGGATGAAGGCAAAAGTAACCGACGAACTCAAAAAGACTTTCAGTCCCGAATTTCTCAATCGTGTGGACGATGTGGTAGTCTTCCACGCTCTAACCCTGCAGCAGATTGAGGAAATTGTCGAACTGGAGTTGCGGGCCGTCCGGGAGCAACTGGCCAGCAAGGGTCTGACCCTGACCATTACCGACGAGCTGCGCCACCACCTGGCCGAGGTCGGCTATGACCCGACCATGGGAGCGCGCCCCTTGCGCCGATCTATACGCAAGGTAATTGAAGACCCCCTGGCCGAGAAAGTCTTACAGTGGGGTGACCAGGCCCACGGAGAGATAATTGTTAACCTGGACGATGGTGAGATCGTCTTTGAAATGGCCAAGGTTAGCGTGGTTTCCCCGTAGGGCAACCGGATGCGAAGTTATGGCGACAAGTCTCAGGACTTGTCGCCATTTTTGTGTATCAGCTTGATATTGGCGGCGACACATGGCACAGTGCCGGAGTATGTGTTCAGTATTCGTCTGGAGGACAAGTATGTGCTATGAACAAACAGTAAAAGCCAGGGAAAACATCGCGGCCTGGTGGGAAGGCGAACTGCTGGAAGACCGGGTTTGCGCTGATTACCAGTTCTCGGCTTCCTGCTGCTGCAGAAAGTCTATTATCTGGCCATAGTCGTGGATACCGGCGGTAGTGCCGGCAGCGGTGGTAGCCAGGCTACCCATAGCACTGGCAAATTTGACAGTGCGTTCCAGGTCCCATTGGTGTAAATAGCCGTAAATAAATCCAGCCGCGAAGGCATCGCCTGCTCCGGTGCCATCCACCACCTCCACTGGATATCCGGGCAGGCGCAGCTCGGCATCGGCGGCGCGCACATAGCACCCTTTCTCCCCCATAGTTAAAGCTACCACTTCCACACCCGTATCCAGCAGTGCCCCGGCCACATCTTCCGGCTGCTTCAGACCAGTGAGCTGCTGGGCCTCGGACAAATTGGGCAGGAAAATGTCAGTATAGGGCAGCAGAGGTGCCACCAGTTCCATCCAGCGGCCCGTATCGTCCCACACTACGTCCACACAGGTCCTGACCCCGGCTGCCTGGGCAGCAGCCAGCACCTGCGCCTGCGGCTCACCGTCGAACCCCGGCATCAATAGTGCGCCGGCCAGATGCAGCAGCTTCGCGCCCTTGATCTTATCCATATCCAGCTCGTTGGTCTTAACATGAGCATTGGCACCAAAATAATGAAGGAAAGTGCGCTCACCGCCGCTATCTATCAATACCAGTGTACTGGAGGTGCCGGCCGCAGTTGTGCGCGTAATTCCGCTAACGTCAATATTGTCCCCGCTGAGTCGTTCAAGGACGAAATCGGCGAATGGGTCCTCACCCAGGCAGCCCATCACCGCCACATCAACACCCAGTCGGGCCAGGTCCGTACCGCTGTTGGCTGCGCAACCACCCACACCAATGCCAACCTCCTCTATTACACCCAGTGTCCCCCGCCGGGGCCATTCATCCACCGGCCGACCCCAGATATCAACCACTAATATTCCCAAGCATACTACATCGGCCATTGCCATCACCTATTCTAATCTACAGATAGTTATCATCACCCAAATTGCTCCAGGGCAGCGGTAACCCGCACTAATTTCGCCCCGAATCTCGCCGCCACCTGCATTCCTACCAAGGGCATATCTTTCGGTAGCCCCGCCACTGGGTAACCAATTCAGTACCTATTCCAATGCAGGACCTGGTCTAATGGCCGCTTAGGGACGTGGAGTTTGTCATCCCCATCCAGATAATATTTAACTGAGTCTCCCGCCATTTCCTCCATCACCGGCTCCTGGGCGGGATAGCCCAGGGCTATGGCCAGAGATATCTCGCAGTGCTCTGGCACTCCCAGCAGCCCAGTTAGCGCTACCCGCTTCAGTGAGCCGATCATGCAACTGCCCACCCTCTCCTCCAGGGCAGTGAGGGTGATATTCTCGGCAGCAATACCCACATCCATATCTCCGCCCTGGGGACAATGCTCACGGTTGATGAGAATGAAGATATAGGCCACTGGCTGCTCACCAGGCTGGGGTTCCCAGTCTGGCAGGTAGCCGGCCCACGCAGTATGGGGAAAGACTTGCTCTACTGCCCCGGGGTCAGCCACTACAAGGTACTCCAGCGGCTGTAGATTAGCGGCGGAAGGGGCCACCCGCGCCGCATTGACACATCTCTCCAGTAGCTCATCTTCCAGGGGCTGCTGCCTGAACTTGCGAATAGTGCGCCGCTGCATAATCAACTCATATGTGCTCATCATTTTCCTCCCAATCCAGAATGTTGCCAACGCATTATTATTACCCTGCTGGGCTGCGCCGACTAAGGTGACTTGCTTCCTATGGTTGTCCTCTTGATTCAGAACGCATACGTCCGCCCGATGCGCACCTGGGCCTCGCCGCTCTCGTTGGTGCTATAGCTGACGTGCAAGCGACGGGGCAGTCGGTATGATAGGCTCAGGTCCCATTTATCGGTTGTCTCCGCGACGATTGTATGTTGGTAGGAGACCAAGAAATCCTCCAACACGTATTTGCCAATGTGCACTTCCAGAGGCTGGTCAAAGGCAAAATGAACACTGAATTCAGACAGACCCAGGGTCCTTCGGAGTTGCTCCTCAATAGGTTCAAAGATCTTGGCGCGAAAGCCGGCGGCCAGCAGCCCCATAAATTGCTTGGATACTATCCCCCGGATATTAGCCGCCTCCTGCGTGCCCACCAGTTGCCCGAAGGGCTCGGTACCCAACATGGCATATATCTGCTCTTCGCTAAGGAGGGGTTCGGAGCGGGTCCGCACCGTTATTTGATCAGGAAGGCTGCCGGCAATGTCTATGTATATGTGTATCGGGCCCACGGTCTGGCCGCCTACGGTGGCTGAGGAGATGATGCGCTCCGCTGAACCCCACACCTGACCGCTAAGTTCCAGTTCAGCCGGTATCTCGTAGGAGGTAGGACTCGGTCCCACTCGGTACTTAACTCCCAGACCAGTAACGCTCACCGCCCCGCCGGGGACGCTTGTTTTGCCCTTCTGCACCTCTATCTGGCCAGTTATAACCGGCCGCTGCGGTGTTCCACTGATTAGGACAGCTTTAGCGGTCGGCTGCAAGGGGGCATTGATTCCCGGGCTGCTAAGCGCTACTCGGGTGCCGATAGCTATCGCCACATCAAAGGTCGGATTGGGAAAATCAGCCGACAGCCCTCGCCAGCCCGGGGCGCCAACTCCGCCCCCCGTCGGTGGTCCCAGCCGAGCGTGGTGGACAGTTAGACCGCCAGCAATATGAAGGGGCGCCCCCGGCTGGGGATTTCGCGCCGTTATCAGGCCGGCCACTACCCCCTTGAACATATCAGCGTAGCCGACCTCTGCCTGGCTGAATTCCAGGCGAAAATCGGACGCATTGTTGGCCAGTGCGTGGAGGGCGAGTTGGGTGAGCTTACTGGTGCCGGACAAATACACACTGCCCTGGCCCAGTTGCCCGCCTAACTGGCTAACCGCCAGTAGGTGAGTGCCATCTGCCTGGGTAATCAGATCTACTTGGCCCGCCAGCTCAGTAATCGCGGTCCCCGGCCATAATCTCTGCTGAGGTGCCTCCACCCGAAGCGATATATCAAAGGTGTTCTTCAGCAAATTGGTAGCCGTTACAATAGAGATTTGACCATCCACCATCAGGGCAGTGTTATCCCAGTGGGCCTGCGCCTGGCGGACTTGCAGAATATTCTGTCCCTCCTCTCGCACCAGTTGTATATCCAAATCTATATCTTTGATAGGGTACTTCCAGGAGGGCCCACTAAGCTCGCCATCAGCTATGCGCAAGTATCCCTGCAGGACTGGCTGGGCAATACTGCCGGTAAGACTTACCTCACTGTTCACTTCGCCTTGGGCCTTCATATCCGCCCAGGCACTATGCTCAGCCCCTCCTTTGCCTTCTTTAGCACCCTGGATGAACTCCGCAATCACTGGCGGGAAAAAGCTCAAGTCAGTCTGCTTCACGCGGGCCACGAACTTCATCTGCTCATCTACGGGAATCCCCAGTGGTTTCCAGGTGAAGGGCAGGTAGCCGTCCATGACAATCTGCTGCTGGCCGCGCTTCAGGATTAGCGTATCTATATCTATCTGTTCTTCGGTGACATTCACTATCGGCACCGACACCAAATCAAACCGTACACCCTGGAAGTTGGCATTGAGGATATCCACGCTGCCTTTAAGACGGGGTGAGTTGGTCGGCCCTTCGGCCACTACGGTAAGGCCCATGGTTCCGCCTATCCGCAACTGGGGTGGCATCCAGGACTGCCACAGAGCCAAGTCAAAGCTGGAAGCGTCGGCTACTAATGATAGTTCTCCGCCCGGCTCGATATCGCCAGTGAGAATCAGCAGGCCGTAGCCGCGTGGCGCTTCCGCCATTTCCATATCAATATCAGTCAGTGACACTACCTGGCCCGCGACCAGGTTCAGGTTGAATCGCCCCTTCATCTGGGGCAGCCATTTGCCATCCCAACGAGCGCCCGCGACAGCCAACTGGACGGTTGCGCCCAGGTCGGCGGGCGAGCCCTCCAATTGGGTGGATAGACTTAGCCTCCCCTGGGTGCGCAGGCTCAGGCTGCGCAGTTGCTGCTGAATCTGCTTGCTGGTGCCATTGTGGGCCTCTGGCACGGCCCCCGCAATAGGCACCGCCAGCCACAATAGCCGCTGGATATCCACCGAATCTATGTCTACATTCGCGCTAAGGTACTGCTCCTGCCAGTTATAGGTGGCTGCGGCTTCCACCTGCCCTCCGGCTGCCTGCAGGCTGGTACGCTGCAATTGAAGCTGGTTATCGCCAATGGTAACCAGTGTATCAATATTCGTTATCGGCTCGCCCGCAATCGTTATGTGCGCGGCTACTAATCGGCCCTCACCTTCCATCCCGCGGGGGCCGCTTTTGATGTGAGCCACAGGTATCTTAACTTCGCCCGCCACCTCCAGGCCCATCTGCTGGAGCGGAGTAATGTCCTGCAGATAGATCCCGCTTGCACTCAGTTGGCCCTCGTACTGGGCTTGGTCATAGATACTCCAGATCTTGCCTTCCACCTCGACAATTGCATCACCGGCGCGTATCCGGACATGGTGGAGCTGCAAGGTATCTTCAGCCAATCCAAATGATAAGCTGGCGGTGTCAACTGAATAACCGCCATAGGAGCCATAGTCCAGATGTAACTGGCCCTCAGCCACCGGCCGGCGCAGGGTTCCGCTCAGGACGATTTGTCCCTCCACGTTACCAGCAGCCGGCAGCGGCTGTCCGGTCAGTTCGCCCACATCCTGGACCCGAAACCCCACGATCTTAACCTCACCAGCCACATTGGCGTTTTTGGCTTCCAGGTCCAGATGGGTCAACTGACCTTGGCCTCTAATTATTGCTGTATCCCGGGCCACCCACAATTCTTCCACCCTCACCTGATCTGCATTTCCCACTATCCTGCTCAACACCAGATCGCCCTGATATTGTTCATAGCCCGGTTCAAAGACGACTGCCTCTACCTGCCCCCGGGGCCCATCTGGACCGCCACCAATCTCCCCCGCAGCATACCCGATGCCGCCCATGCCTGCTTGACCTAACTGCTGGCCAATGGCCCCGACGTCCAACTCAGCAGCAGCGACCTTGGCAGTCCACTGACCAGTAGTGTCAATCATTCCGCGCGCCCAGACTAAGCCCTTAGGGTCAGTAACTGCCAATAGCGGGAAGCTAATGGCACCATCCTCAATCTCGACGAGACCCACAATATCCTCGGCCTCAAGTCCATTCACCCTCAAGTCTCGGGCATGCAGCCGGGCCGTGATCTGAGGATTACCCCTGTCAATCCGTCCAGCGAACAGCAAGTTTGCCCGGCCGGCCAGGTCAGCGGGCAAATCAAGGTCTAAGGCGTGCAGGTGCGTCAGATCCAGCCCCTGGGCCAGTCCATCCAGGTGAATTGTGCGGTCCTCGGCAAACGCATCCTGTATCAGGCCGTGCCCGGTAATGCTTCCGCCCAGCGCTTGTGCTTGAAGCCCCTCAATCCGCACCGTGGAGCCGACCACCTGCACGGCAGCAGTGACATTATCCACAGATAGCTCGCCCAAAGTTACCTTGTCTATCGCCACCCAGGTCTCGGCCACAGGTATCTGACCCGCATACAGCAGGCTGACCCGCATATCCTCCAGGCTGGATACTTTGAGGGTCTGGGTTGGTGCTGGCGGTGAAGAGGAGGTGGGAATGAGCCGGGGAATGTCAATTGCCGCTGGTTGGACCTTACCGGCACCGACTTCAACCAGCACTGCCGGCTCAGTGATATCTGGCATCCACCCTTCAAAGCTCAGGTCATCCACAGTCACCTGCATCCCGCTTTGCACCTGAAGGGGAAGCATACTCTCGCCTATCACATGAACAGCTACATGCGGCCATGGGCCCACCGCCTCTACCTGGGCGGCAACTGATCGCAGGCCGGTTATGTCCGGCAGGCTGGTGCGCACATCTGCCGGTAGCAGTGACGCCAGGTGCCGCCGGTCCACGCCGCCAATACTGATATCCAAATCCACCGCCAGCGCTGAGAAATCAAAGATGGTGCCCGTGCAACCCACCTGAGCACCGGCCCACTGCGCATCCAGCCTGTGTATGTCAATACCTTCGGGAGTAACGTACATTTCCCCCGCGAAGGTCACCTCACTGGGAGACAACCGACTTATCGCAGCCTGGCCCTTCGATATTGTGACAGCCGCGAAATACCCCACACTATTGGCTCCTGATGCCCCCGGCAGTGACCAAAAGCTGAAACTACCATCCACCTGCCCTTGAGTCAGGCGAAATTCATCAGACCTGGCGAAAATGTCGAACCACCACGGCCCATCCAGACCGATGACGCTGCCGTCTATGCAAAATACACGGTTTTCAGTATCTGCCTGGGCGCGCAGTTTCACCGACCCGAACCGGCCGCTCTTCGCCTGAACCGTCACCACCACCGGACCGTAAGGATTGACCGCCACTTGCCCTTCAACAGCAGTTAGCCGCAGGGCCAGCGACTCTGCCTGGTTCGCTATCAATGCCTGGTCTTCCAGGTCAATTACGCCGCTGTGGACAATCACCGTGCCCCGGAATCGCTTCTCGGGGGGAACCGGCACTTCAGCAGGGGGAAAGATGCGGGTGAGATTGATCTGGCCGGTTTCGTCGCGAACAACCTTCACATACACCTGGTATAGGTCAATCTGCTGGACACTGGCCGCTGCCGCTACCTGCCCGCGCAGCACCGCCAGCAGGTTATACTTGATGCGCACTTGCCCCGCGCCCAGCACCACACCCTCGGAGAGCCCCTGCTGCTCGGCAATGGCCAGGTCATTGATGATGATGCCGGTGAGCAGATTGCCCTCAACCGCCCCCACCTGCACCTCGCGGCCGGTGCGATTAGCCAGCTCCTGGGCCAGAATATCCCTAATCCGTTCACGCACCCACCCCGGCCGCGCAGCCACATACAGCCCCACCCCGGCGAGAATACCCAGGACTATTACCAGCAATAGGATTACTTTGAGAAAACGGAGCATCATTGTCCTGCTAACGATAGGTATAATAATCGCGCCACTCCGACCACCACCACCAGTAGAGTCCAAACCAGTAGGCCACCAGTAGACAGAGCCCCAGCACCCACAGAATAACCCGCTTGGCCGTCAGTGGCCACACACATGGAAGGATTTGCACGCCGGCCAACCGGTTACCTACACAGCCTCCAAGCACTGAGAGGGCGAAGAAGAGCAAGCCTGCCGTCCTATCGCCCATTAGAACGTCGTAGCAGCCATCTGGCCCAGCCATCAAAGCTACACCACCATGCCAATAAAACAGCACTCCCCCGAACAGCAGGCCCAACATTAGTCCATATGTGAAGCCGGCCCAACTGCGTCTCAGCCCCCAAGCGGCCACTAGGGCACCGCCAAATCCTCCCAGGCTCCATAGCCAGAGGTACCACGGTTCGAGTCCATAGTCGTCTTCTACAGGAATGACATAGGACAGGATGTTTGTCCAAGCGACCACTGCTAGCACACCGCCAACGGCAAAACCCACTTTCTGTGCTGGTGGGTATCTGACTATCTTGAGTGCAACTCTGCCCACTCGCTTGAAGGTGGGAAAATAATCTGGGCTCATTACCATTGCTCCTCCAGAATGTCCCCTCTGGCCAACCGTTCACTTATTCAAAGCCGCCTGGGCGGTTTCGGCGGCGCGGTAGCTGCTGCGGACGAAGGGGCCGGAGACTACCTGGACAATACCAGCGGCTTCGCCCCAATCCTTGTATAAGTCAAATTCTTCGGGCGGTATGTAACGGGCGACCGGCACATGCTGGCGGGTGGGCTGCAGGTACTGGCCGATGGTGATGATGCTGACACCCGCCCCTGCCAGGTCCGCCAGGGTCTGTTTGATTTCGCCGTGGGTCTCACCAAAACCTACAATCAACCCTGATTTGCGCGGAATCTGTGGCGCTATTTCACCAGCAGCCCTCAGAAGCCCCACCGAGCGCTCATAGTCCGCCTGAGGCCGCACTTGAGCGTATAATCGGGGCACCGTCTCCACATTGTGATTGAACACCGTCGGCTCGGCTTGCAGAACCGTACGCAGAGCGTCCATGTTGCCCTGAAAATCAGGAGTCAGGACTTCAACGCCGGCCTCCGGTAACTGTTGGCGGATCGCCTGGATAGTGCGGGAGAATTGCTGCGCGCCGCCGTTGGGCAAATCATCACGGGTAACCGAAGTTACCACCACGAAATCCAGGCCCATCTCCGCGGTCGCATCGGCCACTCGCTGGGGCTCGTCAGGGTCAGATGGCTGCGGCTGGCCGCTGCTGATGGCACAAAAACGGCAGTTGCGAGTGCATACATCGCCCAGAATCAGGAAAGTGGCGGTGTGCCGCGAATAGCACTCACCGATATTAGGACAGTGCGCCGCCTGGCAAACTGTATGCAACCCATGGGCATGTATTAACTTGCGGGTCGCTTCACTGAGCTGCGCCTTGCCGGTCTTGACCCGCAGCCAGCCAGGCAGCCGGGAGCGCACCGGCTGGTTAAATGACTGAGGTGGGCCGGGCTCGCTACGCTCGACGCGGCCCCTCCGAAGGGCCGACTGACTATTGGTGCCTTTCTCCATAGTTGATACCCCATCTATCTTATCGCGTAGGCGGGGTTCTCTCCTTCGGCAGGCTCAGGACGGTGAGCTTGCCGAACCGCAACCCCGCTCTACCGCCGCGCAGGTTGAGAACCAGCACTGTGCGAGATGCGAGATCCACAGCGGTCTCTTACCTATCCTGACTAAAGTGATTCCAGCCTTCCGTGGGTAGCTCCAATGGTTCACCACTCTCATCCACTACCACCACGCCCTCTCCTTCACTCACCCGGCCGATTGGGGTAAGGGTGATGCCGCCCTTCCCAGCGGCCAATTCTGCCGCCTGCTGGACGAGGTCAGGGGCGACCGTTAGCAGCAGCTCATACTCTTCCCCGCTGGTCAAGGCCCATTGAAGGGGGTCTGCACCCAGTTGCTGAGCAGCCTGGCGACAGTGCGGAGAAATCGGGACCCGGTCGGCTTCTATCGTGATGGCGACCCCGCTACTTTCGGCCAGGTGGCCGGCATCCTGGACCAATCCATCGCTGATATCAATGGCCGCGGTAACCGCTCCCCCTTCTGCCAGTGCTTCTGCTACTGATAGCCGAGGGGTCGGATTGGTGAACCGCTCCTGCAATGCCGGGGGCAGAGCCGCTGCATCGGCGACCTCTCCGCTCTGCAGCAGCGCCAGGGCGGCAGCCGCTTCACCCAGCAAACCGCTGACCAGCAACACATCACCAGGCTGAGCCGTGCTCCGCAGCCACGGCTGGTGAGCAGTACCTATGACCACCACATCAATGAAGATGCCCCCGGGGCTGGCCGCCGTATCACCGCCAGCTAAAGCGGCACCATACTCACCGGCCACCCGAGCCAGTCCTGCCATTAACTCCGTAGCTGTTTCTGCTTCCAGAGATGGCGGCCAACCGGCGGAAACAAAGACGGCGATGGGCTCCCCGCCCATCGCCGCAATATCACTGAGGGCCGCCCCGGCGGCTCGGGCACCTATCTGAGCAGGTGTCAACCACTGCCGCCGGAAATGGACGTCTTCTACAAAGACATCGGTAGTCACCAGCAGATGGCCGTCGCCGGCCAGCTTAACTACTGCCGCATCATCGCCGATACCCACCCGCACCGCTGAGCTGGGCTCTCCTACCAGCGCAGCAATTCGCTCAATAAGGCCAAATTCGCCCAGCTCTTCTAACCGCACTGCCCATCACCGGGGCCTACCCGCACTTTATTGCCCAGCAGCCGGGCCTAAGAAGCAACTGGGCATAGTCTTGGCCAGCCCCTCGGCAGTGGATTTGGCCCATTTCATAGCTAACTGTTGGGAGCAGGCCACACCCACATTGCGGGCATCACGGGGATAGATGGTGATGAGCCGATATGGCCCCACATAGATGGTAGCTTTACCCCGGATAGGCTTGACTGTAACTGGCCCCAGCACGCCATGGGAGAGAATCTCGACAATGCGGGTGTCCACAATGGCACAGCGCTCAGCCAGAGTCAGTCCTCCACCATTGTCCGGTATTACGAAAAAGGCCACCCCATCTACGCCAATTTGCCCAGTAGCACTCGCCGGCCAGGTGCCTACACTGGGCACCTCCTCGTAAGTACCGTATATGACTATCTCCTCACTGGCTCCTGCCATGGCCAGGCAGCCCACCATTAGGCTGATACTGACAGCTATTGCCACGAGATAACGCATGGTTACATTCCCCCTTCTGATTGGTTAGCCTACATTGTCATCAGCAGACGCGCGTCCGAAACGCCGTTGCCGACGATTATACTCTCCTATCGCCTCAATGAGGTGCTGCTTGGTAAAATCGGGCCACAGCACCGGCATAACTACAATCTCGGCATAGGCAATCTCCCACAGCAGGAAGTTACTCACCCGCATCTCGCCACCAGGCCGCACCACCATATCCGGGTCAGGCAGCTCGGGTGTATACAGGTGTCGGCTTAGAAAATCCTCATCTATCTGTTCCGGGTCAATCTCGCCGGCTTTTACTTTCTGGGCTATGGCCTGCGCCGCATCAGTTATCTCCGCTCGACCGCTGTAATTGATTAGCAGATTCAGCACCAGCCCACTATTGTCAGCCATACAGTCCTGGGCTTCCGTGATTACCTGTTGCAGCGAGGGCGGTAGCTGGGAGATTCGACCTGAAGCAACGAAGCGGACATTGTCGCAAACCAGATTTGCCAACTCCTCGCGCAGCGCCTGTTCAATCAGCTCCATCAGCCCCTCCACCTCGGCATCGGGCCGGTGCCAGTTCTCAATGCTGAAGGCGTAAATTGACAGGATATCCACCCCCACCTCCACACATGCCTCCACCACCCGCCGGGTAGCCTTATAGCCTTCAATATGGCCCTGGATGCGCGGCAGTCCGCGTTGGGCCGCCCACCGGCCATTACCATCCATTATGATGGCAATATGGCGCGGGATCTCCAATCCGTCCAACTGACTGTCATCGCTAATATCAGGGGCAGCCACGACTTGGTAGCGCTCCTTAGCTGGCCAAACGCACCCATTTCCGGACTCTATGGAGAAGGGCTGTTTGCCTCAAGCTGAATTTCCTGGGCCACCACCAGCCCCACTTCTGTTCCCTCTTTAGGCCGCTGTTGGACTACCCGCCAGCGGCCATCGGGCACCTGTTGGTCTGCACCTGGCGGCCCAGTGGGCGTTATCTGGGCTATTTGTCCACCGGCTTCAGCCAGGATGTGGCGGGCCCGGTCCAATCTAAAGCCTACCACCGAGGGCAAGTCCTTGCTCATATCTCCATTATCTCTTCAATCTTTTTCTCCACCAGTTCGGTGATTTCGTCAGAAAATTCGTCAGTTAACTCCTGAACTTCCTGCTTCCCCACCCGCACTTCATCCTCGGAGAGCCCCTCGTCATTCTCCATCTGGTCAATACCATCATTAGCCTCGCGGCGGATGTTGCGGATGGCGGTTCGGCCCTCTTCCGACTTCTTCTGGACCAGCTTGGAGAGTTCTTTGCGGCGTTCTTCGGTAAGCGATGGTATTGCCAGGCGGATGACATTGCCTTCGGTATTGGGCGTCAGCCCCAGGTCAGAGGTCATAATCGCCTTTTCTATACCGGGGACGGCCTCCTTATCCCACGCAGTGATGACCAGCAGCCGGGGTTCAGGTGCGCCTACGGTTGCCACTTGATTCAACGGTAGTTGGCTGCCATAGTAATCCACGCGGATGCGGTCAAGGATGGCCGGTGAGGCCCGTCCTGTGCGGATAGTCTGCAGGTCCTTCTGGAAGTCTTCTACAGCAGCTGCCATCAGGGCTTTGTGCCGAGCAATAAGACGATCCATAGCCCAATCCCCCTCCTAAGTGGAATAGATCTGTCTTGGCTGTCGCCGTCACACCTGTTCTGATGTGATAATGCTGTCCACGTCGGCCACTAACGTGCCCACGACATCACCGGTCAACGCCTTGTAAATATTGCCGGGCACGTTGATATTGAAGACAATTATAGGCAGATTGTTATCCATACTTAGTGAAATGGCAGTGGCGTCCATCACCTTAAGGCCACGGCTGAGGACCTCCACATAGTTGAGCTGCTCATAGCGCCGGGCATCGGTGTGCTGGTGAGGGTCCTTATCATAAACGCCGTCCACATCAGTAGCCTTGGCGATTACCTCTGCTCCTACTTCTACTGCTCGCAGTACCGCTGCTGTATCAGTAGTGAAGAACGGATTGCCCGTGCCCGCGGCAAAAATTACTACCCGCCCCTTTTCCAGATGGCGAATGGCCCGGCGCCGAATCAAGGGTTCGGCGACCTCCTGCATTTCAATGGCACTTTGCACCCGGGTAGCCAATCCTCGGCGCTCCAGCGCGTCCTGCAGGGCTAAGGCATTGATGACGGTGGCTATCATGCCCGCGTAGTCAGCTGCTGCCCGCTCCATTCCCTGTTGAGCCGCTTGCTGTCCGCGCCATATATTCCCGCCTCCCACCACTATCGCTACTTCCAGACCCGTCTGCGCGGTCTCTTCAATCTCCTCAGCAATGCCGTGCACAATGTCCCAGTCCAGTCCATATTGCTCCTGACCGCGGAACGACTCCCCACTGAGCTTCAGCAGTACCCGCTGGTAGCGCTGATTGGACCCCCGCGCAGAGTTCAAGTCTCTTCTTCTCCTACCTGATATCGGATAAAGCGCTGAATCACTATTTTTTCGCCAATTGCGCCCATCAGCTCATTGAGCAAATCCTCAATGGTCATACTGTCGTCACGGATATAGGGCTGGTGAAGCAGACAGTTTTGTGAATAGAATTTCTTCAGCCGTCCTTCTACCATTTTCTCGGCAATATGATCAGGCTTGCCCTCCGCCCGAGCCTGTTCAGTAAGGATCTCCCGCTCTTTAGCCACCGCTTCTTCGGGTACATCTTCTGGACCTACCCACAAGGGCTGCTGAGCGGCCACTTGCATCGCCACGTTATTGGCGAAGTCTTTGAACTCCTCAGTACGAGCCACGAAATCCGTCTCACAGTTGACCTCCAGCAGCACACCAATTTGGTCACCAGCATGTACGTACGAGGTTATAACGCCCTGCTGGGCGGGCTTGGCTTCCCGCTTGGATGCTACTTCTATCCCCTGTTTGCGCAGGTTAGCCACCGCCTCCTGTATATCTCCGTTGGTCTCCTGGAGGGCACGCTTGCAGTCCATGATGCCCGCGCCCGTGCGCTCTCGTAGTTTCTTTATATCTTCGAGTGAAACTGCCATCAGACTGTCCTCCTGCAATTATTCCGACTATGTGGTCGGCATCAAGTAGTAAGGGACTGCTGCGATTGCTCCCCCTCATCTGACTGGTCGGTGACTTCCTCTTCAATGAATAGCTCTTCAACATCTGCGAATATTTGTTCGGGCTCATAGGGCACTACTTCTTGCTCTGTAACCGACTCGCCGGCAGCGGCCAGCACCTCCTGTTCGGCCCGCTGGGCCTCGTACTCGTGGCGCCCTTCAATGACCGCGTCGGCCATCTTAGTAGTGAGCAGTCGTATGGCCCGAATCGCGTCATCATTGCCCGAGATCACGTAATCAATTGGGTCTGGATCACAATTAGTATCCACAATACCGATCACCGGTATGCCCAGCTTGTTGGCCTCGGCCACCGCAATATCCTCACGATTCACATCCACTATATAGACGGCCCCGGGCAACTCATGCAAACTGCGTATTCCGTCCAGATTAGTGCACAGTTTATCTTTCTCCCGCTGTAGAGTCAGCCCTTCCTTTTTCGACAGCCTACTCCACTCACCATCTTGCTCCGCTTGCTCCAGCTCCTCCAGATAATCAATGCGCTGACGCATGGTGGGGAAGTTAGTTAGCATGCCGCCCAGCCACCGCTGATTAACATAGGGCATTCCACAATGTTCCGCCTGCTCTTGGACGGACTCCTGACCCTGGCGCTTAGTGCATACAAAAAGCACCTTCTGCCCTGCGGCGGCCGTCTGGCGCACGAACTCATACGCCTCATCCAGCAAGCGCAGTGTCTGATGCAGGTCAATAATGTAGATGTCATTGCGAGCGTGGTAAATATACGAGCGCATCTTGGGGTGCCACCGGCGCGTCTGGTGCCCAAAATGCACTCCTGCTTCCAAAAGCTCTTTCATCGTCGCAATACTCACAGTCCTACCTCCATATTTATCTCCTCACTCTGGCGGCAAACCCGCCACTGCCTAACTCTCCACCATTTGCTCGGCTCAGCTTCATAACCAGCAAACTGATGCAAAAACCACTCCCCCAGTATCCCATCAACCCCGAAGCTGCTGGGAATGGCCTGCCCAAATGCCACCTTAGTTCAATCCACTTGTTCCCAACATTAACATAAATCGGGCCGCGCGTCAACCCGTAGCCGGCTGCTTCCTTCGTGGATTCGGCCCACTAACCTATCGGCGTTGTCCCCCGCCATCTGCACGCCGCCTCACTGCCTACGAGAACGACCGCCTGCCGCCCTTCACCCCACCAATCACTATCATTGATTGGGAGGTAAAGAACCGAAAAGCGGCGAATTGGTTAGGGAGCGATAATATCTATTGGTGCTCGGCGAGGTGGTAAGTGCTTGATATGAAACTGATTATTCAAATTCCCTGCTACAACGAAGAACAGACCCTGGGTGCTACCATCCACGATATTCCCCGTACTATCCCGGGTATAGAGGAGGTGGAGGTACTGGTCATTGACGATGGCAGCACCGACGCCACCCGTCAGGTGGCCCAACAAGCCGGTGCCGACTACATCATCAGTTTTCCCACCAATAAGGGCCTCGCCGCCGCTTTCTCTGCCGGTCTGGAGGCCTCGGTGCGGCGCGGCGCTGACATCGTTGTCCACACCGACGCTGATAACCAGTACCAGGGCCAGTGCATTCCTGACCTAATCGCCCCCATCTTAAACCAGCAGGCTGACATTGTGGTCGGCATCCGGCCCATTGAAGATATCCGGGAGTTCTCCTGGGCCAAAAAGAAGCTCCAGCGGCTGGGCTCCTGGGTAGTCAGGAAGGTCTCGGGAACCGACATCGCCGATACCACCAGCGGTTTCCGTGCCTACTCCCGCGAGGCGGCGATGCGGCTTAGTGTGGTCTCGGATTTCACTTACACCTTGGAGACCCTGATTCAGGCCGGTCGCACCAACCTGACTGTCGCCCAGGTCCCGATACAAACCAATCCTCAGGCTCGCCAGTCACGGCTGTTTACCAGTATCCCCGCCTACATCTGGCAGTCAGTCAATACCATCTTTCGCATCTATGCCCTCTACCGCCCGCTGCGGTTTTTTAGTATAATGGGATTGGCGCTATTCCTGCCTGGCTTGGGCTTAGCTGCCCGCTTTTTGTATTACTACTTAGGCGGCCAGGGCAGCGGCCACATCCAATCCTTGATCCTGGCGGCAATACTGATGCTATTAGGCTTCCAGATAGCCATTTTCGGCGTCCTGGCCGACCTGATCGGCGCCAATCGGAAACTAATACAAAGCCTGCTTTTCCGAGTTAAACAGATAGTTGGCGTCTCCTCGCAGAGGAAGAGTGAGTAAGTGAAGAGGAGCGGATAGCAAGTAGCTAACACGGTTCTGATAGTAACGCACAAAGCGGAGAGTTTTGTCAACGATATTGCTTGTGCTATTGCTGAGCATGGTTGGCGAACGCGGTATCTGTGTCCTTACCGAGATGATCTGCCTGTTCAGCGACTCCGCGATGCCGGTGTCGAGGTCAAGCCTTCTCATTGTGACAGCGTTTTAGGAGGAAGCGAGCGTATTTCTGAGGACTATATTAAGTGGCCCAGGTACGATATGGTCCGATTTGCCTGGTCGCTACTGCGTTCAATCCGCAGGGAAATCTCAACGGGCGTAGATATTGTCCATGCTCAGTGGGTAATACCTTCGGGCTTTCTGGCCTCTCTCGCAGCTTGGGGCACGGGTATTCCCGTGATTGCAACTGCCCATGGCCGGGATGTTTGTCTGAATCCAGATGCCGGTTACACCGTCCCCCAGCGGCCTTATATGCGGTGGTTACTCCGGTTGACTTTTCGGCAACTCCAGGCGTTGGCTGCTAACAGCATCTATACCCAACAGCAGGCCCTTGCCAGGGGAATCTCACCTGAGAAAGTTACCGTAGTCTACAACGGCACTAACACCTCATTATTCAAACCAGAGATTGCTCCGTTGCCCCTAAAGGAAAAATTTGGCGCCGATTTCATCCTTCTGACCGTGCGCAAGTTCTACCATCGCAAGGGTATACAGGATGTAATCAACGCGATGCCGCAAGTGATAGAACAATGCCCGAAAGCTTGCTTTGTCATTATCGGCTACGGACCGCTTGAAGAAGAACTCAAGCAATTAACGGCAAACCTAAATTTACAGGATCACGTTAAGTTCTTAGGACGTCTGCCTAACGAGGAGTTACCACCTTACTACGCAGCCGCCGATGCTTTTATTATTCCTTCCCACGAAGAGGCTTTCGGGGTCGTCGCCGCTGAGGCAATGGCCATGGGCAAGCCCTTAATCAGTACAGCAGTGGGTGGTCTTAAGGAAGTGGCAGACGATAAAGTTGCGCTGATTGTTCCGCCCCGCGATCCAGATAGCGTGGCGCGAGCGATAGTTACTCTATACCATTCGCCCCACCTCAGAGAGACAATGGGCCAGGCCGGTTTGCACGAGGTAAGAGAGGTTTTCAACTGGGACCGGGCCGCCCGCCAGTACATTGACTTGTATGAAAAGGTACTGACCCAGGAGTAAAGTGTATTGGTTTCTGACACGATTAATCCGGCAGGGGAAGTGAGAACATGGCAGTGCTTATAACTGGGGCCGCCGGCTTCATCGGCTCGAATCTGGCCGACCGGCTTCTATCTCGCGGCACAGAGGTTGTCGGCCTAGACAACTTTGACGCTTATTATGATCCGGCAGTGAAGCGGAAGAATCTCACCAGGGCACTGGAGAACGATGAATTTCATCTGGTGGAGGGAGACATTCGCGACGAAGCAGCACTGTCGCAAGCCTTCGACTACGAGGAAATCTCGCATGTGGTCCATCTGGCCGCCCGGGCGGGCGTCCGCGCCTCTATCCAGAATCCGCACCTGTACGCCGACGTCAATGTCAATGGCACCATTCGCGTCCTTGATGCCTCCATTAAGCACAAGGTCCACAAGCTCATCTTTGGTTCTTCTTCCTCAGTATATGGCATGAACGCCAAGCTACCCTTTTCCGAGGACGATCCGGTGGAGAGGCCAGTCTCACCCTATGCGGCCACCAAGCGGGCCGGGGAACTGGTGTGCTTTGCCTATCACCACTTGTACCAACTGCCCGTCTGTTGCCTGCGATTTTTTACCGTCTACGGCCCGCGCCAGCGGCCCGAGATGGCGATCCACAAGTTCACACGCCTCATAGATGAGGGCGAGGAGCTCCCCTTCTATGGGGACGGGACCTCTCGGCGGGACTACACATTCATCTCCGACATTTTGGACGGTATTGAAGCGGCTATGAATCTGGACTGTGCCTTCGAGATCATTAACCTGGGGGACTCGGCTCCCGTGGAATTATCCCAACTGGTATCTATCATCGAAAACACGGTGGGCAACAAGGCCAATATCAAGCCCCTCCCTGACCAACCCGGCGACGTACCGGTGACCTATGCCGATATTTCCAAGGCCGCCCGACTGCTGGACTATGCGCCCCAGGTTCCCCTGCTTGAAGGCGTGGCGAGATTTGTGAAATGGTACCACCAGCAGAGGAATCACCGATGAAGATTTCGGTAGTAGTGCCGTCGTACAATGGAAGCTCTACTATTCGGCAATGTTTGGATTCGCTGTTGGCCCAGCAGCGCCCGGCTGATGAGATTATTGTGGTGGACAGCTCCGATGACGAGACACCGGCTATAATTGAGAACGAATTCCCGCAGGTTCGTCTGATTCATCGCGAGCAGCAGACGTTCTGTGGCGAGGCTCGTAACATCGGTGCGGCCGAAGCAAATGGCGACATCATAGCCATAACTGATACTGATTGTATTGCCCTTCCTGGGTGGCTCCAAGCCATTGAGCGGGCCTATGACCGCTATGATTGTCCCGCGGTGGTGGGCACGGTAGGTGGACCCGAGGGTGAAACCTGGGTAGCCAAGATGGATCGCATCCAGTTCAGTGAGTTCTTGCCGAACAGTCCGACGCGGTGGACCCCTATTGGCCCCGGCTGTAACTTTTCGGTCAAGAGGCATGTCTACCTGGACCTGGGGGGATGCCCTGACCTGGCTCGCTCTCAGGATGTAGCGTTTTTTGCTAAGCTCAATGCCCAGTACGGCCCGGCGCTACTGGCCCCGAAAGCGACTGTACTGCACATAAGCCCTGATGATATTGTCCAGCTCTGGCGCCGGTACTATCAAGCTGGCCACGGCTTTGCCTATGCTCGCTTGTATGATCCAGCATTGGCCGGTTCCTTAGCGGTGCGGCATATCTGCCTGGCGCCGCTGTTGCCCATTGTCAAAGGAAGTAGAGTATTGGTTCGGCTGCTGAAGTATGATCGGGCGTTGTTGGCCACGGTGCTGGCCCATTTCCCTACCTTTGTGCATTGTCTGTGGCTGTCCACCGCCGGCATGCTCGCCGGCGTCCGCGAGGTCAGAGGTGCACCATCCGAAAGGTAAGTAGCCCAATCATGAGCGTTCAGCTTCACCCTGACTGTACAATACAACCCATCACAACGGGGCCCCGGCACCATTTTTTCGGGTACTATGACAAGTGGCAATGGAGTGCTGATAGGCGCTCCAGCCCAAAGTGCATTGCAAGCAGGTAGCGAATACTATGAGGACGTTCAGGAGTCAAGGAGCATGAATCACAAAAGGCGAATCCTGTTCATGACGTCGCCGGTGCCTCGGTATACACCCCTTTCAACGGAGGAGAAACTACCACCGTTGGGTATAGGCAGTCTTATCGCCACTCTAAGAAAGCAGGGCCACAGGGTTTTCTTTAGGGATGAGTACCTGCGCCGCTCAGGGGTACTCACAAGCGGCTTCCTCCAGAAGATGCACATCGACTGGATCGGTATCTACTCCAACTCCGTCTGTTTCCAAGGAACGCTTCAACTGCTGCGTACGATTCAGGCGCAAAGAGAGCAAGGAAAATGGAATGGCCGGATCGCCGTGGGCGGTCCTCATGCTTCGCTGAGGCCTGCTGATTTCCCTTCCTACGTCGACTATGTTGTTAAAGGCGAAGGCGAAAGCGTGATTGGTGAGGTAATCGCGAACGACTTTCAATCACGTGTCGTTGAGGGCGAACCTATACAGGATTTAGATAAGTTGCCGCGCTTACCTTGGCAAGACTTTGTCCGCTTGCCATACGACTGGTGCCACGAATGGATTGACACATCGCCGGTCTTTTCACTGAACACAAGTAGAGGGTGTCCTCACAATTGCACATTTTGCTCTGTCAAGTCGATTTCCGGACGCAAGTACCGCGCCATGTCTGCAGATAGGGTGTTCGATGACATTATGTGGCTCCACAAGGATTTTGGAGCCAAGGGTATATACTTCCGAGAAGACAATTTCACCTGCCAGCCAGACAGAGTCAGGCAGTTGTGCAAGCTATTAGTTGCGAATGATGCTCAGATAGATTGGCTATGCGAAGCTCGTGTCGACAGTCTGCAGGATCCGGACTTCGTGTCCATGATGGCCGAAGCCGGCTGCCGCTGGCTATATATTGGCGTCGAAAGTGGAAGTGAACGTTTGCTTAGCTTTTTGCAGAAAGGAATCACCACGGACGAGACTATTTGCGCTTTTGACAATGCAAAGAAGGCTGGCATAAGAACGTACGCAAGTGTTATGTACGGCATACCGACAGAAACACCAAAAGACAGAAACCAAACCGAGCAACTTCTGGAACGCATACGACCCGACTTCGTTGGGCGCGGTGTTTACGTCGGCCTACCGGGTTCGGAGCTTTATCGGTATGTCAAGGAGCACCAGCTTTACGAATATGAGGATGAGGCTGGTATTCTGTACCTGAAAGGACATAATCGCCGGATCAGTCGCTACTACGGTACACCGAGCCCACATCGCAAGATCCCTTTCACTACCTCGTGCGCTGAGCGCGTCTTCTATTTTGTTGCCAGGAGTCTATTTACACTAGCGTCCCATCTACTCGGTCGAGCAAGGGCGAAACGGTTGGTCCGTGTTTTCCGTCGCATAAGGTGGCGACTAGGTGATTAGTCCTATCTATTCGAGAATCTTACGTGCGCTACAACGCTGTGTGTGACTGGCCCAGATATCAGTAGTATCAAAGACGCAGCCGCGGAGGGCCCCATCCGCTGTGACATGCATCCGCGGTGGAACCACGATGGCACCCAAATCGGTATTGACTCGGCCCACGAAGGCCACCGGCAGATGTATGTGATTGATATAGGCCGTCTTCTGGAGAATTGTTAAAGTGGCGTACAGACTTGGCAATCGGTAAGACGAGGGAGTCTATGAATGAGGTCATAAGGAAAATACAACGTACCGGCAAAGTCCTTGATGCCGACGGACGCGAGTACGATGCGTTTCCGGTCAGCATGAGTCGGGCTGAGGGGAGGGTCATTTATGAGATGCTAAGAACTATTAAAGCATCTCAAACCCTCGAAGTAGGATTCGCCTACGCCATGTCAACATTACACATCTGCGAGGCAATCCGCGACCGAGAAGAGGCACGTCATATTGTGATAGACCCCTTCCAGTCTTCACAGTGGCATAATATTGGCAAGTTGAACCTTGAACGAGCGGGGTTATGGTCATTGGTTGATTTCTACGAAGCGCCATCAGATGAGGTCTTGCCTAGACTATGCCAGCAGAATAGGCGAGCTGATTTTGCTTTAATTGACGGGGCTCATCTGTTTGACTATGCCTTCGTAGACTTTTTCTATGTGGATAAGCTTTTGCAGCCCGAAGGTGTGGTATGTATGGACGACCTTTGGATGCCGGCAATACAACAAGTGGCCCGGTTCTTCGTACGCAACCGCGGCTACGAAATCCTACAAGGAAAGATTCCTTCGCCTGTTGGATCAAAAATGCGAGAAGGGATAAAAAGACTACTTGGCCCAGGGACCATAGCGGTTGTACGTAGAGCACTGGGCCGAACACGAGCAGGGAATAGACCCACAAGTCCGCTGCTATTCCTAAGGAAACCGCTAAGGGAAAGTGAGCCCAATTGGCGTCAGGAGCACTTGGTAGACTTCTAACTAACCTAACGGCGATAGCCGTATTATTCGTAGGATAGTACAATGGCTGAATGTCCAAACATATTGTGGATACTCGTGGATGCTCTCCGCTGGGACCATCTAAGCTGCTATGGCTACCATCGGCACACCTCACCGAATATTGACCGATTAGCGGCAGAAGGAACATTGTATCAACAAGCCTTTGCGCAGGCGAATTATAGTCTGCCCTCGTATGCAACAATGCTCACTGGCCTGTATCCCCATGAACACCGCGTGGAAAGGGTGGAGGACAGGCTCAGTAAAGATATTACTACTCTGCCTATTGAGCTGAATGATATTGGTTATGAGACAATTTGCATTACTGCTAATCCCTATGTGGGAGCAGTGTACGGGTTACACAGGGGGTTCAGTCAACACTCCTATACCTGGCATAAACAACTGATGCTGCAAGGGGGACTTCGCCAGCACTGGCATCGTGCTTTGCAATCGGTGGGCTTGGTAGACCAAGGAGCAAGAAGGGCTACGTATTTGGCAAGACAAGCGATGCAGAATTGCACAAAGCCCTGGTTTATGTTCTTGGTGTATATGGAAACGCACGAGCCTTACTCGCCCCCCCTGGGCTTCATTTCGAAGTTCCACGCTGGACTCCATGCGGGCATTACTCATCCGTTCTTCGCTCTGTGGAGCGGGAACGCCAAGCGAGCGGCCTGTACGGCGAGCTACAAACAGTGGGAGCGGATAAAAGCATTGTATGATGCTGAAATTGCCTACACCGACTACTGCATCGGGCAATTGCTGACATCCTTGGCTGACTGGAAGGTTTTGGACCACACGATCGTCATAATAACGGCAGACCATGGGGAGTTCATGGGCGAAAGGGGATTAGGGGGGCATGCCTTCGGGGTGGGGGAAGCCTTGCTGCACGTCCCGCTTATTATCAGCTATCCGCCTGCCGTTCGGGCAGGTACAACAGTTGACAGCATCACTGAGGTGCGAGACATTCCCTACACTATTATGCACATTGTAGGCGCAGATTTCGAGACCGCAAGTGCCTATTCCGCTCGGAGCCTGCTAGCGCCTTCACCAAACGACCGCCCATTTGCTTACGCACACCGCCGCCAACAAGGAGAAAAGAGAAGGGAGCAATTTCGCAAGAATAGATGGGCTCGCCGATTCCTTCAATACGACCAGGATGTACATGTGCTTCGCACGCAGCAATGGGAATTCAAACTGTACGGCGACGGCGAGCGGGCGCTATACGAGATTGAGAAAGATCTGGCGGAAGAGCACGATCTGGCCGAACAGAGACCAGACGTCGCTGACCAGCTCCAGCAAACACTGGAAGACTTCCTGGCCCAAGCTCATTCTGCGCCCTCCCCGCAACCAACTGAACCGGTGACTCCAGATTACACTGAGGCCGAGCACCAAGCGGTCGAGCAAAGATTGAAAGAGCTGGGCTACCTGTGATCTGCTCATGAGCAACAGCACTGCGCTTACACCATCGCGCGCCACGGCCCGCGGCACCACCAAGGCAGTCATTGCCCGAATGGTGGCGGCGGGCTGCGGCCTGGCCATACATGTCTATCTGGCCCGGGCCTTGCTGCCCGAACTGTACGGCGTGCTGGCGGTGGTTACCTCGGTCATTAGCTGGTGGGAGTGGAGCGGGATCGCTCTGCTGGCCGGCGCTACAACGCATTTCGTCGCCCGCGCCGCCGATAACTGGAAACAGGTAGCGGGCACGGCGGCCCAAACCGCCCTAATATCTTCGCTGCTACTGGCTGCGGGGAGCATACTCGCCGCACCGGTTATTGCCGGGGCGCTGGGCGACCCCCGCCTGACCGGGTATATATGGCTGTTCACCATTGATCTGGCTGCTTATCCCCTGTTCCACGTCTTTGCTCAGGTCTCCCGAGGCCGCCGCCGGTACGGTCGCTGGGCCGGCGCCTTGATTGTCTACTGGGTGGCTAAGGCCGGATTGATGTGTGGGCTGGTGGCATTAGGGCTGTCGGTGAAGGGCGCGATTATGGGCAGTATCGGGGCCTCGGCGGTCGGGCTGATTTTCGCCTGGTGGTGGAGTGGAGTGGGGCTGCCGCGGGCCGGATTCCCGGTCAGGACATTGCTGCTGTTCGGCCTGCCCATGATGGGCTCAATGGTGGTGGGCCGGCTGATGGAGAATATGGACCTATGGTGTGTAAAGGCGCTGCTGGCCAATGCGGAAGCTCCCGGCTACTATGGAGCCGCCAAATATATGTATCAGGCGGTGACTATGCTGCCCATGGCAGTGGGAGCGGCCATGTTCCCCACCCTGACCCAGGCCATATCAACAGATAATAAAGAATCGCGCCGCGAGCTGATTGAGCAGTCATTCCGGTTTGTGTTGGTTACCATGCTGGCCGCCCTGGCCCTGGTCGGTAGCTGTGCCCAGGAGGTGGTAGTTCTGATATTCTCGGCTCCCTACGCGGCGGCGGCAGTTCCCGCTATCATCCTTATGACCGCGGCATTGATGTTTTCCCTGCGAGGTATTGGCAGTATCACCCTGATTGCCGCGGGCAAGCCGGGACTGTCTCTGGCGACACTGGCCCCCCTGCTGCCGGTCAATATCGCCCTCAATCTGGTGTTAGTGCCGCGCTACGAGTTAGTGGGCGGGGCGGTGGCCACCGCCATCACCGGCCTGCTGGCTGCGGCGGTGATGCTGGTGGTGGTGTGGCGAGAGTTCCACGTGCTATTCTCGGCGGTTTCGCTCCTGCGCTGTACCGTCGCCGCAGCGGTAGTCTACTTCTTGGGCCTGATCATCCCGGGCATCGGGTGGCTGGTAGTGGTCAAGCTGGCCGGGCTGCTGGGAGTCTATCTGCTACTGCTAATCCTCAGTGGCGAGTTAACCCGCCGGGATTTCGAGCCGCTGCTGTTCTGGCGCGGGTAATCTGACCAGCCTCCGCAGCCGCCACCCTATCATAACTGCGGCGGCCAGCAACACCGCCACCAGCGGTGCCCACACCACCGGCGGCACCCCCAGCCGGTAAGCATATATCCACCAGAAATCCAGGCTGTGGCGGATATTGGTCTTGACCTCCTGGGCGACGTAACCGCCACTCAGGGCCGCCGGCGGCACGCGGTCAAACCTCACGCGTTGCAGGGTGTGTACCTGGCCGAGGATGGGGAAGTACCGCGGATCGGAGATGGGGGTGCGCCAGGTGCCGGTCGTATCCTCCACATAGTGCAGATAGGTGCCATAGGGGACAACGATAGCCAGAAGCTGGACCAGCACACTGATGGCAATCAGGGCCACAATAATCCCCCGCCCTACCCGCCGAGGCCACAGGCGGGCCAGGCCAAACCCTACAGCCACCATCACCAGCGGCGCCAGCACCACCAGATAGCGCGGCCCCCAGGGCCAAATAGTGTACCAGCCGGGCCGAGCGCAGAAGAATATGAAGTTGAGCAGCACCAGTGACCAGATGAGGATGCTTTGCGGGCGGCATTTTCGCCACAGGGGCCTGATGCCCCAGAACATCAACAGAGCAATGGGCGAATAGACGAAGAAACCCCGTCCGGTGCTGAAGGTATTGCCAAAAACAGCCGTGGCGAGATGGGCCAGGGCAGTGGTAGGCATGTAATTGCCGGGAGAGTATCCGGGGGCCACGGCACTGCCGGTGCGCAGGGCATTGTACCACAGGCTCACCGCCAGCCACGGCGCCATGCCCACGATGACTGTCCCCGCCGCCAGTAACCAATGTTTCCAATTGGCCTTTCCCTGGCCGGTGCGACGGTACAGGATCACCAGAAGATATACCAGCAGAGGCGGCCAGGCTAGGATCAGCGAGGGACGGGTTGCTGTACCCCACCCCAGGACAAAGGCGAAGACGAGAATATACCCCATTGACTGCCGGCGGTCAAACCACAGCAGCATCAACACAGCTACCAGCAGTGTCAAGGCCAAAAAAGGCTCATAAAAGCCTATCTTGGCATACGGCCAGGCGTAAGTAGCCAGCCCGTAAACGACGGCGGTAGCGGCACTATACGACTGGTGCAAGCCGAGCGTCACTAACAGCCCAAACAGTGCAGCAGCCGTGGCAGCAGTGACGAACGCGCCGGCCAAGTTGATGGCTACTCGGGGACCAAAACGGGCCAGCGCCTCCCATCGTGGTGAAATGCCCGCTACTATCTGGCCGACCCATTTGCCCGCCACATACCAGGGGACCTGAAATAGAGGATAGCCCAGCCAGTACTGGCTGTAGGTGCGCCCGTCGCGGCCTTTCATAATACCCCGGGGATTGTGGACTTTGTCAGTAAGGCCGGCTCCCGGCGGAATATCTACCCATCCCCGCTCGACAATGCTCTCGGTTATGACATAGTAAGTCTCAGCATCACCCATTTCACTGAAGCCCTTGGCGGTTACTACATACAGTATGAGTAGGAAGGCAAAAACCAGCCCGCCTATCTGCCTCGGGGAAGCTCTGCACCGCCCCGGCGCTCCCTGGTTGTTGTGCATCTGGGCCTCAGCCATTAGTAATTGTTCACGCTACATCTCGCTGGGCCGAACCGGCTGGCCGGTAGCGGCGGACTTATTGGCCGCCAGGCTTACCGCCAGAGACTTTACTGCATCGGCATAATCCGACCGGATTATGCTCTGATTGTTGGTCGCCACTGCCTCCACGAATACTTCGCTTTCCTGGGCATGCCCCTCAGTGACAAAGGTCTCAGTGCGCGAGCCCTCGTTATCCTTGACCAACAGCGAGCGCGGGCCGACCTCCACCCACACATCATCAAGCACCAGATGTACGCCTGCGGTGCCCCCCGGACTCAGACAGCAAGCGTTACAAATCATGCCCACTGCCCCACTGTTGAATTTCAACGCTACGGCTCCTACATCGGTGATATCAATATCCTCCACATCCCCCAGGTACCGCAGAGCAAAGCTGGAGTACACCGTGTCTATATCGCCCGCCAGGTATCGGCACAGGTCCACAATGTGGGTGGTCTGCTCCACTATCTGCCCCCCCGACTCGGCCATCAATCGCCACCAATGCACTGTCGGAAATCCGCCCAGCCAATATCCCATAACCATAGCGACGTCATCAGCGGCGAACTGCTGTTTGGCTTTCTGCACCGGGGGTAAGTAGCGCCAGTGATAGCCCGCACAATTTATGACCCCGCTGTCGGCAATGGCCGCCTCAACCTCTCTGGCCTTGTCCATACTCAGGGCCACTGGCTTCTCCACAAGTATGGCCAGGTCCGCCTGGGCAGCTAGTATCTCCTCGTCTTTATGGGCAAACGGAGGAACGCAAATATAGACCGCATCCAGGTCCGCCTCCTCGTACATTGCCTGGTGATTTTTGTATGCCTTTCCCCCAAATTCCTTCGCCGCCGTTTCCGCCTTGTCGGCCAGCACATCAGTAAACGCCACCAGTTCAGCCCCCTCAATTTTAGTCAAGTTGTTCATGTGAGCATGAGCCATTCCACCACACCCCACAAAACCAATTCGTACTGACATCTTTGTCACTCCTTTCTCTAGTTGGTACAATCAGTCAAGTGTTACGGCATCTGCACTCGCAGATATTCAGCCGCCTTGGGCAACTCCTCATAGGGGTCACCTGGTACATGGCATTCCAAAGCCATATACTTATCAAACCCGATGTCGGCCAGCGCCTGGAAGCCGGATTTGAAGTCAGTGTGACCATATCCCGGTAGCCATCTGATGGAGTCCGCTAGGTGGATATGGGCTATGTAGTCACCAGCGGCCCGGATACTTTCTGCGATATCCGGCTCTTCGGTGTTCATGTGGAAGAAGTCAGCCATAATCTTCATTCCGGGTGGATCCCCTGCCGCCTGAATAATCTCTATTGCCTGCTCCAGACGGTTGGGCAAATGGGTCTCGTACCGGATTAGCGGCTCCAGCAGCGCCAAGGTATTGTTCTCGGCCGCCGCCTCCGCCAAAATCTTGACGATTTCTACCAGCAGCCGCCTCTCCAGTTCTATCTCATCAGCATACGGCGACAAATTCGGCAGCCGTGGCGGGCCAAATAGTGGTACCCATATCATACCTACCGCGCCGATTTGCCCCGCCGCCCACAGGATTTTCTTGGAATCCTCTATAGCCAGGTTTCGCTCCTCCGGATCTGGATCCAGAAAGCAGCCCGAATAACCCGCACAGATGCTGCTGGGTTTAACCGTGGACTGCGCACAGGCCTGTTGGATTTCATCAACTCTTTCCCCCAGCTCATTACCATGAAACTCTATTCCTTCATACCCCCACCTCTCCAGATTGGCCAGCTTTTCGGCCAGCGATTCACCGGGCGTAATATGTTCTTGGCAAGATAGCTTCAAAAAAATCACCAATCCTTTCATAGTCGGCACTCGGTCTTAATGGGCTATTGAGGTCGGCGAGGAGACGCTTTACTACTCAGTTGACGCAGACTCTTCATCCCCAGCGCTTTCATCCACCGTCGCTTCCTCTTCAGCTTCCCCCTCAGCCTCAGCGGCCTCTTCTTCTTCGGTTGTCGCCTGCGTGCCGCTTACCGGGGGCATCATCGCCGCTTCCGGCACCAGGCGGGGCGGTGCCTGGACCACCAGAAAGTAGAGAGCCACCAGGAGGGCCACCACCAGAATTACTACTACTACAACTACCGCAGGACTGACCTGTTGAGCCATTTGCGTATCTCCCTCAATTCAGCGTATGAGATACCTGCTCTGGTCTCCGGGCATTTTGCCAGGTAGATTATTGATAGATTCGTTATCTCCAACGACATTCCTCCCTGGCCGGGATTTTTCCTTCACAGGAGTATTGGTACAAAAGACTTAGCGGGAAGGAGCGCGGCCATTTCTGACGAATAAGGCAGGGGTAGACTGAATAGAGGAGGAGTACCTATGTCATGGCGACGCGCGGGAATATCGCTGGCTATCGCCTTAGGGCTGGTCGGAGGGCTGCTGGTCCTTGTCTCCTGCATCACCGCTGACGAGCAACCCACCTCCTCACCTGACTATCAGCAGATGCGCCTATCTATGGTGCACGCCCTGCAGGCTGCCGGCATTCTCCGCAGCGAGCCGGTTATCGCAGCTATGCAGGTAACTCCTCGCCACCTGTTCGTCCCCGAGGAAGTGCGCCCACTGGCCTACACGGATATCCCTTTGCCTATCGGCGAGGACCAGACTATCTCCGCTCCGTCCATCGTGGCCAAGATGACCGAGCTTCTCCAGCCTGACAGGGGTGATGTTATCCTGGAGGTCGGCACCGGCTCCGGCTACCAGGCGGCTGTGTTGGCCAAGCTCGTGAAGCACGTCTATACCATAGAAATATTGGGCCCCCTGGCCAACAGTGCCCGGCAGCGGTTGGCTATGCTCGGCTACGAGAATATTACTGTCAAGTGCGGAGATGGGTATCGCGGCTGGCCTCAGCACGCACCCTTTGATGGCATCATCGTCACCTGTGCTCCTGAGGAGATTCCTCAGCCGCTGGTTCAGCAGCTTAAAGAAGGAGGGTGTATGGTTATTCCGGTCGGCCCGGAAAGCGGTACCCAGTATCTGTATTTGCTGAAGAAAAAAGGGGAGGACCTGCAGCAGACTTCGGTCTGGCCGGTCCGCTTCGTCCCCATGACCGGGCAAGCGCAAGAACAGTAAGTATCACTGTTTCAGCAGTCATGCCCGGCCGGAGACGTTAGCCGTTGCTCATATCGCTACGGTCCCGGCAGTACCAGGACGGTATCGGCGTAGCTATCAAACTCCTCGGAGTGGGTGAACAGCAGGATTTGGCGGTTTTTGGCCAGCTCGCCCAGGAGCGTGGCGGCTGCCTGTCGGCGCTGGTCGTCAAAGTTCACCAGCGGGTCATCCAGCAGCAGGGGCGGCCCTTCCTCAGGCCAGAGTATCTGGATCAGCCCCAACCGCACCGCCAGGTAAACTTGCTCGGCAGTGGCGCAGCTCAGATCGTTATCTTCGGCTTCCTCACCCTTCTGGGGCGAAAAAACGACCGGCTGGAACTCTTCGTTATCTATTCGTACCTGCTCGTATCGCCCGCCTGTCATCGTCGCCAGCATCTGCCGGACTTTCTGCTCCAGAGGCCCAATCACTCCGTCCAGTGTCTGTTGATAGGCTTCCTGGAGCACCTCGTAGGTCAGCTCGTAAACCTGGACCCGGCGCTCCAGTCGCGCCAGGCGCTGCTGGGCTTCGGCAAGTTGTTCCTCGGTCCGCAGTTCTTCCTCGGCGTCGTAATCCGTGCTTTCAATGGTAGTTTGCGCCTTGATCAACTCTTCTTTCAGGTCGTCCCGCCGCTGCCGGTTTGCTGCTACCTGGTCACGCAGCTTCTCCACTTCCATCGGCTCCAAATCAATATGGGCCAGTTCAGGGGAATCAAGCTGAGTTTGGATAGTCGCTCGCTCCAGGGCCAATCCTTTCAGCCGCTGGCCCAACTGTTCCCAGTCATCTGCCCCCAGCACAGCCTTTAATGCCGCCTGGTGCTGCTCCCGGCGGCGCGAAAGCTCGATCCGATGCTCAGCGACCTGGAGGAGCATCTCAGCGTTTTCAAAGCGGTCTCCAAGTACCTGCTGCAATTGGTGTCGGGCATCCGTTTGCTGCTGCTCGGCTTCAGCCAGGCTCTCTTCAGCACTGCTCAGCTTGGCTTGAATCTCCACCAGCCGGACACTGGCCCCCGCCACCAGTGAGCTCAGCTCAGCCACCGTCTGCGCCCCTGTCCCCGTGAGCAACTCATCTAACTGCCTGCCCACCTGGTCATGGTGCTGTTGGGCAGCCGCCAGGCCACTGGCCGCCTGTTGCTGCTCTTCAATCAGCGCGGTGACCGGATGGCTTGCTCGGGTGACCGCACCCTTTATGGCCACCAGCACACCAGCCACGGTCAGCAGCAGCCACCAGGGCGAGAAAATACCCGCACCAATACCACCTACGACCGCCGCTACCAGCCCCCCGGTTACTGTCGCCGCCCGCCGCCGGCTGGTGCTGCGGGCCGCCTGCAATGAGTGTTCAATCTGCTGGACCTGCTGCTGAAGCCGGGCTACGCTTGCATCTGCCTTGGTAACGCTATCCTGGAGCTCCAAGGCAAACTTCATCACTTCTGCCGGCGATTGCTCGCCCGCCAGTTTACTTACCTCCGTCTCCACTTCCTGCCGCGTCGTTTTCAGTTCATTGAGTCGGCCACCCAGACCCTCAATTTCCTTGGCTGTATGCGCCATGGTGCCGGCCAATTCCCTCACTTGCGCGGCTTCTTCATCGGAAACCGGTGGCAGAGAGTCCAGTTCACTGGTTGCCCGCCCGATTTCTTCCCGCAGCTTTTCAGCCTGTTGCACCCGGTCATTGAGCTGCTGCCACTGGTCGCTGACCTCCCCCAGCTTTGCCTCCAACTCTCGCCGCAGCTCTGCCTTTTCCAATACCTGTTGGCGCCGCTGAATGTCCGGCTCTAACTCCTCCAGTTCTTCCCGACACTGTCCCTGTCGCTGCTGAGCCGCCTCCACTTGCCCTCGCTGGCTGCGCAGTATCTGTTGCCTGCTGGTCAACTGCTCAATTTCATCCTTGACTACCGCCAAGGGGCCGGGATTTTTGGGGGCCGGGCGTTCCCAACCCCGCCACAGATCCCCCACCACTGTATCCAGTTGCTTCAGTATCTGGGGCACGCTCACCAGGGCACCTCGGCCGGTGATGCTCTGCTGGATCATCTCTCCCAGTTGACCCTTTGCTCCCAGTTCCGCAACTTGCCGTTGGCGAATGGCACCCGTGCTCTCATAGACAGCCTGGGATCGGGTACCCACCAGCTCGGCCAGCTTTTCCTGTACCTCATCCCGACCTGACCAGCCAACTCCGGTAGCGAGATTGACCAGTGATGTATCTCGCCGGGCAAAGTCCTTGACTATCTTCCAATCCTCTCCGCCCACCGTGAACTCCGCAGATAACCTGAACATCTCCGGAGCCTGCCAGCTCTGCCACCGGCTCACCGCCTCGGCCTGACTATTCACCTTAGTAAATAAAAGTGTCAACACCGCGGCCTGGAGGGTTGATTTTCCAGCTTCATTGGGGCCGCGGATCACGTTCAGATGAGGGCTGAACTGAATTTCCTGTTCGCCCAGACAGCCAAAGTTGCGGATACTCAGCGAATGGATAATCATCCCAGCACCTCCCGGCCCTCCAGCAGTGCCAGGCCCACCTGCAAAGCCTGCTGGGCTATTTGTGCGGCCGCTGTTTCGTCGCGTTGTTCGGCATCCTCAATACGCTGCTTCATCAGTTGCACAAATCGTCCCGCCACTAACTGCGGCGGGTACTCACTCTCATCAAGTTGCTCCAAGGGCAGATGGGTATCATTTATCACGCGGACGCGGAAAAAACTGTCGGCCAGCTCTATCCCCAGCTCATCACCATCTATTGCTTGGCCGGGAGTTAACAGGCCGGTCAAATGGACATCAACTATCTTATTGGGGGCAGCCTCCTCCAGCAGAGCCGCAAGTATCTCACCCTGACCGGCAAAGTCGGCCACATTAAGCTCTCGTTTGTTATATTGCAGGCGGCCGGTGGGCACTTGCTCCCAGTTGGCTTGGCCTCCCGTCGGAATAGTTACTACCAGCGCCGTCCCCCGGCTGGCCTGGTCAAGAGCCACAATCTCGGGCGAACCACAATATAGTGCGGTCACCGGCCCCTGAGACTGATCGCTGAAACTGTGCCAGTGCCCCAGGGCTACGTAGTCCATCTGGCTGTCAGATATATCCTGCTGAGTGATTAGCGCCTCGTCGTCCTCCACTACCCCGGGAATCTGCACCGAGCCATGCACAACGGCGATATTAAACCTTGCCTCCGGGTCAGGCCGCAGGCCTACCAACGGACGGCCACTTTGACCAGGTGCTGGCCCCCACACCATCGTATCACAATCGGCAAGGTGAACCGGTGGCTGCTCGGCGGTGAGCACATCTATCCGTGGCCCCGGCCCGGCCGCCAGCCAGCGGTCGTAGATGCTACCCGAGTTGAGCGGGTCATGGGTGCCCGGCAGAATTATACAGCTTATGGGAGGCTGGGCCTGGGTGAGGCGGGACAATTGTGCCTGGACAACGCCAACAGTACTCTCAGGTGGGTGGGGACTATCAAACAGGTCCCCGGCCACTATGAGCACGTGCGCCTGCCGCTCCAGGCACAGGTCAATGCAGCGCCCGAAAGCCTCCTGGAGGCATCTTCGGTGCTCGGCAGCCGCCGCCCCAAAGGCATGACTGGAATGCCCCAGATGCACATCAGCCGTATGTACCAACCGCAGCTCATTCATTGCTATAGTATTCCCCAATGAACGTCTCTTACCTGATCCATATACTTGGCAATATGCCTCTTTGTCCCAGACTCTTCTACTATCCACCGGCCAAGGCGGGTATTGGTCCCAGTCTGGCCGGTATTGAGGTCTGGAGGCAGAGCGACCATAAACCGTTCATAGCCGGTCACAGTTAGCCCCCTTTGGTATGCCACTGGAAAGGGATTTCCGGATCAAAGGGATCCCGGCGCAACTCATCAGGGTCATCATATACATAGTGCTCGGTGGGGATATTCAACATTAGGATAGTCTCGGAGCCCACGGGAGTGAAGCCGTGCCAGACCAGGGGCGGCACCTGCACCAACATCGGATTCACTTGCCCCAGGATGAGGCTCTGGGTTTCCCCACAGGTCGGCGAGTCTTCCCGGTCGTCGTACAGACCCAATTTCGCTGTCCCCTGCAGGCAGCAGATATGGTCTAATTGCCGGTGGTGGGCATGCCACGCCTTGACCACTCCCGGGTAGCAACTCGTCACGTACACCTGACCAAAGCCGGCAAAAAGCTCGTCATCGTCACGCAGAATCTCCATCAAATAGCCACGGTCATCAGGGATGACTCGCAATTGCTTTGTTACTACACCCTCAATCATCCTGTTCACTTCCTTGTTTGCCGCTGAGACATTCCGCACTGAAATGCGTATACCTATTGTCAAGCCCCTGGCAATGATAGCTCCCGGCGGCTGCCAGCAGGATTCTGGTTGGGTAGGACCACGCCAATATAGTGCTCGTGAAACCAGGTGTTGGCAGTCTTGGTGATTTGCTCGACAGTGAGTGCCTTCACCTGGGCAGCCGCCTGCTGGATGTCGCCCACCTCAACGCCCAGCATCTCATACTGCCCCAGGTGCGTGGCGCTATCCAGGGGCTGCTGCATAGCCAATGCCATGCCGTTCAGCACCCGCTTTTTGGCCCGCGCCAGCTCCTCAGGACTGATGGCACCTTCCCGAAACGATGTGAAATGCCGCAGTATCGCCTGTCGGTAGGATTCCATGGCAGTGGGCGCACTCATAGCATAAACGGCCAAATGAGCATTGGACTCTACAGTTATAGGTATGGACCGCAGGGGAAACTGCTGGGCCAGCAACCTAAACGGCAGATTAAGCGCCAGACTATAGAGCAGCGTCCGGTCTCGCCTCAGTCGTCCCTGCCGACCCGCCAGCATCTCTTGCAGCGTCCGACCGACCCCAAAGCCGGGTGTACCTGGCGGCGGCAGAGCCACCCCTACAACAACAGTAGCCAGCCGGGCGTCGGGACTGTTCCCTACCCGGACATTGGCTTCCCGCAGGGCCGCACTCGGGGCAGGCAATGGTGCTGGTGGAAGCCCACGACGCCAGGAGCCAAGAGCTTGCCCGACTACTCGCCCCACTTCATCAGCCGGTTGAGGTGAGATAATCACCACCGCCGCGTTACAGGCAGTGAAATAGCGCTGGCGGAAAGCCGTCAGCTCCTCTACACTCAGCGCCCCGATTGATTGGGGGTTGCCAAAGACCGGGCGGCCGGCCGCGCCATTCCCTAACATCGCCCGGCGGAATAGATAATATGCCTGCTCACCGACATTCTCCTGCGAGATAACATAATGCTGGGTAAGGCGCAATCGCGCCAGATCTATCAATTCTGGAGACAGTGGGTCAGCCACCAGAACTCTATCCACCAACTCAAGCAGCATCCCCAAATTAGCCGGTGTGCAGGCAGCCCGCACTTGGATATAGTCCCATTCGGTATTGAAGTCCATTACACCGCCGTTTTCAAGTTCCGCCGCCAGAATGCTGAAGTGGGGGTCGCTATCCAGCAGCCGCTGCGCATAGGCACGGTTATGCTCCTGAAGCAGGGCACGAGCCGGATATCGGCCTTCTGTTTCAGTATCCGCACCAATCCGAAACCCCACAAAGACCCCGGCCACATTGGTCGCCACGTTCTGGCCGACAATCACCGCCAGGTCATTATCCAGAACAGCACGCTCAAATTGAGTCCCTTCGCCGGGCCCAGATGTCCCGGCCATTATTAGCCCCACCAGCACCGCGATTAGAATTTGCCTGCCCGTCTTCATCGCCGCCACACCTCTTGAGTGCCTTGCTCACTGGGCTGGGGCCGAATTATCATCAGACTGTAATTGTCCGGTCCCAGATACTTGCGGGCAACGGCCTGGATATCAGCCGCTGTTACCTGGCCAATCCGCTGGATGTATTCGGTGGCAAACTCATAGCTGTCAATGGCCTCATAGAAGGCCAGGGTGTCCACCTGGTCGGTGTAGGCATCGTTGGCAAAGGCATAGTCGGCATACAGCAGACGCTTGGCCTGCTGGAGAGTCTGCTGGGAGACGGGCTGGGTGCTCAGCCGCTCAATCTCTTCCAAAATGGTCTCGCGGACAGGTAGTTCCTTATCCGGCTCGCACACCACCGTGATGATAAATAGGCCCGGTTCCCTTTGGGTCAAAAACTGCACCCCAGAATTGATAGCTATCTGCTTGTCACGCACCAGGTGTTTGTCCAGCCAACCCCGGCCTCCGGCACCGAGGATGGTGTAGGCCAGGTCCAGGGCGCAGACCTCGGCTTTGTCACCGATTCCGGCGGCATGCCAGGCAAACTGCAAGATGGTAACTCCATAGCCCAACAACTTTACCTTCTTGCGTATTTCGGTCTGGGGAGGCTCCACCGAGAATTCAGGGACCGGGGCCGCGCCGGAGGAATACCCGCCGAAACTGGCGGCGGCGAGCTGGATGAATTCATCGGCTTCCACATCTCCTACCACCAGCAGCGCGGCGTTACTGGGAACATAGAATCTGTTGTAGAAGTCCTCTACCTCTGCTTTGGTAAGAGCTGCCACCGTCTCAGCAGTCCCCGGGATGGGGCGCTGGTAGGGATGCTGGGTAAAGGCCATATCCCAGGTCAACTTGCCCATCATTGCATCCACGGAAGTGTACCGGTCAGCCATCTCGCGGCCGATTATCTGCCGCTGGCGGGCTATCTGTTCGTCGGTAAACTGAGCGGCAAAAACCCCGGTGGCCACTCGCGGCAGCACCTCCGGGATGAATTCGCTGGCCACCGCAATAGTAAGCTGGGTGAAATCTCGCCAGGTCTGGGCGTTGACATACCCGCCCATATCTTCAATCCACGGGCCCAGTGCCTCTTCATTGGCAGGGTCTTCAAACAGCAGATGTTCAATCATGTGGGCAACGCCGGCGTTCTCACTGCTCTCGTGCAAGGAGCCCGTCCTAATAACCAGGACCAGCGCGGCAACCGGCCAATAACGTTCCTGCTTCACGATTACCCGCAGGCCATTGTCCAGAGTTGCCTCCTGGATGTGTGCAGGGTCCAGAATCGGTCCCCCCACCGCCGGCAGTCCCGCCAGGGTAATACACAGAAGCACTCCAGCGACCGTTTTACTAATTATAGAAAAGCATTTATGGGGATCGGCTCCCCCGCGACGTTTACAGATAGTCACTGATACCTCGCCTCGTAAATCAACAGGAAATGACCTTCTTCTCAGCGCACCCTAATCCAATCCGCCCCTGCCCTCTCTGCCGTGGCTACGAGCATCACTCCACTCGCTTCCCCGCTATCCACTAACATTTCTGTGATGACCCAATTAATTCCTTCTTACTGAGGGCGGGAGGGGAAACGGGCTGTGGTTGGGCAGATAAGGGTAGTAGCCTGGCAGGCGCCGATTCAGTTATCTTCATCTTGACTATCCATCCGCACCGGCTGGCCGGTCTGGGCGGAGTCCAGAGCCGCGTTCATTACCCGCAGGGTAGCCACCATATCCTGTATCGTTGCCTTGGGTGCTTGTCCGGCGGTCAGGCACTCCAGGATGTCACGGGTGTATTTGAAGTAAATCGCGTCCCCATCCAGGCCACTAAAGGCTATTTCCCGGCCATCGCGCATCAGGACAGTACCCGCTTCTACCGACCCGCCGTAGTGGAGCTTATCGGTGGTAAAGGAGAAATACCGCTCATACCTGGCCCCGGGCAAAACATAGCCAATTTCGGCGACGCCAATGGCGCCGCCGCTACCAATCATAGTGAGGCTGACAAAATCTTCAATCTCCAGGTTGTGCAGGCTGTTATACCAGTGAGCGCGCACTTCTGCCACCCGCTGCCCGGTCAGATACAGGAACAGATCAACCACGTGGGGGCCAAAAGTAAACAGCGGCCCTGCCCCGGCCATAGCCGGCTCCAGCATCCACGGACAATCCCGGTCCAGGTAACGCTGCGGCGAGCCAGCCAGTAGGCGGAAGTAATAATGAAGAGCTTCTCCCCGCTCACCCTGGCCCTCCAATTCTTTTAACTGCTCAACTACCCCCAAGTAACGACTGACCAGGGCCACTGATGTGAATACATTTTCTGTCTGCGCCTTGACCGCCACCGGCTCCAGGGCCCGCCAGTCCACGCCCATCGGCTTTTCCATGTGAAAGGGCTGATGACGGGCGACCAGTTCGGCGGCCACCGCCGTCATCTCGCTGTGGGGAGCATGAGCGAAAGCAAAATCAACTTCTTCACCATCCAGCAACTCGCGGTAATCGGTATAGCGGCGACAATCAAGCTCTTTGCCGACTTTTTCCAGAGCCTCCTCCGACGGGTCGGCAATAGCCACAATATCCACATCCAGCTCCTTCAAGGCCGGCACATAGTAAATTGGCACATGCCAGTGCCCGGCACCAATTATGGCGATTTTCATGCTCCGGTCCTCTCTCCTATCTTGTGCATTCCCAGATGATGTCGCCATCATCGTACGACGTGTGTGTCCCGCCGTCGTCATCCAAGTCCGGGCCGAGACTATAGAGTTTGAAGCCTTCTGCCTGGGGCTCGTAAATAAAGTCCTGGCCGCTGAAGGGGTCCTCGGGCAGCTCCCAGTCCAGCGTCTCCTGCAATTGCACGAGCGTAGCAGGGTAGATACCCCGCTCATATTTGCAGGCTTTCAGAGCCAGCACTACTCGGCACAGAGCAATGTTCGCCACTGCCCAGTCTCGCTTCTGCCATGAGCGACTATACACTGTGCAGAAGATCTTGCTGAGCATGCCCTGGAATATGGGCAGTTTCTCCAGGTCGGCGTCCAGTTGCTCAAGTCTCGATTCGGCCTTGCAGTAGGGCAGTTTGGTGAGTTGAATTATTCTCTCCATGTATTGGAGATAAGTTAACTCGTCGAGCTTATGGAGTGGGCGGTATGGCCAAGTGCCATAGAAAGGCAGCGGTCCAAGGTCATAGAAGTCCTGCGGGTTCGTACGCACATAATCGAAAGCATCGTCCCCCCAGGCTTGCTCACCTATCATGGCATCGGTGAAGCTCTTGGTCAGGTCAATCTGGCGCAGGTATTCCTCGAATCTACGAGCTGTAGAAGGAGCAATTTCGGCCGTGGACAGAAATTGCTTCACTACATCAAAGGTTATGGATTGCATGGCAATGGCAACGAGCTCCGCGATTAGGGTTGGTTCGGAGGCAGCGTGTTCAGACATGCGCAAGGCAATCTGCCACCAGTCTATCGCCTCATCAAGGTGGCCCTCGTTCGCGGACAGAAGCGCGCGGACGTTAATGACCCGTATCGCATTCCTGAAGCTCGCCATGTAAGCGAAAAACGGCCCCCCCCAGATACCCTCCCAGTCTCCCGGAAAGACGCAGTACGGTCGCTCGGCGGCCCGCCGCAATGCGTCCAACTCTTGCTGCGGTGCCGGGCGGCTCAACAGCTCGCGTGCTCGCTTCTCCAATTGCGCCTCGGGCGTCTCCTGATACCTGCAAAGCGCCTCAAATTCCTCATCCATCAAACCCCCGATGAGTCGGCGAGCGGACTGGTCAGCGGGTGACATAACGCCAAAGACCTTTTGGTACAGTACGGCGGCGTTTTGATCGTCGGGGACGGGCGGAGGCGCGGCCTCGGCCAGAGTCACCGGCATGCCCTGCGCCCGGAGCGCAGCCAGCTTTGCCTCAAGCTGCCGCCCGAACTTGATGTCATAGTAGAACCATACGGCCACTGCCAGCAGCAGTATTGCCGCCAAGAGCAAGCCTATTGTCAGGATTATGCGTCGCATGTGCATAACAATTTACCCCCCAACGACGATCGGGGCAAGGATGCCCCGCCTACGGCGCGACCAGTTGTACACATCACTTGTCAGTCTTTACCGGTGCGTGCTCGGCCCAGCCGCCGGCTAATTCGGCGGTGGTAAGCAGGTCAACTTGATTGTGATACAGGATAACGGCCACCTGGCTGTCATCACCACTGGCTACATAATCATGATAGGCACGGGGTATCAGATGGCTGGGGATGTCATCGCCCCGCTGGCGGCCACACAGGTGCAATTCCAGAGTTTGCAGGCAGCGGTCAGGAACACCGGTCTTCAGTAGCCGCCGCGCCGTCAGCAGAACATCCCAGTGGTGGGCTACCTCTATAGTCTGGGCGAGGCGATGGTAACGGAGGCGATTGTGAATATAGGGTATGTCAAAGGAGCGGCCATTGAAGCTGACCAGAAGCTGGGTGGGGCCGAGCAGGTCAACGGTCGCGGCCAGCACCGCCGCCTCTTCGGTATAATCGCGGGCCAGAAATTGGTGAATATGCGGCCCGTCAGTCCCAACATGCAGCACCCCCACCAGAAATAGGGGCATTGAGGACAGGCCGGTCGTTTCAATGTCTATAAATGCCGCCTGATGAGGCTCAGCAAACAGGAGTGGGAGCCGCTCGGTTAGTGCCCCCAGGGCCGCGGACATCACCTGCGTGGCCCACTCTCCCGTCCAGGAGGGCTTAAAGCGGGCGCTAAAATATGGCCCCAGTTCACCGGTCAGTTCCCAGCCCGGAGGCAACTGGCGGCGGGCGGTGATTATCTGCACCGGCTCCGGGGGCTGACTGACCGTTTCCTCCTCTGCATCCACCACCGCTTCGGGGCGAGCATGGCCAAGTGCGGCTATTTTTCTGCGAATTTCCCGCGATAGAAGCATTGTCAGCTAAGGTGCCCACTACCCTCCTGGGCCTGAACTACCCCCCGGCTCGGTTACTACCCCCGTTTCAATATCCCGTAGCGCTGCTACCAAATCCTGCAGTGTTTGCTGCTCCTGGTTACAAATACTTTCGGCCTCCTGGAGTATTTGCCTCCAGATCTCCTCTTGCGGTGCGATAGCCGACGATGACGCCGTCGAGCGCGGCTGCTCGGTGGCCTTCTCAATTTCTTTACCAAGCTGGCCCCAACGCTGGACCAGGTCGTTATAACTGTCACTGGCGCCCGCCAGTGAGAGCCGGACCGACCCGCGCAGGCTGGTCGGAAACCGGCTCAGGTACTGGGCGGCGGCTCGGCGGGCAAAGGTGATTTTGGGGATCACAACACCAGTCCACTGGCTTAGTTGCTGCCGCGCCGCAGTCGCTTCTGAGGGCAGGCAGCTACGGATATGACCCAAGAATGCTTCATAGCCTGCCCGCCCCGCCGGCGCCCCCATCAGTTTGGGCTGATCCAGCGCCAGAGCCGCTCGCAAGACAGCACTCTTGATTCTGGCAGTTTCCGAGGACTGCTCGCGGCGGGTAGTCAGTGAGAATTGGCAGCCGGCCTCTGGTGGTGGAGTCCACAGTCGGGGAAATTTGGCGGTCTTCCACTGCTCGGCGAACACTTCTTCACTGACGACTACACTGCTGCGGCCGGGCAGTGTTAAATGCAATTTCTTGTCCGCTGGCTTGTAACCGATTATCAGGGCGGGTCGGGGTTGTGGCTTTCCATAGCTTATTAGCAGCGGGCGGCTGCTTTGCAGGCTTCTGGTAACCGCCGCCAGTGCATTTGACGTCTCGGCAAAGGCCCACAGATTATAGCCGAAGCCCATTTCCTCGGCCAACAGGGTTAGCGGATTGCGATAGAAGCGGTCAATGGCTTCAGGGTGGTCCAGATCGCAACAGAAACCAAAGGCTAACCCCGAGAGCACCATTAACTCGTCCAGCGAAGTCGGGGCACCGGCCTGTTGAAGCAGAGACTGCATGGCCGATATCAGTTCAATAGCTGGCCGCCCAGGATAGGGATCAATAGGAGGCACATCCTGAAGCACCTGGGCCTGTCGGCGCTGTTGGGCCAGTCGCTGCTCATCATTCTGGGCTTTCACACCGTAATATACCCAGCCGGCGGCTTGACGCGCCTTAGCTGCCGCCTGTGTCTGAGGATACTGCTTGATTACTTGCTCATAGAGCGCAACCACCGTCTCCGGATCAGTGGACTGCTCCCGGGCAATATCAGCCACCATCAGGCTCGCGGCGGCGGCAACCGCTTGTTCATCCCCAAAATCCTCAATAATGGCTTCGCACCGCCGCCGCGCCTCTTGTAGCTGCCCAGCATCCCGGTACGCACCAGCCGCCTCCAGCCACGCCTGGGCTCGCAGGCGCGAATCATCGGCAAACCGCTGGTCAATTTCTCGACAGGCTGAAACCACCATATCAGGGCTGTGTAGATCACGCCGCCCCATGTAGACTATCCATAATAGGGCATCATCCGCGAAGCTACTGTCAGGGTAGTTATCTGCCAGATACCGGTAGCTTTGCAGAGCTGCTGTCGAGTTGTCCAGTTCTTCGCGGTATAGGTAGGCAAGTTTGTATAAGGCATCATCAGCCAGCGGATCTTGGGGGCTATCTTTTACAATGCGATTATACTCCACCGCAGCTAACTGCCATTGACCCTGGGCTAAGAACGCTTCTGCCCGGCGATATAATCGCTGGGCCCGGGTCGTGCAACCCAACACACACACTACCACGGCCACAGCAACTACCAGGGCAACAGGGCTAAACCGCCTCACAGGGTCGGAGGTATCCGGACGCGGGCTTCTCACCAGCTCTCCACCTCCTCCAATACCAACGCGATGTGCATAAGGTCCTGGCGAGTGGGGCCGGAGCTATCCCAGGCGGCTGCTCGGACCGCCTCGGTCAGCTCTTCACTGTCTATTCGCTGCTTGATGTAGTACAGGTAGTTCAGGTCGGCCAGCCCCGCCGCGTTAACAATTTCTTCTAATACCAGTCCCGTGCGATGGTAGGCCTGGGCTTGCAGCCCCTCTCCGCCTTCAGCATAAGCCAGTTGGGCATTGGCATCGCGTAGCGCCGCCACCAGATGGTCCTCACTAATGCGCTGCTGCAGGCACTCAAATCGCACCTGGGGATTATTGGCCTGCAGCAACTGCCCATATAGGCCAACGCCCACACTGATAATGGCTACGGCCAGTAACCCAGATGCGGCCAGCGCCACCCGCGTTCGGCACCGCCGAGCCCGCGCCGCCCGGGCAATATTAGACGCCTGCTTGTGGGTTTCGCCCACCAGCTCAGCGACCAGCTCCTCCGGAGCCGCGACACCGGCTTCTGCTGTCGCCACAGACGCCGACTGTACTGAGTCTACTGCCTGCTGGGCAGCTTCAGGCCCCACCGCAGAGGTAAGAATCCGCTGCAATATATGGAAAGCCCGGGCGCGTAGATGCCCGCCAAATCTCCACCTCTTCAGCGCCTGAAGTAACTGATCCCACGTCTGGCTGACAACCTCACTCGCTTGACGGTCGTTGCCCGTGGCCTGCCGAGCGGCGGCATACAGTTCATCGCTGATCTGATAGACACATGCTACCAGGGCCTCAGCATCACCTGCCCGGCAGTGCCCGTACAGTACGTTGTTACGACCGTGCTTATTAGCCATGCATATAATTGTGTGAATTGATGTTAAACCGGGTGCTACTTCTCATTATACCACTGCGCTGCCCTTCATACCAAGACTGACCTCATATTGGGAACATAAATTGCTGCGGGAGTAAAGGAATTATAGCCCAAATGCCGAAATAGATAATATAAGGATACTGCCGAGGCAAAGCGGTGTCTGCGCCGCTGGTGTGAGTAATGGTATCTTGAGACTGTGACTATCGTCTTGCTGAATTGATAGCAACTATACCTAATCCGTCGCAAGGTATTCATTGGAGGTGGACGAATGTCCGAATTACGTAAAGATCCCATTGTGGACCGGTGGGTAATCATCGCCGCCGAACGCGGACAACGACCTTCCGACTTCCAGCAAGTGCGCAAGGCAATCAGTCCCAAGGGATGTCCGCTATGCGAAGGCAATGAAGACAAAACCCCCCCGGAGGTCTTTGCTATCCGCGACGGCACCCCGCCCAACACCCCCGGCTGGCGGGTACGGGTAGTCCCCAACAAGTTTCCGGCCCTGGCCATAGAGGGGGAAGTGATGCGCTCAGGTATCGGCTTGTTTGACCGCATGAACGGTGTGGGAGCCCACGAAGTAATCATTGAAGCTCCCAACCATGACGCCGATATAGCCGACGCTTCCCCAGAGCAGATAGTAGATATCCTGGCTGCCTTTGAACAGCGTACGCGGGACTTGCGCCGTGATGAGCGATTTCGCCATATCATGATATTCCGCAACTATGGCGCGGCCGCCGGTGCCTCGCTGACTCACCCCCACTCCCAGCTAATTGCGCTGCCCATTGTGCCCCAGATTGTCAGAGATAAGCTGCAGTCGGCCCGTAACCACTATCGCCATAAGGAGCGCTGCATATTTTGCGATTTGATTGAGCAGGAACTGGCTCTGCCTGAACGGCTCATCTACCAAAACGACCAGTTCGTCATCCTCTCGCCCTACGCGGCGCGATTTCCCTTCTCGGTGACTATTTACCCGCTCCAGCATTGTTATGACTTCATCCTTATGAGTGATCAGCAGCGTCTGTTGCTGGCCGAAGCGCTACACTTTATCTTGACCAGGTACCAAACTGTATTAGGCGATCCAGCTTATAACATGATGCTGCAGACGTCTCCTAATACCCTTCCTCGTCCCGGCCATGCGGATTACTGGAGCAGCATCAAATATGACTACCACTGGCACATAGAGATGATGCCGCGATTGACTAAAGTGGCGGGGTTTGAGTGGGGCACCGGCTTTTACATCAACCCGGTATCCCCTGAAGATGCCGCCAAGTACCTGCGCAGCGATAACGGATAGGCGGCTGCACTGAGACAGGAAAGAGGCAAAGATGCCGAGCTTTTGGGAATGTGTGCTTTCCGAACTGCCCATCAGGCTGTTGGTGTTGGACACCGACCTGAACATCGTCTACGCCAATGCGGCCTACTGCCAACTGCGAGGCCTGCCCGTTGAGGAAGTAATCGGCAAGAATATTGCCCAGATATTTCCTGATACCATTCTAAAGGAGGCTGGCCTGGCCGAGGCTATGCACGCCACCCTCCGCACCGGCCAGCGGGTCCGGTGGTCCGGATATCGCCAGCCGACTGCCGAACATACTGAGAGAACAGTTGATATTCGCTTGGAGCGCTGTTCCTCACACGTTACGCCTCACTTACTACTGGTCGTCGAGGATGTTACTGACCGCCACCGCCAGGTGTACCAACAGCGCATTCTCCAGCAGATAACTCAGGCCATGTTGGGTATCGTCGAGTTACCCCGTCTGCTCCATGCGATTTTGACTGGGCTGACCGCCGGCGGTGCGGCCGGCCTGGGTTTTAATCGCGCCATATTACTGCTGATTGACGAAGAGGAGCAAATGCTGCGGGCGGAGATGGCCGTAGGACCCGAGAGTGCGGAGCAGGCCGGGCAAATCTGGGCGGATATTGCTCAGCGCCATTATACCCTCGAGGACTTTTTGGCTGACTATGACAGCCTGCCTCCGCCCTCCGAAAGACCGCTGCACAATCTGGTCCAACAGCTTGTTTTCCCCATGGATGAGACCGACATTCTGCCCATGAGCGCCATAGCTGTCCGACAAACCGTGCATGTCAAACCCACCGATAGTGAGCAGCGGGCAGCCCAAAAACTGGGCCAATTGCTGGGAAGCGAGGAGTTTGTGGTAGCGCCGCTGGTAGTCAAAGATAAAGCCATCGGGGCCATCGTCGCCTGCAACGCCATTACCGGTCAACCTATATCTGAGCCTGATGTCCAACTGCTAACGGGGGTAGCTAACCACGCCGCCCTGGCCATTGACAGCGCCCATACTTATGAGGAATTGCGCCGCCGCGTGGAAGAACTGGATAGCGCTTACCGCCAACTGGAAACGGCCCAGGAGGAGGTGGTCCGCGCCGAAAAGCTCAGCACCATTGGTCAAGTCACTGCAGTTGTCGCCCACGAAATCCGCAATCCTCTGACTACTATCGGCGGATTTGCTCGGGCTATCAGCCGTCGCCCCGACAATGTCCAGCGTATCAAACGGGATGCCGACATTATTGTCGAAGAAGTCCAGCGTTTAGAGGCCATTCTGCAGAATCTGCTGGATTTCACTCGGCCGACCAAGCCTGAGCTGGTCCTGCATGATGTCAAATCATTGTTAGAAAACATTGCTGAAATTGTTCGCCAAGATGCTGAGGTCGGTGACGTGGCGGTGCATGTTGATATCGCGGTGGGCCTCCCCAAAATCTATTTAGATGAACGGCAGTTGCATCAGGTAATTTTAAATCTAACCAGAAACTCCTTGGAAGCTATGCCTGACGGAGGCGAGCTGTACATTGGCGCACAAAGAACCGATGATAAAATAGAAATACGAATAACCGATACCGGTGAGGGCATCCCTGAAGAACACATCAATCAAATCTTTGATACCTTTTTTACCACCAAGCGGACCGGCACCGGTCTCGGACTCACCTTGACCCAGGGGATCGTCCGTGAGCACGGCGGTGAGTTGTACGTCCATAGCCAACCCGGGGAAGGTACTACCTTTGTTATCGCTTTCCTGATACCTACCGAGAATAAACAGTGATGTGAGCACCCAAATCGCCCAGACCATTACCTGAAAGGAGGCATTTCGGTGGCAACAGTGCTGGTAGTTGATGATGATGAGCATCAGCGGCTGCTGTACGAAGAAGAGTTCCAGGAGGAAGGTTACCAGGTACTGCTGGCCAGTAGTGGGGAGGAGGCTATAGCTGCCGTGACCGAACAAGACGTTGACGTGGTGGTGTTGGACATTGCCATGCCCGGTATGGATGGCATTGAGGCCCTCGGTCGGATTCTGGATAGAAACCGGCAGCTCCCTGTCATTCTCAACACCGCCTACTCCAGCTACAAAGATGACTTTATGACCTGGGCTGCGGATGCCTATGTAACTAAGTCATCTGACCTGACCACCCTCAAACAGCGCGTCAAAGAAGCGCTCCAGCAGCGGGATGCGGCCCTGTCCGAGACCCAGACGGACACAGAGTAGGTATGAGCGAATCAGAAGAGCTGGCCAAGCTCATCAGACAATCAGTAGTCATGATTCTCACCGGCGGTCAGGGCCAGCGCCTTTATCCGCTTACCCGCCGCCGCGCCAAGCCGGCTGTGCGGTTCGGCGGCACCTACCGTATGATTGACTTTACTCTCAGCAACTGCGTCAACTCCAACCTGAAGCGCATTCACCTGCTTACTCAATATGCCGCCAGCTCCCTGCACCGCCATATCCGCCGCGGCTGGTTGGATATGTTCTGCGAGCCCCTGGGAGAATTCATTGATACTATCCCCCCCCAGAAGATTTTTGCCGAGCGCTGGTATGGGGGCACGGCTGATGCTATCTATCAGAATCTGTTCCTGTTGCAGGAAGAACGCCCCGCCCGGGTGTTTCTGCTCTCGGGCGACCACATCTACAAAATGGATTATCGCCGCCTGTTGGCTTTTCACGAAACCCACCAGGCCGACCTTACCCTGGCTTGTCTGCCCCTGCCCCGGCAGCGTTGCACTCAACTGGGTGTGGTTGAGTGCGATGAGGAGGGGCGAATTACCGGGTTTGTGGAGAAACCCGCTGACCCCCGCCCCATGCCCGGCAATGAGGAATACTCCCTGGCTTCAATGGGTGTATATCTGTGGAATACCGAGGTCCTGGCTCGCCAGGTCGCCGATGACGCCACCACCGACAGCACTCATGATTTCGGCAGAGACATACTCCCGAGAATAGTTGACCAAGGCCTGGCCGCTTATGCTTATTGCTTCTCCCATCCAGATACTGACCAGCCTGCCTATTGGCGCGACATCGGCACCTTAGACGTCTACTGGAGAGCCAATATGGACCTGACCAGTCCGCTGCCCAAATTGGATATGTACGACTCCGCCTGGCCCATCTACGGTGATCAGGGCTACCACCCGCCCGCCAAAATCGTCCACGGCCAGCAGACCAGCTTAAACGATAGCCTGGTGGCCCCCGGCTGCATAATCTCAGCCGCCACCGTCAGTCACTGTGTACTATCCCCCGGTGTCTACGTCGCCCAAGACGCCCAGGTTACCGAGTCAATTCTCATGGACGAAGTGCAGGTCGGTTCCGGAGCGCGGCTGCAGAAGGTAATCGTGGACGAAGGCGTCACCATTCCTCCCGACTACCAGATTGGCCTTGACCCCGAGGCTGACAAAAAGAAGTTTGTGGTCAGCGAGGAAGGCATTACAGTAGTACCCGCCGGCGTCATACTGGATTGACGAGATTCGGGACAATCATGCCCAGAGGAGGAGACTACTATGAAGGTTTTACTGGCGTCTGCTGAGGTTGCTCCCTTTGCCAAGGTCGGTGGGCTGGCGGATGTGGCCGGCTCACTACCTAAAGCCCTGGCCCAACGGGACATTGATATCCGAGTAATTATGCCTAAGTACACCACCGTTACCGAGGCGGGTCAGGAGATGTGGCGGGTGGTATCCAGTTGTCCGGTGCCTATGCCTGGTCGGGTCTCGGGCTGTGCGGTGGATGAAGCGCGCCTGCCCGACTCCTCGGTGCCCATCTATTTCATTGAACACCACGACTACTTCTCCCGCCCCTATGTGTACGGCCCCCCTGGGGCCAGCTATCCGGATAATCTGGAGCGGCTATCTTTCTTTTGTCGGGCTGTGCTGGCTGTTGGAAATTCACTATCCTGGCAGCCGGATGTAATTCATCTCAATGACTGGCACACTTCCTTGATAGCTGCTTACTTGCGCCCGGCCGACACCGGTCCGGCCACCGTTTTCACCGCTCACAATTTGGGCCGGGCCTATCAAGGCACCTTCCCGGCGGAAATGCTCAGTGTTACCGGTCTGGAGCCCGAGAGTGCGGACGTCTGTGACTTCGTCCAGGATGACCATATCAATCTGGCCCGCGCTGGTCTGGCCTGCGCGGACATGGTTAACACTGTCAGTGAGACATACGCGCGCGAAATTGCTACCGAGCAGTCCGGACCTGGTGTGTGTGACCTGGTCCAGCAGCGGCGCGACGATATCTGGGGTATCCTCAACGGTATTGACTACGATGTATGGAATCCGGCCACCGATTCGCATATCACGGCCAATTATGACGCCACCGACCCCGCCGGCAAAGCCGTGTGCAAGCGTACCCTCCAGCAGCAGGCGGGGTTACCTACCGACGAAAGAGTTCCGCTTATAGGCATGGTGACCCGGCTTGATGCTCAAAAGGGCCTGGACCTGGTCGAGGAGGTCCTGCCTGAGATTACTAACGCCCAGTTCGTGTTCCTGGGCACCGGTGACCCCTACTATGAACAGATGCTGCGCCGGGACGTTGTCGAACGGGAGAATGTGGCTGCTTTCCTGGAATTCAATCTCGCCCTGGCCAAGCAGATATATGCGGGTGCCGATATGTTCCTGATGCCTTCCCGCTACGAACCCTGCGGTCTGGGACAGATGATCGCCCTGGCGTATGGGACCATTCCCGTGGTGCGGGCTACCGGCGGCTTGGCCGATAGCATCAAGGAACGCGGTGGGCGCGCCCACCCCCAGAATGGGTACATCTTTGAGGAGTATTCAGCCTCCCAGCTCCTGGCGGCTCTTAAGCGAGCCATTCAGACCTATACTAAGAAGCCCCGCCGCTGGCGGCAGATCGTGGCTAACGCTTTTGCTTCTGATTTTTCCTGGTCCCGCTCCGCCGAAAAATACGAGCAACTCTACGAGGCCGCTCTGGCCAAGCACCAGTCGTAGCACCGGCTGTGTTGCCGCAATTTTACAGCCGCTTGCAGCAGCGGCGTCCCCGCCGCGACTGGCAGTTCCTCTTGCCGGGAAATGTCCGCGGTAAATGAATAATTCCGGGCGCCATTGTCTCTATGTGAGTAAAGACGACTTCTAGGAGGGAAATTGGTGAGGGTACTGCATCATTGGCGTGAGCAGCGGCTACTGCGGCGAATCCGCAGCGGCGACCGGCAAGCAGCCAATCACCTGGTGGACACCCACTACGAGCCAGTGTACCGCTGGCTGCTGCGCTTGTGCCACGAGCGGGAATGGGCTGCTGACCTGACCCAGGAGACGTTCCTGCAGGTCTGGGCTGGACTGGATGGCTTTCAGGGCCGTTCCTCGCTGAAGACCTGGATTCACCGCATCGCTTACCACACGTACCTGCGAGCGCAGCGCAATCGGGGCCCGGAAAGCGCGCCGCTGCGGGAAGCAGTGAGCAACCCCGGACCGACTGAGGGGGTGCTGGCCCGGTGTGCGGTCGAGCAGGCCCTCACCCAGCTTCCGGAAGGACAGCAGCAAGTCGTAGTACTGCATTATATGCAGGGCCTCACGTCCACAGAGATTGCCAGTGCGTTGGACATCCCCGCGGGCACAGTCCTATCCCGCCTGCACACCGCCCGGGCCAGACTCCGCGAGCTACTCTCCAACGAATCGTCCCCATCTGCACAGGAGGTGCACACCGATGTGGCACAAAAGTGATGAGCGAAAACTTAGAGCATTCCTTCGGAGTGCCCAGCAGGAGCCGATGCCGGACGCACTGCGCGGGCGGCTGCAAGCGGACGTTGAGGCGCGGTTCGCCCGACCGAGTCCAGTAGTGCAGGGCAAGCTGCGGAGCCGTCGAAAACCAATGATAGTGGGCGCAGCCGCGGCACTGCTGCTGGTGTTCGTGCTCCTGGGCGTGGCGCTACTGCCCACCGATACCGGCAAGGTTGGTGCTCCTCTTCTGCCATCGGCGGTCGCGGATACGATAGAAGGAGCCACTGCGGCCATGGCCAAGGTGGAGCAGGCGCATCTCGTCGGGCAGACGTGGTGGTTCCCCGAATCTGGTTCGCCGTTGTCAGAGGGAGAACCCTTGCCCCGGGAGACATGGTATTCCGCCGAACACGGGGTGCGGGACGACACGGTCTACGGACCCCGCGAGGCCGTCCGGACCAAGGTCTGGATAGACAAGAGAACGGGCAGGCCCGCAAGCCGCGAAGAGACGGTTATGAGAGACGCCTATACACATAGCTACATCGTGACGCCGGACATGTTTTTCACTTATACTGATACTGACACCACCCGTCCGGTGCATTTGCATCGGCTCTGGCCGCGACAATACGAGATTACCGTCGAGGGGATATTCAGGTCTGACTGGGCCAAGTACATATCCGATCCCCAGCCGAGACAGCCGGGAAGTGCCCTCGAGGATGTCACCGTGGCCGATGATACTCTCGACGGTGTGCCTACCAAGCGGATTGACTATGAGGCCTGTTACGAGGCCTACCGAATGCCTGAGGCTGGCGACAGGCCTGCCGAGATCATCAAAGGTAAGATCTGGTTCGAGGCCGATACATTACGGGTACTACGCTGGGAGACGTTGACAATCCAGGGAGACGATGAGATCCTTTCGTGGGCCGAGGTAGACTACGACACTCCGGTAGACGCGTCATTGTTTGAGGTGCCTGCGGGAGTAGAGGTGATTGACACCCGCCTTACGCTGGAGCGGCGCGAGCTAGTAGAGGACTCCATAGCAGCCCTCCAGGCGCTTCCTGAGGAGACGGCAATACTGGAAGAGGTCCTGGTGGAATGGGATGAAGGAGAACTCGGCTATGTGGTCGTCGATCTGGTGGAGAATGGCACGCGGCTTATGCGCGTGAAAGGCCCTAGCATCACGGATGCTCGCGATCCTGACACTGGGATAGGTACCGCATGGCATCGGCAGACTTACACTTTCGACCTAGACGCCCAAAGACTCATTGAGCGGAAGCTCGAGCAGTATGCAGACCGCAGGCTCACCGTCCCTGAGCATGTGAAGTTCGACTACTCACAACCCGGGGCGCCCCGGCGCATCGATCTCACTTCTGCAGATTGACGTCGGCCGGATCGAAGAATTCGAGGAATAGCGACAAAGTGCACGGACGCAGAAGCCCGGTGCTACCACGGCGGGAGGGCGAGGGTGCCGCCCGGGCCAAGCGTCACTCGTAGCCTAGAGATTGTCGGCCTAGCCAATCTTGAGAGGTGGGGGGCCTGGCAGGCTTCATAATTTAGAGGGTTGGAGGCTACTGTGAAATCCTTCCTTAATCTCGCTAAAGCCCGGCGCAGCGTGCGCAATTACCGGCCTGGCCCGGTTCCCCAGGAGCTGATTGAGGAGGTTCTGCAAGCAGCTCGGTGGGCGCCGTCAGGGATGAATATGCAACCCTGGGAGTTGGTGGTGATCACCGAGGAAGAGATACGGCGTGAGGTGGGTCGGCACGCGGTTTTCTTTGGCCTCCGCTCCCAGCAAGTATATGAAGCTCCGGTGCTTATTGCGGTGTGTACTCACCAGCGAAGAGGGCCCTTTGTCCGTGACGACTGCATCTTTGCCGGTGCTAATTTAGTGCTGGCAGCGACTGATCTGGGGCTGGGCACGTGTTGGGTAGGAGGATTTCGGGAGCCGCCAATCAAGCAAATACTGGGCATTCCGGACAACATGAGCCTGGTCGGTCTGGTGACCCTGGGTTATGCTCAGGGCGAAACTACTCCGCCTCCCAAACGCGACCTGGCGAGCATGCTCCACTGGCAGCACTATCAGACTCCTTCGGCGGGGCAGCGGTTGAGGCAGGGGCGACGGTGGGGGCCGCTGTCGGTGCTATGGCGCTTGTTGCGCCGGCAACTGCGGTGGCGATAGGCGGGTTACCCCCCTCAGGCGTCATACATCTATTCGCTGCAGCCGCTGGTGCGCAGACAAAGCCTGTTGCAAGTTAGGATCGCTTGTCTCCAACTGCCACCCAACCCGATCTATTATCGGTGTCACCGCGTACATCGGCGGGCCTACCCGCGGCGGCAGGCAGATGATACACTCGGCGATATCAATAGGACGCAGGGCCATAGTAGCATCTTCGAATTCAGCTCTCGCGGTCTGGTCGCTATGCATAACCGCCAGCATCTGCTGAAAGCGACGCTCAGCCCACTCACCACCCGCGCGGCGCATAATCTGCCAATGGCGCAAGGCATGCTCCACATCCTGAGGGGCGTTGCGCAGCATATAGGCTAAACCAATATTGCTATGCAATACAGGATCGAGCTGTTTCAAGCGTATGGCTTCGTTGAAATAGTGAACCGCCGTAGAAAGCAGCTGTCGCGCCTGGTTTAACAAGGTTTTGTTCCTGATTTCTTGTGCCAATGACCCAATTCGAGAGCGGCGGTACGTCTGCTGGCCCTGCTTGGCATATACCAAGGCCAGATTGTTGTATGCTTCAAAGGTAGGATCGATCTGGATCAGCCGGCGCAGAACCATCATCGCCTGGTCAGTGTCACCCAGCTGGTAGCATACCAGTCCCCAATTGCAGAAAACGTCCGGAACGGCATCAGTGTGTTCTCCAGCTCTTTTGAGGTGGACATGGCCCTGCCGCAGCAGTTGGCGCGCTCTGGATACCAAGTCTCGGTCATGTTCACTGCCTTGCTGCTTCTGAATACTGCCAGCTTCTTGGGCCAACGCAGTACCAATACAGAAGTGAATCCTCGTCCGGTCAGACAATAACTCCAGTGCCTTGCGGAATTGCCCAACAGCGGTTTCGCGTTCCTCGCGCATATAGTGGGCCAAACCTATGTTGAAATGTGCCTCTCCTATCAACTCTTCCTGAGCCATAGTTTGCTCAAAGGCCTCGACGGCAGCATCCAGGGCCCTCAGCAGCAACCGCTGTTCGGTACGGTTCATCTTCTCTTTCCAACGACCCCGAGCCGTCATGAGGTGAGCCACTCCCAAATCGAAGTTAAGCTCCGCCTCATTGGCATACTCGGATCGCAGGCTCTCCAACAGCTCCAGTGCCAACTCTTGGCCGCCAGCAGCAATCTCGGTGCGGGCCAGATTGGTGACCGCCCCGAAATTGTCCGGCGCAACTTCTGCGATTGCCCGGAAATGCTCCCGAGCTTGCTGGTAGTTACCCAGTTGCCACTCAATGGCTCCCAGGCCGGTGCGAATCGCCGGGTCGGCACGCCTATCCTGGTAGGCTTGGACCTCATATTCTTTAGCTAGCTTATATTCGCTCAGCTCAGCATAGGCCAAGGCTAAATTGTGCCACACAACAGCCGACAGCGGTGGCCCAATGTCTATGGCTGTCAGTTGGTCTACTGCTTCTTGACATTGGCCCTTCGCTATGAGCAGACAGCTTTCGTTAATCAGCGCCACAGTGTGATTTGGTTGTAGTCGTCTGGTCGCAGTAAGAACGGTGTGGGCGCCAGCTAAGTCGCGTTGGTGACCTAAAATACCTCCCAGGTCAGCAAGAATATCGGGATTGCCCCTGTGCCTGCGGGCCACTGACGCGAGCTTAGCCGCAGCCGTCTGGAAGTCGCCGGTGTCAAAAGCCAGTACACCTAAGTTAGCTTGCGCATAAGCATAGTGGCGGTCCTGGGATAGAGCATCCTGCAGGTGCTGTGTTGCAGCTTGAATATGGTTCGCCTGCATCTCTCGGACAGCTATGTTATTAATTACCCGCGTGTCCGCGATTTGCAGTGTGCCCGCCAGTGAGTGCTCTATCCTGTATTCGGGGGGAGCTGTAGCCAGTAGTGCCGCCAGATTAGATGAGGTGGTAGGGTGATCTGGTTGTAGCTGTACCGCGCAGGATAGTGCTTCCATGGCTTGCTGCCAGTGTCCTTCAGCGGCCTGCACGGTAGCCAGAGCGTTCAGCAGAGCGAGATTGTCGGTCCCTTCTTCCCGGGCCCCAATTAAACACTCCAGCGCTTTGTCATTGCTCCCCAGTAGATAATGAGCAATCCCTAAATTAACCAGAGCCTGTGGGTCCTCTTTCTGCTCGCTGAATACCTTCACAGCCTGGTTAGCTTTTTGATGCCGTACCTTGCTCCAACGGCGAACAAGCAGTTGCATCCACTTCGTCCCGATGAAGTGCGCTGCTAACCGGCAGGTTGCTATCAGCATATATCCTGCAGCCGCACCTACCAGAGCCGCTAGGCCAATAGCGAGCACTGTGGAGAAGTCCAAAAATACGTGCGCACATATTCCGGCGGCCCCACCGCTCAGCGCCATAACGCTTATGGTGAGAGGCAACCTACCGAAGTACCCTGTCACGATAGTCTGGCCCCTAGCTTCAGACCGATGACTGCGCGCTGTTGCACTACCCAACTGGACCTGAGAAGAACGCACCGGTACCCCCCGCCTCGTGCTGAGGATCTCCCCGTAATTCGTTTATACCCGTTCAGCGCCCAAATAATTCTCCTATCGGAGATTTAGCCACATATCTTAGAGTACCGAAATACTCCCTTCATGCTTCTCGTGAAGCCAGCAAGGTCAATATTCACATTAGTCGCCGTTGGTTTTATTCGAGCCGCTCAATAGGCCCCAGATGACCCCTGGAAATCAGGTGTATCTTGTTGTTGCTGCTCCCCACTTCAGGATGAGCAAATGGAGTTGCCAGGACAGATTCCGTAGTTACGATACCAAAGCGGCATCAATCACTTCATTTATGGTCTCGGCGTAGATAAAGTGAAGCCCTTCAATTAGCTCCTCTTCCAGATCCAAAACATCTCCTTCATTGCGAGCGGGCAGAATGACGGTGTCCAGTCCGGCCCGCTTGGCGCCCAGCACCTTCTCTTTGATGCCGCCTACGGGCAGTACCTTGCCTCGGAGGGTTATCTCGCCGGACATGCCGATGTTACTGCGGGCCAGCCGTCCGGTCAGCAGGGAAGTGAGGGCTGCCGCCATAGCCACGCCTGCCGACGGGCCATCTTTAGGAGTCGCCCCGCTGGGAACATGCACGTGAAGGTCGGTTTTCTCATAGAAGTCAGGAGCAATATCCAGCTGCTGAGCATTGCTGCGCACCCAACTGAGGGCAGCCTGCGCCGACTCCTGCATTACATCTCCCAGTTGCCCGGTGAGGGTCATGGATTTCTTGCCCGGCATGCGGTTAGCCTCAATAAATAGCACTTCGCCGCCAGCCTGCGTCCAGGCCAGTCCACAGACCACTCCGGGGGTAGTGATGCGCTCGGCCGTCTCCCGGAAGAACTTAGGATGACCCAGGAACTTCTGAAGATTGTTGACATTGATCGAAGGTAAGTCTTCTTCACCACCAGCTACCCGCCATGCTATTTTGCGGCATATCGCCCCAATTTGCCGCTCCAGGTTACGCACTCCCGCTTCCCGCGTGTACCCACTGATAATTTGCCCCAAGGCGGCGTCGGTGATGTGCACCTGCTTACTATTCAGTCCGTGTCGCTCCCGCTGTCGGGGGATCAGATACCGCGTGGCAATGTGGGCCTTCTCCTCATCAGTGTACCCGGGAATGCGCAGCACTTCCATCCGATCCAGCAGCGCTGGAGGGATGGTAGCGGTGACATTGCCGGTGGTAATGAACATCACCCGCGAGAGGTCAAAAGGGATCTCCAGGTAGTGATCGGAGAAGCTATCATTCTGCTCGGGGTCAAGCACCTCCAGCAGAGCCGAAGAAGGGTCACCCCGGAAGTCAGTGCCCACTTTGTCAATCTCATCCAACATAAAGACCGGGTTATTGGTGCCGACGGTGCGCAGCCCTTGAATGATTCGCCCCGGCAAGGCGCCGACATAGGTGCGGCGGTGGCCGCGGACTTCCGCCTCATCCCGGATGCCGCCCAGCGAAATCCTAATAAATTCTCGGCCGGTGGCCCGGGCAATGCTGCGCCCCAGCGACGTCTTGCCCACTCCCGGCGGCCCGATAAAGCACAGGATAGGTCCCTTAGTGTCGGGTTTGAGCTGACGCACCGCCAGATGCTCCACTATCCACTCCTTGACGTCACCCAGGTCATAGTGGTCTTTGTCCAGGACCTCCTGGGCCTGCTGCACATCTATGTGCTCCTCGGAGCTTTCCTGCCAGGGCACCTCCAGGATCCATTCCAGATAATTACGCACTACACTGTGTTCAGCCGCTGACGGGTGCATTTGGGCTAAGCGATCCAGTTCCCGCTCAGCCACCTCCCGCGCCGGCTCAGTCAGGTCAGCCTCCGCCACCCGCTGGCGAAGCTGCTGTATCTCCTCGCTCTCGCCCTCCTCACCCAGCTCTCGTTGAATGGCCTTGAGCTGCTGGCGCAGGAAATAGTCACGTTGGGTTCTCTCTATTTCTTCCCGTGCCTCCGAAGAAACTCGCTGGGCCGCTTGCAGACGGGCCAGCTCCCGATGAACCGCCCCACTGACTATTTGCAGCCGGTCGGCCACATTTGCGGTCTCCAGGATCTCTTGCTTGGTAAGTATATCAATATCCAGCGCCGAGGCGATCAGGTCGCACAGGGCTGCGCGAGAGGGTACATTCAATGCCTGTAAGTATGCTTCTTCCGGCAGAGCGGGCGAGGCATCCACAATCTGCTGGAAGGTGTCAAGCAGACTCTGCGCCAATGCCTCTACCTGCTCGCCCTCTGGCTCAATTTCCTCAATAGCCGAGACGCGGGCAATACGGAAGGGCTCGGTCTGAACATACTCTTCAATCCGAATCCGGGCTACTCCCCGAATAAGCAGCCGGCGGCTCTCATCAGGCATTTGCAGCATTTTCTGCACGATGGCCGCACAGCCGATATCATACAACTGGCCTGCTCCCGGCGGCGAACTGCCCTCTGCTTCTTCCCGGTCGGATTCAGGGGACTGCACGACCACTCCCAGCAGACGGTCCCCCGAGACCACGGCATCAACTAAGGGCACGTCATCAGAACGCACCGCCAGTGGCGCCATCATATACGGATATACTACCGCATCACTGACCGGCAGTATGGGCAGTTGCTCGGGCACAGTGATTTCCGGGTTATCCTGGGGCATCATAGCAGTCACCATAGGGGCTATTCTACCGGTACACTGCGTGGGATTGAGGTATCAGGACGAGCTTTGGGTAGTGATATGACTAAGAATCCCTCCTCGTACCGAGCCTCGGCCTCACTATCATTGACTGGTACCGGCAACCGAATACGGCGTGCGAAGTTGCCACACTCTATTTCCATATTGTAGTACTTGCGCCGCTGGCCGGCCGCGGGATCAGTCCGGGTGCCACTCACAGTCAATGTCCGGCTCTGATCGGTAATCACTAACTCTATCTGGTCAGGATCTACACCGGCAATCTCCAGCCGCACTACCACTTCATTCTCGGTTTCGTACACGTCAGTGGGTGGCTGGAAACTGGGGTTCACCGGGCGCATTAACGATCTCTGAGTAACAAACACTGAGGTCAATCGCCGCCCGGGTCCCGGGGGAGGAGCATCTCTTTGTTTCAGCGCAGACAGACTACCCTGGCGCATCCGCTGACCTCCTCAGCCAACACTTTCTATTCTTATCCTACTCTGCCCACAAGTATAATACCATAGCCGGCAAATAGCAAGCCTCTACAACAGAGCTATACTCACCGGCAAGTACCAAAGAGTCTATGGGGGGCACGGCTGTGGATACCCAAAAAAAAGAGGCAGCCGAGCGTTTAGCGGGGTTGGCAACCGCTCGGCTGCCACATGTTCCACCCTCCGGACATAATCTTCAATTTCCTCAGGGTGGATGGGGTCCCAAACTCATCCCAGACATAGGCTGGGGACTTACTTTGCTGTGTATAGCGCGGCGACTGGTACTGTCATCAAACAGCTGATTTTGCTGCGAGCGCTATTGCAACTCTCGGTGCGTGTTATGCTATGTGCAGAATTGGGACCCTAAACCTATACAACTATTAACAGTATACCACACCAAAAGAGTTCTGTCAACCCTTTTTGACTTCTTTTTGCCAAATCGGCGAAAAAACTTTAGTCTTTCCTCCTCAGGTCGGCTGCCCACAGAATTTTGTTACCTATCCCGGCCGGCCTCAGCAGTGCTTCTGCGAGGTAGCTGATGCCCAACAGCACCCCGGCGGGCAGCATCCATTTGCCCAACCAGCCCGTTAGCCCCTGGGGGGGCAGGTCTATGTATAACCTTCGCTGCCGCTCGTCCCCGGGCATGCGGCTGAGAATATCGGATAACATCTCACCACACAGATGAGCGGGCTTGCGGCCCGAGTACTCCCGGCGGTGGGCTAACTTCAACTTAGCCAGCAATTCCCACAGCCGGCCTGTATACGGCTCAATTATTACTACTCGCCGTTGGGCCACACGCACCAGTTCCCCCAGCGCCGCCATCGGATCGGGCGTGTGGTGCAATCCTTCCACCACCGCCACCACCGCAAAGCTGTCATCCCTGAAGGGCAGGCTGTTGACGTCCGCCTGCAGATGCGGCAGTTGGTAGCCCTTGCTGGTGGCTCGCTTTTCCAGAGCGCACAGGGCTTGTGCGGAGATGTCAGAGGCCGAGACCTGGTAGCCAGCCTGAGCCAAGGCTTCAGCTTCATAGCCACTGCCACAGCAGGCAACATGCACCCCAACTCCCGTCGGCAAATCCGCCTCTACCGCCCTCAGAAAATCAGCCAACCGCCGCTGGAGCCGCTGGCGCTGATACACCGGATGGAGCGCCGGCTTGAAAACCGCTTTGTCAGACAGAGCGGCGAAGTGCCGATCCTGCCCGACCATCTCCTGGCGGACCTGGTCGGCAAGCACCTCCCAGTCAATCATCCGCGGCACTCCACCTTCCACCGCATAGTCCACCACACAGCGGCCGCAATAAAACCCTCGGTCACTGCGATCCAGAGCGCCTTTGCAGGTAGGACAAACCAAAATTTCATCCCATTTGGGGGTCATCGGGGCCCAAATCTGACCTATCAGCATCGCCTAAGTAATTGGGTAGTATTCTGTTCTACCATTCTCTCATCCCATGACAGTTCCTGCTTCTAACTCACACTGGATTATTCCCGTGCCAGAGTGAATACATCAGAAAACCCCTATCCGCGTTGACAGTAAGCAAGGGAGGTTATATGATTTACCACATATAATAGGCGGGTCGTTACCTTACGGTAAAGCAACAGATATTGCTCAGAGTAGCGTGGATCATTATTCAGCCGATGTTGACTTTGGTACGGCGCCGGTTATCTATGGTGGAACCACTGTGGACCTTAATACGTCAAATAAGCAAGGTTGTACCGACAATTACGCTTGGGGGTACGATAACGCCCCGCGTTATTTGTTGGGTCGGTACAAATGAGAATAGGAGTAGGTGTGCCGCCGGCCACCAGCCGGCGGCTACATTGTAAATGCCCAACACGCGGAGACAGCAGCAGTGATTAGTATTGGCAAATGTAATTCGCTGTGCCTGGGGGCCAGCTTACTGGGTGTGCTGGTTGTTTCCTCAGCTGTAGCCGCCACGGCTGTGCCTGCCAGGACCGTGCCCATACCGGGCCGACCCTATGCCATTGTCCAGCCGACGGGCCAGCTGCGGTACGTGACACCCCGAGCAGTAGCTGACCGGCTGATTGTTAAGCTGCGTCCCCATGTCAGGCCAGCGCAGCTTCAGCTACTGGCGGCTGAGACTAATTGCCGGATAGCGCGGGTGTTGCCAGTTAGCGGTATGGTGGTCGTGGACTTGCCCCGGGGTAGCGACTTGCTTGCGGTGGCCACTGAACTGGTTACTCGCCCCGAGGTTGAGTTCGCCGTACCGGATACCTTCGTCTACCCCGCCCGCATCCCTAATGACCCCAAGTATAGCCACCAGTATCATCTGCCTCTTATAGATGCTCCGCAGGCCTGGGAGGTGACGGTGGGTACTTCCGCGGTAGTCATTGCCATTATTGATTCGGGCTGTGATCTGGATCATCCCGACTTAGCTGCCAAGATCTGGACCAATCCCGGCGAGGTGCCGGGCAACGGGATTGATGACGATGGTAATGGCTTCATTGATGATGTCCACGGCTGGGATTTCGTCCACGACGATAACGATCCCACACCCCAACCCGACGGCCACGACGATGACAGTAACGGATCAGTGGACGAACAGGTCTCCCACGGCACCCTGGCGGCGGGGCTGGCGGCGGCGGTAACTAATGATGGCTGGGGGAGTGCGGGCATGGATTGGTCGGCAAAGATCCTGCCCATCCAGGTCTTTGACGATGACGGTGGCAGCTCCGTATCGCGGGTGGTCGAGGCCATTGACTATGCTACCCAGATGGGTGTTGACATCATCAATCTCAGCCTCGGGGGCGGATACTCGCAGGCCTTCTCACCCCCCATAAATAGAGCCTATGAGGCGGGGATAGTGGTAGTGTCAGCGGCCGGAAACAGCGACACTGAATTCACTAATGCCCAGTCCACCTGGGAGTCGCCGGTCTGCAATGATGGACCCGATGTATTCAGCAACAACTATGTGCTCGGCGTTACCGCTACTGATCGCTACGATCACCGGGCTAACTACGCCAACTTCGATAGTTCTACGGCCAATTTTGTGGATGTAGCCGCTCCCGGTCAGGCTGTGTATGGGCCCATGTTTTACGACCCGGCCTGGCCGATGTTTGACGAGTATTGGGGCACCAACAGCGGCACCTCTTTTTCTTGCCCCATCGCTTCGGGACTGGCGGCTCTGCTCATCGCTCAGTACCCTACGATCACCCCGGCTCAGGTATACCAGTCCATCCGCAATACTACCGATAACATTGATGAAGCCAACCCCGGCTACGGCGGGAAATTGGGTACAGGCCGGGTTAACGCGGCTCGGGCCCTGGGAGTTGCCAGCGCGCCTCGTCCTGTCGCCGAGCTGAGCGCCCAGGATACCCCTGGCGATCAAGGCGGCAGCATCACCATAACCTGGCTCAAATCGGCGGACGATGGTGCCGGGGCCGACAGCGTCACCAGTTACATTATCCGCCGCGCCCCCAATGCAGCCGGCCCCTTTGAGGATATCGCCCAGTTGCCCGCTGGCACCGAACAGTACCGGGACGAGACGGTCACTGACGGCACCGATTACTATTATCTGATCCGCACCAGTGACGGTACCCTATTCAGCGATTCACCATTAGCCGGCCCGGTACAATCCCGCGACGACTCTCCGCCGCCACAGATAACCACCCTGGGTGCCGTTGACCGGCCTGATGATGACGGAGGCGCAGTGGTTCTGACTTGGACCTACTCCCCCCCATCTGACTTTGCTACATACCGTATTTACCGCCGCACGCGAGATTTCAATAACGTGGATGGCCTGACCGCTATGGTCGCTATTGGTCAGCCCACCGTCGCGCAGTACATTGATGACACTACACTGGATGGAGTGGATTACTACTATGCCATCACTGCTGTAGATGCAGTCGGCAATGAAGAGCTATTCGTCCAGACTGCTGGACCCGTCCAGTCATATCCCAATGGCGAGTTGACCTTCCCCGCAGGTTTAGCTATGCTCGGTACCCCGGCAGTACCCACTGATGAGCACCCGGCAACACTTTTCAGCCTGGATTCTGCTGAGCTTCAATATGCCCGATGGGATACTGCCAATAACCAGTATGTGTATTACCAGGGTGAACCGCTGCCCGAATTCCTGCAATTGGCGCTGGGGGACGGCTTTTGGATAGACTTGCCCCACCAAGTAACCGTCCAACCGGAAGGCACTTCGGCGCCGGCCGGTGACTTTGATGTCCCCGTCCAGCCCGGTTGGCATCAATTGGCTAATCCTTTCTTTGGTGCTATTGATTTCGGGGCCTGTACGGTAACTTATGAGAGTAACACCATGGACCTACTCAGTGCGGACATCCAGGGAATTGCTCGCAGTGTGGCATGGGTTTACGAGGATGATAGTCACAGTTATCGGATGATCAATGCTGACACAGCCGGTAGTCGCTTGGTTTCGCCGTGGCAGGGATTCTGGATGCTGGTATTGAAAAGCTGCACTGTGACTATCCCCCGGCCTTCCGCACCAGCCCAACTCTCTCACCCGGCCCACGCCGCCGCTACGACCACTGAATCTGACAATGGCTGGGCCCTGCGCTTAGTGGCAGAGGCTGGTCAGTTCCGCGATATGGACAATTTCTGTGGAGTGCGGCCGGCGGCGGCCGTTACCTGTGTGGACAATCCTCCTACTATCGCTGGCGGCGTAGACCTATACTTCTCACCTTCGGCCAGCAACCGACGGTTAGCTGCCAGTTTCCGCCGCCAGGATACCCCCCAGTTAATATGGGACATGACAGTGACCTGGCAGCAGCCATTCGGAGAGATAATCATATCTTGGCCCACTGTTGACCAGATACCCCCCCGGTACACGGCGACCCTCTGTGACCGGGAGAGCGCAAAAACGGTCAATTTACGTACTCAGCACTGCTACCGCTTCACTGCGGGCCAACCTGGCCAACGTCATTTCCGCCTGGAATTTCGCCGCACTGGTGACCAACCACTAATGGTGACCAATGTGACTGCCCTGGCCTACCACGGCCGGGGTCAGATAACATTTGTCTTGTCTAAATCTGCTAATTGTGATATAAATATTATGAACATTGCCGGCCGGACCATCAGAATACTGCAGACGGGACGGACACATCCTGCCGGGCAGAGTATAGTGGCTTGGGATGGACGCAGTGGCAGCGGTAGTGTGGTGCCCAATGGCCGATACCTCATTGAGATACGGGCTGCTGCCCCGGACGGGACCGCAGCCCGAGGTCTGGCCGTCATGAGTGTAGTCCGTTGAGCAACTATCAACTGGAGAGACAAGTAGGCCCGATACAGAGAGGGGCGCGTGACCCATGAAAAACGCAACATCCATCGTGAGTGCATCTGGTAGCGTTCGCTCGGGGCTAAGCCCCCATACGGCCCGGAGATTCTGCCTTAGCTACGCCTCGGCAGAACTACTCATCCAGCGTGCCATCAGGTAGACCGACCGGCAATGGCATCGGACGGGAGCAGGTACTGGTCAGCTTGATGTGCTGCCCCTCATCGGAAGCATCATGGATGGCACACATGATATCCAGTACATGGTATGCCAGCTCGCCACTGGCCCGGTGGGGTCGGCCTGACTGGAGAGCCGAGGCCATATCCGCTACCCCAATACTGCGGGCATTATCTCCATACCCATGGGTCAGCTCCACCTGGTGCCAATCATCCTCACCCGCCCTGCGCACCCGCACCGGCCCTCCTACTTGATTGGGGTCGGGCACACTCAATGTGGCCTTACTGCCGTAGATTTCAATGCAAGGCAACGCTGTTGCCCAGACATCAAAGCTGGTCACAATCGTCCCAATCGCTCCATTTTCAAAATCCATAATGCCCGCCACATGAGTGGGCACTTCCACAGTGATCTTGGTACCTTGTTTGGGCTTACTGGTGATGGTCCGCTCGGGGAAGCTAATGTGCGCTGAACCAGTAACCCGCTGCACCGGGCCCAGCATAGCAATCAAGGCAGTCAGATAATAGGGCCCCATATCAAACATCGGCCCGCCGCCGGCCTGGTAGAAGAATTCTGGGTTGGGATGGAAGTGTTCGGCCCCGCAGGACAGCATAAATGCCGTAGCCCCAATGGGTTCCCCGATCTCTCCGTCATCAATCAGCTTGATACTGGTCTGGAGGCCGGCACCCAGGAATGTATCCGGCGCACAGCCGACCAGCACGCCGGCCTCATCTGCCGCCGCCAGTAGCTCCTGGCCTGCTTGCCGATTGAGGGCCAGTGGCTTTTCATTCCATACACTCTTGCCGGCTTCAATCGCGCTCATCGCCACCTCATAGTGGGCTTGGGGCGGGGTGAGGTTGACCACAATCTGGATTGCGGGGTCGGCCAGCAGTTCCTCGGGAGTACAAGCCACCGGCACCTCATATTGGGTAGCCTGCGCTTCGGCCCGCTCCATAATCAAATCGGCACAGGCGGCTATCTGCAGGACCTCAAACTGCTTACACATTCTCAGGTACAGGCTGCTAATATCTCCACAGCCAATAAAACCAATTTTGACCGGCGATACGCTCATTAGGGTTACCTCATCTCTATGGGTATATTGACGAATCTGTGGATCACAGGGGCCCACCGATGGCCACCTACCATGAACTGATACTCAGTATTGTTCCGGAACGAGTCACCCATACCGCCATGCCAGCCAGCGATACCTACCCCGCTGCGCACCGCCACCGACAGCTAAGACCGAGAGTGAATGGCCGCCAGTGCATAACATCACGGTGGCGCTGTTCAACTTCGGCCAAGTGCTCCAGGTCAATTTGTGTCTGGAGCCAATCCAGCACCGAGTTTAACACGTCACCCGGTTCAACTGCCATGACCTGTGCCCTCCATTGCTGCATACAGATAAAAGTGGCTGCGGCCTCTACGGACCGCAGCCACGATAAGTACGGTGGCCAGGCTAACTACATCGCGTCACTTGGCTCTAAAAGGAGACCTGGATCATAGCCTGGAACAGGTCTTGGTTGCCATAATCAGCCAGCGGACTGCCTTCAATGTCCAGGTTGGGATAGTCTGAGCGTTCCTGGTGGGCATAGGTTAGTATCACATCTACCCCATCGGCCACCCGGTGGGTGGTGCGGATAGCCCACAGCCTATCGTGAGTCAGAGACGCGATCTGCGCGCCGTGCCACCAGTCACTCTCTTTATCTACCTCGTAGTATGTCAACTGCACCGGTGTATGACCAATACGGGTCCAGATATTCCCGCCCAAGAACTGCAGGTTGGTCAAGGCCGGTGGATTCCACAGCCAGCGGTCCCAATAGAGCAGGTTGCCCGGCCGGTGGCGCTGTTCTATTTTGAAATACGGGTGGATGGACGAGTATTGGATATCATATTCGGCATCCACCTTCGAATAGAACGCTTGCAGCCAGAAGTCTTCAGACTTGGTAACGTCGACCACTGCCATGGTCGCGCTGGGTGGGTGTTTGCGTGAGTATAGGTAGCGGTTGGCATGGTGATATTGGCGGGCTGCCTCAATCAGTATGTACTTATCCCCACTATATCGCCAGGCAAGGTCAATACTCCGTGCCTCTTCCCGGCCGACGCCAGTAGCCAGCCAGTTAGCTCCAATTTCATATCGAGGGCGATCATAGGAGAATCTCATTGACAGGTATCCGTCCACGCCGGTGGAAGTGACTGGTCCCCCGGGCCTGAGACTAACCAGAATTGGCATCCAGTCATAGGAAGCGCCCCCAGCGAATACGTCAAAGTCAAAATCGGTGCCCCACAGTCCATTGAAGCGGCGCCGTATGCCCTGTTGGGCCCGGCGTTCATTATTCACTACCAGTCCCAGCCCATAGTCTTGGAATTGGCGGCCGGCCCGCCAGAAATCGTCGGTGCCGATATGGCGGGTCAGCCAGGCCTCATCCAGCCAAAAGTGATTCTGACCGTACCCCTGGGTAAAGACCCCGGGCGGGTTGCGAAATGGCGGGTTCTCGCCTACTTCCACCCCCAGCACAGTCAAGGGCACCACGCCGTCGGCAAACTTGAGGGCTATCTTAGCGTCGGTATCTTCGTCAATATCCCGGCTGACCGTTATTATGACCGTAAGGTCATCAGCCAGACTTTCGCTCTCAAATAGCTTACTGCCGATATAGCCGATGCGATATTCAATCCAGCCGCCGATGCGGGTCCTAGGTTCCTCCAGCCTGCCCACTCGCTCGGTCAGATCCTCCACCAGCGACGATGTAGCGTCGATCTGCTCACGCAGGCCCGCCAGTTCCGCCTTAAACTCCTCTTGCAGGGCCTCAACGAGGTGGCGAACTTCGGTCATATCTGGTGGTGGTCCTGGCTCCCCCGGCGGGCCCGGAGGTCCGGGCTCACCCGCCGGTCCCGGAGGCCCTGGTTCTCCTGGTGGTCCCGGCGGACCAGGCGGCCCAAGAGCCGCCGGCTTTGCCGGCGCCAGCGCATCCAACAACCGGGAGATGGCCATGGCAAACTCATAGCGAGTCATGGCCCACTCCCCGCGCAACCACTTGTCCGGATACCCAATCAGTATCCCCACTTCCACCAACTTCTTGACGGCATCATAGGCCCAGTGGTCAAGAGGAACGGTCTCCAGCGGATGGTCCGGTGACGGGAGCCCCACCGGTGGGGGAGTTGGGGGCTTGGGTCTTGCTACGGGAGGCTTTCGGCGAACTGGCACTCTAATAGCTGGTCCGTCGGCTTCAACGGGTGCTGCGAGCAAGCTCACAACAACAACTGCGGCGACCCAATATCGGTGCATTGGTCTTCCCTCCATTGGCTAACTGCCGCTCATATTAGTTGCGCTACTAACCGATCTTTGCTTCAATTAACTCGTCTTCAGTACCCTGGGCTACAATTACCACTTAGACTGTAGATATGTATCCGAAAATCAACCATATCATACATTATCTGAACAAATGTGTCAACCTCGCGACAGGTATGGGGCCAGCTGGTGCTATGGACTGTACCTGGTCGAGGGGCCACAACGACTGGCGGCTATGGGGACGACGACTGGCTGCTAATTACCTGCCCCGGCTTCCAGTAGGTCTTTGAGACGGGCAGGGTAGTTAGTCAAAATGCCATCAATGCCCATATCAATATATTCATTCATATCCTCAATACTATCGGCATAAAACACATGCAACTCCAACCCATAATCATGGGCGGCACCAATGAATTGGGGAATCATCATATCCCGGCCCGGCTGCATTGTCTGGAAGCCGTATTCCTGACAGAGGGCAATGTAGTTGTAAATATTGCACTTCGATCCGGGTAGGACCGCAAATCCAGCTCGGGAGCAAGCTGCCTAAACCGCATTAACGAGCCCAGGTAGTCGGTAGCAATCACGGTTCGGCCTATCATCTGGGCATCGGCCAGGGCCTGCACTACTTGTCGTTCATGCTCGTCGCTGTCGGGATCAAAGCACTTGGTATGACAGTTAAGCCCCATCCATTCGGGGAATACACTGAGGGCCTCAGCCAGAGTCGGCAGCTTCTCGCCGACATACTCCGCTGAGAACCAGGAGCCGGCATCTACGGCTTTCAGCTCAGCCAGGGTCATCTGGCCTACCGCGCCCTGGCCGTTCGTAGTGCGGTCAATGGTGGCATCGTGAATAACAACCAGCTCCCCATCCCGGGAAAGCCCGACATCCAGTTCAATCTGGTCAGCGCCAATTTCTATAGCAGCCGCGAAGGCCGCCAGGGTGTTTTCGGGCCGGTTGCCGGAATCTCCCCGATGGGCAACATTGACCACCATAATTCAATGTCTCCTCGGCCAGCAGCAGATCAAGTGGCAGAACCGCCCGACCCGTCACATCGGCATTAGGAGCTAACTTTAGAGACAACATGCAGCCGATTCAGGGCTCGGGCCAGGGCCAGTTGGACTCGTTGGACATCAATACCCGGTTCCGGCCCTTCGCCCCCCAGCCGATGGCGGGCACGCTCGGCGGCAGCTTCGGCCCGGCCCGCGTCAATGTCCTCACCCGCTTCACCTCCATCAGCCAGTACCGCCACCGTATTCTCGCCGACCTCTCCTATTCCCCCGGTGATGGCGAAGTATCGGCGTTGGCCGTCAGCGGGCGTAATCACCACCTCACCGACGCCCAACTCGGCTACCAGCGGCGCGTGATTAGCCAGCACCCCGAAGTAGCCATCGTGCCCAGGCAGTATCACCGCCTGCACCTGCCCGTCGAACAGCACTCCCTCCGGCGTCATCAGTTGGAGGTGAAAACTAACCGCCATCGCTACTACCTGGCGCCCCCTTACAGTTCTTGGGCCTGGTGTTTGACGTCATCTATGGTGGCCACCATTCGGAAGGCATCCTCGGGCAGGTCATCATACTCACCAGCCAGTATCTCCTCAAAGCTCTGAATGGTCTCCTCCAGGGACACGTAGACCCCTTTCATATCGGTGAACACCTCGGCGACGAAGAATGGCTGGGTGAGAAACTGCTGGATACGGCGGGCCCGACCTACTGTCTGCCGATCCTCTTCCGATAGCTCCTCTATCCCTAAAATGGCGATTATATCGCGCAGTTCCCGGTATGCTTGCAGCACTTCCTGAACTCCGCGGGCCACCTGGTAGTGTCTTTCTCCTACGATATCCGGGTCTATCAGCCGCGAGGTGGAGTCCAACGGATCCACCGCCGGATAGATCCCCTGCTCAAACAACTCCCGCGACAGCGCCACCGTAGCATCCAAGTGGGCAAAAATAGTAGCTGGCGCCGGGTCCGTATAGTCGTCGGCAGGTACGTAAACGGCCTGAACTGAGGTAATGGAGCCGTCTACCGTGGAAGTAATCCGCTCCTGAAGCTCACCCATCTCGGTGGCCAGAGTCGGCTGATACCCCACCGCCGCCGGCATCCGTCCCAGCAAGGCAGACACTTCCTGACCCGCTTGCACAAATCGGAAGATATTGTCAATAAACAGCAGCACGTCCTGGCCGCGGACATCCCGAAAATACTCAGCCATAGTCAAAGCCGACAGGCCCACGCGGAATCGAGCTCCAGGCGGCTCATTCATCTGGCCGAAGACCAGACAGGTCTGCTCCAACACTCCTGACTCCTGCATCTCCAGCCACAGGTCATTGCCTTCGCGGGTCCGCTCGCCGACTCCCCCGAATACCGACACTCCTTTATGCTCATAGCCCACATTGCGGATGAGTTCCATAATGAGGACCGTCTTACCTACGCCAGCGCCGCCGAACAGTCCAATCTTACCCCCCTGGGGGAATGGGCAGAGCAAGTCAATGGCCTTGATACCGGTCTCAAACTGCTCTTCAGTTACGCTCTGTTGCTCATAGGAAGGGGGGTCGCGATGGATAGGCCAGCGCTCCCCTTCCAGCGGGGGTTTATTATCAATGGGCTCACCCAGCAGATTAAACAGCCGTCCCAGCACGTGGTCGCCCACCGGCACCGTAATGGGCTGACCGGTGTCCTCGGCCTCCATCCCTCGCACCAGCCCATCGGTGCTATCCATGGCGATGCACCGGACCGTACCCCCCCCCAATTCCTGGGCTACCTCCAGTACGAGGTCCCCATCACCCGGCGCTTCATGAACCACCACCGCGTTGAGCAGCTCGGGCAGTGCTTCGCTCGGGAACCGAATATCCACTACCGGCCCTTTTATCTCTACTATCTCACCTATAGCCATATTAGTCCATTCATCTGCCAGTAAGTAGTTTTGTTACTTATTCCTCACCTACCGCTTCAGCTCCACCCACTACATCCAACAGCTCAGCGGTAATCCCTTCCTGCCGGGCCCGGTTCAATTGGCGAGTCAGGTCCTCTATCATGTCCTCGGCGTTGTCGGTGGCCGCTCTCATGGCCATCATCCGCGCTGCCTGCTCAGCCGTGTGTGTAGCCAGCAATATACGGCGGATTTCTGCGTCTACCGCGCGCGGCAGCAGCCAGCTCAGTAGCTGTTCGGCGGGTGGCTCAAACAGATACTCCGCTTCTCTTTCCCCAGCTATTCCCTGTCTAACAATAGGCAGCAGTTGTTCATTGCGAACCGGATGTCGCACTACCGACACAAAATCGGCATAAACTGCCTGCACTACATCAACCTCGCCCTGCTCATACATTCCCCGCACCACACTCGCTATTTCTGCTGCCGAATGCGCATCCTGCGGCCCGCTCAAGCCCGGCCACGCCTGAACCACATCAACTCCAGCCCGCCGGGCCAGTCGCTCCATCCGGCTTCCCACCGTAATCACTCTGGCCGCCACCGTCTGGCCAGCGATATATTCAGCGGCGCTCTCCCATATACTACTATTAAATCCGCCGCACAGCCCCCGATCTCCTCCCACTACCAATACTGCCACCGCATTGACTTCGCGCGCCTGCAAATAAGGATGCTCCAACTCGCCGACAGCCGCCACATGCTCGGTCACCTGGCGCAGGCGCTCGTAATAGGATCGGCCCGCCTGGACAATTTGCTGAGCCCGGCTCAGCTTAGCCGCGGCCACCAGATTCATGGCCCGAGTAATCTGCTGGATGTGGCGCACGGTCCGGATTTTTCGCCGCAGCACTCGCAGATTAAGCGCCATTGTTGCGTCCCATTCTCTCCCTATTATTCCTGGTCGCTCGGCTCAGCTTCCAGAGAACCCTTAAACTCTTCTACCGCGTCGGCCAGCCGTTGCGCCATCTCCTCGTCAATCTCTTCCGTCTCAGTTAGTGTTTCGATAAGGTCCGGGTGCTGCTCGTGTATGAACTCAATAAGTTGCGGCTCAAGTTGGCCGATCCGATTCGTCTCAATATCATCCCAGTGCCCGCGCGTGCCGGTAAAGATAGCAATGGTCTCATCCACTGACGCGACCGGGGCATATTGTCTTTGCTTAAGCACCTCCACCATCCGCTGTCCGCGGCCCAGAATCTGCCGAGTTCGTTCATCCAGCTCAGACGCAAAGCGAGTGAATGCCTCATATTCCCGATACGCGGCCAGGTCGGTGCGTAGTCGCCCACTGACCTGGCGCATCATTTTCGGCTGGGCCGCACCACCCACCCGCGAGACGCTCAGCCCCACGTTGACTGCCGGCCTGACGCCCTGGTGGAACAGCTCCGGCTCCAGGTAGATCTGCCCATCGGTAATGGAGATGACGTTGGTGGGAATATAGGCCGCGTAATCGCCTTCCTGGGTCTCCACAATGGGCAGGGCAGTCAGTGAGCCGCCGCCCCGCTCTTCACTGAGCTTGCAGGCCCGCTCTAACAGTCGGGAATGCAGGTTGAAGATATCGCCCGGATAGGCCTCCCGGCCCGGGGGCCGCCGCAGCAGCAAAGAAAGCTCGCGATAGGCTTTGGCATGCTTGGAGAGGTCGTCATAGATGACCAGGGCGTGGCGGCCATTCTCCCGTTCGTGCTCGCCGATGGTACAGCCGGCGTAGGGAGCAATGTACAGCAGGGCGGCGGGGTCACTGGCACAAGCCGCTACGATACAGGTATATTCCATAGCCCCATGGTCTTGTAGAGTGGCGGCGATACGCCGAATCCCCGACAACTTCTGGCCAATGGCCACGTAGATGCATCTGACATCACTGTCTCGCTGGTTGATGATAGTATCAATGGCGATGGCCGTCTTACCTATCTGGCGATCACCGATGATTAGCTCCCGCTGGCCCCGGCCAATAGGGGTCATAGCATCAATGGCCTTAATGCCCGTATAGAGCGGCTCACATACGGGTTGGCGCTCGATGACACCCGGCGCTTTGATCTCCAGCGGGCGAGTCTGGTCGGCAGCAATCGGCCCCCGAGCATCCAGAGGCTCAGCCAGCGGTGTCATTACTCGGCCAAACACGGCCTCACCCACGCTGGTCTCGGCGATGCGACCGGTGCGTCGCACCTGGTCGCCCTCCTGAATCTCCTCGTCAGGTCCCAGCAGTATACACCCGATCGCCTCTTCCTCCAGGTTAAAGGCAATCGCCATTACCCCGCCGGAAAAGTCGAGCAACTCCTGCGACATGGCCCCCCGCAGGCCATCCACTACCGCAATCCCATCACCGACCTCAACCACATTACCTATCTCTTCCACCTGCAGCTTATGTTCATATTCGGCTATCTGCTGGCGGAGGGCCGCGATTAGTTTATCAGAATTGACCCGCACCCCATCTCACCTCAGAATCTACTATTCATCTTTTTCCACAGCTTCCGTCGGGGCCGGCGCCTGATGAACTGCCTGGAGCATCTGGGCCAGTCGCCCGCGGAGGCTATTGTCTATAACCAGATCATCCACAGTTATCCGCAGCCCCCCAATTATCTCCAGATTGGTTTGCTGCTGTATGGCCACCGGCGCTCCCAGCAGCTTCTGGAGGGCCGCGCTCAGTCGCTGTTGTTGCTCGCCGGTCAGAGGGACGGTTGTCTCCACCACTGCTTGCTTGATGCCCTGCCGCTCATATTCAACCTGCTGGGAGACGACCGCCGAACTTTCCATCACCTCCCGCAACTGTCGCAGCTCTCGGCCCACCGCTTCCACATCGCCGTCTTGTTCGGCGATTCTTAGAAGTCTCTCCACATACTGGCGAGCTTCGCGAATGCTGCCCATAGCCTCCCTCTATTCCTGCTGCTCCTGAGCCATACGGTCAATATCCGCAATCGCCGCGTCCAGCAGGGCCTGATGCTGCTCCTCATCCAGGCTGCGCCGCAGCACCCGCTGGGCCACCTCGGCGGACAGTCCGGCCAACTGGTCACGGGCCTCGGCCAAAGCCTGGTCGGTCTGCCGGATAATTGTCTCCTCGGCCCGTCGTTCTCGCTCCCGGGCCCGCTGGTGGGCCTCATCAATCATCCGCTCCGCTTCCTGCTGGATTTCGGCTTTGGCCTGCTGGGCCTCCTGCTGGGCGGCAGCCATGATTTGTTGACTGCGCTCATCCAGTTGGGCCAGCCTCTGTTCCGCTTGATCGTGAGCTTCTTCAGCCTGCTTCCAGTGTTCGGCCACACGCTGCTGGCGGTCGGCCAGGAACTGGCGTATCGGCCCAAAAAAATACCGGCGCAGCAGCACCAGTAATATCACAAAGCCAATGATATTTACCAGGATAACTGCTGGCTCAATGCCAAGCTGATGCAGTAACTGCTCCATCGCGACTCTCCTCTTATCTGATAGATGCTACATTTGCCCGGCCTTCTCTACCAGTGTCCCGATGTGCGGCGAGAGCAGGAAAAACGTCAACAGCGCATAGATAACCAGCGACTCAATCAGCGCCAGGGTGAGAAGTAACCCGCGTTGAATGTCGCCAGCCGCCTCGGGCTGGCGGGCAATGCTTTCCATGGCGGCGGTTCCAACCCGCCCTTGAGCCATTGCTCCGCCTACTGCAGCTATGGGTACGGCTAGTCCGACTACGGCAGCAAGTACAGCAGCAAAATCCATAACTGTCTAACCTCCGATGTTGCCAGAATTATTACGCCCAACAATTCAGTCGCAACCTAATCTCTAATACACCAAGTTAATGTTCTGGTTCAACCACACCCTGGATATATACCCCCACCAGCATCGCAAAAATCAGTGCTTGGATGACACTAACCAGCAACCCCAACAGCAGTAGGGGCATGTGGCCCAGCGCCGCTCCCAGGACAGCTACCGGTGCCCGTAGGGCTATGCTAATATGCTGTATGGCGACAATGCTACCCAACAGGAGCAAAACCTGCCCAAGGACTACTTCTTTCCCGAAGATATTGCCAAACAAACGGATGGATAGCGACAATAGACGGGCTACCTCTCCGATGACATGTATCGGTATCATCAGCGGGAACAACCACCACGGCTCCCCCACGAAGTGCAGCAGATACCGCCAGCCTTGCTCGCGAAAGCCATAATACTGCACCGCCACCAGGGAGACAATCGCTAACGCCAGAGTCATATTCAGGCTGGCAGTCGGGGACTCAAATCCGGGTATCAACCCAGTTAAGTTCATAATCAGGATATATACAAACAAACTGCCAATCAGCGGAGCATATCGCTGTCCACCCGGACCGATAAGTCCCTCGGAAAAGCTGGTGGACGCTTGGTGACACCATTCGCCGATGGTTTGCCATCCTGTTTGGGGGACCAGCTTCAGATTCCGGCTACAGCGCCAGGCCAATACTAATATAACAGCCAGTACCACCCAACTGGTAACCACCCCCAGGTTCACATAGGGGTGAGCCCAAGCGGGCAGGTGCTGGACGATTATGTTTAGCCAACTGCCTACTTCTTCGTGCATCGCGAACGGGCTTCTAAGTTAAATCCTTGCTATCCTTGTGTGGTTTGGCGCGGCTCGGAGCCGCCCAGTAAGCCATCAGGAGCAGTACGGCAAGAGTCGTGCCATATCCTACCGCTATGCCGGCCCCACTGGCCGCAGTGAAGTTGATTAATACATACAGTATGGCGATAACCGCTCCATACTTTCCCAGCTGCACCGCCACGACTTTGCGCCCGGTGATTTGACCGCTGGCACTATCGCTTCCGCGCTGGGTCATAGCATTGCTCACCAACACTACCCCATATATCATTACCGCCGCAATCACCACCCCGGCCGCAAAACCCGCCACAAATCGCCACTGCCTCGCCACCATCAACCCCACGCTTACTACTCCGGCCACTAAAGCGGTGGTACTATAGACTCGTCTAATGAAGCAGTCCTGCTGCTGCTCACTCATCTTTGCCAGTATATCTATTCACTTCGCGAAGCAATTCTATGAACCCCGCTGCGCTCCCTATCACCACGCCCAGCACTGTCAGCCACGGACCAGTGCCCCACCGCTCATCCAACCACAATCCCAGCCAAGCTCCCAACCCGATACTGATGCCAAATACCAGTCCTACCGTTGAGAGCCGCAGCAAATCAGCCCACTTGGGGTCGGGCTTCGGGATCATTGTAAGATACCTTCGGGGTAAAGAATACCATCTGCCCAGCTATCTGTCAATGAGAAAGGGTCTTGGACAACGGGACAAAAAGAGGGCGGGCCCAACAAATAGGCCCGTCATTAATCAAAATGAACTCGCCATTAGCAGCAGACTGAGGTAGCTTTAAATTACTTAATCACTGTCCAGCCGCCCGACTGACTGTCTTTGAGGGCGGCAATACGCTTATCCAGCCGATCCCGGGCCGCACTCAATCGTGCTGTGTCCACCTGGTCCCCACCACGGTATACCGCCGTATGAACAGTTCGCACCGGGGTCCAAGTGGGCCGTCGGGTCGGAGACGGTGCAGTGGCCAGCTCCGGGCCAGGATGCTGAGGCGGCTCGGTGATTTCAGAGAGGGCGGCAATAACGGTGGGCTGCGGCTCCGTGCTACCCGCACCTGCCAGAGCCGGTGGTGATGGCTCTGATTCAGCCACCGCTGCCGGTTCACCGGGGGCACGCTCCCCAGTCACTGGCACCGACGCCGATGCCGATGGGATCTCAGCCACCGATAACCCCGGGCTGGGCCGCTGGGGACGCGGGGCTGCCGGCGTAGGGGTAGCATGTCTGTGTTGTAGTGCCGAGGTGGAGGCTCGGGCAACAGCCATCCTCTTCTCTCCTGATGTCTTCTGGGCCATTTGTGGCTCTTCGCGGGTCTCGCTGGGGGCGGTCGCTACATGTGTCTCCTCAGCAGGCAGTTCTGCCGGATCCTGGGCCACCACGGTGGGAGTGGGCGCGGACGGTTGATATACAGGTGACTTATCCGGCGTCAGAATCAAGCCAAATATTAGTGCAGCGGCAACAGCAGCCCCAGCCAGTACCCCCCCGGCTGTCCGCCATGAGAGCCGCCCGGTCACATAGCCGATGATTCCCGGTTGCCGGTCTTCCACCCCAGCTACCGCAGTGGCCACCCGCTCGCCCAGCCCGGCCGGCACGGTTACTGGTGGGGCATCTCGTAGGACTTCGGTAATCTGCTGGGTCTGTTTGAATATGCGGTAGCACTGGGAGCAAGCAAATACGTGGCTTTCTACTCGTTGCTCATCCTCAGCCGACAATTCTTCATCCAGATAGGAGCAGATCAGCGGCTGGGCTGCCGGGCAGGAAATGGGTTGTACCGGCTCACTACTCCGTACTGCTCTCAGAATCTTCTCTTTGAGATCTCTCGGAGTGGTGGGCTGAGGCCGCTGACCCAGGATACCTGATACTGTCTTCAGCTCCCGGTACAGCCGCTGGCACCGGCGGCACGAGCTTATGTGCTCGCCAACGAGGCGGGCCTGTTCACGCGCCAGCTCTCCATCCCCATAATCCTGGATTGTCTCAGCCCTCGGACAATTATTCATAGTTACCACCCGACAACTATGGGGGCCACTGCGGGGGCTTACTATGCCATGCCCCGCTTGGACCTATCTACTACATAGACACATGTCAGTCTCAAAAGTTTCGGAGTGCTGGTAGTAATTCGGGTAGACCCTAATCACCAAGTTTATTGGACAGGGGGTCGGATGAAGGGGAATCTGCGCGCAGGCAGATAGCGGGCAACTCGGGGCCCTACCTCTTCTGACCACCACCGAGCGATGGTTGGTAGCCAGGACAGATGCCGGGATGCGGGCACTTCACCAGCGTAGGCGCCGTCGCTGGCCGCTTGCAGCGCCAGGCCCACTCCAGTGGCATAAATGGGATTGGCTACACTGTCAGCGAGCTTACCCAGGTTCTGGGGGCGGCCCCACCGCACGGGCAGGCCACCCAGCATTGCCGAAGCTAACTTATCTGCCCCGGGCAATTGGGAACCGCCGCCGGACAACACTATCCCGCCGGTCATCCGATCAAAAGCCTCACTTCGCTCCAGGTCCCGGCCGACCAGAGTGAATATCTCCTCCAGCCGCGGTTGGATAACCTCTCCTATCAGGCGCCGGGGTACTCGCACTGGCTCACCAGTGCCCATTTCTGTGACTTGAATCAATTCCTCACTGCTGGCCAGGTCGGGTGAAGCCAGGCCAAACTTGCGTTTGATCCCCTCGGCTTCTTCCTGAGTGATATGCAGCAGCTGGGCCAGGTCACGGGTTATGTGGTTGCCGGCCACCGGCAGCGCGGCGCTGTGCCAGATGGCCCCGGTCCGGAAAACCGCAATATCGGTGGTACCTCCGCCAATATCAATCAAGGCCACGCCCAAGTCGCGTTCGGCCTCAGTGAGTACCGCCAAGCTGGTGGCCAACGATTCCAGCACAAACTTTTGCACCTTGATCCCCAGCTCCCCCACACAGCGCTCCAGGTTCTCGCGGACACTGGCCGTCCCGGTGACTATGTGCACCTTCGCATCCAGACGCCGCCCGCTCATGCCAATTGGTCGTCTGATACCCTCCTGACCGTCAATGGCAAATTCACGAACGATCCGATGAACAATTTCCTGGTCCGCTTCCACCGGGACGCTATCACAGGCATTTTGAACGGCTTTCTGCACATCGTCGGCAGTAACTTCTCCGGTAGGATTGACGTGGACCCGCCCGGTCACATTACGGGCGGCAATGTGCCCGCCGGTAATACCTACATAGGCGCCCGCGACCGGTAGGTTAGCCATCCGCTCAGCTTCGTCAACCGAGTCAGCTATGGCCGCAATTGCCTCCTGCAGATCAGCCACCACGCCTCGCCTTATCCCCGCCGAAGGGCTCAAGCCCACTCCCAGAATGTCCATGGTGCCATCGGCCGCCGGCTCAGCAATTATGGTGCATATTTTGGTGGTGCCCACGTCCAGGGCAGCTACATATTCTATTGCCGGCATCATTAACTCCGCCTTATCGTCGCCATGATTCCTGGTGGCAGTGCCTAACGTCCGGCTCGGGTCATGTCTCCTGCCGCGGCTTCCACACGGGTCGGTCCATAACCCGCACATCTATGTACGCCGGCTGCTTGCCCTGCCCCTCCAGCTCCTTGAGAATACCCGCAAACATCATAACTTTTCGCTTCAGATTATCCGTTGTCCCTACCTTACCCCGTACCCCATTGGCTGTGCATAGCTGAATGGCATATTGCTCGGAGAAATCTATAACCAATCCGCGCTTGATCTGATTGTCCGCCACGCCCGCCAGGCATTGTGCCAATAGATACTGATCGGCGTCTTGAAGCTGTTCCCCGGGGGGCAATGGATCGTCTATCAGCCCGTAAATGTGGGGTAAATCGCTGGGCGGCCGCGAGACGCGACTGACACACACTCCTTTTTCATCTACTAACCCAAACTCCGGGCCGCACTTGACTGCCGCCACCGGCGTTCGGGGCCAGACATGCACCACCAGACGCCCCGGCAGGTCCCGCTTCACCACCGCACGCCTAATGGGGGGATATTTCTCCAGCCCGCTAACTATTTGTCGCACCGGATAAAAGAGGGCGCTGGCCTCGGCAGGAACCTGGATTCGGGCCAGAGCCTGCTGGGCTAACTGAGGTTCAGGGGCTATTACCTGCACTTCACGAATCCAAAAATACGACGAGGTTCCCACCCCATAGGCAAAACTCAGCACCACCACCACACCCACCAGCTTGGCCGCCTGCCCCAACCGGAGCCGCCATACGCGATTCCCCGGCCGGGCGCGAGCTTGCTGTTGACTCAACGTGGCCACTGTGATCCTCACTGTGTTGCTGCCTTGCTGTTTATGCTGCAACTATTGCGTCGTCTGGACCAAACGCTCGGCGACCTGGCAAATATCGCCGGCGCCAATGGTCAGTATCATGTCCTCAGCTTGAGCTGTTTGGAGCAAAAAGTCAACTATCTCATCGGCAGTGGGGATGTATCGGACCAGCTTACCCGGTTCATTAGCTTGCACCCGCTGGCACAATTCCTCCGCGCTGACTTCGTCGGTAGGCTGCTCCCGGGCCCCATATATGTCAGTAATCACCACCACATCCGCCTGTCCGAAACAGCAGGCGAACTGATCCATCAGGTCGCGAGTGCGACTGTACAGATGAGGCTGAAAAACGGCAATAACGCGTCTATGGAAGTGGTCTTTGGCCGCTTGCAGGGTAGCGCGGATCTCGGTGGGATGGTGAGCATAATCGTCAATTACCTGGCAGCCATTCACCCACCCTATCTGCTCAAACCTCCGCCCTACCCCGCTAAAGTTACCCAGGGCCAACCCGGCCGCCGGTACATCTATCCCGATCTGCTCGGCAGCCGCCAGTGCCGCCAGAGCATTAAGCACATTGTGGTTGCCCACTATCGGCAGGTCTACCATCGGCAACGGCCGCCCAAACATGACCGGCACAAAGCGCACGCCCTGGGTGCTGGGCGTTATCTGGGTTGCCGTCACATCAGCTTGGGCCCCCTCCAACCCATACGAAATCGTCCTCGCCGGAGTATGCTGGATAGCTGCTACCACCTCAGGATCGTCGGCCCAGTAGACCACAAAACCATCTGGATCGCCCGTTGCTATAAACTCAGCAAAGGCCCGCCGGAGGTTGGCGAAGTTATGGTGTTCATCCAGATGATCCGGCTCAATGCTGGTTAGGATCTGCGAGCAGCCCTCATAGCGCCGGAAAGACCCATCACTTTCACAGGCCTCAAAAACCGCCCACTGCCCCTGACCCCACCGATAGTTGCCGTCCCAATTAGCGCAGTAGGCGCCGACGAAGATGGTGGGGTCCCAGCCTAACTCCAGCAGAATGGTCCCCAGCATCGCGGTGGTCGTGCTCTTCCCGTGGGTGCCGGCTACGGCAAGCCGTTGCTTGTCGGCAAGCAGCAGGGCCAGCAGCTCTGAGCGGTGCATCACCAGCCGGCCACTGGCCTGCGCTGCCACCAGTTCGGGGTTATCCTCGCGGATGGCAGTGGTGTAGATTATCAGGTCGGCATCGCCAATGTTGTCCGCCGTCTGGCCGTGATGGACGGGAATGCCGGCCGCCCGCAGCTTATGGACTCGCTGTGAGACGCGGGTATCGGAGCCGGACACCTCGAATCCTTGCTCATTAAGCGCTCCCGCCAGGGCGCTCATCGAGACCCCGCCGATGCCAATGAAATGAACTTGTTGGCCAGGTTGCAGTTGCATCTCCGACTCCGTCGGACTCTTCTCTGAACTGAACCTATTCTACAATATTACTCGCCCTTTTAGCAAGATATCCCCTTCACAGTGCTCTGGCATTAAGTTTCCTGCTGTTGGGGGCCAGCATTGCGGCTTTCTCTGACCAGCAGTCGGTTGATGGCATTCAGATAGGCTTTGGCGCTGGCCTCCACGACGTCGGTGCTACTGGCCTTGCCCACGGCCTGTTGGCCATTGCGTTGTACGCGCACCGTGGCTTCACCAATGGCGTCGCGGCCTACGGTGACGCTGCGCACCGAATAATCCTCCAGCGTCAAACTCACGCCCGTGATCCTGTCAATAGCCTGATAAGCGGCGTCCACCGGCCCGTTGCCACAGGCAGCATCAGTGAACATCTCGCCTTCTTTTTCCAGCTTCACCGTAGCCGTAGGCATTGTGCCTGAAGTCGTCTGCAATTCTACCAGCCGCCAGGTTTCGGGCACTTGCTGGGTTGCCTCCCGCATGATCAGCTCCAGGTCCTCATCATAGACCTGCTTCTTCTTTTCTGCCACCACCAGGAACTGCTGGTAGACTTCCGCAAGCCGCTCATCGTCCACCTCGTACCCCAGTTCGGCCAGCCGCTGGCGCAGTCCATGCCGGCCCGAGCGTCGCCCCAGGGTCAACACGCTTTCGCTTAATCCTACATCCTCAGGTTTCATTATCTCGTAGGTCTGCCGGTCCATAATGACCCCGTGCTGGTGGATGCCGGCTTCATGGGCAAAGGCATTGGCACCGACAATGGCTTTATTGGGCTGGACGACAAAACCAGTCAGATTGGAGACCATCCGCGAGGTCTTGATAATCTGCTGAGTGCGGACATTAGTGGTGGCCCCAAATTCACCGGCGCGCGTCTTTAGAGCCATGACTATCTCTTCCAGGGAGGCATTACCCGCCCGCTCACCCATACCATTGATGGTACATTCCACCTGTCCCGCGCCGGCCTTGACCGCTGCCAGCGAGTTGGCCACACTCATCCCCAGGTCATCATGGCAGTGCACGCTGATGGTACACTGGTCAATATTGGCTACCTTCTCCCGCAGGTACTGGATGGTGCTGCTCATTTCCCAGGGAGTGGCATAGCCTACGGTGTCAGGAATGTTGATGGTGGTGGCTCCGGCGGCAATAATGGCCTCCACAATCTCCGCCAGAAAGTCCCAATCAGCACGCATGGCGTCCTCGGGCGAGAACTCAACATCCTCGCACCGCTCCCGCGCCAACTTCACTGCATTCACTGCCATCTCCAGCACTTCGCTGGGGCTTTTGTGGAGTTTCTTTTCCATATGCACTGGCGAAGTGCCAATGAAGGTGTGAATCCGCGGATGCGGATTATCCTTAACTGCTTCCCAGCACGCCTCAATATCTTCTGGTAGAGTACGGGCCAGTCCACAGATGACTGGGCCTTCCACTTCCCGAGCGATGCGCCGCACCGCCTCGAAGTCCTCCGGTGAGGAGATGGGAAAGCCGGCTTCCATGATATCCACATTTAGTACGGCAAGCTGGTGAGCGATCGCCAGCTTCTCCGTTATATTCAGGCTGGCGCCCGGCGACTGCTCGCCATCACGCAGGGTGGTGTCAAATATCTTTATGACTCGTGGCATTATCCTTCCTCCTTTGACCAACAATTGCCAACTGACTGTCTCTGTAGCTCCCCGTACAGCACGCAGGTTGAGAACCTGCGCTACGCTATCTTTGTGGCTCCTCGTATCGCGTAGGCGAGGTTCTCTCCTTCGGCAGGCTCAGGACGGTGAGCTTGCCGAACCGTAACCTCGCTACGCAAAATCACAAAAACCCTCCGTCTCGTCAAGAGACGGAAGGCTTATCAGTCCTATCCGCGGTACCACTCTTATTGACCGCTGCTGCGGCCCACTTAACCAGCACAGGAGGTGAATGCACTCCGATGCTGCTTCCCTTCTAACGGTAGGAACTCCGTCGGTACCTAATTAGGCCAGCCGGCCCGTTCAGCCCGCAACTCAGAGGCGAGGTTCAGCCCGCTTCAGATAGCCACCTTCCAGCCAGGGGCAGCCTCTCTATATCCTCCCCGAGCCTACTACTCCTCGTCACAGTCTTTGCTCACATAGGTTTGTCTATATTATAAGCAGGTTATACCCAAAAGTCAAGTTAGTTACACTTGATTCTCTATTCTACTGTCCGCAGTTGCGTGAAAACCGTGAAACTGGTATGCTTATGCCAGTGATGGGCTTTAGCGCTGATAGCCCAGTAGCTTGTGATTCCCGTGTTGAAAGGATGACTGCCTATGTCCGAGGAACGCAAGTGTCCCCACTGCGGCGTCCGAGTTTATGAGACCGACGACGTCTGCATGTCCTGCGGGAGGTCATTGACCGAGGTGCGCCGACCAGCTCCCGAAGAGGAGCAGCCAGCCACTCCTCAACCGCCCCCGCAGCCACCACCTATCACGCCCAGGCAGACCCGCCCTCCGTCTACCAGCCAGATTCCAACCACCGCGCGCATCGTCAGGGCAGTGGGCGGATTCTGGAATATCTTTCCCTGGGCAGCCATTGGCTTTGGCGCCCTCGCCGGCCTGTTGCCCCAGGTTGCCTTTGAATTGGCTCCTTTTCTGGTGCTGCCCTATTTGCTGGTAACCGGCTTGGTAGGTCTGGCACTTGTTGTATGGATAATAATTGATGTCATACACCAAGAAGCCTCTGTGATATGGCTCCTCGTCTGTTTGTTCTGCAGCCCGATTGGGCTGGTTCTATACCTGCTCCTGGGGCGCCAGTAGCAGTATCCTGATACCTGGTGAGGGGCTAACTAAGCTGAATTGGGGGCGGCTCGCGGGTATCCTCACCTGCGTTGTCCCGCCCTTATTGTGTGTTAAAACGCACATACTCAGGCGTCAGGTCGCAGGTCCACACTGTCGCATGAGACTCACCAAAGCCCAGGTCTACTTCAATAGCAATCTCGTCGGCCGTCATCTGCTGGCAGGCCTGGGCCTGGTCATACTCGGCCACTTCCCCCTGCTTCCATACAGTTATTCCGGCTAACTTCAGGGTGACCTTTGCCGGATCAAAGGCTTCGCCAGCGGCACCCAGGCTGGCCACCACCCGGCCCCAGTTGAAGTCTTCGCCATAGATAGAGCATTTTAGCAGGTCGTAGTTGGCGATGGCCCAGCCGATGCGGCGGGCTTGTTCCCAGCTCTTAGCCCTGTTGACAGTGATTTCCACAAACTTTGTAGCTTCCTCGCCATCGTGGACGATCATCTTGGCCAGCTCGGTGGTCACATAGCCCAGAGCGGCAGTGAAGGCCTGGTAGCCGGTTGACTCCGAGCAGGTGATAGGAGAATTGCCGGCTGCTCCATTGGCCAGCAAGGCCACCGTGTCATTGGTACTCATACATCCGTCCACGGTTATGCAGTTAAACGAGCGGGCCACTGCCTGGCGCAGGCTATCTTGGGCCACTTCCGCACTAATAGCCAAATCAGTAGTGATGAAGCACAGCATAGTCGCCATATCCGGACAGATCATTCCTGCCCCCTTGGCGATAGCTCCCATCTTCACTGTCGCCCCATCCACGTCAAATCGGACGCTTGTCATCTTAGGAAAGGTATCCGTGGTCATTATGCCCCGGGCCAGTAGTTCTGGTTGGTTACGGCCCAACTGCTGACCGGCCTGCTGGATGCCGGTTGCAATGTTGTCCATGGGCAGTTGGACGCCGATGTGTCCGGTGGAGCAGACTATTACATCCTCGCTGGCCACATTCAGGGCTTCAGCGGTCAACCAGGCCATCTGGCGGGCATTTTCCCGGCCCTGCATCCCGGTAGCCGCATTGGCATTGCCGCTGTTGACCACTATGGCTTGCGCCTGGCCGTTGGCGATATGCTCTTCAGTGACAAAGGTAGGCGCCGCTCGGAATTGGTTGGTGGTGATGGTTACCGCGGCGGTAACGGGCCGGTCAGAGTGTATTAACACCAGGTCCGCCCCTTTCGCCTTTATTCCACAGTGTACTGCCGCCCCCGTAAAGCCTTCGGGCGCGGTGATACCACCGGTTATGATTTGAAAAACACTCTCGCCCATCTGTGGCCTCCTTGCAGACAAACTGGCTTCCTATGAAGCCGGAGCGGACCAGTGGCAATATTAGTGCAGACCGCCCGGTACTACGTATAGTCCAGATGATGGTAGACCCAGGGCGCAAAGGGCAACGCTTCACTTAGCCGGGCGAGTATAAAGCAAGTCCTGGTGGCCGCTCTTTATGTAGAACCCGTAGCCGGGACTCCGCTCCATACCCCGATAGACCATCAGCAGGTCACAACGGTCGGCCATAAACTCCCGGGCCGCCTCAATCATCACAGTGCCTATGCCTTGACTGCGATATTCTTCTTTCACTCCCACCCCATGCTCGAAAGCCACGGGGACGGTTAGTCCCGGCGCCAGCACAAACTCTCGCTGGTCCAGGGGAATAGCGCCGACCGGCTCCCCTGCCCGGTAGGCTAACGACGCCGTGTTGCCCGGGCAGTAGCGATCCCATTCTTCCGCGGTAACCGGCGGGAAGATGGCATTGTGCACTTCCAGTACGTCGGCGGTATCACCCGGCTGGTACTCCCGACAGCTCAGGCCTTCTACGGCCATTGGGCCGGGGCCTCCAAACCTGCAGTCTCATCCATGCCCAACATCAGATTCATACACTGCAGCGCGCTGCCCGATAGTCCCTTGATGAGGTTGTCTATGGCCGAAGTGACAATGAGCCTGCTGGCATCCTCATCTACCGTCAGGCCGATGTAGCACCGATTTGAGCCACTCACCTGCTTGGTCGCTGGTTGTTGGCCATCGGGTAGCACGTACACAAACGGCTCATCAGCATAAAAGTCCTGGTAGGCCTGCTCGACTTGCTCAATACTAATGCCGGCTCGCAGGGTAGCGTAGGCGGTAGTCAGTATGCCCCGCGTGATGGGTATCAAATGAGGCACAAAGGTTACATGCACTTTCTCACCCAGCGCCGACAGCTCCTGGTTAATCTCCGGTCCATGCCGATGCTGAGCCACATTGTACGCTTTGACAGACTCGTTAACTTCAGCAAAATGTGTCGCCAGCGTCAGGTTACTGCGCCCCGCTCCCGACACTCCTGACTTGCTGTCCACCACCATCCCTTCCGGCTCAACCAGCTTCCCGCTTACCGCTGGCGCCAGAGCCAGTATGGCCCCCGTCGGATAGCAGCCCGGCACCGCTACCAGCCGCGCTTGCATAATCTGCTGGCGGTGAAGTTCCGGTAGCCCGTAGGCGGCTTCAGTTAGTAAATGCTGGGCCGGGTGGGGCTGATAGTATTGCTCGTAGACCGAAGCGTCTTGGAGCCGAAAGTCAGGCGAGAAATCTATCACCCGCAAGCCCCGCTCCAGCGCTTCCGCCACCAGCTCGGCTCCTACCCCATGGGGCAGGCACGCGAACAGCAACTCGGCCTCCGCTGCGGCGGCGTCTACCGATGTCGGTTCAATGCGCTCATCAATGCACCCTAACAAGCTGGGATACAGGTCAGTGAGCTGCTCATCAACCGTAGTGTGCCCGCCCAGGTAGGTGATTTGCACTTCCGGGTGCGCCAGCAGCAGCCGTATTAACTCCAGGCCGCCATAGCCGGCGGCTCCAAATATGGCTATCTTGTGCATTCTTCCTCCTTTAGGCTATCCCAGTATACCTCGCTTCAACATCTCCTCGGCAATCTGGACCACATTGGTCGCCGCGCCCTTGCGTAGGTTATCCGATACCACCCACATATTTAGTCCGCTCGCCACGGTCTCGTCCTGCCGTATGCGCCCCACCAGCACTGCATCCTTGTATTCATCCTTCTTCACATCAGCCTGGGTGGGGTACTGGCGTTCCTCCGGCGCATCACGCGCGGAAACCGCGTTGGGATCCTGGCTGGGTCCATCAATGACCACTACCCCGGGCGCCTGCCGGGGATCACTGAGGATCTCGCGGGCCTCATCAGCCGTAATTTCCTCTTCAAACTCTACATTTATGGCCTCGGCATGGCCAATATCCACCGGCACCCGCACGGTAGTGGCCGTAATAGGCAGATCCGGTTCATCCAGAATCTTGCGGGTCTCGTGGACCATCTTCAGTTCCTCTTTGGTGTAGCCGCTATCAGTAAACCGGTCAATATGGGGCAGACAGTCCAGGATTATTGGCTTGGCAAATACCGAAGGGTCAAAGTCCACCACCTCACCGGCCACATACTGGGGAAGCTGCCGCTCCATATCCTCTACCGCCGCCTGTCCCCAGCCACTGACGGCCTGATAGGTGGATACCACAATCCGCTTAATTCGTGCCACCCGGTGTAGCGGAGCCAGTGCTACTACCATTTGCGTAGTAGAGCAGTTGGGGCTGGCGATGAGCTTGGTGTCTTTGGTGACCTCGTCCATATTGATTTCCGGTACCACCAGGGGCACATTCGGGTCCAGGCGAAAATCACTGCCATTATCAATGCAGTACGCCCCGGCGTCAATCGCCGTCTGGCCCCACTGGACGCTGGCCCCCTTCGCTCCCTCCCGGCCGGCGAAAAACACCACTTCCAGTCCCGCAAACAATTCAGCACTGGTCTGGTGTACCTCAAACTCCTGGTCGCCCAGGATTTCCCGGCGGCGGCGGGTCGCCATCACCCGCAGCGGCTCAGCCAGCGGGAAATCACGTTCTTTAAGACATCTTACAATCCGGTCGCCTACTGGCCCTACACCTACAAGCCCGGCTCTCACTGCCATCTGATCACCTCGTTATGTATATGAGCGCGTATGATGTGTAGTCTGTGTGTCCGCTAGAGCGCCGGTCTATTTGGCTTCCGATTCGGTCTGCTCCCGATACTTCTTGGCCGCCGCCAAAGCCTCAGGAGTGTCGATCTGCTTCAGTGCGCCGGCGGCGCCGTCGCGCACGGGCCTGGGTTCGTCTTCGTCCTCCATGATACAAATGAGGTCGGGCACCGCTTGCTTTGCATGAATCATACCGAGTGCGTGGGCTGCGTTGCGCCTCACGTTAGCGTCTTCCTCGCGATTCACGAAGACCACGAGAAGATGATCCACCGCTAGCTCATCTTCAATCTTGCCGAGCGCATCCGCGGCTTGCCCCCGCACGTGAGGCTCGCGAGACGTGTCATTCAAAACTCGGATGAGGTCGGGAACCGCCGATCTGTCCCCAATCCTACCCAGTGCGTAGGCAGCTACTCGCTGCACGTGTGACTCATCGTCTTCCAGTCTATCAAGGAGCGGCTGGACCGCTCGGGAGTCGGTGACAATGCCAAGCGCACCGGCGACCCGGCGGCGCACGCCCGCATTCTGGTCCTTGAGTGCGTCAACCAGCGGTTGCAGCGCGCGCCTGTCACCAATCTCGCCCAGCGCCCAGGCGGCAAGCCCACGCACGCCTGGGTCGTGGTCCTTTAGGCGGGCAATAAGCGGATCAATCGCGCGCTGGTCGGCGGTCTGGCCCAGCGCGCGGGTGGCGTACCCGCGCACGGGCAGGTCTTCCTCGTCCAGTGCGTCAATGAGGGCCTCGACAGCGCGCTCGCCGCCAATTTGACCCAGCGCATAAGTGGCAGCCGTGCGCACACGCACATCCTGGTCTTCGTCCTCGAGCGCGTCAATGAGGGGCTCAACCGCGCGCTTGTCGCCAATTTCGCCCAGCGCGTCCGCGGCAGCCCAGGGCACCTCCCATTCATCGTCCTTCAGCGCCGCGATGAGCGGGTCCACGGCTCGCTCGCCCGCAATCTTGCCCAGCGCCTTGGCGGCATCCATGCGCACACCTGCGGATTCGTCCTGCAGGGCGGCAATGAGCGGCTCTACGGCGCGCTCGTCGCCAATCTCGCCCAGCATCTGGGCGGCAGCCCAGCGCAGCAACAACATCGCTTCGTCCTGCAATGCGCCAATGAGCGGCTCGACGGCGCGCTCGTCGCCGAGCCGCCCCAGTGATAGGGCCGCCTGGTACCGGCTGTCAGCGGTCTTGTCAGCCAACCTATCTCGCAGAGCGGAGGCGTGGGCCTCCACCGCCTCCGGGCCTTGCTGCTTGACCTTCTCCGCCGCCGCTGCGGCCACCGTGCCGTCGTCAGGCGAGAGCAGGTCTTTGTGAATGTCCGCAAAAGCCGGCACTTGGGCTGACGCTGCCACTTCGTCTTCGGCAGGCCGGCCGAGCGCCGGTTTGCGGGACCTGCCCCAAAGCGAGTCGGCGAGCTTTTTGAGGCGTTCGTCGTACTTGGTGTCGTCACGAAAATCTATGTATCGAGGATCGGGGTCAGATGCGATGTACGCTGCGCAGTTCTCCCGGTATATCTCAATTACCTTGAAGCTGCTGTCTTTGTCCTTGCGGCTCTGAGCTAGCTGCCTCTCATGGTAAACTGGACCCACTCGCGACTGATACGCAGCTTCAATGAACGCGGGCGTGATTACAAACAACGCTGCTTGGACATCGGGGGCGTTAATGGATTGCATATAGTCGCGGGATGACTCACCGTATTCCACCTCGTACTCGTAGAGCATCGCATCCACACAGTACTTACTACTACGCAGGTCATCGCAGAATTCGCGGACCCACTTATTCCGCTCTTCATCTTGCCCCTTGTAAACAATGAAAACCTTCGGCGAAACTTGACCGCTGGTCTCGACAGGATTATCGGATGATCCCTTGCGTGTTGTCTCGTCCTCAGGTGTCATCACACGTCGCCTCGCGTCATGTCTATTTGTTGCGGGCCATAGTCAATTGCTCCCCGCCTCATATAGGGCCGGCGGGCTACATCTTACAATATCTCTTCCAGCCCATACACCAGCCCTTCCCGTCCCAGGACTTGGCGAATGGCTAACAACACCCCCGGCATAAAACATTGGCGGCTGGTGGTGATATGCTCAATCTTTAGAGTCTCGCCTGTCCCGCCCAGCACTACCTCCTGGTTAGCCACATAGCCGGGCATGCGCACGCTGTGAATATGGATACGCTCCGGGGTCACGCCACCCCGCGACCCGGGCAATTTGTCATGGCTGGTAGGCACCTCGCGCAGGGGTTTGGCGCGGGCCGCGGCCATCATCTCGGCAGTCCGCAGGGCCGTGCCCGAGGGGGCATCAACCTTGCCCTCGTGGTGGCGCTCAATAATCTCGGCATAATCAAACACCCCGGCGGCCTCGGCAGCAAACTTCATCATCAGGTTAGCGCCGATGCTGAAGTTAGGAGCGATCAGACACGGCACTTGCTTGCTGGTGCACATTTTCTGTACTACCTGCAAGTCGGTGGATGATAGGCCGGTAGTGCCCACGACGCAAGCTACACCAGCATTGAGCGCTGCTTCAATATTGTCCATCACCACGGCGGGCGTGGTGAAATCCACCATAATCTGGGGCCGGTTTTCTTGCAGGGCAGCGGCCAAGTGTCCGCTGACAGTGATGTTCTCCGGCCCAGTGGGCACAAACTCGGTAAGTGGGTGTCCCTGGCCAGCGGGATCCACCGCCCCGACTAACTCCATATCCGGGGCCTCAGCTACTGCTTCTACTACAAACTGGCCCATCCGTCCACAGGCACCGCTTACTAAAATACGCAACTGTTCGTCTGACATATCTCTGACCCCTACTCATACTGACTCTTTGTTCAAGGATAGCTACCAAGTATAGCAAATCAAGCCCCTTGATGCAAACCATCTTCTGTTGGTGCGTTGACTCACCAGGCCGATTTTGGTTATAATATTCCCCACGATGATCATCGCAGACTGGCAATCGGGGCGGGCAGCCCGCCGCCTGCTATTGGTTTGGGGACTACTGGTGGCCACGGCAGTTGTGGCGTGGCCGCTGGACGAGGGTCGCGACTTTTGGCCGGCATGGGTCAAGGGCGAGACGGTGAATGTGCGCAGCGGCCCCAGCACCGACAGCAAGAAGATCGGCCAGCTCAACCGGGGCGACAAGGTCCACGTGACTGCTTTTGAGAACAAATGGTGCTGGGCCAAGCTGCCTGATGGGTCGCAGGGCTGGGTAGCCGAGTGGCTGCTGGAGTTTTCTTATGACAAAGGCCGCCAGCTTACCGAGCAAGTGGCCGCCACTTCCTCCGCGCCCGATTCTCATCCTCCCGCCTGGATCAAGGTAGGTGCGGCCAACGTCCGCACTGGTCCAGGATTGGGCTACCAGCGCTATGGCTCCCTACCCCAGGGCACTAAAGTCTACAAGCTCGACCAGCGCGACGAGTGGATTGAGTGCAAAACTCCGGGGGGCAGCGGCTGGATTCGCCAGGACTTGCTGGAATTTGACATTGAGGCCGGTCGCCAGTTGGCCAACAGCAGAACCTCTTCCGGTTCGGGTAAGAGTAGCGCCAAGGCTTATGTCAACGGCAGTAATGTCCGCCTGCGCAGCGGGCCGGGCACGACCCATCAGATCATAGCTACCCTGCAGAAGGGACAAACCGTTTACGTCTACGATTCGCAGGGCGACTGGAAGCAAGTTACCGTCCACAGCGGCAAGAGCGGATGGATCGCTGGCCGGCTGCTGACTTACGAGGGAGCAACCGCCGCTCAGCCTATCCCTTTGCCCCCTGCCCAGCCCGATTTCCCTTCCCCTCAGACAACCCGGAGCGACCAGCAGGGCGGCGATCTTTACGCCTGGATTGATGAACCACGGGTCAACGTGCGCAGCAGCCCGGGCCAGGATAATGAGGTCAAGTTTCAGCTTGAGCGGGGACAAAAGGTCAAGGTAGTCAACGTCTCCGGCCACTGGTGTCAGATAGAAACTTCCAATGGCCAGACCGGCTGGATTGCCGGATGGGTCATTGACTTCTCTCCGCCCGGCGTGGAGTTCATGCGCGACGAGGTGGAGGTTAAAGTGGGGTGGGTGGCTCGGTCTGTAGTGAACTTGCGAAGCGGGCCCGGTCTGAACTACCCCGAAATTGGCGAGCTTACCCTCAGCACCCAGGTCATCATCATCGGACAACGAGGTGATTGGTATCGAGTCGCGCTGGATAATGGCAAGACTGGCTGGGCGGCCAGTTGGCTGATAGACACCCGCGCCCAACGCTTGGCCCGCAAAGGCCAACTGGAGGGCAGCCCCCACCTGGCCTCCGCCTCCCGCCAGTCCCGCCACGGCACCGGCACAGCTATCCTCAGCACGGCCATGCGTTACCTGGGTGCCCCTTATGTCCGCGGTGCCGAGGGTCCTCATTCTTTTGACTGCTCCGGCTTTGTCCAGTACGTGTTGGCCCGTCATGGCATTCACGTGACTCGCACCTGCCCCAGCCAGTTCCGCCAGGGCCAGCCGGTCTCCCGCAGCAGCCTCCAGGCCGGTGATATTGTCTTTTTCAAAAACACCTATCGCCGCGGCATTTCCCATGTAGGCATCTACAAGGATAACAACCAGTTTATCCACGCCGCCAATTCGGGCTCCAGCGTCAAAATCAGCAGCCTCGGCTCCTCCTATTACGCCCCCCGCTACATCGGTGCCCGCCGCATGTACTGAATGGCCTTATTGCTGGACCAAGGAGCAACTAATGGCTCCCAACTGCTCCCCATCGGGCAGGAATTATCACCCTGAGCCCAGAATATTATCGTATCAGCCAACCCTGCCACTGGAGAGATACTATGACTGGGACCACCCACATTGATCCTGACATCTTCCGCGCCTATGACATTCGCGGCGAGGTAGGGCCGCAGATAAACACGGATGTGGCCCGTCGTATCGCCCAGGCGTACGCCAGTCGCTTTCTCCATCCGGCCCAGGCTACCATCCTGGTGGGCCGGGACCTGCGGTCTTCCTCAGAGGAGTTGTGCACTGCGGTGGTGGAGGGCTTGATGAGCTGTGGCTGCCACGTCATTGATATCGGTCAGGTGCCCACCCCTGTGCTGTATTTTGCCATCGGCATCTGGGACGCTGATGGCGGTATGGCGGTAACCGCTTCGCATCGCCCGCCTCAGTTTAATGGCATCAAGGTCCGTGAGGGCGAGTGGCCCTTCTATGGTGACCAGCTCCAGCAGTTGTATGCTGAGGTGGTTAAGGGCGACTTCGCCCGCGGTACGGGCAGCTCTGAGCAGCGTGATGTCTGGCCGCAGTACTTTGAAATCGCCGAGCAGCAAGTCAGTGCCGACCGCTCGCTAAAGATAGTGCTAGACGTAGGCAATGGCTGCGGGACCTTCAATGCCCCCCGCCTGCTGCAATCAATCGGCTGTGATGTCATAACGATGTTCGAGGAGCCGGATGGCACTTTCCCCAATCGCTCCCCTGACCCGCTGACCTTAGAGGCCATTGAGCCCTGCGCTCAGAAAGTGCGAGAGACCGGTGCGGACTTGGGCATTGCCATTGACGCCGATGGCGACCGGGTAGCGGTGGTAGACGAGGACGGCCAGATGATCTGGCCGGACCGCTACGTCACGCCCCTGTGCCGGGAGATTCTGGCCGCCGGGCCGGCTACTTTCGTTACCGAGGTGCGCTGCTCCCAGGCGCTGATTGACGATGTGGTGGCTCGCGACGGGCAGATCGAGATGGTCGCGTGCGGGTATCCGTTTATCCTGGATGCCATGCGCCGCCTGAACTCGCCGATGGGCTTTGAGACCAGCGGCCATTGTTATTTTGACAATCCCTACATCAAGTTTGATGACGCCGCGTTTGCCGCGGCTCGTCTGGTAGCCAGCCTTTCTCGGCAAGAGATGACTCTGCGGGAGATAGTAGATTCTTTGCCTGAGTACTTTACCGCCCCCGAAGAACGGACCGAATGTCCTGATGAGATCAAGTTCCAGGTAGCCCAGCAGGTCGCCGATACTTACCGCCAGCAGTATTCCCTGCTGGAGGTGGACGGGGCGCGGATTCAGTTTCCCGATGGCTGGGCGTTGATTCGCGCCTCCAACACGGCCGCCGAGTTAGTTATGCGCTGGGAGGGCCAGACTCCTGAGGCCCGCGACCGCATCGGCGAGGAACTTGTGAGCCGTATACAAGCAGTCCTAAGGCACTGAACCATCAGGAGATGATGCACGATGGATGAAGATAAAGCCTTAGTTGAATACCTGCGCCGCTCCTATACGGCGGTAGACGGCCTGTGGTTTGTGATGGTTGAGGAGGCCTATGGCTTCCAGCAAGCCCTGGAGCTGGATGAGCAGGTCTGGGAGATCCTGCCTAAGATTCAAGCCCGCCAGGCCCGGCAGGTGCTGGGAATTACTGGTAATTCCTGCGACGATTTAGCGGCCTGTTTCAGTCTCAAGCTCCGCGCCGATGGCCACCAGTTCCAGGTCCGGCAGACATCGGACACCGTCCAGTTCACCATCCATCACTGCGCTTGGCTGGAGCTACTGCAGGCCAGCGGCCGCGAGGAGTTGGCCGAGCAAATAAGTGGCCGCATCTGCCCCACCGAGTGCCGGGTATGGTGCGCGGAATTTGGGGGACAGTTTGAGTTGGCGATGCCCCGGACTATGTGCCAAGGCGGCGATGTGTGCGAGATTGCATTCCGCTCCACCACCAGTTGACAGGTCCAGTTACTCTTCCTGTACAGTCGGCGGATAGGCAAAGTCCAGATAGCGGCCAGCTACGTCTGCCTGGTTGACATCGCCCGCGTGGAGGTAGAGCCGGAAATTGAACTGGAGCATATCGCCGGCGGGCATAGCGTGGTCGCCGCGCAGCGACCAATCACCATAATAGTCGTGCAGGCCCCAACAGTTGGCATTGAATAGCCCATAATCACGCACATGCCACCAGGTCGGATGGCGAAAGTTGTTCGGGTGGTCAAAAATGGCAATGCCCACCGTCTGGCCTTCTACTGGTCCATAGTAGTCTACCCACGGGGCCCGCTGGCCCCAGCATTCGTCCTCGCCGACGGCTCCATAGGCATTGACGATGGTACCTCCCCGGTCTCCTTCCATGCTTTCGGCCACCCGTACGGCAATATTGCCCGCTTCCTTGGTATCACCGAAGAAGATTCCCTGGTAGGCGGCTATCCAGGCAGTGGTTATGTCCATAAACCGTTCGGTATCAGGCAGGTTATACACCCGTATATTGGTCTGCTCCCGCAGCAGCTTCTCGCCGTCGGCACTTTCCCAGTCATTATGCGCCTGCACCTCTGCGTAAACCGGCCCCTGGCTGAGGATATCATAGCCCTGGTTGACGGTGTGCCCGTGGCCCTCAATTTCCGACCAGTTGTCATGCCCATTTACCTCACCGTGGGCGATGTACAGCGACTTGTGATGAATATGGTCTTCGGGAGCGAAGTTAGTCATCTCCACCCCACCCGGGCCACAAACCGGATAGCAATAAGGCCGGGCGATGCCCTCCTTTACCACATAGCTGGTAAATAGCTGGCCGCCGATGAGGAAATCCAGCTGCCCTTCGTTCTCCTGGACGGCTACTGCCGGCGCCGCCTCAGTGGCCGGCCCAATTTCATAGCGCTTGACCTCCCCGGCATTCATTTGAGGAATAATGAAGGTCAACTCCCCATCGTGGCACTGCCCGGCCAGCGTAGCGGCACCCTGTTTGCCAAGCTCGCGAAGGATGGGGAAGCCTTTGCAGTCAGGGTCCTCACAATGTAGGGTCACAATCGCATTGTGACGCTCATGCGGTCCGGCGTTGACTTGGATAATGTTGTCCGGCTGGCAAACTGACATTTTATCAATCTCCTTTAGATTGTGGTCGCGGCGGGGACGCCGCTCCCACAGTCTCTTGTTTGTCCTTATATGCCGTTCCCTGCACCCCTGTATCCCTGCTCCCCTGTCCGGTAGAAGGGCCGCAGCCGGTTATACAGGTGCATGCCCCGCCCCCATAACGGACGACCCCACCCTTGATGACCCAGGCCACCAGCAGCGGGAACCAGAAGACAATCATACTCCATGACCCGGACAGGGCCAGTCCCAGCGGGGCCAACGGCCTGTGTCTCCCGGCGAGTTGCACGCAACTGGGGACGATGAGACACGGCGGACGAGTCACTCCTAATATCGGATCGGTCTGTGAAGTATTGGTGCGTTTATATCCATTACTTCTCTGGCTACTGTCAATTAACCTGCCTATTCCGTCCCGGCCTCACCCTGATTCCCCTCAACCCTACCGAAGCTACTTAACGCCCTCCTAAGCCAGAGCATCCAGGTGAGGACTGGTCTGCCGGCAATAGCCATAGCAGCTCAAGTGGTCGGTACGTTGGGTGTCGAGGGTAATAAGTAGGAAATTCACTTTGATTCACTCCCGCAGTAGTTTTGAGTATTATACTTCAGATAGTATTGTCCACCCACAGCCCTAATCCTCGGTGTTGCCTGCTGGGCAGCCACCCAGTTGAATATCTTCGGCAGGCAGCCTAAACAGAACCAGGACGGACAGGATGCCGATGATGCCGCTGAGCACAAACGGCCCGCCATACCAGTGCTCAAAGATGGCTCCGGCGATTAGCGGGCCGAAAATCCAGCCCAGGGAGCCGATGGCGTACACCTTACTTACGTCTCGCCCCCGGGTCTCTTCCCGGGCATACCGTTGAATGAGCGTGCTTTGGATGGGCACCCATACTCCTGCCCCGAATAGATCGTGAGTTAGCCAGACGATGGCCACGGGCAGGAAGCCCGGAATTAGGCCCGAGGCCAGTAGCGCCAGCCCCTCCAGGCTAACAAAGATAATGAAAATCTCCTTCAACCGTTTCTTGACGGCCCAACCCACAAATAGCATCGGGAGGGCGATGGTGAGCCGGTGCAGCATAAGGATAATGCCAATGAGCGGCATAGAGGCACCAAATTGCCGCGACCAGAATAGCTGCATCACAAAACAGTGACTGATAGATAAGCCCAACGTGAAAATAAACCCAAAAACAGTCAGTACCACCAGGGGCCGGGGCAGGTCCAGAGCAAAAACATCACTCAGCGATTGGGGAGAGGCGGGCGGGGTTAGATTGTTTCGCGGGCGGTAGCCCCAAACGAATACTATTAAGCCCAGGCAAAACAGGGCTGCCGACAGGCGAAATGAACCCGTATAGGCCGCTCGGACCAACAATAGGCCGGTGGCAAAAGTTCCCAGCGCCTCGGCCAGGTACTGCAAGCCGCGAGTCTTGCCCATCCGGTCCAGGTAGTGAGTGCGGCTTTCGTCATGGAGGGCCAGTTGGTACATGCTGTCAAAGACCATCACCCCCGCTTCCCGCACACTCTTCAGCACCGCCTGAATCCACAGCACTGCCGTGATGGGCGTGACCGCACTCACTATGGCACTCAACCCCACAGCACTACTGTACAGTGTCTTACGCCCCACGCGATCAGACAAGTGGCCGGCGTAGATGCGGACCACAAACACTAACAGCGCCCCGGCCGCGTAGATCAGGCCCATACTGGGCACGGAAATACCGTGGCTATCCAGAAAGTAGGGCAGGGCAAACTCGTAGATACCCAAGCCCAACCCAAATAAGAGGGAAACCGTCAGCAGCGCAGCAAAATTGCGATTCATTTGCTTGCCAAAGTCTTGATTCGTTAGTCTGCCAGGTCGCGAGCCAATTCAGCCTGAGTTTGATCGAAAAGGCGGTCCAGGTCCCCCTGCTGGCGGTAAGCAGCGGCATCAGCAGTCAGGCCGTTGATAGCTACCCGGATGCCCAGCCCCTGACCGATAAACCGGTAATGCAAGGCCCAGGTAAGGCAATGGGCGCGGCGACTCAATTCAAGTTCATAGTCGCGCAGTTTACCCGCACCAGCGTCATATCGGCCCAAGGCGCTTATGGCCCAGCGCTCCGAGAGGCGCGCCTCCAGGGCAGGCTGCAGCTCAGTCTTGATATTGACAGTGTCAAACAGAAACGGACTGCGGCCACCAGTGATATGCTGGGTGGCGGTCAGCGAGCCCAACAGGTCATTGCCCAGGCGCCCACCCACACCACCGGTCAGGGCCAGGTCCCGATAATTATCTCCCGTACTATAGAGAGCCTGGCGGCCCCGCAGACCGTACCACCCTCCCTGGCCTTGGCGACGCTGCTTACTATGCCGGTCGTAGCGGAGGGTGAGGGCAGCAAACTGCTCCCGTACGTCCGGACGCGGAGAGGCTATGTGCTCATCAGTTTTCAAGTCCTCCACGATGTTGCCCAAGCTCACTTCCGCCTGCCAGCCGTCGTCCTGGGTACGATCAGCAGCGAATCTGGTCAACGTCACCTGCGGGCGCCGATGCAGCGTCACGCGATTGTCCAGATCGTCGTAGAAATCCTCGGTCTGCGAGAGGACAGCAGCGGTGCTCCATTTCCCCTCGGTATATTCGTTAGTGGACATCAGCCGGATGCCTCGGCCCTGAGTTAGGCGCACGAATAACTCGTTGTGCCACCGCGAGTCGGTGCCACTGAGAATAACCCGATAGGGCAGATACAACTTATCCCGGGACGAATAGCCGGGCAAGGGGAGAATGCCGGGCGTATCTTTCTCTTCCTCGCCTACATCAAACGAGAAGCTGGGGATGAGCGGAATTTTCACACCGTACAGATACAGGGCAGCACCTTTTATCTTGAAACGCCGCCGGGCCGGGTAATATTCAATTTGCTTGGCGGTTAGGGCATAATGGGGCCGCTGGCGGTTACAGGTGGTGATTTTCCCCCGGATAATGTAGACGACATCATTTTGCAGACCAATCTGCTCGCCAAAAGCATACCCGTGCACAGCCTGCGGGGCGTCCGGGGTGAGATTGACGACACTGCGGGCCTGCTTGAGGCAGAACTCTTCTGTGTGGGCATTCAACTGGAGGTACTCACCGGTCAGAACTCCGTGGGGAGTACCCACGGTAATACCCTTTTGGGCCTCAATCTGGCCCGACCGCAGATTAGCTACCGCCCGGTCGGCGTGGATGACCACTCGCTGCTCGGGTTGTCCTTCTATCTGCAGGTAGATGCGTACATTGCCGTGCAGCTCGGTGGCCTGCATCTGGTAGTTCCACTGGATCTGGTCGCCATCAATCTCTACGATAATTCGGCGGGCCGGCGAAGACTGGGCACCAGCCGCCACGACAGCTCCGAGCAGCAATAGCATGACCAGAGCCGGCCATACAACCGGCAAAGCCATCACCTTACACGCTGGGGCAGACCTTCTGGACATAGTGCGGATTATAACACAAATCTAAGATTGTTGACAGAGTCGGCAATTGTCTCCCCTATCCCACCGTAGCCTGATAACTGGTGGCATTAGATGCCGATTTTGTGGCGGGCAGTGTGAGGTCGATCAGGACGGTCGCTGGTATCCATGGTCATGGGTGGTTAATATGACCTTTGGTCAGTTCCTCTCCGGCAAGATACTGCATTGTTCTTAGTTTTTTGGTATACTAAGTAAGTGAATGGATGACTCAGTCGTCCTAAGGAGGGACCGAGAGGGGTGGAGCTGGGCCAGATGAATGATGCTATCAATGCCCCCAGGAGGGTGCCACCAGCTATTCGCCGGCGCGCCCTGTACATAGCCCTGGCTGTTTGGGTGGGGCTGGTCATCCTGTCGGGGCGGCTGGTAGGGCTGGAGTTTGCGCTCACCGACCTGCACTTCGTGCTACGAGGTAGCCGACCACCCAGCCCCGATATAGTACTGGTCACTGTTGACCAACACAGTCTGACTGAGGCGGGTGCAGGGCGATGGTCGTATTCCCAACTGGCCCAGCTCATTGACCAGCTTAGCCAGGCACGGGTAGTTGCCCTGGACCTACCGGGCCTGCTGGTGTATGACTCGCTGACTGTTTCAGTCGGTGAGGACGAGCTTCGCGCGGCGATTAGAAAGCATGGCCAGGTTGTCCTGCCCGCCGTTCTGCGAGCCTCGTCAGGGGCAGAGCGGGGCCAGCCGTGGCTGGAGCGGTTCGTAGTCGGCACCGGCCAGCTACTCCGGCCTGCCGAGTTGAAGGATGGGCATCTCCACGGCCCCCCGGCCACCATGGCCACCGTGGCCGCTGGTCTGGGGGTGTTGAATGTAATCCCCGAAACTGATGGGACCCTGCGCCGGATGCCGGTAGTTGTCTCCGACCTCGGTCAGCTTTACCCGGGCTTCTGTACGGAGGTGGTGCGCGTATTTCGTGGCTTACCACCGGGCAGACCCAGTATATCAGTTACCGCCCGCTCCCTCCACCTGGGAGAGGCAGAGATACCCATTGATGCCAATGGTGAATTCTGGGTCAACTACAGGGGAGGCTACGGGACCTACCCGGCGATTCCGGCAGCCGAGGTGCTGTCCCAGGACCCCGATGAACTCCAGGCACAGGTAGGCGGGAAGATAGCCCTGGTAGGCCCCACCACCGTAGGGTTGACGAATCTGTACCGCACCCCCACTTCGCCGCTGATGCCCGGCGTGGAGATAACCGCCAATGCCATTGACAATCTCCTCACCGGCAGTGCCCTCTACGCCCCGCCTCACTGGCTGGGGTGGCTGCTGGCCGGCATCGCCAGCTTATTGGTCGGCTGGTGGCTAGGCTCACTTAATGCCGGGCACGGGGTGCTGGTAGTGCTGTCAACGACTATTGTGTATCTGGGATTGTCGGTACTGTGTTTTGCCTATCAGATGCTGCTGCCCACGGCGCTGCCATTGCTGGCTATATGGGTTACGGGGGCAATATTGGTGATCAAGGCGGCGGCGGCAGCCGAGCAGGAGAAGCGTTATGCCCAGACACAGTTACACACCCGTATTCAGACGATCATAGGAGTAGGGCGGCTGTTAACCTCCAGTCTGGACCGCGAGCAGCTTCTGGATCAGATACTGCAATGGATTGAGACTGAACTGCAGGTGGAAGCGGCTTCGGTACTGCTCTTAGACGAAAGACACCGCCATTTGCGCTTTGAGGCCGCCTCCGGCGAGAAGGCCGAGGAGATTAAAGACTTTACCGTCCAATTAGGCCAGGGGATCGCCGGGATTGTCGCCGACACTGGGGAGCCGTTGATCGTCAATGATGCTCGCCATGACCCGCGCCAGGCTCAGGATATTTCCCAGGCCATTGACTTTCCCGCCCGGTCGGTACTGTGCGTGCCCATGACCCGCCACGGGGAGACAGTAGGGGTAGTAGAGGCCATCAACAAGCAGGGCGAGGCCCTATTTACACCTGATGATGCTGCCTTACTGACGGTAATTGCTCAGGAAGCTGCTTTGTTCTTAGAGAATGCCCACCTATACGCCCAGCTCCAGGAGCGGGTAGATTTTGCTAATGAAGAGCTGCGTCAGGCTAACCTCCAACTTGTCTTTGAAAAGGCCCGCATTGAAACCCTTATCCGGGAGATGGCCTCCGGCATAGTGGCCACTGATAAGGCTGACCGGGTGGTGCTGATAAATGAGACCGCCGGCCAGATGCTGGGTATTGATGCTGATGACGCCCCGGGCGAGCCGATTTTAGCCCTTATTGATCAGGAGCATCTTGTGGACCTGTTTGCGCGACCGCTATCGGTAGAAGGTGGAACCCACATCGAGGAATTGGAGCTGCCGCTGGACAGTGGCCGAGTGGTGCGGGCCCACATTGCCCTGGTTGAGGAGCGGGGGGAGATAATCGGCAAATGTCTATTGCTCACCGATATCACCCAGTTTATTGAGCTGGACGAGATGAAGACTGACCTCATCTCCTTCGTCTCCCACGAACTGAAAAACCCGCTCTCTTCCCTGCAAGGTTTTGTGACTTTGCTTAAGAAGAGGGTCGCCCAGCTCGATGAGAAGCCCCAGTCGTATCTTGAATATATGGACCAGCTCTCCACACGGATGCAGGATTTGGTCGAGGACTTTCTAAATCTATCGCGTATTGAGGCGGGACGGCCCCTGGACATTGCCCTATCCCGTATTGAAGATACCAGCCAAATTGTTGCCGATATTGTCGAGCTGGAGAAGCAGAAAACTGATCTTCACGAGTTGGTGGTAGACATTGCTGAAGACTTGCCTGCGCTGCGTGCCGACCGACGCAAGCTCCAGCAGGTGCTGACCAACATCATCAATAACGCGGTGAAGTTTTCTCCCGACGGGGGAACAGTCAGTATTGCAGCGTGGCCCGATGAGGATAGGGTATGCTTCTCTATTAGTGATGAAGGATTAGGGATTGCCCCCGACCAGATGGAGCATCTATTTGAGAAATTCCGCCGCGTGCGCGGCACGGGTGCCGAGCGAGTGCCCGGAACCGGCCTGGGCTTGTACCTGTGCAAGCACTTAGTGGAAGGGCAGGGAGGGGAAATCTGGGTGGAGAGCCAAGCAGAAGAAGGGTCCACCTTCAGCTTTACTATTCCCATTGATGCTGGCCACCCGGAGGACTCGGTCTGATAATGGCTCCGGTAGCCAAACTACGCCTCGGGGAAATAGTGCGACTTAAGAAAGTCCACCCCTGTGGCAGCAACCAGTGGGAAGTAACTAAGCTGGGCAACGACATTAAGGCCCGCTGCTGCGGGTGCGGTCGAGTAGTGATGATGCCCCGCTCCCGTTTCGTGCGTCTCATCCGCGGGCGTCTCGGATCAGGCGAGGAGTAAGCGGATGAATCCTGAGCAAGTGCTAAAATGGCTGGAGTCGGTGTATCAGCGGCTGCCGGTGGGTAGGTGTGACGGCTGTCGGGATTGTGCGTCGCGTTGTGCGGGAGATGTGCCCATGCTATCCACCGAATACCAAGCAATACGCCAGTATCTGGCCGACGAAGGCCAGCGGATTCCTCCCCCGCCCCCGCGACTCTCCACTCAGATGATGGCTCGGTGCCGCTTTCTTGACCAAGATAGCCGATGGTGTGCTATCTACCCGGTGCGCCCTCTTATCTGCCGCCTGTTCGGACTGGTTGAGTGGCTACCCTGCCCCACCGGAAAGCAGACAACGGTGTTAGCTGAGGGCTGGAAACTGATGCGCCAGTACGCTGAGCTGGGACCTCGACCCTTTACTCACTGGCACGAGCAAGCGCCCCAGCCTTCTCAGATGGTGAGGGAGAATACCGGCATATGAATAATAAGGTGCTCATCGTCGGATCGTTAGCTTTAGACACAGTCCAGACGCCTTTTGGTCGGGTGGAGGATGTGGTGGGCGGGGCAGGAGTCTATGCAGCCACGGCCGCCAGTTTGCTGGCGCCGGTGTGCCTGGTGGGAGTTATTGGTGAGGACTTTCCCCAGCCAGCCCTGGACCAGTTGGCGCAGCGCGGGGTAGAGCTGGCCGGGGTCCAGCAGATAGCGGGGGGCCAATCCTTTCGGTGGTCGGGTAAGTATGAGTACGACATGGGTGACGCGGAAACCCTGGATACTCAGTTGAATGTCTTTGCCGACTTTGACCCCACCTTGCCGCTCGCCTGGCGGGATTGTGGCTATGTATTCTTAGCCAATATTCAACCTTCGCTGCAACTCAAAGTCCTCAGTCAGATGACCACGCCGGTGCTGACCGTATGCGATACTATGAACTTCTGGATACAAAATGCCCGGGATGAGCTGGTAGAGGTCTTGGCCCAAGTAGATGTAGCAGCAATGAATGACGCCGAAATCAGACAGCTCACTGGCGAGCCCAATTTAGCCCAGGCCGCCCGGGAGGTGCTGGCCATGGGGCCCCGGTATATAATCATCAAGAAAGGGGAGTATGGGGCTTCCCTGGTCTCCGCCCACAATCAGTTCTCGCTGCCCTGTTACCCGCTGCCCACGGTCTTAGACCCGACCGGGGCTGGCGACAGCTTTGCCGGGGGCTTCATCGGCTTCCTGGCCTGGTGTGGACAAATCGGCGAGGAACAGTTGCGGCAGGCGGTGGCCATCGGCACAATCACTGCTTCAGCCTGTGTGGAGGATTTCTCAGTCGGTGCCCTCCAGCGGCTGACCCCCGATACTCTGTATGAGCGCTACGCGGCGTTGCGGGGGATGGTTGACTTTGCCGCTCTATCAGCCGAGGAGCTGGCGTCTACCACTCAGGCGTCTGATCACACGTCCAGCGCGCACAGTTGAGGGTAAGCATATCAAATTCCAGCAGTCCGCCGTCCTCAAGCACCTCAAAATCCTCATGGATCTCCGAATCCATTCCGACTTCAGCTGAAATATCGGCCAGCATCGGTGAAGTCGCCGCATAGTCGTAAGTTGGGCCACCGCTGAGAATAAGGTTGCGCACCAAATGTTGCCCCCTCAGCGCTCTTCCAGAGCAATGGCTCGAGCAAAGCCACTGTCCAGAGCAAATGCCACCGGCAGAGCCATGAAGAAGAACTCCCGCTGGTGTAGATCATCCAGTACTATGCCCTCCACCAGGCAGATGTCCTGGGACATAAGTATATCATGCAGCTCCCGGGTGGCGGGTACATCCGGCCCCAGTGCGAACCAGCAGTCAATCCCCATCAGCTTTATCTGATGGTCAAGCATCCACCGGGCCGCGTCGGGAGTGAGGGTGGGAAAAGATTCCTCATCGCCGCGGGTCTGTTCCATACCGTTGCGGCACAGCAGGATATGGCCGGGCTGGACAATGTCACCCACTTCCCGCTCCAGGATTTCACCGGTGACCACGCAGTCGGCTGGGTCGTCAATGGATACCAGCACCGCGGGTCCGAAGAAGTTCGGCGGGCGATATTCAGTGATAAGTTTGCCATCCTCATAGAAATGCGCTGGCGCTTCTACATGGGTACCCACGTGGGTATGCAGCCGGGTTATGTCCATCTTGTAAGCATTATCCGCCAGGCGCCCCACCCTGACCTCCAGAGGGCGGTCATCGGTGCCGGGGGGTTCAATAACCGGCGATAGGTCTACTAAGCGATATTGGTCCAGGTCAATTGTAAACACAGTTGGCAAACCTCTATCAAATGATGAAAGTGGGTACTAACCGCACTGCTGCTCGACCGTACGCCGCAGCCGACAGATACTATCACATCTGCACGTGTAACACAAGCAATAGCAGCCGCCGCCTGAGGCCGGTTGCGGTTGACCCTCTCGTGGCCTTGTTGTATGCTATGGGTGTGATGTACTAACTGAAGCCAGCTTACCTTCCGAGGCATATTATGACTATTACCGAGAAAATCCTGGCCCGGGCAGCCGGGCGTGATGAGGTCAAGCCCGGTGAATTTGTAACCTGTAACCTGGACTTGGTCCTCGCCAACGATATCACTGCCCCCATCGCCATCCAGGAGTTTGAGCAGATGGGCGCCGCCGGGGTGTTTGATCCGCAGCGCATTGCCCTGGTGGCTGACCATGCTACCCCCAACAAAGACATCCAGGCGGCGGCCAACACCAAGCTGCTGCGCGATTTCGCCCGCCAGCAGGGTATCGGCCACTTCTATGAGGCCCAGGGCGGCGGCATAGAGCACATTATCCTGCCCCAGAAGGGCCTGGTGCTGCCTGGGCAGGTAATCATTGGCGCCGATTCCCACACCTGCACCTACGGGGCCCTGGGGGCGTTTGCTACCGGTGTAGGCTCTACTGATGCCGCCGCCGCGATGGCCCTGGGCGAATGCTGGTTCCGGGTGCCGCCAAGCCTAAAATTCGTCTTCACAGGGCAGCTCAACAAGTGGGTCAGCGGCAAAGACCTGATCCTGTATACCATCGGCCAGATTGGCGTGGGTGGCGCCCGCTATATGGCTATGGAATTCACCGGGCCGGTGATTGACCGTCTACCTATGAGCAGCCGTTTCACTATCTGCAATATGGCTATTGAGGCCGGCGCGAAAAACGGCATCATCGCGCCCGACCAGATAACGCTTGACTGGGTGCGGCAGCGCACCGACCAGAAGTTTGAGGTATTTAGTAGCGATGCGGATGCCGAGTATACAGAGGTCTTTGAATTTGACGCTGCCGATATTGAGCCGCAAGTGGCCTACCCCCACCTGCCGGAGAATACGCGCGGCATCTCGGAGGTGGGTGAGATAACCATTGCTCAGGCGGTAATCGGGGCCTGCACCAATGGGTGGCTGGAAGACCTGCGAGTGGCTGCGGAGATACTGAAGGGCCGTAAAGTCGCCGCGGGAGTGCGCTGCATCGTTATCCCCGGCAGCCACCAGATACACCTCCAGGCCACCCAGGAGGGGCTGGTGGAGACCTTCCTGGAGGCCGGCTGCCTGGTCAGCACTCCCACCTGCGGCCCCTGCCTGGGTCTGCACATGGGCTGCCTGGCCGCCGGCGAGCGGGCTGTCGCTACCACGAACCGTAACTTCGTCGGCCGCATGGGCCATCCGGACAGCGAGGTCTATTTGGCTAGCCCCGCAGTTGCGGCGGCCTCGGCCATCGCCGGCAAAATCTGTAGCCCGGAGGAGCTTTGACAGGGATTCAGGGACTCAGGGATTCGGGGATTCAGGGAGGCAGGGAAGAACGTTGCGGGGAACCCCTCTTTTGAAAAAGAGCGGCTTCCCCCCACCCCTCCGCAGAAAACTTTAGAATTCAGTACGACAGGCTTGCAGCCGGTGACAATGATAAAGGAGGGCACTAATGCTAATCCACGGCAAAGCGCATAAGTATGGAGACCATATCAATACTGATGTTATTATTCCGGCGCGGTATTTGACGCTTACTGACCCGGATGAGTTGGCCGCGCACTGCCTGGAAGGCTTGGATGCCGAGTTTCTCAATAAGGTGCAGTCCGGAGATGTGATCGTCGCCGGCGAGAACTTTGGCTGCGGCTCGTCGCGGGAGCATGCGCCTATTGCTATCAAGGCGGCGGGCGTGAGTGCGGTAATCGCCGCCAGTTTCGCCCGCATCTTCTACCGCAATGCCCTGAATATCGGCCTGCCCCTGGTGGAGAGTGCGGAGGCCAGCCGTGGTATTGATGATGGCGACGAGGTGGAAATTGAGCTGGAGGCCGGCGTGGTGCGTAACCTCACCCAGGGCCAGGAGTATCAGTTTGCGCCGTTGACCGGTATTGCGGCGGAGCTGCTGGCCGCCGGCGGGCTGCGGGAGATTGTGAAGGAGAAAATTGCCGGCGAATAGGCGAAGACCATGGCAGGGCATCCTTCGGCAGGCTCAGGACAGAGACGGTGCCCATCCGTATATTCTTTAGCGCGTAGGCGGGGTTCTCTAACCCCGCTCGGATTGGCGCAGGTTAGAGAAACCTGCGCTACGCGGGGGGGGACTTGTCCGCCGAAGCTGCTTTAGCAGCGAAGGTGGAAGGCGGGCTTTAGCAAGGGCAGTCGGGGCAAGGGTGCCCCTCCCACAGTAGTATGGACGACAATCGGGCCGAGGGCGGCCCTCGTACCTAAGGATTATGAGTAATCATTCCCTCCGTAAAGATTGTAGGTAGCCATGCCCTTACCAATTGTGGCGATAGTCGGACGGACCAATGTGGGCAAGTCGGTGTTGTTTAACCGCCTGGTCGGCCGGCGTGTGGCGGTAGTGGAGGAGACGCCCGGAGTAACCCGGGATCGGCTGTCGGCACAGGTGGAGCTGGATGACCAGCAGATAATCCTGGTAGATACTGGCGGGTTGGCCGGGGCAGAGAGCGATGAGCTGATTATCCAGGTCAACCAGCAAGCCGCGCGGGCGCTGCAGGAGGCTGACCTGCTGGTCATGGTGGTGGACGCTCAGGAGGGGCTGGTGTCGCTGGACCATCAGGTGGCTGATGTGGTGCGACGCAGCGGCAAGCCGTGCATATTGGCAGCCAACAAGACAGAAAATCCCCAGGTAGAAACCAGCGAGTTTTTCGAGCTGGGGCTGGGTATGCCGGTGGACATCTCGGCGCTGCACGGGAAGGGCACTGGGGAGCTGATTGAGGCCATTCTGTCAGAGCTGCCGGAAACTGAAGCTGAACCAGAGCCGGTGACCGGGGAGACGGCGGTCGCCCTTGTGGGCCGGCCCAATGTGGGCAAGTCATCCATCATCAATGCGCTCCTGGGCGAGGAGCGGGTGATAGTCCACGAGGAGCCAGGGACCACGCGGGATGCGGTAGATATCGCAGTGGAATTCGCCGGCGAACCATTCCGCCTGGTAGACACCGCGGGGTTGCGGCGAGCGGGAAAACGGGGCCGGGGGTTGGAGTACTACAGCAGTCTGCGCACCCTGCGAGCGCTACAGCGGGCCGATGTGGGCCTGGTAATAATGGACGCCGCGGAGGGAATTACCAGGCAGGACGCGAATATAGCCGGTGAAGTGGAGGATGCAGGTCGAGGCCTGGTGATTGTGGCCAATAAGTGGGATCTGGTTCGGCAGGTTGCTGGTCGGGGTGAAGAGATCAGTGAGAAGAAGGCGGCGCGAATGGAGCGGATGCTGCGGGCTGACTTTGAGCGGATGCTGCGCAGCCGACTGAGGTTTGCCGACTATGTGCAGGTACTGTTTACATCAGCAGTTACCGGCGAGGGCCTGGAAGAGTTGCTACCCGTTGCCCGGCGGGTGGCTCACGAATACCACCGGCGCGTTGCGACCGGACCACTTAATCGGGTTGTACAAGAAGCCGTAGCAGCCCACCAGCCGCCGGGACGCGGTGGCCGACCGCTGAAAATATATTACGCCACTCAGGTCAAAGCTGGCCCGCCGACCTTTGTAATATTTGTCAACGACCCGAAGCTGATGCATTTTTCCTATCGGCGCTACTTACTCAATAGGCTGCGAGCGGCATTTGGGTTTGAGGGGACGCCGGTCCGCTTGTTGGTACGCAAACGAGAGAGTAATCGAGGAGTCACAGTGCAGTGACAGCAATAGGAATTACCATGATAGTTGCCGCGTATCTGGTGGGCGGCATACCGATTGGCTTGATGGTGGGACAGGCCCGCGGGGTGGATATCAGGGAATATGGCAGCGGCAACATTGGGGCCAGCAATGTGCTGCGGACTCTGGGCGCGAAGGCCGGAGCGGCAGTATGGGTAGCCGACATCCTCAAAGGCTTCGCCCCGGTTACCGTAGCGAAGTACACGCCATTTTCCTCAGAGCCGTGGCTGGCTGGCGTGGCTTTGGCGGCGATTTTGGGTCACTGTTTTTCGCCGTACCTGAAGCTATCAGGGGGGCGCGGAGTGTCCACAACGCTGGGGGCACTATTCGCTCTGGACTGGGTCGTGGGCCTATCGGCACTGGGCGTATGGGTGATAGTGGTGGCAGTCATCCGCTACATATCGCTGGGTTCAACTATGGCGGCATTTAGTGCGCCGGTTTTCTTTGCCCTCTATGATCGGCCGGTGGCTTACTTCGTTTTCGCAGTCACCATATGGCTATTGATTTGGCTTCAGCACATACCCAATATTCGCCGCTTGCTGGCCGGAACTGAGACTAAGATAGGGCAGCGAGGTAAAGAAAGGTCAGAGGGGGCTGGGGATGGCTGATAGCGGGCAAGAGGCCAACAAGGTGGCGGTAGTAGGTGCTGGGGCGTGGGGCACGACCCTGGCCTGGATGCTGGGCCAGCGGGGCGGCCAGTTGACTCTATGGGCCCGGCGGCCGCAGCTTGCTGAACAGATTCAAGAACAACGTCACAATGAGCTGTATCTGCCGACGGTGAGCTTGCCTTCTTCAGTGACGGTGACCGCCGACATGGCCACAGCGGTGTCAGATGCCGAGGTAGTAATAGTAGCTGTGCCCTCGCACGGTTTTCGTGAGGTGATGCGGCAGGCAGCCGAGTATGTGATGCCGGAAGCTGTGGTGGTCAGCGCGACTAAGGGATTAGAGCGGGACAGCGGGATGCGGATGAGCGAGATTTTGGCCGAAGAGTTGGGTGGTGGCTATACTGTGGTGGCTCTATCCGGGCCGAATTTGTCCGGAGAAATCATCAAGGAGATACCGACGGTGAGCGTGGCTGCATCCGAAGACCACTCAGCAGCCGCGCAAATTCAACGATTGTTGGGGTCACCATGCTTTCGCGTTTACCGAAATTATGATATAATAGGAGTGGAGTTGTGCGGTGCACTCAAGAATATCATTGCTATTGGCGCTGGCATCAGTGATGGCCTGGGGTATGGAGCCAATACTAAAGCAGCCCTGATTACCCGGGGGTTAGCCGAGATAGCCCGACTCGGCGTACAGTTGGGAGCCCAACCGCCGACGTTCTGGGGCATTGCGGGGGTCGGTGACTTGGTAGCTACGTGCAACAGTAAGTTAAGCCGTAATTGGCAGGTGGGGCGGCGGCTGGCCGGGGGTGAGAGTCTGGAGCAGATTCAAACCAGCACCCGCAGTGTAGCCGAGGGCATCTACACTACGGCGGCGGCGTGCCAACTCGGGCGGCGCTATGATGTGGAGATGCCGATAACCGCGGTACTTTACCAGGTTTTATTTGAAGGAGGGGATGTGGCCGGGGCGGTGCAGGAATTGATGACCAGGCCGGAGAAATTAGAGATGGAGCCCTGGCAGACATAACAGGAGGGAGGGGCAGCAACTGGATAGGAGGCTGGGGAGGAGAACGGTAGTACCAACTAAATCTTTAAGGAGGTAACCTGGTGGCACGCACTTGGAACAAATCAGAGCTCGTAGAGGTGGTAGCAAGAGAGACAGGACTTACGAAGGTGGCAGCCGGGGAGGCGGTAGATACCATCCTTAGCACCATTACACAAGCACTGCAGGCACGTGAGCGCGTGCAGCTTACGGGGTTTGGGATCTTTGAAACCCGTGAGCGCAAGGCCCGTACCGGTCGGAATCCACAATCCGGCGCAGCAATGTACATACCGGCTACTACGGTGCCGGCCTTCAAGGCTGGTAAGGCTCTCAAGGACGCAGTGAAGGGGTAAACTGGTAATCTGTGCTCAGGGTGTTGTTATCGCCTACTTAGGAACTTTAGACCAGCCTGCGATAGCACTTAGGCATACAGATCACAACCTGGGGCCCACCGTAGGAGGGTATAAAGAGGTAAGGATATTCTCATCCCCTGAGCACATGGGTCGGGGCGTGGCGCAGCTTGGTTCAGCGCGTTTGACTGGGGGTCAAAAGGTCGCCGGTTCAAATCCGGCCGCCCCGACCATCCTCTTTTTTAGGCCGGCCTCACCGGAGGCCGCCACAAGGTAGTGTGCAAGTACACAGCTCGTCTCCGTGCCAGTATAGAAAGCTGAACAGGGGACGGCCTGTGGGCTGGCTAATTGTTGACAAATCCTCTCAGTACTCTACTGACTTAGCAGGCGCAGGTTACCATGGCTAATGAAAAGCAATCTTACCCACCAGAAGACCTGGCGGCAATAACCTTCTCTCGGTACAACGACTATGTCAACCCCGGGTTTGCCGCCTTAGTCAAGTTCCTGGGGCTGGACGCCGTGGAAGTTAGTGCCCAGGGGTGCTACGTTACGGCTTCTGATGGGCAGCGATACCTGGACTGCCTGGGTGGTCCCGGCGTTTTTACTATGGGCCACCGCCATCCGCGGGTAGTTGAGGCGGTGCAGAAGCAGTTAGAGCGTATGCCGCTGAGCAGTCACACTCTGTTGAACCCACTACAGGCAGAGCTGGCCGAGAGACTGGCAGATGTGACCCCCGGGGAGTTGCAGTACAGTTTCCTGGGTAACTCCGGGGCCGAGGCGGTAGAAGGGGCGCTAAAAGTAGCCCGTGCCTCCAGTGGCAGGCCCAAGTTTGTGGCGGCCCAAGGCGGCTTTCATGGCAAAACCTTCGGAGCCTTAAGTGCCTCGGGACGCGAAGCATACCGCCAGCCATTTTATCCGCTGCTGCCCGAGTTTGTGCACGTCCCGTTTGGCGACGAGGACGCCTTGGCCCAGGCAGTAGATCAGAACACGGCCGCAGTAATCCTGGAGCCTGTCCAGTGTGAGGCTGGTATTATCGTTCCCCCTGAAGGCTATCTGCAAGCGGCCCGGCGAATTTGTGATGGGGCAGGGGCACTGCTGATTCTGGACGAAATCCAGACGGGGCTGGGTCGCACCGGCAAGATGTTCGCCTGTAATTGGGAGAATGTCTGCCCGGATATTATGACCTTGGGCAAGGCGCTGGGGGGAGGAGTGATGCCAGTCGGGGTATTCATTGCTCGTCCGGCTATCTGGGAGGTATTCAAGGAGAATCCTCTCATCCACAGCTCAACCTTCGGCGGCAACCCCCTGGCCTGTGTTGCGGCGCGGACGGCACTGGAGGTCATTGAAGAGGAAAACTTAGTTGAAAGGGCATCTGAGCGCGGAGCACAATTGGCGGCTGGCGTACGAGAGGTGGCTGCCGATTATCCGCAGATGGTCACCGAGGTGCGGGATAAGGGATTGCTGGTCGGGCTAGAATTCACTGACAGTGATATCGGTGGCCTGATCATCGCTGGGTTGGTTCAGCGACAGATATTGACCGGTTTTGCGCTTAATGACCCCAAGGTAGTGCGGTTTGAGCCGCCAGCAATAATCACTGCTGACCAGATTGAGCACGTGGTGGCCGCCCTCCAGGAAGCATTGGAGCAGACTGCTGAATTGCTACAATTGCAGTAGCCTGGTATTATGGGAGTATGAGCCAGCAGCGACTGTACCTGGTTGATAGTGAATCACCTCGGTCCGAGCGCCGGCGTCGTCAGCGCCAGCAGCAGTCTAATTGTTGTAGCTGTGTGCTGGTGATAGTATCGCTGCTAATTGCTTTGATAGCTCTGCGCAGTCCGCTGGCCCGCTGGTGGAGGGAAAGGCAAGATGTGGTCAGCCGGTCCGGGCCAACGGCAATGTTTCCCCTCAGTCTCCAGACCGATGCCCCCAGTTACTACCGCTATGAGTTAGTCCGCATTGACCTGCATGTTGTGGACCCGGGCGGGAAGCCGATACGGGTGGCTGAGTCGCCCTCTATAGTCGTGCGTCGTGATGATGAGGTGGTTGTGACGATAGCTGGAGTGCGCAAGCTGGTACCGCGATATGATCCTGAGCAGGGCGTATATCAATGCTATTGGCCGGTGCCCTGGCGAGCAAAACCGGGAAGGTACGTGGCGGAGGCGAAAATGGAGCTGGAGAATGTTGGGGACTGGCCGTGGGAAGTGCCGCCTACCGGTGCTAAGGGAGATAAGGAAGACAGCAGCCCACCGACCGAAGGTTCGGGATACTGTGTGGCTCAGGCCGAGTTTAGTATAAAAAGCCGCCCCCCACCCCAGTTGCCGCCCGGACTGTGCGCTGTTACCTGGGAGGCAGATTTCCCGCAAGGATCTGTCCGCCGGCCTGATGGCAGTAGAGGCGACTGGCAAGCCATGCTGGACTGGGCTGAGTTTATGGGAGCTGACTGCCTGTGGTTCCGGGGAGCGGTGACGGCTACCTTTCGCGGTGCTTTATCATTCAAGCAACCTTTTGTTACGCACAATCTGGAAGCAATACCTCGTCTGGCCAATGCCGCTCACCGGCGGGGACTGAAGTTTGGGGTGTGGGCATCGGCCTATGCTACCTACCCTCATCACACCAATAAGGACAAGCCGGCCTACGACTATGCGCAGGACATCTCCCGGAGCACCGGCAAGGTCTCCACAGTTGACTTCATCTCGCTGCTGGATCCGGTACGCCGGGAGCATCTGACCGATTTCTTCAAGCAGATGCAGAAGATGGATAACGTTGATTTTATTGGGTTGGACTACCTGCGCAGTGACCGGGGCGGCTATGAGATGACGGACTTATTCACCAGCCAGATGCCGGTAGAACTGCCCACCGGCTGGGAACAGTGGGAGCAGAAGCGCCGCTGGAAGTATGTAGCTACTAAGGTTGAGGGACAATGGCAAACAGATGCTGACTTTTATGAGCAGTGGAACTGGTGGCGGGCCCACCGGACAGCCCAGATTGTCAGCCAGATCATATCCGAAGGCCACATCACCAAACCAGTATGGATTTTCTCGCTGGGCTGGATGCACGGCACCCAGCACGGTCAGGACCCCGTCATGCTTACTGATGCCGGAGCAGCGTTGATTGCTCCCATGTTGTATCAAGTTGACAGTCAACCGCACTTTCAAGCCATGGTGAGAAGCTGGGAGGAGTATATGGACACAGGTGTGGCTAATGTGGCTGCAGGCGATGAGGTAGATGACCACTGGCATCAGCGCTCGCGGCGGCCAGCAGCGCCTGAGCTGCTGTATGAGCGGATGATGACTGCCCACCACCAATTCATCCCCCACGGCCAGACAATGGGGGCATTCTGGCATGATATATCCCGGGCGGCCGTACGGGGGAACTTAGGGCCGTATCCAGGCCGGGAGTGGGCGCTGGCTGCAGCGGCTGTTTTCAGTGAGATCCGCAAGTCGTGGCAGGTGTATCCGCTCAAGGTGGAAATCAAAGCTGCTGAGAGTGCAGCTATAGGATCGAGTTGGGCCGTTCGCGTTAGTATCGAGAATCTGAGCCAGTCGGACATCAACGATATAGAAATATCTGTACAGAAGACGCCGTATGTCAGCCCTCCCGGTCAACCGGCTAAAACGGTTCCCAAGTTAGGGGCGGGCGAGCGCATTGAAGTACCAATGTGGGTGAAGATAGATCAGGCCAGCGCGGAGCGAGCCAACAGATTTATGGTGGCGGTAAGGATAAACTGGCCGGAGGGCGACTATGGCGCCCAGTTCCGCCATGACCTGCCCCGCACCATCGTAGTGATGCAGTATGTTCAGGGCACCTAACCGCGGGTCAGACACTTCACTGAGTACTGCTCTAAATGATATCCGATGAGCCTCAGAGATCTGTGGCAAAAACTAACCGGAGCAAAGCCGGCGCAGCCATGGGCCTTGACCCGCCCGGGCCAGGGAGAATTTGACCGGGTCGCCCCGTACTACGACCACTTAATGCGCACCGTGCCCTACCGGCAGTGGGTGGATTACGTGGAGAAGCTGCTGCGTCGGCACCAGGCCAGTCCCCGAAAGGTCCTTGATCTGTGCTGTGGGACAGGACAAGTGGGAGTGGAGATGGTCCGACGCGGGTACGAAGTGATAGGGATAGACCTCTCCGAGCCGATGGTCAAGGGGTGCAGTCAGCAGAATCCGCCGCTGCCGGCGGCGGTCATGGATGCCCGGCGGCTGGGTCTGGCGCCGGGCTGCCTGGACCTGGTCGTGTCGCTATATGATAGTCTCAACTACATACTCGAACCGGCGGGCCTGGAGGGCTGCTTTCAGGGAGTCAACTACGCTCTGGGGCCGGGTGGTCTGTTTATCTTTGACCTTAATACCGAGCATGCTCTGCGCAGCGGCCTGTTTACCCAGAACAGCCTGGATACCACTGATCCCCTCCAGTACTCCTGGAAGTCCTACTGGAACCCCGAGACCCGACTGTGTCGGATTGACATGCGGTTCCGGTGGGATGAGGGGGAGCAGCGAGTCCAGTTCACCGAAACCCACTACGAGCGAGCCCATGAGGAGACCCAGGTACAACAGATGCTGGCCACCGCCGGATTTCAGGAAGTCAGCATCTATAATGCCTATACGCTCAACCGGCCAACACGCTGGTCAAACCGAGTATATTATGTAGCCCAAAAACCGGGATAGCGCCCTGGTTGACCCAGCTAAACCTTCCAGCGCCTGTGCAACCATAGCCATTGTTCAGGATATCGCTTTATCTGTTCCCCCAGTATCTCATTAAGGATTTTGGTGTTTTCCACGATGTCATGGTCACGGTCGCCGGTATCAACGAGTTCAACGGCCGGCAGGATATAGCCGTCAATCGTGTCATCAGGCCGCCGAGGACCGAAGAGCGGCACTATGGCGCAACCAGTACGCAGGGCCAGGGTAGCCGGGCCTGCCGCGGTAGCAGCCGGACGGCCGAGGAAATCCACTACCACCCCCCCCACTGCCGTGTGCTGGTCGGGCAGAATTGCCAGACAGTTGTTGTCCCGCAGCACGCGCAGCATCTCCCGCAGATCTTCGCGGGCCAGGATGCGTTCACCGTGGTGTTGACGGGCCTGATTGATGAGGTTAGCGGTAAACTGTTCGTTGGCATCTCGAGCGATTACCACGACAGGGAATCCCTCGGCGGCCAGGCGGGCCCCACCCAGCTCCCAGTTGCCAAAATGCCCGGTAAGAAGAATGACACCCTTGCCCTTCTCCAGCGCCGCCCACAAGTGCTCCTGGCCGCGCAATGTCACTATCTGTTTGAGTTGCTGTGCGTCCATATAGCGCATCTTCAGCAATTCCATCATTGTCTTGCACATATTCACGGTGGCCTGCCGGGCGATGTGGCGGCGCTGACCGTGTTCGAAACGGTCGCCGAAAGCTAGGCGGATGTTTTCCTGGGCCAGACGCTGCCGCGAGGGAACAAACACGCACAGCATATAGGCGAAAGCCGTGGCTATCCGCCGCAGCCAGCTAAGCGGCAGTATGCGGACCAGCCCCGCCACCACCATCATGAACAGGCGCAATAGTAAGTAAGCGAGTTTTCGTCTCACTGGGTGCCTGCGATCAGTCATTGTCGGCAGCAGTCACTTTCTCCCTGACCTTCTCCACAATACGATTGATGTGGCTCTCACCTTCTATTACGGACAACTGGCAGCCTACCTCGGCCACTGGCACCGGCCAGTCCATCTGAGGCCATTTTACCGCATCCTTGGAGGTGCACACAATCATTTCAACATCATGGTGGCGCGCCACCTGTTGGATATGCTGCATATCGGCGGCGCTGTAGGCGTGGTGATCGGGGTAACGCAGGAGTATTACTTGGGCACCTGCCTGCTGTAGGGATGCTTCAAAAGACTGTGGGTTGCCAATGCCGGATACAGCCAGGATGCGAGCGCCTGCCAACTGCTTCAGTGTCGCTGTCTCGCCGGCCAGTGACGATAGCGAGGATAACTGGTGGATAGTAACGACCAGGGGGATTGGGGGCACCGCTGTTGCCAGCAGACGCCGCAGGGCGTCCAGTTGATCAGAGGTGGCTTGGTCGGCATGGGTTATCCAAATCTGGTCGGCCCGGCGCAAGTGAGAGAGCGGTTCGCGCAGGCGGCCAGCCGGGAATAGCCGCTGGTCGGCGAGAGACTGGGTCGCATCCACCAGAACAATATCAATCAGTTTGCTCATGCGAAAGTACTGAAATCCGTCATCCAGCAGGACAACCTGGGTCGGCGTCTGGTTGGCCAACAATTTGATGGCTGCCTCCCGCCGCTTGCCCACGGCTACCGGCACGGCCGCCAGACTATTAGCCAGCATGTAGGCCTCGTCACCCGCCTCAGCGACCGAAACCAGCGGCCCCTGCTGATCACTTATCAAGGTGGCTACACCGGGGCTGGCCCGGCGGTAGCCACGCAGCACAATGGCCGGAAGCAGGCCTTCCTGGGACAGGCGGCGGGCCAGGAACTGCACCACGGTGGTCTTGCCGGTACCCCCTAAGGTCAGGTTGCCCACACTGATAGTGGGCAGAACAGGTTCAGTCTGACTCTTCAGGCCCCAGGCGTAAATCGCCAGATTGGCCTTCAGACCCAGCCGGTGCAACCCGGACAGGACGGTTAGCAGGCCCCGACTGATACTGGGGCCGTTAGGCGGGGCCGAGATGACGCGGTGCCACCAGCGGTGCAGGAAAGGGGCGCTGGCCTGGGTGGGCAATGGTGTACCACTCATTGGTGATCAAGCAACTTAGCTAAGTACCGAGCAGTGCGCTGAGAACCTCCTGAGTATTTGTCAATCACTGCGGGGCCCTTGGCCTGGTACAGGTGACGCTCGGTCTCAGAAGACAAGAGGACATCGGCTGCATCTACTAATTCATCAAGATCATCAATGGCTATGGCCGCTTCCTCCCGCAACACAATATCAGTTATATCACGGAAATTGTTCATGTGCGGCCCAAAGATTACTGGTTTTCCCTGAGCGAGCGGTTCCAGCACATTGTGTCCGCCTTGGGGGACCAGGCTGCCGCCCATAAAAACTATCGTGGCAATACTGAACACGCGGGACAGCTCGCCAATGGTATCCAACAGTACCACCCGGACTTCCGGTGACGAGGGAGGAGAGCCGGGGTTATCAGCTGCCAGTTCATTTAAGGCCCAACTGCGGCGGTAAGTCGCGTAGCCATGCTCAGTAATTAACCTTTCCAGATCGTCGCCCCGGTGGGGATGGCGGGGCGCCAATATGAGCCGTAGCGATGGATGTTGTCCGTGGAGCCGGTCGAAAGCCTCAAGGATAATCTCATCTTCACCCGGGTGAGTGCTGGCAGCAATGAAAATGGGGGCCTGTTGAGAGAAGCCGAAGTCCTGCCGCCACTTGGCCGCTTCCTCGGGAGGCAGGTGGGGGAAATTCTCATCAAACTTGGAATTCCCGCATACTACCACCCGCTCCTGGGGGGCTCCCAGTGATACAAACCGCTGCGCATCCTGTTCGGATTGGGCACAGATAAGGTCAATATTGCCCAGAGTCCAGGCAAATAGGGGCCGCGCCCACCGGTACTTTCGGTAGCTGACGTCGGAGATGCGACCATTGGCCACAGCGGTGGGAATACCACGGCTATGGGTAGAGGCCAGCAGATTAGGCCACAATTCAGTCTCAATCATCACCACCATATCGGGACAGATCGCTCGCAGGGCCCGCTGGGTAATAACCGGGAAGTCAAAGGGGAAGTAGAAAATGCTGTCCACATCCAGGTCGAGTTTCTCCGCCATCTGCCGACCCGTGGCGGTGGTAGTGGACAGGACCAGATGGGCGGCAGGTTCGGCCAGATGCAGGTGGTGCAGAATCGGCTTAGCCGCCGCCACCTCGCCTACCGAGACCGCCTGCACCCAGATGACCGGCTCGCTATTGTTCTTGGACTTGCGCGCTGCCAGGGGCACGGTGCCCAGTCGTTCGGCCAGTCCATGACGCGACTTACCGCGAATGACCAACCGCCACAACAGGTAGACAATAGCCACCGGTAGCAGCAGCACCAGCAGCAGGTTATAGACCAGTTGTTTCCAGTCTACAGCGTTGGTTGGATTGCTCATAGTCAAGCGGATTCGAGTAGTTTACAACTCCCGATAATATTCGGCGTGAGGAATCAACGCCTGGAAGCCCGTTTTCTCGTACATAGCTCCTGGAGTTACTGAATCATTCCGGTTTGTTGGGCTGCAGAGCTTTCATACAGGCGGCGGTAGAGGCCATCCTGGGCCATTAGCTGCTGGTGGGTCCCCTGTTGAACTATGCGGCCATCATCCAAGACCACAATCCTGTCGGCATTGCGCACTGTGGAGAGGCGGTGAGCGATAATAAGCGCGGTGCGATGCTCCAACAAGCTGTCCAGTGCTTTATGAATTGCGGCCTCGCTTTCCCGGTCAAGAGAAGAGGTGGCTTCGTCCAGTATTAGTATGCGCGGGTCGCGTAGTAGTGCCCGGGCAATAGCTATGCGCTGGCGTTGGCCACCAGACAATTGGACGCCCCGCTCGCCCACGGAGGTATCATAACCGTCAGGTAACTGGGTGATAAACCCGTGAGCGTTAGCCGCCTGGGTAGCGGCAATTATTTGCTCCTGACTTGCCCCCGGCCGGGCAAAGGCAATGTTTTCTCGTACCGAGCCGGCGAAGAGCAGGGTCTCCTGGGGTACAAATCCCATAAACGAGCGCAGGGAATTCTGGGTGATATTGCGCACGTCAATGTTGTCAATCATCACTCGCCCGCCCTGCACATCATATAGGCGAGGAACCAGATTGGCTACTGTGGTCTTACCGGCGCCGCTGGGACCGACCAGCGCCACCGTCTCACCTGCGGCAATATCAAGGTTAAATCCTTTCAGCACGGGCTGCTGAGAGTCATAGGAGAAGTCCACATTGTCAAAGCAGATGGCTCCCTGAGCCGCGGTGATGGGGACCGCATCCGGGGCATCGCGTACGTCAGAAGTCTGGTCCAATAGCTCCAGGGTCCGCACGGCCGCCGCCTCAGCTCGCTGCAGGTTGAGGTTCAAGCGGGTAAGACGACTTATCTCGTGGCCGACGCTTTGCATAAGCAGAACAAAGGTCACCAAGCCAGCGGGGAGTATGCGGCCGCTGAGAATCTCATTGGCCCCCAACAGCAGTCCGCCGCATAGCGCCAGACTTACCAGTATGCCCGCCACAGTCTTATTCGCTGCTCTCATGCGCGCCCCGCGCAGTTCGGCCCGGCGCACCCCCTCGGCGGTGTCCCCGAACCTCTCTACGATTGTAGGCTCCATCCCAAAGATTTTAATAGCGCGGATAAGACCAAACCCTTCCTCAACATTGGTGGTCAGGTCAGCCATGCGCTCCTGAGTCAGACGGCTGTAGCGACGCACTCGGGCGCCCAAACTGCGGGTGACCAGGTATACCACCGGCCCAATCACTGCCATCAGCAGGGTTAGCCGCCAGGATATCTGAATCATGCGAACCGTCATCACCAACGCACTCAGCGGTGCTACCACTAATATAGACAGATTGCCACTCAGTATACTCTGCAGCAGCGTGGTATCATTGTTGATCCGGGATATCAATTCTCCAGAGCGCTGCTTATCAAAGAATCTCATTGAGAGCATCTGTAGATGCCCAAAGACGGCGGCTCGTAGGTCCAGCAGCACCTTCTGGCCCAGCCATTCGCACATATACATAGCCGCTCCGCCTGCTAATGCTGCGGCGACCAGATAGCAGAATAATACTAAGGTGGAATGAACCAGCTTTGCCAGCGGGGCACCGGGAGCGGCCGCATCGGCACTGGCCAGTTCTTCAAACAGCCCTCTAAAGACAGGCAGGGTCGCATAGACTGCTTGGGCACTCAGCAGGCCAGCGGCTGCCATCAGCAGCAGGGCCGCAATTAGCTCCTTGCGGTATTTGCTGGCAAAACTGCGCAGGGCCCATAGGCCCTTCATATTAAGTCCTCCATCGGCTGTGAATTCGGTATCCGGCGGCGTTCGCTGTTACCAGGCAAGCCTAACACTTCAGCCACTATCTGCGCTGCTCGCCGCGAGGCTCCGGGCGCCCCTAATGCTTTTCTGACTTGGGCCAAGTCCTGCTTCATCTGGTTCCAGCGGGCAGGATTAGTGTATAAGTCCACGACCTCGCGGGCCACGCGGTCGGGATTTACGTCCCACTGGAGCAATTCGGGAACGACCCGGCGCTGGGCAACAATATTGGGCATTGCATAGTACTCGGTGCCTAAATCTGACAGCCAGTATTGCAGCGTCATAGCCCTCGTTCCCCGATATACCATTATCATCGGGCAATCGGCGGCGGCGGCCTCCAGGGTGGCTGTGCCTGATGTGGCTACTACGATATCACAAGCCATTATAAGGGTGCGACTGTCAGAGAGGCAAGTTATGTAATCAGCCTGGTCGGCTCGATGGTCAAGGCGGCCTGGCCGATCCGGAGGCCAAATTGACCACAAAAAGTGAGAGTGGGACAGTTTATTGTTTATGAGTGCAGCAGCACCGAGAAGTTGCGGTCCAATACAGCGGCGTTCCACCGGCCGGCTACCCGGCATAAGACCCACGACGGGCTGGGCATCAGGCAGGGCGTGCTCCCGACGAAACGCGGCTCGGTCGGCTGGCGGGCTGATGCGGTCTAAGACAGGATGGCCGACCCAGTGAACATTAACGCCGCTATCGCGTAGGTTCTGGGCTGACCATTCAAATGGGGTAATCACCACATCAATCAATTCAGCCAAAAAGGACCAGTCGCGCTGTTGACGGCTCCAGGAAGAGGGCGGAAAGTAATACAGAACACGCTGGCCGGGGCAATGCCGTCTTAGGGTACGCGCCAGGCGGACATTGAAAGCACCAAAGTCAACCAGTATCACCAATGCTGGCTGGCGCCGGGCAATGAGCTGGGCAATGCGGTACTTTTGCAGCAGCAAATATGGTACCCGCCGCAGCGCCCCGGCAATCCCGACAGTGCCCCAACCCGAACTGTCAAAGTCAGTGACTACTCCGGCCTGACGCATAAGCGGACCGCCGGCTCCGGTTAGCTGCAACTGTGGCCACTGAGCCAACTGTTGCGCTAACAGGGCCGCATGCAGGTCTCCGGAGGGCTCGCCCGTAACAAAGAATATTTCCTGAGTGGTGCTCATAGGGTGACTGTGTCGCTGCTGGGCCATGCGCCGTGTCATTCGCCGGCTCAGTCAATGGGGGTCAGCCTGCCGGCCGCGATAGCCCTCGCCCATACGGCGGATAAACTCGACCAGTCGCTGCACTTGCGGTGTCTGCTCAACTTTGTCAGCTATTTGCTCTAAAGCGTCGCCAGTATTCAGGTCACTGCGGAATAGCAACCGGTAGGCCCGCTTAACTTGCATAACGCCTTCTTCCGATACCTGCTGGCGGCGCAACCCCACCACATTGATCCCCCGGAGGCGGGCCGGATTGCCGTCGGTAATAGTGTAGGGAGGCACATCGCGTACTACCTTGGAAGCCCCACCGACCATTGCCACCGTTCCTATGGTGACGTATTGGTGAACTCCGGCCATTCCGCCCAGGTTGGCGTAATCCTCTATAACACAATGCCCGCTGATTCCCACGTAGTTGGCCAACAATATATTGCTGCCGATCACCGCGTCGTGCCCAATGTGGGAGTAGGCCATGAGCAAGTTATCGTCGCCGATGCGAGTGCTTTGCCCTTCACTGCTGGCCCGATGCATGGTTACATATTCGCGGATGTGATTATTCTCACCGATGACCAGATACGTAGGCACACCGCTGTACTTCATGTCCTGGGGGGGTTCACCGAGCACGACCCCGGTGTGAACAGTGTTATTGGGGCCCATGCGCGTGCCCTCGCGAATTACCGCATACGCCCCAATCTCACATCCCTGGCCAATCTGGGTATTAGCTTCAATAATGGCGTAGGGAAGGACAGTTACATTCTCTCCCAGTTCGGCATCAGGACTAATTATGGCGGTGGGGTGAATATTCATATTCGCCTCAGATTGCATTACTGATCTTCGCTGGCGGACTGGGAATCCTCGGCCACTAAGGCAAAAATCAATTCTCCTTCACAAGCTACCTCACCATCTACCCTGGCCACGGTGCGCACCTTGCCAATATTGCCGCGCTGTTTGATCAATTCCGCCTCGATGATTAACTGATCACCAGGCACCACCTGGCGACGGAAACGGACCTTGTCTATTCCCCCGAGGAACGCCTGCCGGCCCTCGGCAGCAGCACCGCACAGCAAGAAAATGCCTGCTACCTGGGCCATCGCCTCCACCATTAGCACACCGGGCATGACCGGCCGCTGGGGCCAATGGCCGGTGAAATACGGTTCGTTAATAGTAACGTTTTTCATGCCCACCGCGCGCTTGCCGGGCTCTATTTCCAGGATGCGGTCAACCATAAGAAAAGGATAGCGGTGGGGTAGAGTCTCGAAAATGGCGTGGATATCCATCAGCCCAAGCTCCTCTCAGATGCAAACGGATGGCAGTGCAGATGCTGCGTCAGTAGTGGTAAGCCCTGTAAGCCCGTTACCCAACGATCCTCCGAAACTCTCAGGGCAACATGTAACCCTGCTATTATAGCAGAGCACTATGCCCCTGTCAAACATACTGGCCGGGCTGATTGGGGCTGATAATGTGAGGTTTACTGATTGTCTCAGAGATGCAGCCTGAGCCTTGGTAGCACGGTTAAGGGAGGAATCGGCCGGATGTTACGGAAGTCATAGTTAGTCAGATAAGCCGGGCAGTAGTCTCCGGGTACCAGATATGAGGAGGAAGGCCACAATGAATAGACAGAACTTCGCGATGAAAAGCGAAAGGATCCGCGAGCAGTTTGAACAGTTGAGCAAATCGGCTCCCCAGCGATTTAGCCAGCGGCTGAATCTGGCCTGGAGCAACTGGGGGTTTGGTGTTGAGCCGCTGCAGCAGTCAGCCGAACGCCTGGCTGAAGCCGGGCTGGAATTCATTGAGCTGCACGGCAACCACTATGGGCCGGATTTAGGCTACGACGTGGATGAGACTCTCAAGGTGCTGGATGATTACGGTCTGCAGGTGGCTGGGGTGTGTGGGATGTACTCGCCCGATAACGATCTGTCCAGCAATCGGGCTATCCAGCGCCAGGCTGCCATTGATTACCTGAAGCGGGAGATACCTTTCACCCGGGCGGTCGGCGGCAGCTATCTGCTAATCGTCCCCGGCGCAGTAGGGCGCCCGGAACCATACGATGATACCGAATTTCATCGCTCCGTCCAGACCCTGCGGATGGTGGCTGACCTTTTCGTACAGTACAAAGTCAAGGCGGCCGTCGAGCCTATCCGCTCGGCGGAAGTCAGCTTCATCCATACTATTGCCGGTGCCAAGCAATATATTGCGGCAGTAGATCATCCTGGCGTTGCCCACATCAATGGGGACGTCTACCATATGCTAAGCGAGCAGAGCCACGTGGGCGAAGCGATACTGGAAGCCGGTGATATGCTGGTGAATCTGCACTTTGCCGACAGTAACCGCAGGGCGGTCGGCCAGGGCTCACTTGATGTGGATACCATCATAAGGGCACTGTACCTCATTGGCCACAACACTGACGGCAGGTACGTCACTTTCGAGCCCTTAGGTCCGGGTGGCGATCCATACCCGGCTATGCATGGCAGAACCGACTCCGCCACGCTGGATGAACTGGTGAACCAATCGGTCACATACTTCCGCAGCCGCGAAGAGGCAGTGCTGGCACAATAGCGGCATAGCCGGCGGAAGTCTCACTCCATAGCCTTGACAGCATTGTTGTCGTCTGTTGGGTGGGCCAAATAAACAATCTGGGGGGACTCCGCAATGAGTAAGACTGCGTTGCTATATGCTGTCATCGGACTAATTGGGTGGGGCACTGCCCCGCTCTTTGATAAACTGGCGATGACCAATTTATCAGCCGGGGCTGCTGTGATTCTGCGCTCGGGGTTAGCCACTATTATTCTGGTGGGCTATGGTGGGGTGGCCGGATGGCTGCCGGAAATTACTGCGGAGGGCATCGTTCCCGTGCTACTTCTGTTAGTTGGAATCGTTGCCTCACCAGTAATCGGCAATTTTGCCTATCTGCGCGCCCTCAAGGAGGCCGAGGCTTCGCAAGTGACCCCGATTGTATTCAGTTCCCCCCTGCTATCGGTGATTTTAGCGGCGCTGTTTCTGGGCGAACGTCTGACCCTGACCAAGGCGGCGGGGGTAGTCTTGATAGTGGTTGGTATCGTCCTGGTATCGGGAATAGGGCGAACGGCGTGATGAGGCTCAGGTGTCTCTAAGTTCCTGCACCAGGTCATAAGCATCATTGCGGCTTAGGCCAGCCAACAGCTCAACGATGCGGGCCGTATCGCGGGTGCTTAAGCCTGCCTTTAACATCTCCGTGACTGCCTCCTCCACATTCTCCATATTGATTGTCGGTTCCTCAATAGGTTCGGTGTCCGGTGCCAGAACCACCGTGAATTCGCCCCGTGGCTGCTGGCTGCTGAGCCGTCTGGCTATCTCCTCCACTGTATCCCCGACCAGCTCTTCATACATCTTGGTCAGTTCGCGGGCAATGAGCACTCGGCGCTGGGGGCAAATCTGAGCCAGGTCCTGGAGAGTAGCTACTATGCGCTGGGGTGATTCGTAGAAGACCACAGGCAGCGACCCTTGGGACATCTCGCGGAGGAACTGGTGGCGCTCCGATTGTTTGCGGGGCGGGTAACCAGCGAAAATGAAGCCCGCTGCGGAGATTCCCGCCACTGAGAAGGCCGCGGTGGCGGCGCTGGGACCGGGGATGGGAACTACCTTTATCCCCTGCTGGTGGCAGAGCGCGACCAGCTCCGCTCCCGGATCGGAGACCCCCGGCGTGCCCGAATCCGACAGCAGCGCTACGCTTTTGCCCTGCTGGAGCTTCCGGAGAATCCGCTGGGCCTTTTTCGGGCCGCTGTCGCCGTGATAGCTTTCCAGAGGAGCATGGATTCCGTAGTGGGATAGTAACTTGCGCGTCCGCCGCGTATCCTCAGCGACCACCAGATCCACACTACCCAGCACCTCCAACGCCCGCAACGTTATGTCCTGGAGGTTGCCAATCGGAGTGGCCACCACGTACAGAGCGGCTGGCTGGCTGGGGTCTTTGTCGTTGGCCATATTCGCATTGCCTACAATACCCAAATGTCGCTCTAAACCAGGTCACTGATCTGCGCCGCCGGCGGCATACGGCGCTTGTGGGCCGAGGCCTGGACCATTTTGTATATCTTATCTACCAGGACGCGGTCAAAGCCTTGCTCGGCTATCTGCTCAGGGGGAAGTTGCTTATCAATCAACCGGTGCAAAATCTGGTCGGCATCCTCATAGGTGATACCCATTTCGCCCTCGTCGGTCTGACCGGGCCAGAGGCCGGCGGTAGGCGGCTTGTGGATGATTTGCTCGGGGACACCCAGGTGGTGGGCAAGCTGGCGCACCTGGGTCTTGTACAGTCCGCCCAGAGGTCTTAAGTCGCAACCCATATCGCCCCAGAGGGTGGTGTAGCCCAGGAGGTATTCGGTCTTGTTGCCCGCGCCAACAACCAGAGCTTCCCCCGCCTTGGCGTGGTCGTAGATTATGGCCATGCGCTCCCGGGCCATCTTATTGCCCCGGCGCAGGGGGCTGGCGTCGGGAAAGCGGTCAAAGTAGGCATCAATCTGGGGGGTTATATCAATGGTCTCAGTCCGAATACCCAACTGCTGGGCCACACTGGTGGCATCTTCAATACAGGCCGGCTTGGTAGTCTTATAGGGCAGAATCAGACCCAGAACATTATCAGGCCCTAATGCCTCAGCGGCCAGAAAGGCAGTGACCGTGGAGTCCAGGCCCCCGGAGATTCCCACCACTCCACGAGTGAACCCGGCTTCAGTTACAAAACCGCCAATAAAGTCAACCAGACCCCGGCGCACCGCCGCCGGGTCAATGTCCAGTGTAGACATTTGCTAACCCCCGGGGAATCTAATGCCCTGTTGTTGTTGCTCCTGGAATTCGGCCAGCCACTCGTCCTCCTGCTGGACCAACTCAGGCTTTTCCATATCCTGGAATATCTGCTTGAGGCGCATGTGCACCGCATAATTGGTGTATTGGGGGGCTGCGGCCCAGTCCGAGGCTGACCGAAACTCGCTCAACGCCTCTTCTTTCTGGCCCTGAGCACGCAGTAGTTCGCCCAGCTCCACATGTACGTTAGGTGAGGACGCCCCTTCGGGGTGTTCGGTAATTTGCTTCAGGTACTTGATGGCCATGGCCTCCTCACCCGCCTGACCATACAGTTGGGCCAGCCCGTGGCGAGCCGACATATTGTAGGGGTCACTCTCAGCCGCCTCAGTCAGAAGATTTATCGCCTCACCCTCATTGCCTTCCTCCAGCAGTTGGTAAGCCTGGAGTTCAGCATCAACTATGGTTATATCAGCTTGGTCTCTGAGAGTACGTTGATACTCCTCCCAGGCCTGATTCTGCCGGCGCACCAGTACCTGTTGCCGGTAGGATTCCTTGTTCTGCTCAAAATCATCAGGCAGGTTAGCGCGCTGCTCCAGCACCTTAATAATATGAAAGCCATAGTCAGTCTTGACGACATCACTCACCTGACCCGGCTGAAGAGCGAACGCCGCTTCCTCAAACTCTTTGATCATTCGGCCCCGCCTCACCCAGCCCAGGTCACCCCCATCAGGGGCACTGCCGGGATCTTCGGAATGTTCCTTGGCTAACTGACCAAAATCAGCTCCGTCCTTGATTTGCTCCAGTAGCTGCTCAGCTTTCTGCTGGGCTTTCGCCTGGGCTTCTTCCCGGCTCAGTGATGGAGCTGGCTCGGCCTCACTGTCCGACTCGTCTAATTTGCCTTCATCGCCTGAAGTCAAGAAGCTGTCTGGAGTTATCAGGAGGTGCTGGGCCTTGACCTCCTCGTATTCCTCCTGGAGCTGCTCATCGGTAAGCTCAACTTTCCCTTTGATAAGTTCTTCGAGTTTCTGAGTGAGCAACTGCTCGCGTAGCAGGTCGGAGTCATCGTAGTCTCTGTCTATGAGCTGGTCGCGATACTGCTGCAGGGACAGCTCATGGCGCTCCAAGTAATTACGCAGGTCTTTCTGGTCGGGAAAGCGGCGATTGATAGCCTGCTCCACCAGCCACTGCTGTTCCTGTCTAATCTCGGCTGAGGTGACCCGGATATCTTCAGCTCGCGCCGCTTCGAGCAGCAAGTGGCGGCGCATAATGCCCTCAAGCAGATTAGTCTTTAGATATCTTTGCTGGAGGATACTGCTACCTCCAGGCTGATTCTTGGTTAGCAAGTACAGATGCTGCTCAAAGTCGCTGCGGGCAATCTTGTAACCGTCCACCTCAGCGATTAGTTTTGTTACCTGCCGTTCCTGCCCGCCGCCGTCCCGGGTCCGGGGCCCACCAAAAAACATAGTAGGGCCGCCAACTACGAAAACAACCACAATGCCCCAGAAAATGAAGACTAATGGCGTACCCAAAGACAGCGTCCTTTTCCCGATACGTATCTTGATAGGCCGGTGAAACATCTTACGCATCCGCATTATGGACATAACGCAACGATACTCCTTCTGCGTGTAGCACTTGTAAGTGGGACCTGGCCGCCGCTACGATATCAACCAGTGCTTAGCTGACTGGCTTAGCCGCGTGGCGCCGGGCCCGGTCAATCTTCATAGAGCAAAATTTGCCGCACATTGAGCAAGCCGCCGGATCCAGACTGGCGCGTTCGCCGCGCCGCTCAATCACTAATCCTGGGTCCGCAGCCAGTTCGGTCATGATTTCCCAGTCCAGATTGCCGCGAGCCTGCGACATTTCCTCATCCCACTGGGCCGCGCCCGGCACCCGCTTCACCACATCAGCGGCGTGGGCGGCGATACGCGCCGCCATTACCCCCTCCACCACATCATCAGTGGTCGGCAGGCCCAGGTGCTCCGCCGGGGTAACATAGCACAGGTAATCGGCACCAGCAGCGGCGCAGATCGCTCCCCCGATGGCCGCGGTAATGTGGTCATAGCCGGGGGCGATGTCAGTAACCAGCGGCCCCAGAACGTAAAAAGGCGCGTTGTGGCACAGATGCTTTTGGAGAATGACATTGCCGGGAATCTGGTCCAGCGGCATATGCCCCGGACCTTCCACGAATACCTGCACACCGGTTTGGCGAGCGCGCAGGACTAACTCACCCAGCACTTGAGTCTCGGCTATCTGACCGCGGTCGGAAGCATCGGCCAGCGCCCCCGGCCGCAGGCCATCCCCCAGGCTGGCGGATACGCCATATTCCTTCAGAATAGCCAGGAGCCGGTCAAAATCCTCATACAGTGGATTTTCCGCGTCGTTGGCCTGCATCCATTTAGCCAGAATGCTGCCCCCGCGACTGACAATACCGCACAGGCGCTCCTCACTGTCGAGCGCCGCCAGAGTCTGGCGGGTTACCCCGCAGTGCAGGGTCATAAAATCAACGCTGTCGGCTGCCTGTCGTTCAATGACCTCGAAAATCTGGTCGGGGACCATCTTCTCAATGCTGCCCTGAGCTGCTTCAGCTTCAATAGCCGCCTGGTAAATGGGCACGGTCCCCAGTGGCACATTGCAGGCCGCCCGGATCTCGCGCCGGATGGCGTCTATATCGCCGCCGATGCTCAAGTCCATCATAGTATCGGCACCGACCCTAACAGCGGCGTCCAGCTTTTCCAGTTCGTCGTCCAATGACGGAAAATCAGGTGAGGTGCCGATATTGGCATTGACTTTGGTGCGCAGGCCGGTGCCAATACCCATAGGCTTAACCGCGCCATCAGCCTGCCCCCATACCACAATCTCGCCACTGTTCACGCGGGCACGCAGCGTGTCCAGGTTCATCTTCTCATCCACCGCTACTGCCTCCAAGGTGGCTTCGCTAAGGGGTTGTGATATTTCCTGGTCGGGCATTTCAATCTCTACCTCTATTCCAATGCTCCTTCCCCCCAGTTGGAGTTGGAGGAAAGGTCATAGCTCATACTCACTTGAGTGCGACGAAGCCGGGCCAGCCGGCTCCCAATATTCCCATTAGGTATTATATCCTAACCTGGCCAGATGCGCAATAATCCCCCGCTTGTTGCTAACCAGCCAGCAAAGTGGTAAAATACTAAGTTGCTGCAGAGGATGTTGCCTACAGTAACCACTTTTCGTCAGCAGCGCCCCTCTGAACCGTCAGACCATATGGCTACTCGTAAGCAAAGAAAGGCAATCGCAGATGCATCCTATTATTCAATCCATTCGCCAACGGGCGAGCCAACTACACAAGACCATCGCTTTGCCGGAAGCCAACGATGAGCGTATTCTCCGCGCCGCGGTGCAAGTGCACCAGGACCAGATAGCGCAAATCACCCTGGTGGGAGATCCGCCTGCCATCCGGGCCCAGGCCGGCGCCCTGGAGATAGATCTGGCCGGCGTAGGTATCATAAATCCCCAGGATGCACAGGTACAGCAGCGTTGTGCGCAACTGTACTCTGATTGCCGGCCGGACGAGAAGCTGGATGAGAAGGAACTTCTAAAGCGGGTCGGTGATCCGCTGGACTGTGCCACCCTGCTGCTGCGGGATGGGCAGGTGGACGGGGTGGTGGCGGGTTCCATACACTCTACTGCCCAGGTGCTGCGGACGTATTTGCGGCTGATTGGCTGCGCGGTGGGGACATCTACGGTCTCCAGTTGCCTTATCATGACTACTCCCCATATCCCCGGGGCCGAAGAGGCGGTATTTGTGTTTGCTGACTGCGGGGTGATTCCCCAGCCTACTGCGGAGCAACTGGCTGATATAGCAGTGGCTACCGCCCGCAGTGCCCGACTCTACCTGCAGACCCAGCCGCGGGTGGCTATGCTTTCCTTCTCCACCAAAGGAAGTGCCGACCATCCTGATGTCCAGAAAGTGGTGGAAGCAACCCGCATTGCCCAAGCCAATGCCCCTGACCTGCTCATAGATGGTGAGTTGCAGGCCGATGCCGCCCTGCTGCCGGAAGTGGCGGCCTCTAAAGACCCGGAGGGGAAACTGAGCGGGCGCGCCAATGTGCTGATATTTCCCGACCTGGATGCCGGCAACATCGGCTATAAATTAGTGCGTTATCTGGGGGGAGGCGAGGCCTACGGGCCACTGGTGCAGGGATTAGCCCGGGCAGGAATGGACCTGTCGCGGGCTGCCACCGTAGAAGAAATCGTCAATGTCATCGCAGTGGCCGCTCTGCGGGCTACGGCCCTGGAAAATGAAGAACTGTGACGCCGGCAGCGCTCACCCATGAGGCCTAAGCCGAAATACAACCCCCATCATTGGCCGCATCCTTCTGCTTAAAAGCAACGAGGGAATAATAACACTAAGCGCGGTGGCCGACAAGATGTTGGGCCATTGTGCCACCAGACCTCCTGCGACTCCCCCCCAAATCGGCGTCTCAATCTGCCCAATGCATCATGGCCGGTCTATCTGTTCCCGTGGCACCTGCCGGCCGGGTCTTTCGGTCGGATATATGACCACCCGAAACCCGATCCAGGACACGTTGGCCTCGGGCATGCCATGCCCACGCAGAGCGGATCGCCACGGGTACTGCGTCTCGTGACCGCTGTAGTGCCGATCGCGCAGCACACGTTCTTCGCCCGCCGAAGGCCCCAACGGGTTCACCGGGGTGGAGCTACTGTAATAGTCGGGAGCATACCAGTCCGCACACCACTCTCTTACATTCCCAGCCATGTCCCGGGCACCGCACCAGCTTGCCCCCTCAGGTATGCTGCCGACCTCCAATGTCGGCGGACTGCCAGTGCCTCTATTGAAGGGATTGCAACACTTGACCCTACTCCAGGCCGCACCCCACGGATACCGGTTTCCCTGTGGCCCCCGAGCCGCATACTCCCAGATTGCCTCGGTCGGCATTTTCATGCCGTAGAACTTGGCATAGGCTTGAGCCCCGTACCACGTCACTGCTACCACCGGATGCCGTTCCCGGCCGGGCATAACTACGTACTGATCCCCCTCCGGTTTTATCCCCCAACCGCCCGCCCCGAGCACCCTCACTAGTTGGTGTCCAGCCTCATCCTCGTTGCTGCCATACTCGTTGAGGAACCGCACATACTGCTTATTGGTCACTTCGTGCCGACCAATCCAGAAGCCCCTCGTAATGGTGACCTGATGGACAGGTTTCACATCAGGGGGATATGAATCCAGGCCAACGTTGGTCGAGACATCTTCAGCGCCCATCGGGAAATCGCCTGCCGGCACCCAGACCATTACGCTGGCGTCTGTACTATTCACAGCGCACTTGTCAGGATAGGCCGTGTTACTACTGCCCCATCCAAGCTGGCCGGGCCGAAGATGAGCCAGATCAACACCCCGTACCGCCAAGGGCTTGCCCAGGTCGCGCGGGCTCTGCCGGGGCTGTTCGGTCTTGACTTCCCTGACCGAGGCTCCCATTGCCGCTATAGCCAAGGTGCAAAGACAGATGATAAGCAAACCTACCTTCTTCATTTTTGCCCTTCTTGATTTCTATTCGTCCCAATATTTCTCGCGCAGGTTCTGACTTGTCTAGACATTCCTTGTTCCGGACGTCAATTCCTCCCTGCACACAAAGTCAATTAGCGAAAATCAGAGACCGGTGTCATTATCGGGTCAGCTAGCTATTGTCGCTTATAGGCTGGCTTCAAAAATGTCCAGACTCTCTTCCACCTCCTCACGGGTTATCACCAGCGGAGGCGCTACGCGGATAACATTGCCGAACATTCCGATGGGAGCGATCATAGTCAAGCCTCGCTGGTAGGCCTCGTAAACTACCCGGCGCGCCAGTTCAGGTTCAGGCGTTTTTAGACTTCTTGTCGGTAACCATCTCCAGGCCCAGCACCAGGCCCTGCCCGCGAACATCGCCGAGCTGCTGGACCTCGGGCCATTGGCTAAAAGATATAAACCGGAGTTCCCACTTCGACCAGCCCATACAGGATGTGAGCGTCAGCGCGGTGCTGGCGGACGCAGCCATGAGAGGCAGGCTGGCCCAGGCGATAGTAAAGATTAGAGGAAGTAGCGTGGATGCCATGACTGCCCGAAGAAGTTATTTGCAGCCAGTAGCGCATCGTCACGTCATACCGGCGGCTGCGAGGGGCATAGGATTTGCGGAATACCTGCCCCATGGCGCCCCGCCGGGAGCTGTAGTCGCCTGGCTTCATCGTCGGCGTGGTGTAGGGCCCCCGGCCCGTCGAGATGACATGCATTCGCTCAATGTGGCCATCTTTATAGTAGTACAGACGCTGCTTGCGCTTGATAATGGCAATACATGTATCAGGCAGGCCGACTAACTCACGAGGACGAAACCGCACCGTCCGCTCGAACGAGGCCACCGGCTCGCCATTGGCGTCAAAGCCGGCAATGCGCAGCCGCAGACCGCGAGCATCAATCCAGGGAACCGTCCACTGAAAAGAGTTGGTACTGGCGAGGTTATTGGCGATGACCTCCCCGAAGTTGCCCCGAGACCGCCCGCCGAGTGGGCACCGACCGCCATAGTAGTACAAACGGGCCCAGCGGACGGGCCCCGTAGGCTCCCAGGCTATGGTGACCTGGCTTCCCTCAACCCACTCCTCTCCAATCGCTGGCAGGATGAGCCGAATTGAGGAAGCCCCCGGCAAGCTGCGAGCCGCCTGGACCCCACAGCCAATATCACCGCCTGCAGGAGTAGGAAATGGAACTGCGTCCTCAGGTGTGCTGGCCGCGGGGGATGCTGACCAAAACGCAACTATGGCCGCCCCGGCCCCTGCGTAGATGATAGTGGCCAGGACGCCGCCAAGGATGTGCGGTTGGCGGGTGGATGCTCTATTGGATCTGCGTGACCCCATTGCCTCTGGCGGCGAGTGTCACCCTGGAGTTAGCCCGATTGCAGCTTAATCTCGCGCATCTTAGGCTGGCGATGCAAACCTATCGCATGACGTTCTTCCAGGCCCTTGTCACGGAAGAACCCTTCTTGGTCTAAAGCAAGGGCCCGAGTATACAGTTCTGAATAGTCAGAGACATTCTTGATTCTAAGATCCTGGTGGTGAAATAGCACATAACCCAGTTGCCCGGCATAGGGAGTTTCGTCGAAGCGAGAATCAGCGGCCCGCAAAATCATATCGCGGGCGGCCGCCCGCCCTGGTGACGAGACCGGACTGGCACACCATTCATAGGCGTAATTATTGCTCAGATATCTTCCCACCCGCTTGGCTTGGGCCTGCAAGCTACTATCGGTAGCCAGAGCCAAAGTCAACATCATCCGCAGAAAGCATCTCTCCATGGGTGTGTGTCGCGCTACTATCCAATAGCTATACCCACATATGAATTTCCGGTAGACCTGCTCCCCGGTTCGCCGCACGGGGTCAGTGATTTGCAGCATGCGAACCAGCTCTTTAGTGCGCTGTTCCATTTCCCGGACCATGTCCTGTACCTGGGTGCTGACTCGCTGATTTCTAATTCGTTGGGCACTAGTCCGTATCATCACATTTCCTCTTCTTAGGAAAAGCCTTGGTAATAACTATTTCTTAATCAGTGGCTCAAAGACCTTCCGAAGACGGATAGCCGACTGCTCGCATCGCCAGCAGACAAGCAGCCGCAGCGTAAATAGCTATGCCCACCAGCATCACTATACTGAACCCAAACAGCTTCGCCAATATCATTGCCGCTACTGACCCTATCACCGAAGCCAAGCCATTTATGCCCCACATCCAGGGTATGATGTTGGTCTTAGCCCCGCTGACTAACCGCAAACCACTGGGAAATGGTATCCCCAGACAGAAGCCTATCGGCAGCAGGACAGCCATCGTTATTAGCGAGCGCAGACGGATATCCAAATACAGGGTACTACTAATGAGCGCTGGCAGGAGCAGATACAGGGCCAAGGCCAGGACCGCCACGGCTGCCGCAGCCACCGCAGCGCGGCGATTTACCACTACAGCTCGCCAGCGCTGACTGGTCAGGCTGCCTATCCCCCCACCAATCAGCACGGCAAACAGGATGACCGAGAGGGTTAACACTGGGTACCCCAAGTATAGGATCAGCTTTTGGGCCAATACTACCTCCAGCAGCATGAATCCGGCGCCAAGTAGAGAAAAGTACAATACTGCGAGGAGAAATCTGGACCCAGATATCAAGCCCTCAGCTTGCCTGCTCAGCCACCACCAGGCACCCCCTGAGAGCACAACCATCAATGCCAGTATGATGCCGATGAGCCGCTTGAACTGAACGGGAATGCCGAAACTAATATCAACTACGAACGGCCGGTCGTCGGTGCACGGAGTGAAGTTTACACCCTCTCCGGGCGGGTAGTGCTGCCACCTGTTGAATCGCCGCACGAACTGACCGGAAGTCATTTCCTCGTCGCTCAGCCACCGGAATGGCACCGGTTCGTAGGCACCAGGGATAAAGCCAGGTATCAGGCCCAAAGCTACCACAACTTCTCCCAGCCGTTGGGCTTCAGAAGGACTAAACGGCTGGCGGGACATTATCAGCAAATGCCGGTAGGGCCCGCTCCTGAAGGGGGGTAGGGCCGTGCTGACTACTGTTAGATGACCCATTGCTTCTCGACCCGATATGCCCTGAGTTTGCATGACGGCCTCTCGCGCGGTAAGTAGAGCGCGGAATAATATAGCTGGATGCTGGCAGACAAAGGCCAACTGACCTTGGGGCGATAAGTGGCGGTAATACTGGACAAATGCTTCGGTGGTGTGGGCATAGCTTTCCATCAGGGCCAGGGAACTGCCAGTGGTGGTGGCAGTCTTCGTCAGGGCCATGTATATCATATCGTACTGCTGCTGGCACCTGCTGACGAAGCTGCGCCCTTCACCTACGCGCACATCCACGTTGGCATAGTCGTATATCGGTCCGACTTGGTCCCGGTATCGGCGTACAATGTGCAGCATGGCCGGATTAAGCTCCACTCCCTCAATTTGGTCAGCGCCTGCCGCCAACGCCATCAGCACGTCCAGCCCACCCCCCGGGCCAATTGACAAGACCCTGCTGGGCCGGTAGATGCGGAAGGGCAAAAAACCAATAAAGTCAGCGTATTGGTCCCTTATAGTGGTCAGGTCGCCCTGGAAGTGGATAAGGTTGGTGGGCACTTCGCCATCGGTGTAGATAAAGAGGTCATCTTCCTGGTAGTAGCGGCCATCGGGTCGGGCGTAGGCCACTACGTCAGTGCGGGCAAATGCATTCCATTCGCTGTACACAATCTGGGCTTTAATTGACGGATTACCCAGTTCCCGATAAAGGGGTTTAGTGTTGGGGCCGGCAGCAGGCGGCAGCCGGGGCAAGTCAATCCAGCGGAAAGCGAGATTGCCAGCTAAACCGGCTATGAGCAGACTCGTCAGCACACCGGCAGCAAGCAGCGCTATCTGCTGCCTGCTGAGGTAGGCAACCACCACGGCAGCCCCAGCAGCCAGCACACCACAGATGATGGCAGTGTTGATGCCGCCGGTCAACTGGAGAAAGACAATGACCAACAGGCTTCCAGCAGCGGCGCCGCTGAGATCGGCGAAATATAGCTGCCCGCTCCACGCAGCATAGTGGGCAAAGGCATGGCTGAGAAAGATGCCCGCGAAGACAAACACCGGCAGGCAAACGGCGGTTATCACCCCCACCGAAGTCAGATGAGCCGCCAATGGGGTAGAGAATAATAGCACCATGCTCAGGGGAGCGCAGACCGCCACCCCCCCTGCAGCTACAACCAAAACATGTAACGATGGCCTGGTCTGGGGCCAGCGGTGGCGAATGATAAACTCTACAAGCCCCCCCAAGCCCAACCCGCACATGGCCAGAGATATAGTCAGGAAAACGAAGTGGTAGCGCAGCAGCACCGAAAAGGCCCGGGTCAGGGCGATCTCAAGTGCCAACACACTGAGGGTAATAGCGAAGATGGCCACCAATAGTCCGACCGGGGGCCGCGAGCGGGCAAGGGCATTATCATCTGGCCACTCCGCCGCCAACTACTCTCCGCCTTCCTCCGAAGCTGAGTCGCCCTTTGCCTGCAGTTGGGCCAGTTCTTCCTCGCTGACGTTACGGGTGAACCTGCACTTGGGGTAGCCGCCACAACCGAGGAATGGACCTCGTCGTCCGTAGCGGAGCAGTAGTTTCTGCCCGCACTTAGGACACTCTATGTCGGTAGCAATAGCCTGCTTGCGGTCTCGTGAGCCGCCCGAAGTCTGCAGAGGGCGGGTATAGCGACATTTCGGATAGCCGCTACACCCAATAAACGATTGGCCCCGAGGCCCGATACGCTTGAGGAGCTGCTCACCACACTCAGGGCACTTCTCATCAATGGGTTCCGGCGCTTCCTTTTTCACAACGTCCCCCAGCAGGTCCTGGGTATACTTGCACTCCGGATAGTTCTCACACCCGGCGAATTTGCCATAGGCTGAGTATCTTTCGTATAGCTGGCCCCCGCATTCCGGGCACTTCTGCCCTTCCATGAGCCTGGGCCCGGCAGTAGCCGCCTTGTCCAGGGCGGCTTCAAAGTCAGGATAAAAGCTCTCCAGGACGGCCACCCACTGTTGCTCGCCGCGTTCAACTCGGTCCAAGTCCTCCTCCACTCGGGCGGTAAACTCAACGTCTATGATGTCGGGGAAACGCTCGACCAGATAGTCGTTGACAGTGAATCCCAATACTGTGGGGACGAAGGCCCGTTTTCGCATGCGCACATATTGGCGTTGGCGCAGAGTCTCGATGGTCGGGGCGTAGGTGCTGGGCCGGCCGATACCATTCTCCTCCAGCGCCCCCACCAAACTGCCCTCATTATAGCGAGGAGGCGGCTGGGTAAAATGCTGTTGCGGGTCAAGGTCCATCAACTGCAACTGTTGACCCACCTCCAGAACCGGCAATGGCTGCTGCTCTTCTTTCTTCTCCGGCATCACCCGCAAAAACCCCGGGAACTTCACCTTTGAAGTGGCGGCCCGCAGTCCGTAGGGGCCTGCGGTGATATCTGCAGCATATTGATCATACACAGCGGGCTTCATCTGGCTGGCGACAAACCGACGCCAGATAAGCTCGTAGAGCCTCGCCTGGTCCTTGGTGAGGAACTTGCCCATCTTACCCGGTTCGCGGAATACCGAGGTAGGTCGGATACACTCATGGGCTTCCTGAGCTCCTTTTACCTTTTTGCCCTTAACTCCCTGGCCCACATATTCGTCGCCATACTCCTGCCGGATGTATTTGCGGGCCTGGTTCTGGGCCGGCTTAGCTACCCGGGTGGAGTCGGTGCGCATATAAGTAATCAGGCCTACGGTGCCCTCGTCGGTGTCAGTGCCCTCGTAGAGTTGCTGGGCAATCTGCATCGTCTTGCGCGCCGAAAAATGCAGGTCCGCAGCCGCCTGACGCTGCAGGGTGGAGGTGATAAAGGGAGGCTGCGCAGTGCGCCGCCGAGTTTTACGCTCAAACTTGGCGACAAGGAATGTCTGCTCCTTGAGATCGTTAACGGTGGCCTGGGCTTGCTCCTCATTGCTCAGTTTGACTTCTTCATCGTCTTTGGTCTTCAGTTCGGCAGTAAAGGGCGGCGTCTGCTGGTCGGGTGTCAATAGGGCATCAATCGTCCAGTACTCCTCGGGTTCAAAGGCCGCGACCTCCCGCTCCCGCTCGCAAATCAGGCGCAGGGCAACCGATTGCACCCGCCCAGCGCTGAGAGCAGTAGTTCCTTTTGACCCTATCTTCTTCCATAACAAGGGGCTGAGCTTATAACCAACCAGACGGTCCAGGATGCGGCGCGCCTGTTGCGCATTGACGCGGTCTAAATCTATCTCGCCGGGACTTTCCAGAGCCGCCTTCACGGCCTCCTCGGTAATTTCATTAAACTGAATGCGTCGGGCATCAGATAGATCCAAAGCCTCCATCAGGTGCCAGGCGATGGCTTCGCCCTCGCGGTCTGGGTCCGAAGCCAAATATACTTGATCCACTTCCTTCAGACCATCGCGAATCTTGTCCAAGGTGCCGCGTTGGCGGGGGATAACTTGATAGTGAGGGCGGAACCCGTTCTCCACATCCACCGCCAACTCGCCCTCGGGCAAGTCCCGTACGTGGCCTCCGGACGAAAGAAGGATATACTCATCGCCCAAAAAGCGGGCCAGGGTGCGGGTTTTGGTGGGTGATTCTACTATGATTGCTACTTTTTTAGCCACTATCTACCATCCTAAAAGTTAGTTCAAGCGGACGAAAGTATTGCCCGGAAAGCGACGCACCAGCCCCTTGATCTCCAGGAGCATCAGGGCTGATGTTACCTGGGCAGCCGTCAAATTGCAAGATTCACTAATCTGGTCAACATGCACCGGTTCGTGACTGAGGGCTTCGTAGACTGACTGTTCGTCACCATGTAGCTCTACCTGGGGGGCTTGCGGTCGGCTGGGCACAGCTTCCAACAGGATACCCAGACCATCAATAACATCCTCGGCCACCTCTACCAATTGGGCTCCGTCCTTGAGCAAACCATGACAACCACGGCTGGTGGGACTGTTGATATCGCCGGGGACAGCAAAGGCCTCGCGGCCCTGCTCCCCGGCCAGTCGGGCAGTAATCAACGCGCCACTCTTGCTTGGCGCCTCAACCACCACCACCCCCAAGCTCAGCCCGCTTATCAGCCGATTACGAGCGGGAAAGCGCTCGCGCGTCGGGGGCGTGCCGAAGGCATACTCGGTGAGCACGGCACCTGACTGGGCCAGCCGCTTCCGCAGGGATTTGTGCGCCCGGGGATAAGTGATATCCGGCCCGCAGGCCAAGACCCCTATACTGCGTCCTCCCGCTTCCAGAGCTCCCTCGTGAGCCTCGCCGTCAATGCCCACTGCCAACCCACTGACAATGGTGAAACCCCGCTGGGCAAGGTTACCCGCCAATCGGCGGGCCACCGTGCGCCCGTAGGGCGTGCACTTTCGCGTCCCGACCATAGCTATTGCCAGATCGTCTGACTTGGTAATGTCCCCCTGCACAAAAAGCAGGGGGGGCGGGTCATCAATCTCTTTGAGCATAGGCGGGTAATTATCATCATTGATGGTTATGATTTTCAGCTCCAGCTCAGCACACTGCTCTCGCCAACCAGGCAGGTCAGCTTCCTGCTGGGCAGTCCGCAGTTTACTGATGTGCGCCGCGGTTATGCCCTCTACGGCCGCCAGCTTTTCACCAGATGCTCCTAATACCTGTTCAGCAGTGCCAAAAGCTTCCAATAGCTGGTTTTGCTGGAGGGGAGTCAGGCCGCTGGCATTTAACAACAGCCAGGCGTCAATATCCTGATGTATGCCATTTGCGTTGCCCATTAAGACGGACTCATTCTCTGTTGATAGCCTTTATATACTCAAACAGCCCATCCCTCTTCGCGCCCGGTGGTCAGCTCGTCCACCAGCATTTCTTCATATTGGACTTTTTTCATTAGTAGCTTTCCTTGATTGACTCTAAATACGGCCCCAGCCTATTCCTGATAAAAGGGCGCAAGAGGCCGAAGCCTCTTGCTATCTTGTTACCCTAGGAGAACTGGCCTTCTGGTACCCGGCGGACGGGTAGTGCTTCGTAAATGTCCGGACGGGGACTATTCTGTGGTGGCAGGTGTTTCTGCCTTGCCCCGGGCTGGTTGCTGGCCGCCGGGCTGCACTCGGGCAAGTTTCTTCTCGAGCTGGGTAATTTGGTCGCGCTGCTGGTTGATACGGTCGGCCAGCTCCTGCAACTTGGTCTTGGCCTGCTGGACTTGGGCACTGGCCTTATCCGCGGTCCCTTTCTGGCGGGCCCACTCACCCCAGGCAGCTATGGCCATGAACACCGCCCCCAGTACCGCACCGACCAGCGGCAGATAGCCCACCGGCATTTCCTGGACCCATTGCTGGCCGTCAGTCGGCGGCCATATAGCGCCCACCACTGTCATAGGAGTGGGATTCCAGGATATGAATAGGGCCGCATAACCGATTACGATGATCAGGACTAACACTTTCAGGATAACTTTAGCCATTAGTCACTACTCCCCCCGTTGCTGAGTATTGAGACTACTACAACATTACCAAGCCAATCTATATCCGCTTAAGCCCATCTACAACGATTAGTATCTAGGTGCATAAGGGCCATAACCGGGCACTCCCGGCGGCCCACCATAGCCAGGCGGCAGACCATAGCCACCCGGCATCCCCGGCATCCCCGGCATCCCTGGCATCCCTGGGCCACCCGGCGGACCATAGCCCGGCGGTCCCCCCATACCCGGCCCACCATACGGTCCGTAGGCCGGCGGCTGGGGAGCTCCAGGAATGGTGGGTTGGGTCAGTGAATTGTCAACCACAAAATACAGTTGCGCTCCGCCTTCATTGCCACTCCAGTCAGAGACGAGGGCTACCAGTTGGTGCTGGCCGTCCGGATAGCTTTTGGCCAACGCTCCCTGGGGGTCGTACTGCCACCAGATAAGCCCCTCTCTTGCATCATACGAATACTGCTCTGCGGGGACCAGCTGGCCATCAATGATTAGCCGCAAAGAGGCAGAATTGATACCACAACCTTCGTCCTGGGCCTTGATGGACAGTCGTATCGGTGGCGCCCCGGGCAGATGAAGCAGATTATCACTTTCCGGCGGCGGCAGGAAGGCATCAGCCGCCACGCTGGGCAACTGGTAGCTGTACCGGGCTTGCTGGGGACCTTCGAACTGGATGATGGCCTCGCTGCACGTAGGTTCAACGTTATCGGCAGCCCGGGAATCAAAGGCATACAGAATGCCGTCGTCGCCGATTACAAACATCTCGCCGTCCGATACGCACAGGGAAGCGTCCACTGAATCTTCGTACCTGCGCTGTTGGGCCCAACCCCAGCGGCTGGCAGCAGTTGATTGCCGCCCGTAGGCCCCAGGTTGACCAGCCCCGCCCGGCGGAGCCCCATACCCCGGTGGGCCACCTGGCGCTCCATACCCCGGATAGGTTTGAGCACTGACGGCAGATGGCTTAGGCAACCGATATTCCCATAACAGAGTTCCATCCTCGGCAGACAGCCCCAGTAGGACAGCAGCACCGCGCTGGGTTGTCCCGGCGGTGGGCCCACCCATGCCGGGCATACCTGCTGCGGGCCCTCTGCCCATCCCGGGCATGCCCGGCGGACCGTAGGCAGGTTGACCCATAGGTGGTCCATATTGGCCAGGACCAACAGCGCCCCGAGCAGATTCGGAGTAGGCTGCGCGGCAAAGCAGCACCTCCCCGGCCAGTACCGGGGATGACAGTATTGCTCCTCGCCCCCCCTGCTGGGGGAAACGCCATACGGGACGGCCCCGCGTGGTGTCAATACCATACACCACCCCTTCCTTAGTCCCAATGAAGGCCATACGGGATTGGATGGCTGGCGTACCGGTGATTAGGTCGCCGGCGGTGAAGGCCCAGCGCGTGTTGCCATGCTTCAGATCAACAGCGAAGAGGCGGGAGCCGGCCGCGGTCAGGATAGTGTCCCCCTCAATGGCCGGGGAGGAGAACACGTCGGCGTCTTCCAGGGAGTAGTTCCAGACCAACGTCCCATTACTGCGCCGTAGGGCATACAAATACTTGTCTCGGGACGCAATGTATACACGGTCCCCCCAAATTACCGGCGTGGTTTGAACCTTACCCCCGGTCGGAAACTGCCACAGGAGGCTATCACTGGCCAAGTCAAAGGCATACACCCGCTTGTCGTCGGACCCAAAGTAAAGCACGTCATCCATTACCAGGGGGGCGGACTTTATTGGGCCGTTGGCCGCGAACTTCCACTTGGCAGTACCGCCCTGGGCATCCACGGCCCATAGCTTGCCATCATCGGCTCCAAAATACAAAGTGCCGTTGTGCAGTATCAGTGCTGAGTGGATTTCGGTGCCCACCGGTAGCTTCCACTCCAGAGCACTGGTGGCTCGGTTCAGAGCATAAATCGTTTGTCTGACGACAAAGTAGACCCGCTCGGGACCAACCGCCGGAGTGGCGACTGCCTTGGCTGTTTGGTCGGTATCGTACTTCCAACTCAAACCCAGGGGCAACTGGACCGGAGCCGCAGCCACCCCGCTATGAGCGTCATCATACAGGTAGACCCAGTCTCCGGTGGCAGCTTCACTGCTACCCGCCACCAGGCACATGCCCAATACTACTGCGACCGCCAACAAACTTTTGCTTTTCATAGCATATCTCCTTTGCAGCCTCCAGTGACCCGCGAGGATAACAGGAGTCTGCCGGTCAAGTTTCTTCCCGCCTGGCCGGGGGTGTCAACTGGTCCAGTTGCTTGCAGAACGACAACCGCTGGCGACTGAAATATCTGCTGACACACACGTTGGATATCCTCGCTGCTCACGGCATCTATGAGTTGGGTAAACCGCTGATAGGTTGGCACTCCTTCTCCACCACCACAGACCACGAACATACCCAGGTAATGGGCCACATCGTGGCTGGACTGTTGATTGAGAGCAAAACTGCCCTGCACATAACGTTTCGCCCGCTGTAGCTCGGCAGGCTGGGGGCCTTGCTGAGCGATATCTGATAGCTGCGCCCCAATTAGCTGCTGAACGCTATCTGTATCCGACGGTGAGCAGGTTGCCAGCAGGTAAACATACCCACACACGTTTGAGGGCGTTAGGCCTGCTTCAGTAGTATAGGCCAGGGCTCGCTTCTCGCGCAACACTTGATACAATCGGGAACCCATTCCTGAGCCCAGTAAGGTAGTTAAGACAGCAGCGGCAGGATAATCCTCACTGTTAATGCTGGGGGCCCGCCCACCGACTGCTACTACCGAGGTGTCAATACCCGCCATCAAGCCACGCCATGGTTCGTCCCAGTCAGCCTGGGGCACAAACCGAAGCGATTGGCTGTCTACCGGTCCCGGGAGCACTGTTTCAAACACATCAGTAACCGTACTTTGGACCATCTGCCAGTCCAAGGGGCCAGCTACAGCTATAGTAGTTGCGTTAGGAAAAAAGTGCGATTGATAGAACTGTCGCGCCTCGTTCAGACCAATGGCTCCCGTGGCCGCGAAGGTCCCGCTGGTGGGCCACCAGCCGGGTTGACCATAGTACAAGCGACTCACCAGGGTATCAATAACAAAACCAACGGGCGTCTGATCACCACAGGCCAGACTGCGGCGCATCCGCCGGATGCCAACTTCTAACTGGGCGGCCGTAAACTCAGCCTCAAACAAGCGCTGCCGTAGCTCCCTCAAGCCTACGGCTAAGTCCCCCGGTACACACTGCACTACCAACTCCACATAGTCCCTGGTGGTGAAGCCTTCCAGCCTCATAGCCGGCCAGTGGGAGAGGGTAGCCTCCGAAGTCAGCCCAGCCGGTGCCTCTATCATAAATTGAATTAGTTGACGTATGCCGGCAGTTAAATTTCTTTCCTGGGCCCCATTCACTTGCACGAATGCAGCACAGGTGGTGGTGGCGGAGGCCGGACATTGCCTGAAAATCACGCGCAGGCCATTATCCAGGACGGCTGTGTGGATCGGCAGAGAAGGAGTAGCTGCCGATACTGGCCAGCAAGTCCCGCCTATCATCAAAACTAAGCACTTGATAACTGCCGTAAGCCGATTCAAATCAGCTCTACCTTACTGGTGGTTACCTCATACCGCCGGCTACTACAGTTGACTGAGCCGCTTGATAGCCGCCGCTGCCACTACATTATTGGGGTCAAGTTTCAATGCCACGCCGTAGGCTGCCACTGCACTGTAAGCCTCGTTATCGGCCTCGTAGACCTGACCGATCTGGACTTGGACGTCAGCCCTTTGCTCATCGGTAGGCATCTGCTGGAGGGCAATGCGCAAAGCCCGGCGGGCCGCCCGATATTCTTCCTTGGCGGCGTGAGCCCGGGCTAACTGACAGTAGACTATTGAGTAACTTGGGTCCCAATATAGTGCATCATTGAGGGTATCAATTTCCCTATCGTACATTGTTGTCTCGTGATAAGTGAGACCTATTAGGTAGAGAATGTAAGAACGCTGATAGGCAGTTTTGCTCACTTCTGCAGTAGGTATGCGGTCTAAGGCCTTGTTGTACTCGCGACGAGCGCGATACCATGACTGCATCTGGAAGAATGTATTGCCTAAATTGATGTAGGCCTCGTGCTGTTTGGGGGCCCACTTAATGGCCGTGCTGAAGTAGGTAGCGGCGTCCGCGAGGTTGTTCTGATAGTAGCAAGCCAGCCCAGCAGCGTTCAGGGCAGTGACGTTATCATGAGCAATGTACAGAGCATGCTGAGCAGTCTCCATGGCAGCCTGCCAGTTCTCTTCAGCTAATTCTACCCGAGCCAGCTCCGCATACAAGTCTGCCCACCGGGGAGCCAGCCTGAGGCCTTGTTCAATGGCTGTGCGCGCCGCCTGCAAGCTGGTAGTAGCCTCCGCCTGGCCAGCAGGTAGCCAGGCAGCCTTCTCGATCTGGGCGCGGGCCATGTAGAGCAAGGCTCGCAGGTAGGTGGGTTCTCTGTCCAGAGCCTGGATAAACTCGCCAATGGCTTCATCATAGCTGTGGGAGACAATGCCTCGCTCGGGAGTGGAGCCGTAGGTGCCAGCCTGAAATGCATAGATTTCCCCCAGCACTTCATGAGCAGGGGGATAGTCAGCATTATATTCTAAGGCCTCTGCGACGGCGTCCTCTGCTCCCCGAAGAATTCCAATGCACGTAAACAGTGTCCCTTTTTCAAGGAATAAGTGTTGGGCGTCGGCCAAGTAAGCACGGGCCACACGAGTGTAAACATCAGGATCGGAAGAATTGCCCAGTTGCTGGCGGTTGGCGGCCTCTCTATAAGCATTCCGAGCCGCCGCATACTTGCCGGCCTCCAGATAGGCGTCGCCCAGGGCCTTGTTGAGGGCGGGCCACATTCCCAGTTCTTCGGCGAAGTGCTCAGCCCCGGCGTATTTCTGGGCCATTTGCTCCTCGGTTTGCTTCTGGCGGCGCTGTTCCTTAGGACTCAACCGTTGGAGGCGAACCTGAAGGTCATTCCACTCGGTCAGAATCTCCTTGCCCTTCTTCAATATGTCAATGGCCTCGGAGTATTGCCCTCGCGCAGTTTCCACCAATCCCAGATAGTACATCGGTTCCACATAGTTGTACTCCATCTTCGCTGCCCGCTGCAATGAATCCTTAGCATTCTCCAGTTCACCGGCGCGGTATTCGGTCCGTCCCAGCGCCACTAAGGCTGTGGCTCGCTGCGAGCCCCTTGACTTGAAGACCTCATCGCGGTAAGCACTGATGGCCGGGGACAAAGCGCCTTGGGCCTCGTAAATGCGGCCGATATATAGCCGTATTCCGGGCTGCTTAGGGCTTAGTTGCTCGGCCTGCTGGAAAGCTCTTAGAGCTTCACCAAAGTTCTCTCGTTTATACTCAGCTATACCCAGATAATACCAAGCGGCTTCGTTTTCAGGTTCTTCCTGCACCACCCGCTGGAGCCTCGTGCGGGCCAGGTCATACCGGCCCGCGTCAATGTTCTGCAGAGCCGAAAGGAAATCGGGATGAGGCTGTTGCTGCGCAGCGGCTAAGGATGCAACCGTGGCGATAACTACCATTATTACTGATAGGTGTACCTTGCTGCAATTCATTCGGTGGCTTCCTCTCTTCTAATAAATGACCACCCGCCACCTATTATTATAACGAAAGGGCAGGTTTTGTCAACGCATCAGCCCCCCGGTAGGGGGCGCGCCGGTTCCCACGTCTTCTGTTGATGTGGTATAATATCGGGGCGACTGTGAACAGACTGCACAGGGCCGGGCCCATCTATCTATGAGTACCATCAACCACTTGCCACCCACGAGAACTTTGCGTCGCCAACTCTACGACCATTCCCTGATTGGTTCGCTGGCGGAAGTCATTCGGCGCTGGGAGTTGGTGCGGGCCCTGGTAATTCGCGATCTGAAAGTGCGCTACCGCAATTCAGTGCTGGGCTTTTTATGGTCTCTGGTAACTCCCCTGTTGCAGATGATCATCCTCACCTTTGTGGTCAAGTTTGCCATGGACGTGAAAATCCCCAATTTATCCGTGAAGATACTATGCGGACTAATCGCCTGGACTTTCTTTGAGAATGGCATACTGGACTCCTGCGATTGCATCCTGAACAATCGAGACCTGGTTAAGAAAGTCTATTTCCCGCGGGCGGCGCTACCCTTATCCATCGTGGTAGGTAATTTGATTCATTTTGCCCTCTCAGCTCTGGTACTGCTCATCTGGCTGGCGGCTATCGGGTGTTATCCGAACCGGTTGTTTGTGTTCATCATTCCCTTAATGATAATTCAGACACTGCTGTTGATGGGGCTGGGCATGATAGTGGCCAGCCTGCATACATTCTACCGCGATATTAAGTTTGTCCTCCAAGCGCTGCTGCGGGTGTTTTTCTTTGCCACCCCCGTGATGTACCCGGCGGCCTTATTGCATGACAAATTCGGCCGCTTCTCTGCAGCTTGGGAGCGCCTGTATATGTACAATCCCATGGCTACTATCATTGAGTCGTACCGCACGGCCCTACTCGAACATCAAGTGCCAGATATGAGCTTATTGGTACCCATTGCGGGAATATCACTACTCCTGTTCATCATTGGTTATCAGGTATTTTTGCGTCATGAGTGGCAGTTTCCCGAAGTGATATAGAGCGGTGGCTGCTGACAGGAAAACATAGACCTATGGATGCATCAGATATTGCCATCAAAACCGAGCACCTGACCAAGTGCTACCGGCTAATTCACGACCGGCCTGAGCGGCTCAAAGACCTGGCCATTTCTGCGCTTACCTTCCGCAAACTGTCGTCCGAGCAGTTGTTGGCGCTCGACGACGTAAGTCTGGAGATTGGGCAGGGCGAAGCGGTGGGAATCGTCGGCCCCAATGGCTCAGGAAAGACTACGCTGCTGGGCGTTATTGCCCGGGTAATCAAGCCCACGGCGGGAGAAGTGTACGTCGCCGGCAGAGTGGCGGTACTACTGGAAGTAGGTGCTGGCTTCCATCCTGATCTGACCGCGGTTGAAAATATCTACCTAAATGGTGCCATAATTGGCCTGCCCCGCGCCGAGATTGACGGGGTCCGCGACCAAATCCTGGACTTTGCCGAATTGCATCCCTTCAAAGATATGGCAGTGCGCACTTACTCGGCGGGAATGAGGCTGCGGTTGGGCTTCGCCGTGGCGACGCATCTTGAACCCGACATCTTGCTCATTGATGAGGCCCTGGCGGTCGGCGATGAGCATTTCCAACAGAAGTGCTATGAGTGGATGGCGCAACTACGCCATCAGGGAGCCACTATCGGCCTGGTATCCCACGACTTGGAGGCTATTCGCCGACTGTGCCACCGCTGCATCTGGCTGCAAGACGGTCAAGTGTATCAGGATGGGCCTACCCCCCAAGTACTGGCAGCTTACCGGCAGAGTGCTACTTATCAACAGCCACCCACCGATACCAGCCAGCCTACTGTGCCTCCCAGCAGCCCTTAGCCAAAGTGGCATCTGGGTTCTTCGGTGTCGTCGCACTACCCGCAACTTGACCAGAGAAAATTAGTATGTTATTATACTAAAACGTGTAGGTTGGGAACACGATTTGCAGGTAACCGGTGAGACCCAGCCGGCGTGGCGGGCAACTGTCCGCCTTGTACCTTATCTAACTGGGCTGGGGCTGACCCTCGCCAGAACACCTACCAAGTTATCAACACAGTGCAGCACCCAGGGTTGGAGCATCGTATTAGCCTTTCGTTTCCTCACCTTGGTTAGCCGACGTTCCCGGTGACTATTGCCGGGAAGAAGGTAAACACATATCAATTTCTATTTGGAGGATGACACAATTATGGGAAAGCTGTTAACTGGCCGACAACTACGGGCAATCTTTGACCACTACTGCCCCTTTGATGAGAACGGTAATCTGAAGCTGGAAGACGAACGGGTGACTCTGGTGGCGGCCAACTCCAATAACTGGTGGGAGACCCGGGCGTTTGTACAAGCAGCCGCCCAGGGCCAGCAGTCGCCTATTATCATACAGTTCTCGCACAACTCCAACCGTAAAGTGGGAGGGGACCCTACCGGTGTTTTTGTGCCCGACGGAGTCAAGTTCCATGCTAATTCGGTCATCAACGGCAGCCGGGCCATGGCTGGCTGGATAGCCATGGAAGCTGAGGCCTGGGGTGCTGACTTTGTCGCGGTCTCCCTGGACCACTTCAAGGTCCCTAAGTTTGACGCGTTCAAGGAGTATCAACGGCGGGCCACACCGGTGGACTATGCGGCCAAAGTGGATGCCGCCGTCGCCTACCTCCAGCAAAAGGGACTGGCGCAAGTGATGGAGGACTTTGATGCGGATGCATATCTGGGGTATCTGAATAGTGTTGACTACCAGCAATTCCGGGCTGACTTCTTGGATACGGTGTCAGTGATGCAGCCGGCCTGGGGGATGATTGACACTGAGGGCATTCCCCCGGCGCTTGACTTCATCATCACCCAGGACATCGCCACCGGAGTGCGGGTGGACCTGGCCAATAATGACATGATGTTGGAGGCCGAGCTGGGTGCGACTGGTACCAGTGGTGATGAAATAGAATATCAGCCAATGTCAGACGACGAGCTGGCAGAATTCGCAAACTTCACTGCCGCGTTCATTGATTACACCGGGGCCGAGGGGGTGGCCTACGACATCGGCATGAAACACTCCGCTAAAAGCGATGAGAAACACCCCACTGATGAGCACAAACTGGAAGTCGTCCAGCGCACTATCATTGAGCAAACCGGCGTCTACGCCGCTTACGCTCAGCACGGTGGCACTGGTGCGGCCGACGTGCCCCGCGGCCTCATTGGCAAGACCAACCTTAACACCTGCTTCCTGGTCGCCGGCTCCCAGGCCCGGTTTGAATACTTTGATGCCAATGCCGATGCCGTCCGGGCCGGGGACAAGAAGATCTGCGGAACTGATGTGGAAACCCACGTCTATCTGCGCGGGGTCTATGATGAAGTCGTTGGGCGCTACCAGGGCACCGGTAGTTACCAGATCGGCCCTGCGCTGGCCGACGTCTTATCAGAGTAGTCATAAGTTGGCAATGATTGAATCCGGCTGGCGCGAGGAGGACATACTCGCGCCGGCTACTTCTCTTACTACCTCCTTTAGTATCGGATTGATGTTGGCAGTAAAGGAGAGCATTGATGATGACTGAAGAAGGTCTTCAGACTCTGCAGGACCTGATATTCACAACTGCGTCCCACGAGCTGGCGGCGCGACTGGATAGCTGGCGCGACGAGTTAGCGGCAGAATATCCCCAGGCCGACGCTGACCGCCAGCAGCAGATAGCCGAGCTGCTGAGCGAGAATGCCGTTGACCTGCGATCGGTGCTCGCCGACTGGGCCCTGAAGGATAATGTGGTGGCCACCAAGCGGCCTGACGGAACTCTCAGCGATGAAGAACTGGCCGAGGAGGCGGCGAAGAACTACGGGCTTTTGCACCAGTGGGGGCGGCAGGACTTAGCTGAGCAGGCCCAAACCCAGGTGGAGCAGATTGCCAGCAGCAACCTGGCTCGCCTGGCTCGGATGGCCCTGCAGGGCGAGCTTAACACCTTCTGGGGCAACGACTATGCCGCCAACCTGCGTGATGCTATGCGCAAGGGGGCCTGCCTGGTCACCACCAATCCGCAACTTGTTAACATTGCCCGCGAAGAAGATCCCGAGTATTGGACGCCGGTGCGTGACCGGCTGCGTCAGCAACATCCCGACTACGACGCCCTGGAGCTGGCTTCGGCCATGACGGTGCAGGTCGTAGTGGCCAATGCCCAGCTGCTGCGGCCTATCTGGGAGCTGACTGAAGGAGAGATTGGGTACGTCAGCCTACAGCTTAATCCCAAGAATGCTCAGGATACCTCGGCGATGGTCGAGCAGGCCCACTGGGTGTGGCCGCAGTTGACTGAAGCCCTGGGCGGAACACCCAACTGCGTGTTTAAGGTGCCGGGCACCAAGGCCGGTATTGACGCCGCCGCCGAGCTGACCAGCAATGCCATGGGGGTTAATATCACCGTCAACTATGCTCTGCCCCAGCAGATTGCTTTCGCCGGCGTTATTGAGAAGAATAGCACCGCTCAAGTTAGCTTCCGCACCCAGATGGATGGGCGAGTGGACGATCCCGTCGGCGAAGAACTTCAGCAGTTAGGGGTCAGTGATTGGGAAGAGGTCAAAACCTGGTGCACCACCGCCATCCGCCAGCGCGACTACCGGATGCTGTGTATGTCACCCCCGCGGGGAGGAGTAGGATTTACCAAGACCCGGATGCTGCCCGCCTCGGGCCGGGGCCCCTGGAACATCCTGCGCTCCATCCACCGCGAGCCGGAGGTCTCTACCTTCATTACCATCTTCCCCAACCGCCAGGAGGAATTTGACAGCCAGCCCCGCGAGCTAAACCCCGATGGAATGTGGACACCGGTCCCCGATGATATTCTGGAGAAGCTGCTGAAGAGCAAGCTCTTCCGCCAGTCGTATGAACCAGATGGGATGACGGTGGATGAATTTGACACGTATCTACCGGTCGTGCGCACCCTCAAAGGCTTCTCCGACAGCTTTGACGACTTCGTAGCCTGGGTGGCCGGCTAATCTTCCAACTAACAAACTGGTAAGTCTCCCCGCCCCGCCCGGTGGCGAGGCTTTTTGTTATGGCTATTAGAATCCAACGGCTACGCGAGGGTAAGGAGTGGTATCAGGTAGGTGGAGTAGTTGACTATCCGGCATACTGCTCCCCTCAAGCTCCGCCAAAGCCTGGAGATAGCCCGGCCTCCCCACCAGACTGGCCGCCGAAGCGTCGGGACATTCTGCACTGCGGAACAGGACCTCCTCGTGATCAAAGAAAACTATACTGCCAGTAAACTTTGGTCCTTTCCCAAGGAAGCTCAAGCTGTAGCCCGCCGCGGCCAGGAAGCGAGCTTTTACCTCTTTACACGGGGGTGTGAAGGTGAAACTACCACCAATCAGGTAGGCAGGTTGGACCCAGCCGACAATACTTTCCATAGCTATGCTCAGTCCGATGCGCGGGAACCCCACGCCGAAATTGACACCGATGGCTCCGGATGCGCCGACATCCATCTTGTCCTCGTCAATTGTGAAGCCGCCGAGGCGGGCAGTACTCTGCACATCTATGCCGTCAAATTGAAGGCCCAAATCACTATCATAGGTAAACCGGGCGTTTATTTGGGCTGAGCCATCTATGGGCACCGAGACGTTAATGACAAATTGGATCTTTATAGTTAATTGTACCGGTAGTGGACCCACCATAAAGGGCACCGTCATCAACGTGTACGTCGGTTCCAGGTTGACCACGTCGCGGCCCGAGGCAGCCACAACCAGGCTAAGGGTCAGGTCCCCTTCTATGCCTTCCAACTTGTGGTCGAATTTCTGGAGTTGGCTCCCTTGGATTTCGATAAGGTCGCTACTGCGGAAACTGCGGATTTCCCCCTCGGCGACGAACTTCGCTCCCGCGGGGCCGGCCAATGACTTCTCCACAGTGAACTTGAATGTGGCTTTGTCACCCAGCAGCTCCCAATCTATCTCATAAGTGAAATCACCAACTGTGAATTTGAACTGCGGGACAACGCCATCCGCCCGGGGCCTGACTTCCTGGCCGGCAACGGTCACCGTGGATATTGTCTGCGGTGAAAAGTCGATCAACCGGTCCCAAGCGATAGTGCCCTCGGCGATTGCCTCCGTCAGCGTGGCGTACTCGGTCTCCACCACCAAATCCGGCCCGCTCTGCTGGACCGAGGTAATTCTGCGCACGGTTAGGCCGTGGATGACCATGACCCGTCCGGGCGAAAGATCCAGCCCGCTACTGGCTACTCCCGCCGCATCAAACGTGTAGACGTGGTTATCGGTGTCAGCATCTTTGAGCAAAGCCAGTTGGCTCTCCTCCACCAGCGTCGTACTTGGATCCCATTGGACATCGAACTGAGTCCCACCCCCACATTCGCCTATAGGCCAGGTATCATCCAGCCCCACCACGCAGCGCAGGACCATGATGGCATCGCCGACATCAGTGCTACCGTTCTGGTTGGCATCGGCGCAAGGGTGATCGCGGTCGAGGGCCACCACGATACGCAGTATCTTTATGGCATCGCCCACGCTGGCCTGGCCGTCACCGTCCATATCACCCAGATAGGAGCCATTTTGGGTAAGATGGCTCAGTGGGCCAGAAGACGCAGTTGGCGGGTGCGTAGACGGTACATTCCTTCTGGTCCCTCCACAGCCGCCTAACAGGCCAACTAAAACAATTACAAGTACAGCTATCGTCGGGCGTCGCAACATAGCATTCTCCTCCCCAGGTAGGGGCAACCCGGTATCGGCATGGTCGGTGAGAACAGACTGACCTCTATATTCTACATTCTGCTCCTTGTATCCTGCTTCCGAAGAGGTGGACAGCAGGAAGGAATACCTCCACCCCGGCACGAATTAATGGGCAACCGCCGCAACCCAACGCAGTCTTCACGAGAGCCGTTCCGCAAGAGCGACACAATAGGCCTATGGAAGAACGAAGCTCACAAGTGGTTTTCCTGGAGCCAGGAGCCCAGACGCCAGCAAGTTGTGCTGGCGAGATGATAGTGCCTCTGGTGGCCGATGGCCGCGAGTTGGAACTGAGCCGCCATCCGATCATAGAGCAACTGCGGCCGTCTTTGGTTACCTTTTATCAGCAGGCTCAAGCACTGGCCCAAAAAGTGGGACAGAGCCTCCCCCCTTTGCTATCTGATGCTCCCGATGCGGCTACTCCCAGCTTTTGGGAGTGCTATCAGGACGAATTTGCTCGCTTCTCGGTGGCGCCAGCCCTGATTAACTACGAAATCGCCTGCCGGGCACTGAGTAGCAGCGGCAGCCCGACAGCGCGCCTGATACAGCATCCATCCCACCGATGGTGGGCAGCACGAACGGCTGGTGAGCCGGTAATCGCCGCTGGCCAGCAAGCGAATGTGGCGGTCCATCTCTGGCCGGGGCCGATTAGGCAAGGGGTACGCAATGGCCTGCTGCCCGTGCTGGGTTCACTACTGGCGGTCCGTCGAGCAGTACAGTCGTTTATGCCGCCCAGCAGCGGCCGGACCGCTGAGCAGCTAACCGAGCAGCCCTGTGATGTGCTATTTGTCGCCGTCGGCGCTACCGCCGCCCCCATTATTGCCCGGCTGGCCGGTGTGCTGGCCGCGGATTATGGACTGCATGCGGTGGCGGCAGATATGCACTTCGGCGGCTCAACCGAGGCGCTCAGAGATATTGACACTCCGGTGGTTGACGCTCATCCAGCGCTGTATGGCGCCCATCACATACGGGCGGCCATGTGGCAATGGCCACAATGGTGGCGGCATTTCCGCGCCGCCTACCGTCCCGACGAGCAATACTCGTGGCTGGAGCCGGTGGTCCGGCGGCGGATGTTAGTGGCTTTGGCTCGGGATGCCGGCTGGGGACTGGCTCAGTTAGCGGCGGCTCGCATAATCCTGGATACCCTTCAACCCCGCGTAGTGGTCAGTTTGCACCGCTATGCAGTGGTGATTGCCCCCCTGGTGCTCAGCGCGCAGCGGCGGGGACTGGCGAGAATATATTGTCAGCACGGAATCCGCGGACCGTTCCATCGGACCTTAGGGAGCCTGCCGTGGGACAAGATGTTGATGTTCGGGCCTTACGGAGCTCAGGTAATGTCCGACCTGGTTGAACCTGACACGCAATTTGAGATAACCGGCCATTGTCTGTACGATGACGCCTACTTTTCGGCTATGTCAGGTGCCGTGGCGCCCAGGCGAGATGAATTCATCGGCAGTCACCAGCATCTGATAGTCATCGCTGCCCAGACCGATGAATACCAGGTTAAGGCCGCCCAGGCGCATTGGTGGCTGCAAGCCGTGGCCGAGGCAGCTCACAGATTGGATGCGGCAGTAGTAGTGAAGATGCATCCGGAGGAAGCCCACCCTCACATCTATGAGGAGCTGCGGGGCCGTTGGCCGCAGACGGTGAGTTTGGTGGAGCATGGTCAGTGCGATCTGACGGAGCTGCTTGTGGCTGGCGATGTGCTAATCACCCGGAATTCAACAGTTGCCTATGAAGCAAATTTGCACGATACCCCGGTGATTACCGTCAATCTTTCCGGCCAGCGGGACCCCTTTCCCCTGGCTGAAGATGGCGGGGCAGTGGGAGTGTATCAGTACGAGGACATACTACCGACCCTTAAAGAGTTGCTCACCAGTGAGACGGCGCGGGCCCGACTGGCCGAGAAGCGACCGGCATTCCTCCAATATCATCTGGGGCCCCAGGATGGTCAAGCTACATCGCGGATAGCAGCAATCATTGCCCAAGCGGCCAACAGTAACCGGCAGTGACCCCTTAAAATCGCTGGTCGCGCCACGGCATTCGTGGATCTTGCTGAATTTGGGGCCGACGGCGCTGTTGGATAGGAGGACGGGGGGCGAGCGTCCGCAGCCAGCCGGAATGAGCATTCTTTAGGTTAAAGCTAAGCCCGATAATCTCCAGCGGCGCGACCCGCACGTAGACGGCTGATTGTTCATTGCGCTGAGCTTCCTCACTAAAGCTGAACAGGCCCTGGAACTGACGGGTAACCAAATCTCCGTGGTAGGACAGCCGCAAGATATGAAGCTGGATGGGCATACAATGCAGTTGTACGGCTACATCAATGGGCCGCGAGGTATTATTCCACATAAACACTATCCCCTCATTGCCGCGGCGAAACGCGCGATAGGTTATCGGGTACCCTTGCCGACCTGAAAAGCCAGGTGCATCGGCCAGATAAGCAAGCGGCACCGCCCCCGATAGCTCCCGGGTCAGTTCCTGGAGCACCGCATAAATGGGCCGCGCCGAGAGTGCCGAATCGGTCTGGCTCAGGCCCCCGTTATCCTCCGGCTCCATCGGGATGGTAGCCGCAACAGCTCCCTCGGCCAGTGCACTGATGAGAATACGAGCCGCCAGTAGAGCATCAAGACGCTGGTCACCAGTGTCGGTTGGTCGGACATTCATCACCACAAACGGGTTATTAGTCCCTGGGCTGCTCAGGTAAGCACGGAGAGGAGCAAAGTCAAGGTGGCGGTCCAAGTCAGCCCAGAACAGATTCAACTCCTGGCGGGGTTTGCCGTCAACCTGCTCTTCCAGGACACCTCCCCCCGGGGGCACAGCAGGCAAGCCGACCACCATCCAGTCAACCAGCCCGCCCAGTCCAGCTTCCAGCGCTTCGTTCAGTAGGCGGGCGGGTCGCAGGCCCGTGTCGCTGGCCGACAAGGAGAAGAGCGGAGAAGCCAGGCGAACTGCCGGAAGAGCTTCCTCCATCTGCTCAATATACCTTTGGACATTAGCGACCAGTTCACTACCCGAGACGTCAGTAGTAGTTGTGGTAAGGTAAGGGGCAACAAATACCAGCTTCGGGGCTACATTCAGTTCCCGCAGGCGGGTGATGAGCAAATCTGGATTATCCTGGGCACCAATCGGTAATTGCAGGCTAAACTCTGCCTCCTGGGCAGACATAGCTTCGGCGGCTACCGAGGCCGATCGGCTGTCGGTACACGGGAAGTGGTAGAACTGTACCGGTAGCGGGCACCATGATGGGGCAATTGTATCTGCCAACAGCAGGTGAGTGTCCGGCACAGTCAAGCCGAATGCTGGATAGCTGCGCCGGCATTGCACTCGGATGGGCATAGAGCCGCTTTCTCTGCCCGAGGAGAAGGTGATCTTGAACCATCCATCGCCAGTGTTCAGCATCTGCATCGGGGGAAAGAAGCGGGTGGTGCGGCGGGGTAGGATAGGGACGGTGTAGTCGGCTATGTATGTGCCGGCCGGGCCCTGAATTGACACTCTTAGTTGCTTGCGCACATCGCCGCGATTGGTCACATACGTCAACAGCCCCTGCCGGAAGCCGCGGGCCAGCGTAGCTTCGCCCGGGCTGGTAATCCGCAGGCCGTCAACGGTAAGGACCAGCTCCTCTTCGGTACCCACCTGGCGACGGGTGGCATCCAGGTCACCATCGGGGGACCAATCGCCAGGTAGGGGCGCTGGCGCACTGGCGGCCGGAATGTCGACGCTGGGGCCGGGTTGGATATTCGGCGGTGTATATTGGTCCAGGACGACATCATCCACCTGCCAGAGACCCTCTCCTCCCATCAGCCCAATGGCTAAATACCAGGACGAGTCGGAGTTAGGTGGGATAACCAGACCGACTTGCAGGCGGTGCCACTTGCCGTCGGCAGGCAGGGGAATATGCCATAAAGGCGCAATGTCATCGGGCACATCCGGAACTGCGCCGACAAAGGCGGCGGCCAACTGGGCATCACCGGAGATGTGCCGAGCGCGCAAAGACATCTCCAGCGGGCCGGTGGGTAAGTTCGTTAGGGGTGCCGAGACGGCCCACGCTGCCGAAGATTCGGTCACTTCCAGCATCAATGATAGCCGACCCCGGGCCGGCCGCTGGGTGGTAACCTGCACCGCCTGCTGGTCGCCGACGATGACCCAGGATTCACCACCCTCTTCAAAGCCGCCGTCCAGCGGTGTGTCCCCACTCGCGAAGGCTATGCTCACTACCAGCAGTACGCAAAGGCAGATTATATGCTTCATCACGGCATCCACTCTTCAGCCCGCTCAAGAACGGCACTGATATAATTGCTGTAACCGAAGTACACAGCAATGCCTACCATAATGGCAGCTATGACCGCGGAGCCGGACATGCCCACGATCGCAATTTTCCGTATAGCTGACTCCCGCTCTGCTACGGCCCGCTGGGCCAGGCTCTCCAATGCGTTCTCGTACAGGCCAGACTGCTGCGCGGTCAGCAGGGCGTTTTTCTCCCGGTCAGAGAAGGCCCCACACTCCTCGATGGCTACCGGGACCGGCACTTGCTCTTTAATGCGTTGGGCGGCAATCTGCATCTGGGATTTCATGGGCCGCAGACCACTGGCGGGAGCGGCCAACTCCATAGCCGTGGGCAGGTCCACCCCCGCCCGCATCAGAATGTGCAGGCTGGATAGCATCCGCGCCCGAGCGGCTCGGCTCCCGAAAGGAGCCAGCCACGGCAGGCGCCAGGTAATGTCGTCGGTCAACCCCTTGGCCGCCGGGTGCCCCAACAGCACTTTGGCCAGCAGAATCAGCACCAGTATGCCGGCAATGACCGGTATCAGTATTGTAATCAACTGATGAAAATACCAATTCAGGCCCCGGGATATCATCCAGGGAAAAGTAGGGATCAGGATGCAGAAAAATAGCACGATTCCATAGTACAATTTGGGTAATAAGAGCAATTGGGCCAGGCGCTGCTCATCGTCATATTGTGAGGATAGCGTAGCACAAATCTCATCCAAGTTGCCGGCGGTCTCCCCCACCTTGACCATGGCCCGCACGTGACTGGGAAATATCTGGGGGTACTTAGCTAAATTCTCGGCCAACCCCTCGCCCTCAGCCAAAGCCGGTGCCACCTCCTCCAGCACTTTGCGCAGCCGCGGATGTACCCGCGTCCGCAGGGCCGTGGCCGAATCATGGACAGTGACCCCCGCCCGCAGCAACTCATGGAGCTGAGCATAGAAGTTGCCCAGAGCGCCCGACGAGATGGGCCTCAGCGGATACCATGGCGACTGGTGAGCTTTGTTAGCAGTCGGCTGCGTCCCTCGTCCCCCGCCATTACCCACCTGGACCAACCGACGTATACTTAGCCCCTTCTGGCGCAACTTGACGGTGGCCAGCATCCGCGAAGGGGCCTGAATGGTCCCGGTTATCTGGTCACCCTCTGGAGTTGTCCCTTCATATCTGTATGTGGGCATTAGCAGTAATGGTTAAGGGGAGGTTTACGGGCGGTTGCCGCGAAACATTTTCAGGTATAGCTTAACATACATGCCGGGATAAGTCCACGAATTGGGGCGGGGCGATGACTGCATGAGCAATGACCATTCTCCCGAACCGAAGCCAGCGGTCAGCACCAGTGCATCGCGGCGGCACTGGGTTGTGCTGGGGCTAATTATAGCCATTGGTATCAGTCTCCGCTTTTATGGCTTGTATTGGGGCTATCCGGTCCATCTGCACTGTGATGAGAATACTACCCTGGGCATAGCTGTCAATCTGGGCCGCCAGTTCTTACAGACGGGCTCTCTGCGGCCCCAGGCAAGCTGTTATGGAGCACTCTCACTGTATCTTCTCCTGATCGGACTGGGGCCGACACTGGCTATCAGTCAAATGCTGGGATTAGGCGGCGATGTGAGTGCCCTATCCCTGGGAGTAGGTCGCACTATCTCGGCGCTGGCCGACAGCAGCGCCATCATCCTCGTCTACCTGATTGGCCGCCGAGTCTTCGGCAAGCGAGGCGGGTTGATTGCCGCTGCCCTCTATGCCACAGCCCTGTTGCCGGTACGTGAAGCCCATTTCTTTACCGTTGACCCTCTCGCTACCGTCACGCTGCTAATATTTCTCCTACTCTGTGTGCACCTTAATCGTCAGCCTACTTTTCGCAATTATCTATTGTGTGGAATAGGGCTGGGGATAGCGCTGGCTACCAAAACGTCGGTGCTGCCCTTGCTGGCCATTCCAGTGATAATCTGGCTGGCGCAGTTGCGGTCGGATTCTCGGACCAACCGGGATCACGCAGGGGTAACGAAAGCCCGCGTGGCCGCGATCGCCATAATAGTCATCGGTATATTGCCTATGCTGGCGTGGGGCCAATTTCGCCCCCGGGCCCAGGCTATGGCTGAAAGCCGCTTGCTCGGTCCTACTGCCAGCTATCCCCGAACTGGTGAACATAGTCCTACATTCTGGCGCCAGCAGATTAGTTCAACCTTGCGCGCTGTTGACAGTGTGACCCGGCAAACGGCAGTCCTGGTGTGTGGCCTGGGCCTGGTGAGTCTGGTGATAACCGTTAGCCGACCCGGAAGGCAGTGGGCGGCGGCGGCCTGGCGCAGCAAGGGCAACATCATCGGGACGTTCGGCGCTGCCTTAGGGGTCTTTATTCTCCTGAATCCTCATGCGGTGCTCAGTCCAGCGCATTACTGGCTGCCCACCGGCCCCCCTAAGCTTCTGTGGAATCTGCTGTACACTGCTGGTGCCTACCGGGAGGTGCCGCTGGCCTGGACATTCCAGTTCGTGGGCACCCAGCCTTACCTGTATCAACTCACTCATGTCTATCCGTATGCCCTGGGCTGGCCGCTGATGATTGTTGTGGTGATCGCCACTGTCTATTGGCTGGCCCGTCTTGTTACCGGTCAGGCCGGCACGGCGTGGCCAGTAATACTGGCGATGGCACTATTGTTGCTCGGTATGGCCGGTGTGTGGGTGAAAATGATCCGTTATGTGCTGCCCCAGATTCCACTCTTCTGCTTACTGGGCGGGGGGATGCTGGCCGCCCTGGCAGGAGCCAGACAGCGCTGGTGGCGCGGGATAGGCTACATTACCCTGGTGCTAACGCTGCTGGTATCAACCGGCTGGTGTGTGGCTTATCTGAATATTTACCGGCACCCCGACAACCGGCTGGCGGCAGTTGACTATGTGCGCAGCCAGGCAGTACCGGGCAGCAATATCCTGATCGAAGAGGACGATACGTGGGGAATAGCGGGCCTGAGCCTGTGGACATCGCTGCCCCAGTTTGCCGTCCGTATCTATGATTCCTACCACATAGAGCACGACTATTATGGTCAGCCCATACCGGCCGAGAAGGTGGATCAAAAGCGACAGTACTTGCAGGAGCATCTGCAGTGGGCGGATTACCTAATTCTGACCGGGCTGCGGCGGGAGAGAATCAGTCACCTAAGTGAGCAGTTCCCCGTGATAACCAAGTTTTACCGGCAACTGTTCGGGGGTGAGCTTGGCTGGCGGATGGTAGCCGAATTCAACAACGGGCCACGGCTGGGGCGGATTAGAATTGATGACTCCGGCTCCGAACCCACCTTCCGGTTGTTTGATCATCCTCAGGTATATGTATTTGCTAAGACGAGCCAGTAGCCGGCGTATTGGGCATTGTCTTGTCTACGAAGGAGGCAGCTTGTGCCCATGAAAATTGGACTAATTGCCGACACCCACGGCAATCTGGCAGGCTGGCGGCAGGCCCAGCAAATTATCCTGAGTAGTGCCGACATAATTGTCCATTGTGGCGATGTGCTGTATCACGGCCCCAAGTTTGCGCCAGTGGCGAGCTATGACCCGCCCGGCCTGGCGGAAGCTATAAACCAGATGCCGGTGCCGGTGCTGATTGTGCGGGGCAATGCCGACTCAGATGTTGACCAGTTAGTGCTGGATGTGCCCCTGCAACAGCCCTATTTGTTTGCCCAGGTTGACGGACTGCGCCTGCTGGCGACCCACGGGCACCTTCAGGACCCTGAGAAGCTGGTAGAGCTGGCCCAGAAGTGGCAGGTAGATTACCTACTGATCGGCCACACCCATGTGCCGGTGGTCGAGCGCTTAGGTCCCCTGACTCATATAAATCCGGGCACCACCACCTACCCTTTGGCTGAAGATGAAGGGGCACGGCGGCGCACCTGCGGGGTAATTGAGGATGGGGAGGTAAGACTATTTGACCTGGATACCGGCGAGGCTTTCCTTACCCACTCACAGTAAGAGAATGAGTAGTAACTACGTCGACGGGCCGCAGACAGCCCATTTGCCGAGTCCATATCCAGCTATGATCTCTTTAGTGCTTCTGACGCGATCGTGTGTAGTCTTCTCAACTTTCCGGCCGTCGTTGTTCTAAAGCATCACCCCTCACAAGCATAGAGGACACTGCTTACTCTGACTTCACTCCCAGGGTTTGAGGATGATCTTGGCACACTGGCGGGAGGCCGACAGCTCGAAGGCCTGCTGGATTTCGCTCAGAGGCAGCACGTGGCTGATTAGCTGGTCAATGACTGGGGATTGTTGGATGACTTCCATTACCTTGGGGAACAGGGCCAGATTATAATGCCACGCACTATGTATGGTCAGGCCGGTGCGAATAAGATCGTCACTGGCTTTGATTGGCAACTCATCATAGCATTCCCCCACGAAGGCTATGTGGCCCTTGCGGCGGGTGGCATCAATGCACAACCGCTGAGCCGCCACTGCCCCTGAACAGTCAATGGCTTTGTCTACGCCGCGGCCCTGGGTTAGCTCTTTGATGTGCTCAGCGAGGTTTGCCTCGGCTGGATCCAGCACTACTTCCGCACCCACCTCCATAGCTCGTTGGACCCGCCAGGGTTCAGACTCAACGGCAATAACCCGCGCTCCCCGAAAGCGAGCATTGACCAATCCTCTAATGAAAGCCTAAAATACGAGCTTGTGCGCTGTGCCGGCAGTCGGCCGGGCAGCCATTCTTGCTCTGGCACGACACTGCAACCCCCCATCGCACCGTGCCCCCCCGTTGACACGAAGGTCTATGTAGAGACTGTTGCAAAACTCGTGGGAGGGGCACCCTTGCCCCGATATGTGCTTAGCCCTCCCAGCCCAACTCATACAATTCATTCTCGCCAGCCAGGCGTAATTACCTTTTGCAACAGTCTCAACTAAGGTATCTGCTCCGGCAAGTGCAGATTACGAAATATTCAGTTCCAGTGTCGTGAGCGAATGGGCCGGGAATGAGTAGGTCATCTGGTTGCCGCCAGCCGTCTGGCTTTTCTCTACGCTCACATTCTCCGGCTCATCAAAGTCGTTGTGGCCATCGGGGCTGTCGGCGTTCAGGGTATGCAGCCGGGCTTGGTCCCCCACCGTGGGTCCCATAATAGTGATGTCAGCCTCAATGTCATCGCTGGCGTGGCTATTGACGACGCTCAGAATCAGCCGCTGGCCGTCTTCATCAAGCGTAGCCACCGCGTCTAAATAGGGTAGAGACTGGCCAGGAAGGAAGTCCACCTCGTAAGTCTCAACGTCAGTCCAGCAGTCCACCAATGTCGGGCCGGCGATGTTGGCAGCCAGCCACAGGGGCCAGTAGATGCTTTGCCGGAACATCCCTTCAGGGCCGGCTTCAATAACCGGAATGACATTCACCATCATCGACAGGTTGGCCATCTTCACCATCGGGCAGTGGCGCTGGAGCATGTGGATGAAGATGGCATCAGCCAGCGCATCGCGCAGGGTGTAATTCATGGGGTGGTCAAACCCGTGATAAATGACATTCCACTCATCCACAGCGATCCAGATAGGCCGCTGCATGCCCCGGTCGCGGCGCAGCGCCTGGATAGCTGCCTCCACATACTGGACATACTGCTCAAAGTCATAAGCCCCGGCCAGGGTGCCATAGTAGGGGTCATCGCCCCGCGGGCCCCAATAGTAATGCAGCGCCGTATAGTCAATGAAGTCAGCCGTGCGCTCCAGGACCTCCAGGTCCCACCGCGTCGACGGCATTTGGCCCGTGCCGCCGCAGGCGATCAGCTTAATATCCGGGTCCAGGCGCTTGAGCACGTTGGCCCAGTCGCGGGCCTGCCAGGCGTAGTCCTGTGCCGTCTTGTGGCCAATCTGAAAATCCCCCCATATCTCATTGCCCAGTCCCCAGTAGGTTACATTGTGTGGTTCTTCGTAGCCATGCTGGCGGCGCAGGTCAGAGTAGTAGGTGCCCCCATCCCCGTTGCAGTACTCCACCCACGCGATGGCTTCTTCCATGGTGCCGTTGCCCATGTTCAGGCAGATACAAGGCTCACAGCCTGCCGCCCGGCAGTACTGGATAAACTCATCGGTGCCAAAGGTATTAGGCTCGGTGGTCTGCCAGGCCAGCTCGGGTCGGATGCGCCGCTGTTCTCCCACCCCATCCAGCCAATGATAGCCGGAGACAAAATTACCGCCCGGCCAGCGGATTAGGGGCACCTGCAGGTCCCGGACCGCCTCCAGGACATCACTCCGGAAGCCCCGCTCGTCAGACAGGGGCGAGCCCGGCTCATAAATTCCCCCATATATACACCGCTCCAGATGTTCAATGAATTGCCCATACACGTGGGGGTGAATGGCTCCCAGCTGGCGGTCAGCGTTGATAACAATGCGGGCCATATAGTTCCCTCCCTGCTCGTTAGTTTTTAATTCAGACGATAGCGGCCGAACTCAGATATAATTGAGACTGGTGCAAAAGCTCGTAATACATTATAGCAGGGGGGGGGGCTTGCTGTCAAGGGGCTAGTGTGCTAGAATGGGTGTGGTTGATAGCAGCAGGACTATTCAATAACGGTGATCGTAGCTATGCAAGGCAAACACAGCAGCCAAAGCAGCTTTTTCGGGATAATCTATGAAGAACTAATTCCTGGGGATCATCTGTTGCGCAAACTGGCCGCAGCAGTAGATTTTAGTTTTGTCTCCGAGCTGGTCGGGGATTGCTACTGTCCCGACAACGGACGGCCCTCGTGGGATCCTCTGGTGCTGTTCAAGGTCGTCTTCCTGCAATTCCTCTACGACCTGTCCGACCGGGAGGTGGAAGATCAGATCAATCTCCACCTGGCGTGCAAGTGGTTTGCCGGACTCCAACCGGAGGAGACAGCGCCGGATCATTCCACCATCTCACGGTTCCGTAGTCGCCTGGGGCCTGAGAAGTTTCAGGAGATATTCAACGATATCATCCAGCGTGCGCGAGAAGCCGGGCTGGTCAGCGACCGGTTGTGCATCATTGACGCAACCCACCTGCAGGCTAAAGCGGACCTGTTTCGCCTGCCACAGCCGCCGGACACACCGGCCGCCGACGCGCCGGGATCCCTGGACGCTGACGCGCGTTTCGGGCGCAAAAGCGAGAAGAGAAGCTTCTATGGCTACAAAGAGCATATTGCGATAGATGCAGATAGCGAACTGATTACGGCGGTGGCCGTGACACCTGGTAACGTTGCTGACAGCGAGGAGTTTATTGCCTTGATTGACCCCCACGCCCAGGAGGTGACGGCGGACAAAGGCTACGACACCAACGCCAACCATCAGCGATTGAAAGACAACGCTCAGCGCTCCAGCATCATCGTCAAGAAAAATCGTACCAACACCGAGATTCTTGGCCAGGCCAATCCCGACAGCCAACGCGAGCGCTCTAACATTGAACGCAAATTCGCTGAACAGAAGAACTATCATGGACTAAGCCAGGCCCGCTACTGGGGCCTGGCCAAAGTTACGATGCAGGTGCTGCTCACCTGTATCGTAGTCAATTGCAAGAAGATAGTCCGACTGTTAAGCGCCGGACTGTGCCCAATCAGCGCTAAACTATGTCCGACGGTAGGCTGAGGAGGTGATAGGCAGCGACACATCGCGGGACGAGGACAAACAACCACATGGTGTCCGTGACCTGTCGCTTAGAAAGGGCCCGAACCACAACTAAATGCGCCTCTGGCGCATAAACCAAAAAACTGAATATCCTACCCTCTCAATTGTGAGAGGTAGCTTTTACAACAATCTCATAATTAGTTGCGTCGGACAAGTATTCCTCCTTACGGGGAGCGCCTCCCGTGAACAATTGACCACCTGGTAGGCAGGAGGACAGTGGGAGGCAGCGAAATGAAGATTAAGTTAGGGGCGAAGATTTGTCCAGACGACAAGCGTGGGTACCTTGGGGATAACATTAGCGGGAGGCTCCCAGCGATGACGATAGTGGCCGCCGGTTCCCCACCACGGACCAACACCACCTCGGCGCTGTCGGGGTCGGTGGCCATTCCCAGCAAGGGCAGGGGATCGGTGCTGCCCGGAATAGCACAGCCGGTGGTCAGCAGCAAGGTCAGGACTATTAGCGTTAAGCAGCGCTGAACATTGGTCATCTTCATAATACTCCCTATACTGAGACTGTTGCAAAAGGTAATTACGGGCTGCTTGCCAGAGTAAAATGAGCAAAATTGAGCGGCTAAAGATAGAGGCATATCGGGGCAGGGTCCGCCGTTTATCCACCCCAGGCGCAAAGGCGGATAAAATACCCCGCCGCTATAGAACGGGATGTCAAGGCGACGGTATTCAGGTGCGCCTTATGGGTAAGTTTCTGACTTAATTGGAGTCTTTTTGACACCCAGGTCCTGCAGTTCGCTGCCAGTGAGAGCTATTCGTTCCCCCACCAGAGGTGACAATAAACAAAGAAGAAATAGTCGCAGCAGTCCCCAAGTATGCGCGGGTAGGATTAAGTCTGGGGCCGGCGGCTGACAGTGATAGAGCGATGGGGCCGCGTGGGGCAGTAATGTTCGCACTCCCCGCAGCCTACGCATCTGCCCGGATTGACCACCGGCCGCCGCTGGCCGTCAATTATCGGAGTGTCAATGGCATTGTAGGGGCAATGCTCCGCACAGATAAGGCACAGCCGGTAATCGTCGCCCCGCTGCCAGGCGAGACAGATAGCGGTATCAGTGGTATCGATCTCAACCGATCCTATCCGAATATCAGCTTTCTCCGCAATGGTAAAGGGCTGCAGCGCGCCCGACGGACAGACCTCCCCACAGGCGTTGCAGTTTTGCTCGCAGAAACCCACCTGGGGAATCAGGACTGGTGTGTACAGGCCGTCAAATTCGGTCTGGTGGATGGCGGGTTGCAAGCCGCCGGTGGGACAGGCGCGCATGCACCGCCCGCACCGCACGCACAGCGCTCGGAATGCTGCCTCGCTCATGCGGCGCAGGACGCCGGTGGGTTCACGGACAGTTGCCCCTGGCGGCCTAATAAGCTTGGGATGATGGTGGGGGCGGCGCCAGCCGAAGCGGGCGGCAATCCCGTAGGCCACGCCCGCCCCCAAGGCGGCAATGAACGCCCGCTTGCTGGCTCGGGTGGCGGGATCGGTGCCACCGGTGTCGGATCGGTAGAAGCCAATGTCAGATGCGCTCTCCTGCGGACAAGCCACCAGACAGTCATAACACAGAATGCATTCGGCGGTGTATGTCTTCTCCGGCTGGTCATGGGAAATGGCGCCCATCTTGCAGACATTGGCACACCGCAGGCAGCCTGTGCACGCAGAGGAAACATACCGCTTCAGCAGGCTGAAGCGACCAATGAAGGCCAACAACGCTCCCAGCGGGCACAGAGTGCGACACCACATCCGGCGGGCAAAATAGCTCAGTGCCAGGATACCCACGAATATCAGGCCCACTGTTACGTCTAACGCAAATGTGGGCACCCGGGCCGGGTTCAGATATAGTCCAGCCTGACGCAGTAGTGGCTGTCCGTGGATGACGATAAGATTATAGGCCCCCAGCGACAGCGGGAAGAACACAGTGGCGGCGGTGCGGGTAAGCAGCGGAATGGGGTCGGCTATCCAGGTTAGGGGTACACCTAAGAGGGCAGTTGCCAGGCCGGCGCCCAAAATGTAGTACTTCCACTGCGGCCGGGCATAGCGGGGGCGTTGGCCGGAGCGGCGGCGCCAGAATATAGTGTCACTTATGTCAATGATAGTCCCCAGGGGACAGATCCAGCCGCAGAACACTCGGCCCAGCAGTATCGTGGCCACTACCACTACGGCCATGGGGAGCAACCACGGCAAATAGGTGCGGGAGAGGACCAGCGGATCGGCACGGAGAAACACTGGGGGAGCAATAGTGCCCGCTAGGCTCCAACGGGCCTGATAAAGTAGCCAGAAGAAAAACAACAGGCAGACCAGTTGTACGACGCGGCGCAGCCACTTGCCAAGCATTGATCGTTAATCCTGATTATTAGGTCAACTGTCCGCCAGCGCCACCAGAATTACCATGCAAGTAGATATGGCTTCCTCATCCGGTAAAGCTGGCGGGCGAGTAGGTGAATGTCAGGGCGTGGGGCGACGGACTTGGGTCAGGCCTGCTCCCCGGCTGGCCACCAGCGCCCCGATGTAGGCCAGCACCGCCAGCCCCAGCAGTTTCAAGCCGATGACGGCAGCCGTCTGCCCCAGCGTGAGGTCAGACTGGGGTTGGGCCACAACTGTCTCAGCCGGCAGAGGCTCCGAAGGACTCGGCACCGCCTCGGAGGCGGGAGTGGCTATCGCCGGCGCGGTACTGACCTGGGCGATTTGTGCTTCGATGCCATCAACCAGTTGATACCCCCACCAGAAAGCCGCGACCATCATCAATATGCCCAACATAAACACTACCAGGCCGATGCCCCGGATACTACCCGGCTCAGTTGCGGCTGCTTGTGGTTGCTGATTGGCGACGTTATTAGTCAATGATTTGGTCCTGGCCGGTAGTTTTTTGCGGCTGGACAGGCTAACCACAAGCAAGTATAGCAGCGGCCCGTCAGACTGTCAAATATCCTCCCGGCTCAGGGGCGGCGGCCCTTATCTGTGCATCGGCAAATCCCAACGTATTACTTGGTACTACTCGGCGCCGGCTCAACCAGACGCACAAAGTCCAGCAGCGCTGCTTCTTCCAGCTTATCCACCGGCAGCTTGCCAATCACCATCCTGACACTCTTGGCCTGGCCCATAATCTGGAGGCCAAGTTCTTTGAGCTTCGCCAGGTTCTCCTCGGAATCGTCGGCCAACCAGATCGCTACTTTGACCAGGCCCTCTTTGACCTCAACGTTGCCAATTGTGAGGTTGCCGTCCTGACCTTCCTGGGCGACCTTCTGCGCCAGGCCGTGCAACTCCTCGGCCAACCGGGTCTTCAGCCGGAATTCCCGCTTCTCCTCCGGCGTCATCTTCTCTTCCAGCGCCGTGACCCAATCGCCGAGGTCAAAGGCAGCCTCCTCGGCCACCACCCCGCGTGGTCCTGCCGGGCCCGCCGGGCCCGCTCCCGGCATGGAAGGAGCGCCAAGCGTCAGGCCCGCTGCCGGCTGGCGCGGGGCGTAACCGCCGTAGCCACCGCCTTGCGCCTTCAACGACTCACGACCGAATACACCTTCATAAGTGACGCCTTCGGGCATCTCCACGGGCACCGGGACGGTGACCGCCTCACCGCCTTCGGTGATGACCATCCATTCCACGGCCACGAATGAGGTGAACTGCGTGACCAGCCGGAATTTGAGGCCCAGGTCAACAATCTCTTCCTTGATTTCGGTGCGCGGTTGGCCCCGCTGGATGCCCTGCCAGTCCTGGTTCATCAGGTGCTCAATCTTCTGCCGCGCCCAGAGTGCGCCGAGCACCTCGTGATCCGGCTCGTGGCCGGGCAAGTTGACAAAGATAGCACGCTCAAAGGGCCGTCCGGCTACCTTCCCGCGCAGGGTAATCTCGCCACGGGCGGCCTGCCGAGACTGCCCGTAGATGACTACCGGCTTGGCACTGAACAGGTCCAGGATGCGCTCGGGGTAGACCTCAGTGACCGGCAGCTCGCCCCAGTCAATCTCAATGTCGGTGAGCACCGGGTTGCGCAGCCGCTCATAGAACCGCTCGGCTACTTCTTCCCCAGGCGTGTCCAGCGTCACGAAGTCAACTTCACCGCGTCCAGCCTTAGCCATATTATCTAACAGGAACCGGTTCACCGACTGGCCGATGCCAAATGAGAAGATCCGGGCATTGGGATGGCGCTGGATCTCGTCAATTATTGCCATATCGTTGCCCACGAACCCGTCAGTCATAAAGCAGACAATGCGCAGATGGTCCTGCGAGTCCGACGGTTCCAGCGCCGCGCGAATCGCCTTCATCATCTCCGTGCCGCCCCGGCCTTCGAGACCCTCCAGGAAATCCTGGGCGTTGCTGATATTCTCTTCGCTCGCCGTTACTGGCTTCTCGAACATAATATGCGTCGCGCCGGCGAAGGTTATTAGGTTGAATGTGTCCTTCGGATTGAGATTGTCCAGGCAATGGAACATCGTCTGCTTGGCTGTTTCGATCGGCTCGCCACGCATTGAGCCGGACGTATCCAGGACGAAGACCATCTCCTTGGGAGTGATCTGCTCGGGCCGGACGCGCTCGGGCGGCTGCAGAATTAGCGTGAAGAACCGCCCCAGGTCCGAGGCGTGCACCAGCACCGCGTCTTCAATCTCATCGGAGGCGGTCGTGTAGCGCAGGATAAAGTCTTTGTTGGGTAGCGTGTCCTTTTCTTTGAGCCGCACGTGGGCGGTCTCACCGTCACGCTCGGTAATGATCTCGTGCAGTTTCGACTCCAGCTCCCGAATTTCGGCGCCGGCATCAATCTGTACGCTAATCGAGATGTCGTGGCCCGCGCGGGTTTCCGGCGCGGTCACCAATGGCGTAATCCGTGAAGCATCGGGCACCTGGTCGGTGTCCGGCGACCAGCCTGTGCCCTGCGGCTCGCCTTGGCCTTCGGGGACATCCGGTTCCACTACCTGGCCCTCAAGCTGGGGGGGCACTTCCGGCTGTGCGGAGGTGGGTTTCCCGGGGATATAGCGCGGCCCGACCACCGTCGGGAACGAGAACTCAAACCAGCCGTCTTCATATTTGAGGACCTCTACGTAGCGGATAGTTATATCCACGTTTTCACCAGGCATGATATTAGCGACCGACTGGGTGAAGATATTGGGCCGTTCCTGATCCAGAAGGCTCGCAACGTGACCGGCCCGCTTGGCCGCCTCGTAGATACGCCGGGCCTCTTCCCGTCGCTTGATCTCCCCGCGGATCTCGCGGTCGCCCACCTTCATCAGCATGTCGTCCACCGCCGCGTTCTGTGACAGCGGGAAGGTGTAGACGGCTTCAATCTTCTCGTCATAGGGGTTGTGGAACTGCTGGGTGACCTCCACCCGGGCGACGAAGCCAGAAATCTCCGTACGCACGTCGGTGTGCTTCAGCGGGCACATACCGACGACTTCGCCCTCTTCGTTGATCACCTCCAGCGACCCGGGCGTAGGCTGCACTTCCATTGCCTCCACCGCCGGGGCACTCACTCCCTGCTGTAACCACAATACCGCTCCGCCCAGAAACAGTATCGTCACCGCTGCCGCCACCGTCACGTTCCTTCTATCTATTCTGGCCACTACAACCATCTCCCTTATGCACTCAGCTTCAGGACTCGCACTGACAAGGTTATCTTTCTCTCACGAGTTCTGACGCAGATAGGGCAGTATCGGTTCCATTCCTCACCGTCCCCGTACTGATTGAAGCAATATAGAGGATGGTAGCAGACTGACTTGAAGTACCGGTGGTAAGAAGGCCCTTATTGTTCTTCGTGTGCTGGGCTCCCTGAGCTGTCCAAGTCCACAATAAGACACCAGCTCCTGGTGTATGCCATGGCCTGGGACACCCCCAGGCCATTGAGCCGGGCCAACGCCCCCCAGATTCTCCCGCCGGGTCAGTGTGTCGGGCTCAGCGTGCCTAACTCAGAACAGCTCAACATTGACCGGTATGTCGGCCGGCAACTGGCGGGTAGCTACCAGCTCTTCGCCCAGGCGACGGGCCTGTTGCATGGCGCAGGGATGGGCGAGAATAGCCCCGCGCTCTTCTACCTGGTTGACGAACAGGTTAGCGACATACTTCATTTCCAGCGCATCCAGCCAGTACTTCATAGTGAAGTGGATACAGCGGAACATTTGCCTGCCGCTGGTACCACCCACCGCGATGACCATAGCCTGCCGATCCCGCCTCTCGCCGGGAAACAGTGGCCGGTTGAGCACGTATTTGCGGGCCCACAGGCACTGCCCCCGGTCAATAAGAGCCTTGGCCTGAGCGCATACTCCCATAAAGAAAACCGGGGTAGCAAAGATTAAGCGGTCAGCCTCCAGGAGCTGGGGAAAGACTGTCTGGTAGTCATCCTGCACCCGGCACACCCCGGTCTGGTGACAGGCATTACACTCCTGGCAGGGGCCAATGTTCACATCCCTCAGCGCGAGGTATTCAACCTCCGCGCCGGCTGATTGGGCCGCCTCCAGGGCCTGGCGCAGGAGCAAATCGCTGTTTCCGTCAGCTCGGGGACTGCCGGATATACCCAGTACTTTCAGGGTCATGGCTCACCTTAGGAACTCACCTCAGTACCAACAGTATTCGCCCTGCGGCGGCAGATTCCTTCCGTTATCATGTTGCCGGGAAGCACAAGAAGGATACTTGCCCCCGGTTGGCGAATTACAGAAATAAGAAGTTGTGGGCCGTTACCTTTGGCAAGGGAGGAATCAAGATGGTTCCAACAGGGCCGCATCGCAGGAGACGTCTTCTGGGCGGTGCGTGGCGCGTACCACGGCTGACGCACTTTCCAGGTGATGGTCGAGCAAAATAGGCTCAGCAGGGAAGGCACGGGACTGGCGTGTGGCCAAAGTCACTCAACGGGTGTTGCTCACCTGTATTTTGTGGTGAACTGCAAGAAGATAGCCAAACTACTAAGCGCCGGAGCACATCGAGGCGGTCGTAAATTAAGCCCAGCGGTGGGCTGAAGAGATAGTGAGTAGCGGAAGCCTACCGGCGAACGGCAAACCCCTATCAGGAGGCTGTGGCATGACCGCTCCAACACACACTAACCCAAAAGCAATCTAACCAAACTGGATAGGAAATACCAGAAGTATGGATTTATAAAAGGTGGACTCTGTGTGCCCTCTCGATCCGGAGACGTATCTATTTAAGACTCTCCCGTTGGACGATGTTTGCTTCTACCCGAGCCACAATTTCCCCAACGACCGCATCGTTCTTTAAGATCTCTGTGGCAAGCTGGCGCAGTTCATCTACAGCATACGGCTGGTTTGAATAGGAACCTACGATGTTCCCAGTGAGATTGCACCGCCACCCCACAAGTTTCTCCAGCAACATTGCCTTCTTGTGGGCTTCAACTTCCTCCTCGTGCTTCTGGAGGACTGCCTGGTATTCTGGATCATCGTGGCTCCCACTGTAAACATTGAACTTGCCAACACCTGGAACCTCGGGCCGCTCACTGGGTACTCCATAATCGAGGAGGAGCGCGAGCCCCTGTAGGCGTAGAGCCGTGAACTCTTTCCTCCCCGTCGCATACTCCTCCTCATGACTAGACCCAATATACTGCGACTGTATCGAACACGCCCGGTCCGAGTAGCTCTTGACAGTATCCAATAGCTGCTCTGGTGTATCTACTGACAAAGATGGACCCTTCGTGCCCGGCTCCGTTCCGTTCTCACCAAACGAACCCCCGCCCAAGGCGACAAGTACCAGAGTGAGCATTATTAGATGCATTTTATCGTTCCTCCTAAATGGTTTTTCCCTGTTTTACTGTTGGTTATGTCACACTTCTAATAATGGTATGGCCTTTGCCAACTGCCAAACGCTTGGTTCGTTGCAGAGATGCTGCCGCGTCCATATTGATCAACTCCCCTAAATTCCTTGGGATGAGTTTCATCTGGCAGCCATGAGGTCCACACGTCGGACTCATTCTTGTATTCTTCCGGCACCCTGATGGTTATCGTTTTGCTCTCGTAGCTGTCACCATCCCAGAGCAGGCTCCTTAAGTAGTTATACATACTGACGTTGTCAGGTGTTTTGTTATCGGCATTAACCGTCCATGGGACAAGCGCGGCAGACCTACTGTCAGGGGTACCGTCGGGCCAATTCCAATTCTCGCCCGGAATGTTTTCGCGAAACTCCACATATCGGAATGTAACGGTGGTCGGCGTAACTGTGCACTCAAAAGTACTGTCAAATCCAATATAGGTTAACGGTGCTCCAGGAGTTCCGTGCAGAGTATTATAATCCAGTGCAGAGGTCATGCCGTCCGGCGCGATGACCGAAAAGCCTACGCTATCACCTACCGCGCCAATTTTGCCCCACACCGTCGGCGTTGCCGGGCTTTTGGGTGCTGTGAAAGTGCTGGCAACTCCAGAGGCGCTACTCATAGATCCGCCACCTTAGGAGGGCTTATCATGTGCCATTCTCTTCCCGTGCGAGGCGGCCGGTCTGAATGGTCTTAAGTGGCGGCATAGAGCAGGTATAAACCGCCGAGGATTATCAGCACGCCGCAGATCTGCTTTAGCAGGATAGCACCCCGTGACTCTTCAGTCCAGTTCAGATAACGCTGCACGAGCTCGGTGGAGGTGCCTGCAGTCACGATGACCGAGCAGTGTCCTACGCCATACATTAGTAAAAGGAGGATGCCGTAGGCCAGCTTAGTGGTCGCCACCCGAATCGTGACGGCCAGCATCGGCGCCATGTAGGCGAAGGTGCAAGGCCCCATAGCAATACCGAAGACCAGGCCGAGGACCAGAGCGGCCAGCAGGCCCTTGCGCTGCATCGCCCCCGGACCCGCCCCGCTGAAGGAGAGGGGTATCACGCCAAGCAGGTGCAGCCCCACCAGAAAAAAGACCGCCGCCACGACATAATTGCCCCATACACCGATGTCACCCAGCATCCGCCCCAGTGAGGCCGTGATTACGCCGATAAGAGCGATAGTGACCAGTATCCCACTGGCAAACAGGGTGGAGAGCCAGAACGCGTGGCGGGTGGAGGTGCGCCCGTGCTCGTCAATGAAGCCAACGATGAGCGGTATGCTGGCCAGATGGCAGGGACTGAGCAGAATGCTGAGCACTCCCCAAACAAAAGCGGCTCCGAGCGCTACCGCCGCCGTGCCCTCAACTGCCTGCGTGAGTGCAGCAAACAGTTCTGGCACTTCATTCCACCCCCAGCTCGGCAAGTTTGGCGACTATTTGCTCTTTGGGATAGAACCCGATGTGACGGAAGACTTCCTTGCCGTCCTTGTCAAAGAAAATCTGGACAGGGATTGATTTAATGCCGTACCGGGCGGCGAGAATCTGCTGCTCGCGCACTGGCACAAACACTATGTTGCAGCGATCGCCGTACTCCTGGCGTAGTTCCTCCAGGATTGGCGTCATCATATCGCACGGACCGCATCCTTGTGCCCCGAAATCCACAACCGTGGGTATCCCTGAGCGCCGCGTCTTATCCACCGGATTATCGAGTGAGGCGGGTGCCTGTGTTTTTACCCATTGTGCGGCCAGCTCCACTGGATGCCGCTTGCTCAGCGCATTGACATGGACGGCTAAGACCTGGTCCTGTTTCTGGCTGAGTACATAGGGCCTGAGCATCTGCGCCACCTGCTCGAAGGTCGCGCCTCCGAACATATTATTGTTCTCCTCAAAGAAGACTCGGAGCTCTTCGTCGGACACGCGCACTTCTCCAGCAATGCTTTGCAGGTAGGTTTCAATCAGACTGGCTGGCGTTTCTTCGATGGTACTCATCTGCTGGATTCGCGCCCATTCTTGCGCCTCAGTGAGCAGCAGCCCTTGAACTCCCAACTGTTCCAGGACATAGAAGCGATTCTTGTCCAACTGTGCGCGGATCTGCTCGTCGGCGCGAGCGATCTGCTCCATCACTTGCTCCTCTGTAACCACTACCGAGCCGGCGCGAAGCAGCGTGCCAGGAGGCAGGTCCACCAGCTTCGCTTGACGAAGCGGCCCCCTGCTCAATCCTAGATAGCTCCGCTCCAAGGTGAGTGGTTCTTCCTCCTCCTCCGCTGCGCTGCAGGCGAATGCCATGAGGACAACCAGCCATGCGGTACAAAGCTTCCAACGCATTTTGAACCTCCAATAGCTATTCAATATCAATCCCCAGTTCCTTGAACTTGGCCAGTATCTCGTCCTTTGGGTAGAACCCGATATGGCGGAAGACTTCCTTACCGCTGCTGTCGTAAATTACCTGCGTCGGTATAGTTTGTATGCCGTACTTGTCTGCTTGCTCCGGATGCTTCCATACATCAACCATGTCAACCTGCAGCTTGCCGGCATACTCTTGGCGAAGCTCAGCCAGGATCGGCTGCATCATTCGGCAGGGAATGCACTTTTCCGCTCCGATCTCCACCAGCCGGGGCAGATGCGTGGGCTTGGGCTCCTCCGGGGGGGCCGGCTCTTCCCCGGTCTCAGGCTTGGCTATGTCGGGCCTGGCGGAAGGCTCAGGCTTCTCCGTCGCTGGAGTAGCAACGGCCTGAGGCTGAGGCCTGGGCGCCGACTGTTCAGCCGGCTTGTCCGGCTGCCCTGTTGATTGTGGGGGGGGCCCTTCCGCCGAAATCGGCGGGGACGATGCAGGAGCCGTCGCTGCCGCCGTAGCTGTTGCAGTCTCTTGCCGCGTTGATGGTGGCGGCCTATTAGTTTTGATCGCGATCACTATTAGTATCGCGAAGACCACAAGCGCTGCTATCAGCGCCCTTTTCTGTTGTGACACTACTATCACCTCATGCATCCGTAGTTTTAGATTTAGCGGACCTCAGCACCATATTGGGCTCGACTGCCCGCCCAGCTTCTAAGCTTCGCTGAGCCAGGCTGTTATCTCATCAATGCTGGGAATCTTACCTGACGCTTTAACCTGGCCATCAATGACCAGGGCGGGAGTGAAGGCCACCCCGAACTTGGCAATATCGGCAACCTGGGTTACTTTCTCTATTTCTGCCTCCACTCCGGTTCTCTTCACCGCTTCGTCAGCGTTTGCCATCAGCTTCTGGCATTTAGGGCAGCCAGTGCCCAGAATCTGGATATGCATATTCTTCCCTCCTAAAATCGTTTATGTTAACTCGGCGGGCTAAATCAGCCCAAAGATTAGCCCGGCAAGCGTTGAGAAGCCGACGATGAGCGCGATGTAGGTAAAGGCCTGCTTCCAGCCCAGCAGCCGATTGAGAACAATCATACTCGGGATGCTCAGCGAATAGCCGGCCAGAAACAGCGCCAGCGCCGGGCCTTTGCCCATCCCCATCCCCATTAGCTTCTGGATGATGGGGATCTCAGTGAGTGTCGCAAAGTACATCAGCGCGCCGAAGATCGAAGCGGTAAAGTTGGAGGAGACCCGGTTCCCACCGACCAGTGTCTGCACTGTGTCCTCCGGCAATAGCTCACCGAGCAGACCGGCAGCAAAAACTCCCACAAAAAGCAGCGGCAGTATTTGCTTGGTGAAGGTCCAGGTTTCCTCAATCCAACTCCGCCGGTCGTCACTAACCAGCTTCGTGGTAATGATTACCGCCAGGCCGCCCAGCAGCACCGCTACGATGGACCACTTGATGACGGGGGAGATCTTCAGTCCCAGGACGACCAAGTTCGCCACTTGCAGCCCAAAAAAGAGGAGGAGCGTGCCTGTTGTCATCTTGCCCTTATCCGTCTCATCCAAGAGGAAGCCTGTCCGCTCCTCGTCACGGCGCCGGAACATCGCCGCCATGATCAGCCCAGTGACGATAGCGATGGAGAACGACGCAATAATCCGGGCGATGGACAGGTCCCAGCCCAGGACCGTCCCCGTCAGGAAGACCGCCGTAACGTTGATAGATGGACCGGCAAACAGGAACGCGGTAGCTGGGCCTATGCCGGCGCCGCTTGTGTATATCCCCGCGAACAGCGGCAGAATCGTGCACGAACAGACCGCAAGGACAGCTCCCGAGGATGCCGCCACCGGGTAAGCGATGTACTTCTTCGCCTTCGGCCCCAGGTACTTCAGGACGGCGCCCTTCTTCACGAACACCGCCATGCCGCCGGCGATGAAGAAAGCGGGCACTAAACATGTAAGCGTGTGTTCGCGCGCGTACTCACCAATCAGCACCAGACCTGCCGCTATCGCCGACTGAGCCAGATCGTGTCCCCACGGCACGAAGTAAAATACCAAAAACGCTGCGACCAACAGCAGGAACTTCCGGAACTCATTCACCTTTCGTCACCGAGCCTATGTATAGTTAAAGCCTGTAACCCTGGGCAATAAAGAAGACAGCCACTAAGTAAAAAGCCACATGCTTCTGGGCATCGTCCTACAGCATCAGAGACGATGTCATCAGGCATGAAAGGCCACTCCGTGATGTTCTATTTCAGACTACATGCAGCAAGCCGGCGAGCACCCTCGGTGTGGAGCACTTCGTCAATGCAATCAAATACCTGCAGGACGCAGGGTACGAGCAGGCGGTAATATAGCCGGGTACCGTCGCGCCGGGCAGCGACAATACCGGCATTACTCATAACCGAGAGATGCCGAGAGACAGTCGGAAGGGCCGAACCAACTATCTCCTGCAGTTCGCAGACACATTTCTCTCCCTCGGCCAGAATGTCAACTATTTGCAAGCGAGTCGGGTGGGCCATCGCCTTCAGCACTTGAGCGCGGAACTCGTAGATCGCTGCATCCATAGGACCACACCTCAATCTGCTAACATTATCGTCTATGCTATTTTATAGTTTAGCTAAAATATAAAACATTGTCAAGGCACTAACGGCTAAGGGAGGATGATGACGATTGGTTGCGAATTATATTATCCGTATCTTTCCTGGGCGATTAAGCACGTACATCATGAGGCGAGACCTATGACCATTCCGACACAGAAACTTGCGTCCGGGTACGAGATGCCAGTACTGGGGTTAGGGACCTGGCGGCTGACGGGCCAGACGTGTGTGGCCGCCGTCAGCAAGGCACTGGAGGTGGGCTACAATCACATTGACACCGCTGACGCCTATGACAACCATCGTCAGATTGCCCAGGGTCTGGAAGGCACTGACCGCTCTGCCATCTTCGTCACGTCCAAGGTACCCCCCTCCAGTCTGCATTATGATGAGGTGCTGCGCACTTGCCGAAAGAACCGGGAGGAATTGCGCACTGATTATCTGGATATGTACCTGATACACTGGCCTAATCGTCAGGTGCCTATGGCCGAAACCTTCGCGGCGCTGGAGGAACTACACCAACAGGGCAAAGTACGCAGCATCGGGGTCAGCAACTTCACCATCCGCCATCTCCAGCAGGCCATGGCTGCTACTGACCTGCCTATTTGCACCAATCAGGTGGAGTTCCACCCCCTGCTGTATCAGAAAGAGCTGTTGGAATTCTGCCAGCAGCACAATATCGTGGTTACGGCGTACTCACCCCTGGCGCGGGGAAATGTCTTCGGCAATAAGGTCATCAGCGCCATTGCCGAGGAATATGGCAAGACTCCGGCTCAGATCTCGCTGCGCTGGTTGCGGCAAAAGGGAATCATAGTGATTCCCAAGGCCAGTTCGGAGGCGCATTTGCGCGAGAATATGGACGTCTTTGATTGGGAGCTGTCGGCGGCTGACGAGGAGGGAATTGACAACATTGAGGAGGAGCAGCGTCTCATCAATGGCGACATCGCCGAGTTTTGAGGCGCTGCCGGTTGGCAGTGACGCCCGTTCGGATCCGGACGGAGCAACTGTGCTCTTAGTGTAAGGATCACATCAGCAACCCACACTTCAGGAGGAACCTATGAACGATATTGACCAACTTTGCATAAATACGTTGCGGTTTTTGGCGGTAGACGCGATCGAAAAAGCTAATTCCGGCCATCCGGGCATGCCCCTGGGGGCGGCCCCCATGGCCTATGTGCTCTGGGACCGTTTTCTGCGGCACAATCCCCACAATCCCCAGTGGTTCAACCGGGACCGCTTTGTGCTGTCGGCTGGCCACGGCTCAGCCTTGCTTTATGCTTTGTTGCATATGAGCGGCTACGAGCTGCCGCTGGACCAAATAAAAAGCTTCCGGCAATGGGACAGCATGACTCCCGGACACCCCGAAGCCGATATGGTCCCCGGCGTGGAGGTCACTACCGGCCCTCTGGGGCAGGGGTTTGCCATGGGTGTGGGGATGGCTATGGCTGAGCGGTTCCTGGCGGCTAACTTTAACGTGGCTGCTGATGAAGACCGCTCGGGACTGTTAGTGGTAGATCATTACACCTACGGTATTTGCTCAGATGGCGACCTGATGGAGGGAGTGGCATCGGAGGCGGCGTCGCTGGCTGGCTTTTTGGGTCTGGGCAAGCTCATTTACCTGTATGATGATAACGATATCTCCATTGAGGGTACCACTGACCTGACCTTCACTGAGGATGTAGGACAGCGTTTCCAGGCCTACGGCTGGCAGGTGCTGCATATTGCCGATGGCAATGATGTGGATGCCATCGCCGCAGCTATTCGCCAGGCCCAGGCTGATCAGGACCGACCTTCGCTGATAATCGTCCGCACCCATATCGGCTACGGCAGTCCCGGGCAGGACACCGGTGAAGTCCACGGGGCGCCGTTGGGACCCGAAGGGGTAGCGCAAACCAAACAGAACCTGGGTTGGCCCCACCAGCAGCCGTTCTACATTCCCGACGAAGCCCGCGCTCATATGCGCGAGACCATCCAGCGAGGAGACCAACTGGAGCGTGAATGGGATGCAATTGGGGAAGAATATCGCCAGCAGCATCCGCAACTGGCCCGCCAGTTTGACCAGGCCGTGCAGAGGCAACTTCCTGACGGGTGGGATGCGGACATTCCGGTTTTTGTCCCGGAGCAAGGGCCGATAGCTACCCGCAGCGCCTCAGGCACCGTGCTCAATGCTATGGTGGGCCGCCTGCCCACCCTGTTGGGCGGCTCCGCCGATCTGGCTCCATCCAACAACACAAACCTGGACGGCTATGGTGACTTGGGGCCGGCCCAGCCAGGAGCACGCAATATCCACTTTGGCATCCGGGAGCATGCCATGGGGGCGATCGTAAACGGTATGGCTCGCCATGGCGGGGTAATTCCCTTCGGGGCCACGTTCCTGATCTTCTCTGATTATATGCGGCCTGCCCTGCGTATTGGGGCTATGATGAAGGCGCTTAGCATATTCATCTTCACCCACGACAGCATCGGTATCGGCGAGGATGGACCGACCCATCAGCCGGTGGAGCAACTGATGAGCCTGCGGGTCATCCCCAATATGACGGTCATACGGCCGGCTGATGCCAATGAGACTGCCGCTGCCTGGCGCGTGGCCATCCAGCGGCGCGGCCCGGTGGCTCTGATCCTCACCCGCCAGAAGCTGCCCATCCTGGATGCCGACCACTATCCTATTGCTCAAGGTGTGCCCCGCGGCGCGTACATACTGGCGGAAGCCCAGGTCCAGCCGCCGGATGCTGTCATCATCGCCACCGGCTCGGAGGTCCACCTGGCCCTGGCGGCCCAACAGCGGCTGGCTGCTGACGGGATACAGGTGCGCGTGGTATCTATGCCTTGCTGGGAGCTGTTTGCGGAGCAGTCGTCGGAGTACCGCCAGCAGGTGCTGCCCGCCGCCGTACCTATGTTGGCTATAGAAGCGGGAGCTACCCTGGGCTGGGAGCGGTACGTGGGCGGCGATGGGGCGATAATTGGCGTGGACCGCTTCGGGGCGTCAGCGCCCGGCGATGTAGTGCTGGAGAAGTTTGGCTTTAGCGTGGATAACGTAGTGAATCAGGTCAAGGCCCTGGTGGGGCGGGCAGTTGGTAATAAATAGGGAGCTGAGGATGGAATTAGGTATGATTGGCCGGCGGCGAATGGGTGGCCACATAGGCTTCTGATTTTGAACTGACGGGGTCGTCGGAGCGTCTACGGAATATGGCACCGGTGCCTTGGATAGGGCATAGGTGAGGGGGCTTTATTGCTGGAATCGGAACGTATAGGCTGGTGTATGGCGGGTCAGGATGGGGTAAAATATAATGATAAGGGGCAGGGGCACCGGCCTGAGCAGGGGCGGGGATGCTGCTCTATAAAGTGGCGCCAAAACATCTAATCTGCGGAGGTGGATCAGGATGTATCGTCTTGGCCTGATTATGATGCTGTTCAGCCTTGTCATAGCTCCAGCGGTGGTCGCCGAAGAATTTGACATATCAGAGACGCTCCGGCCTTCATTTTCCGACATCGCCTTGCTCCCCAGCCGGCTGACCTACTACAACCAGCACGACGACGCCGCCACGGCCAGCTACACCTGCTGCAAGCCTTACCAGCACAAGGAGATAATGCAGGCCATTAAGGCCAATGAGGTCTTCCTGGACACTTACCCACTCAGCGATTTCGCCGACGACACCATCATGCATTATGCGTGGATAACGTCGGTACAGAAGGATTTCCGGGCCCAGGTAGCCGCGTACGACCTGTTGCTGAACCAGTACCCCACCACTCACATGGCTGATGATGCCGCCTGGCACCTCAGCCAGCTATATTCGCGTGATAAGGACCACCTGGCTGCTATTGACACCCTTAACTTCCTTATTACCACCTGGCCCTACAGCACCTGGGCGGATGACGCCCACATGCTGTTGGTCAAGGAGTTCAATGAGGTAGATGATGAGCTGGCTACCATAGAGGTGCTGGAGGGTCTGGCCCGGAGGCACCCCACCAGTGATCACTGCGCCGGGGCATTAGCGCTGTTAGCCCGCAAGTACATAGAGGTGGAGAACTACCAAGCGGCCCGGGCGGTATGTGAGGATCTTATCTACCGCTATCCGATGTCAGACTGGGCAGATGATGCCCAGATGATGATTGCCAATTCCCTACGGTTAGAGGGCAAATGGCTGCCGGCCATAGATGCCTATGAGTATCTTATCCACGAAATGTACGGCAGCAGTCACACCAATAGCGCCATGAGAGAGGCCAATAATCTGCGCCGCCGCGTCAACCGCAGTGGCCCGGGCAGGCTGGGCGAAGAAATGTATGATCCGCTGGCCTGGAATCCGGGCCGAGAAGCCCAGGACCTGTGGGACCGGGCCGAGCACCATGAGAACTACCGCGGCTATGCCGCTGCTATTGATTTGTACCGCCAATTCATCAATCAGTTCCCGGGTAATGACAACTTCGACGATGCTTTCTATCACATTGGTGAATGCTATCGGCAGATGAAAATCCTGTTTGAGGAAATAAACAAGGCCAAAGGCCCGGAGGACCTGTTTCGGGTCAATCAACGCTATGCCGATGCTACCGGCGCCCGCCAGGTGCCCAAGGTAGCTAACGAGGCCCTGGCCATTAAGGACGCCAGCAGTGCATACGCTACTATTGTCAACCACTTCTACGGCAGTTCGTTGCGTGACGATGCCCTGTACAAGATAGCCGAGGCTTATACGCCCTACGAGGAGCCGGAAAAGGTCACTGCTGACAATGCATTTACCCTCCAGGAGCTGCTGATCCATTTCCCGGGCAGCGAATATGAGTTTGAAGCGATGGTGAAAGTCGTACGCTTCTATGCCGACCCCAAGAATTACGAGACAAGCCTGACAATGTATCCTCGGGTAGCCGCGGCGATGCCCGACTTGTTCCCGCCCGGATTGGTAAGGGATAAGGACATATTCCTGCAGCTTATGAAGCTGTACCGTCGGCACACCGAACACGCTTGGTTTGAAGCTCACTTCCATCATATTAAGTATGTCATAACCCCGTCCGATTTAGCCCAGTATGCCCAATACTATCAAGCGGCCCTGCACATGTCGCAAGGGCACTACGAGCAGGCTCGGCAAATGCTGCGCCCGCTCGCCGACGGGAGGAACGCTGATTTTGCCGCTCCCGCTACCTATCTGCTGGCCCGGTGCTACCAGAAACTGGGGCATGCCAGCCAGGCCAAGGCCGCCCTGGAGAAGCTGACCTCTATTTATCATCAAAGCGGACTGGCCGATGATGCCCAGTGGATGCAAGAGGAGATGGATGGCAACACTGAGGAAGTGATGCAGTATGCTCAAAAGCTCACCGATGCCTTTGATGTATCGGCTGCTCACTTAGATGTTCATATCGGCGAGAATATAGTGGTCTTCGCCCCCTACACGGTAGCGCCTCTTATGCGCGAGTATAATATGCCCAATATCTGGGATGTAGGTGACCAAGTCCTGGCTGATTGGTGTGGGGTCAGTACCGATGAGAAGACTATTATCTATGTTGATCCTACCGGCCAGCAATCGGGCGGCAATCCGCTGCGGGTGAGCGCTGACAGCATTAAGGATCCACCTGACTGGATGTTGGGCCTGGTGCAGCTCAGTCATAATGCTATCAGCCAGGCTACGGGCTCGTGCCTGGCGGATGAGCCGTATCTAATTCGGGGCCTGAGCCAGTTCGCAGCCACCTCGCTACAATATGAACTGGTCACCGAGACCCGGGATGCCATCGGCAGCGCCTCGGCGGTAAAGCTACCTCAGGAAGCGGTACTGCGTGCCCGGGAGCGGGCTCTGGACGCGCTGGCCGAATACGTCAGCAGCGGCCAGGAAAACGAGCAACCGGACTTGAACGCTATGGTGGTTGCCGGCATGCTGTATTCGTTGATTGACGCCCAAGGCTACAGCGGCGAGCAGCTGATTAACCGCGAGCCGTACCGCAACCTGTTTGCTATCCTCCAGGTAATGCCGGTTCATACCAAAGCACTGCCTGCCTTTGCCCTGGCTTTGGATAGGACTTTCAATGGTACCGCCCGGGACCAGCTTAGGGAATGGGGTATGCCGGTGGCCGACAGCTACTATCAGGCCCGGCGATAGCTGGCACAGTAGCTTTCTTCACATACGCCATATCTATCACGCAAACGACAGTCGCGTAGCGCAGGTTCTCAACCTGCGCGGTTTGGGAGGGCGGGGTTGGAGAACCCCGCCTACGCGTCAATTGGTAGGCTATCTGCAAAGGAAAGATACCTCTATGCCCTCGGAGGATAAAATGGACCGGCGCGACTTTGTGACTACCTGCTTGCGGGGGGGGCTGAGTGCCGTGGTGGCCAGTGGTCTGGGGGCCGTGTATCTGGCCGGCTCCCCAGCACCGGCACAGGCGGCGGTGGGCAATGTCGCCAATCACCCCGCCCGCTTCTGGAAGCCGGGCATTGGCAAGCAGATAATCTGCCAGCTATGTCCCCGCTCCTGTGCAATGAATGTGGGCCAGCGGGGCAACTGTGGGGTCAGGATCAACCAGGGGGGCCAGTTGATATCCCTGATTTACGGCAAGCCGGTGGCCATACATGGTGATCCCGTTGAAAAAGCGCCCTTCTTCCACTTCCTCCCCGGCACCAAGACGCTGGCGCTGGGTACAGCCGGCTGCAATCTACACTGCAAGTTCTGCCAGAATTGGGAGTTTACCCAGGCCCTGCCCGAGACCACCGACAACAAGGACCTCTCGCCCCAGAGCATGGTCCAGCAGGTGCAGACCAACAACATTCCCAGTATCATCTTCACCCTCAATGAGGCGACCCAGTGTATTGAATACCTGTTGGACACCGCCAGGTTAGCCCGCCCCCATGGTATTAATATGCTAGCTCATACCAATGGCTTCATTCGGCCCGAGCCGCTGCAAGAGATGTGTGGAGTCCTGGATGCCATCACGGTTGACCTGAAGGGCTTCACCGAAGATTACTATCAAAGTATGAGCAAGGCGCACCTCCAGCCGGTTCTGTCCTCAATAAAGGCAATCCATCGCAGCGGAACGTGGCTGGAACTTGTCCATCTGGTCGTGCCCGGCCACAATGATAAGCCCGCCATGTTCCGGCCGATGTGCGAGTGGATACTGGATAACCTGGGGCCGGATGTCCCGCTGTTTGTGTCGCGTTTCTTTCCCAAGTATCAACTACGTCGCCTCCAGGCGACCTCCCCAGACACGCTACGCAGTCTGCGGAAGATAGCCTACGAGGTGGGACTGCACTACGTGTACCTGGGCAATATGCCCGGGGATCCGTCTGAATCCACCTACTGTCCCGCCTGCGGCATGAAGGTGATTAAGCGCAACGGCCCCCTCGTGACTAACACCGGTCTGGACCCGGCCACTGGCAAATGCGTGAAATGTGGCTTGCGCATTGCGGGTATCTGGACGGCATAAGGATACCCCTTACCCACCCGCGGTCGTCCTACTTCTGAGAACTAACACGCTCGCCACCAACGCTGGCGCGGCCATCAGCCAACAGGTGTTAGCAACGCCCCATATCGGCACCAACAGCGTGCCGGCAATCAGGGCGCCGGCCGCTGCGCCGAGCAGATCAGCGGCGTACAGGAAAGCCGCCGACCAGGCTTGACTACCACTGAAAGCAGTCCATAGATGGCTGGCCAGGGGGAATTGTCCGCCGATCCACAAGCCCAGCAGCGCCGATAACAAAGGGAAGAGCAAGTGAGCGACCATCGCCTCGGCCGCGGGGGTGGTGGCATAAGTCCACAGTCCCTTCAGCGCGTAAGGCATTATCGCCACCAGCACGGCCCCGGCGGCCAGAATACCGGCCAGCCAGTGCCGGAGGGATAGATGAGGCGGCTGTTGCCGTAACCAACGGCCTACCCACCAGCTGGCCACGGCCAGTCCCATCATGAAGCTGCCCACAATTATGCCGATTTGCTGATAAACATATCCATAATAGCACTGGAACGCGAGCAGCAAGACTACTTCACCGGCCATCCCGCCCATGCCTACGGCAGCTACCGCTACCGGAATAGTGTATGTCTGACCGGGACGGGTCAATGAAAGTACCCCCCATATCCCGGCTAACACCACTACCGCCCCCCACAGCCAGGCAAGCGGCAGATGGGCTATCCCCGATAGCCGGCGGCCCCAGCCCCGGTGCAGATGCTCCACCCACCAGGCCTGATGATGGAAATAGGCCAGGGGACGTTCGTCAGTGTTTACTGCCATCTCCGCGGCGCCCTCAAGTTGCTCACGCACGTAACCGACAGTGAACGGGTCTAACTTGTCGGGCAGCCATGCCCAGAAGATGTCTGAATCCAGGCCCCGGCGGCGGGCCCGCTCAAACAGGACTGCCCAGTCCTGGGTAAAATAATCGGGGCTGGCGCTGGCCACCAGGGTCATCTCTTCGCCGGGCAAGAAGGTCACTGCACCAAAGACATCCCGCGCTGTAGAATATACCAAGGCGTCTAACTGCCTAAGAGGCCCCTGCAAGTAGACGGCTGACGAAGGCAACTGCCAGGCAAGCAAGCCATCAGGGGCTAAAATGCCCCGGACCTGCTCATACCACTGACGGGTATAGAAGCGATTTAGTTGGGCGGTAGCCGGGGCGGGCAGCAGCAGCAACACGACATCATACCGGGGGCGGGCCGCCTGGCCGGCTGTGTGCTTGACAAATAGGCGGGCATCGCCACTGATACAATGCACTCGCTGGTCAGCTAATGCCGCTCTATCCTCAGACGCGAGCCACGGGCCGACGAAGGAGAAGATGGCCGGATCCAATTCCAAGTAATCAATCTGGTGGGGGTGATGGCGCAGCACCGCTGCCAGCCCTCCCGTGACGCCGCCTCCCACCAGCAAGATACGATCAGGCTGGGGATGCTGGAGCAGAGCAAAATCTACGGCCAACTGTAGAGACTGGGGGGCCGGAGAACTGGCGCTGGGCAGGCCGTTGTTATACAGATAAATGCCCTGCTCACCGAATTTGGTTATAGCCAGGTCCCCATATATGGTGCGCCGGCTGTCAAGCAGTTGGTGATGATACCAGCGAGCGGTTACCGACCAGGGCTGGGCCGTAACCGCGAATAGCACGGTGACCAAAGCAGCCAGCCCCATGGCACCGAGGGCCAGAGTCCGTCGCCGAGCATCCAAGGGGATGTTGATCCATATTATGGCCAATCCGACCAGCAGGTTGCCCAAACCTGCTATCACTGCCATGGTGAATGGGTCAACTACCTGCAACGCCAGCCAGCCCAGCGCCGTGCCGCCTATGAGGTGGCCGACGGCGTCCAATCCGTAAGTACTGCCCACGGTGCCCGCTACTCTTAGGTCGGGATGAGTATAGGCGCGGCAGCCGGCCGCAAATTGGGCGCCGGCCACCGCTGCGGGGACCAAAGTAGCTATAAATCCCAGAGCCAGAATATGATGGATGCCCAGCATCTGCCCGGGCAGCAACAAGAGTCCAGGGGCACCGGATGCCGGAAGAAGTCCAGGGATTACTACCGCTAATAGATAGCCGAAACTGCGGGCTATCACTAACGCGGCCAATAATCCTGCTCCTGGTAGTGCCGCCAGCACTGCCATCTGTCCCACCGCCGCAGTTAGGCTGACTGACCGGGCCCAGCGCCCAATTAGGGCTGTTCCCAGCGCCCCCCACACCAGCCAGGCGGCCAGCATTATCCCCATAGTCACTTCATTGCCCTGACAGGAGACAATTAACTCGCGGAACACCAGAACCTGGCCGACGCCGGCGGCTAAGCCGGCCATGATTAAGCTCGCTGACAACACAATTATCAGTTGAGGTCGTTTGTCGGGGCCTATGGTGCCTTATCCTTCCGTTGGTGAAAGCGAATTTGCCTGACTGGTTAAGACAGACTTTCTCCATTTATGACCCTCCCTCCTGCCCGAAAACGCTACTGTCGGGGTAACTAACAATGGCTCAGCGGCATGAATATTGGGTGATGATGGTGAAACAATTATCAGGCTTAAAGTGTCTTTAATATAGAGAAATGGGGTAAAATGGGAAAAAGGAGGCAGTGTTATGAACAAGACAGTTCCAGTTGTCCTGGCGTTGCTGATCGTAGCGGTGAGCTGGCCGGCATGGGCCGCCGAAACCAGCCCGACCCCGTCGGCTGCCGAGGCGATTCCGCTGCAGAGAGTCGCGGTGTTGGAGTTGAATATCCAGGGCCGCTATGCCCATCAGCTCCGGGAGTGGCTGCCCGCCTTTATCGAGAGCAAACTCGTGGAGGCCGGCTGGACGATACTGGCGCGGGGCGAGACTATGGAACAGATCCAGCGGGAGCACAACCTGCCGGGCATTGATCCGACCACGGCACCCCCGGAGAACAAACTATACGGGGCTACGGCTCTGCTTAAACTGACCGCCCGGGTAGATGTCCAGGAAATTGACGCCATCGCCCACATCGGCTTCTTGTCCATCGGGGGGTTGGTCAAGGCTAAGTTCCACCTCAATGGTGAGATGGTTGACACCGGCACCGGCGTAATCCAGCCGATCGGGGTAATCACCGCCAATAAGTCCAAGCTGCGCCGCCTGGCGGTGGTTTTTCCGACGATATCCTGGATTGGTGGCGGTTATAACATTAGCCAAGTAAGCGAGACGCTGGTGGGGGCAGCGGCTAATGAGGCGGCGAAGAGGCTGGTCAAACGTCTGGAGCAGCTACGTCCCCTCGTGCCCGGGCGGCCGGCTGCCATCCCCGTGCAGCAACAAACTGTTGTCTTGAGTTTCCCCGAGGCTATGCGTCCGGCGCCCGGTGCTGAGTACGGCATATATCGGGGCGATAGGCTAATTGCTAAGGTGCGGGTGATTTCCTTCCATGATGGCCGCGCCACCTGTCGCGTCCTGGCGGCTACCGACCAGATAAGGTCTACTGACCGGGCCAGGCCGCTGGAGGTAGTAGTGCCGGTGGAGGTAGAGCTGTAGCGGGCCGCGTCCATTGCCGGCTCCCGCGGCCTAAGCTGGTCAGAGGACCAGATAATGGTTGCAAACTAATGGCGAATAGTGTATAATCTTTGACCTAACGGTAGACGAGAAGAAAAACAGCAACCGATGATAGCTCCTTAGACAACACTGGACCATTGGGGCGGAGTGACCTGCTCTATGCCTTATAACAATGGTATCGGCTGATAAGCAAGTCCGATTACAGCACAACATTACAGCAAGGGAGGCAGCAACTATGAAGCAGCGACTGTATTTATTGGTAGTTCTGGTCACCGGAAGTTTATTGGTCACCGCGTATCCCGTTTGTCCTCAGGGCCTTGAGATGTATGCCGTTTCCCACCTCTTTGCCTTGCCTACGGCTACCACTACCCGATTGTTTGGAATGGGCGGATTTGTCACCTGTGTCAAAGATGCGGGTTTCGCCAATCCGGCCTTCGCGGGCACGTTGGAATCGTCCCATGCCGTAGGCCGTCTCTCGCTGACCGATTTTGATATGGGTGTGAAGCTGACGGGGGTACAATTCTCCGCTGCCATGCCCCTGGAGCTTAACCGGCGGGGGTGGCAGGTTACCTGGTTTGAATTGAGCAGTGATACCGGAGCCATGCTCACGCCGGGTGGACCGGTTGCGGTCGACGCGAGTGAAGATGACCTGGCCGTGCATTATGGTCATCGTCTGAGTGATAATTGGGTTGTTGGTATCGGGCTTTCACCGCTGTTTCGCACTTCAACCGTGGTGCGCAACCCAGCTACGGGCGGCCTGCTGGCCCGGATAGATAGTGATGCTGACTTCGGCTTCCGCCTGGGGGCTCTGTATCAGTTTGACAACGAGGGCTGGGCGGGGATTGTGTTTGATGAGTATGACGAAGACGTAACCGGCACCGGTCCCATTATGGGCGGCACGGTCAGTGCTGAATTCACTTCCAAGGAAATAGCCGTGGGCGTCTCGCGGCGTATTGGTGAGCGGGTAATAGGCGCGATTGAATGGCAACAGCTGACCACGGAGGGCGCCGGCGTTAAAATAGGTGATGCCGGCATAAGAGTGGGCGTAGAAGTGCAGGCAGACGAAAACTGGACAATACGGTTGGGCACCAATGATGGTGCTTTGTCCTTAGGCTTGGGTGCGGTGAGCGAGGATTGGTCATTTGAGTATGCGTTTATCAATGACTGGAATGACGACTCGGTAGGAGCAGCTCTGGGCGGCTCGGACACTCATCAGTTTGGGATCAGACGTTGCTGGTAGGTGCGCGCGGGCGTTGACGAATGGCGCAGAGTGTGCTAACATCCGATGCAATCTGTGGTAATGACTTAGCAACCTGAAGGTGGGGCTAGCACCTTCGGGGGCGATGAGCGTTGTAAGTAGCGAGACCCGGATAGTTACACCATAACTGTACTATTCTCTGTAGCAAGGAAGAAGCTCATATGGGTCTCTCACTGGCCAACCCCCGGCAGCGGGTGGTAATTACCGGGTTGGGGGTAGTAGCGCCTAATGGCATAGGCAAGGATGCCTTCTGGGACGCGATAGTCCAGGGGCGCTCGGGTATTGATTGGATAACCTCGTTTGATACTTCCCATCTGTACTGCAAGATTGCCGGTCAGGTTACTGACTTTGAGCCCACTGACTATATGTCCTCTAAGCGTGCCCGGCGGGCGGGCCGGTTTTCCCACTTCGCAGTAGCTGCCAGCCGTCTGGCTGTGGAAGATGCCGACCTGGTTCTCCCTACTCTTGACCCCTATGCGTGTGGTGCAGTGTTTGGCACCAGCCTGGCTGGCAACGGCAATATTGCCGACCAGGTATATCGTAAGTTCGCTGCCCGCGATTTGGATGACATAGAGATTACTGCCGCTACTCAGCTGGCAGCTCACGCTGCTACCAGCCACGTATTTATGGAGTTGGGGATGAAGGGGCCCAATTCCACCTCAGCCACCGGCTGTGTAGCCACCCATGACGCCGTCGGTATCGCCTGCAGTATACTGCGGTCGGGCCAGGCTCGCGTAATGGTAGCAGGGGGTACTGAAGCCTGTGTCAGTCCGGTGGGAATGAGCCTGTTATGCAAACAGAGGGTACTTACTCGCCTTAATGATCCCCCGCACAACGCCCCCCGTCCCTACGACAATACCCGTGACGGTCTGGTCCTGAGTGAGGGGGCAGGGGCAGTGGTACTGGAGACAGCCGAGCACGCCATGGGCCGGGGGGCCCACATCTATGCCGAAGTAGCCGGTTATGGTTCAACCACCGAAGCGCAGCATCTTATAGCCGCTACTACCAACGGCGCTGAGCTATCCCATGCATTCAGGGCCGCCCTGCTCAGCGGCAAAGTCGGCCCCGAGGAGATTGACTATGTCTGCGCCCATGGTATCGGTAATCGCCAGTATGATATTGCCGAGACTAACGCGATAAAGGAAGTTCTGGGCCCCCGGGCCTATAGGATTCCGGTAAGTTCCATAAAGTCGTCTACTGGTCAGTCCTTTGGTGCCGGGGGAGCTTGGCAATTGGTAAGTTCGTGCATGACCATGGCCACCGGCCTGGTACCCCCGACCATTAATTACCACGTCCCTGACCCGGAATGTGATCTGGATTATGTTCCTGATTCATCTCGCCGTGCTCGGGTGAACGTGATAATGATGAACTCACACAGTTTCGGCGGAACCCACGCGAGTCTGATTATTCGCAGGTTCGACGCGTATCTGTAGTACCCCTAATGGCAAGGTGAGAGGAAGAGATGGCCGCCACGGTTGGCGGGAGACCGGGTTATAGATGGCTGCCCAGCGGGCCAGGTGAGAGAGATAATGCTTGAACTGGACCAAATTGTATTGCTGACAGTTTCGATAGCCTCGTTTGGCTTGGGGTTAGTGGTCTACCAACGCGCGCCTGACCGGGTGTGGAACCGGATATTTACGGTGCATGCGGGGGCCGTGGGCGGGTGGGTATTTATCAATTATCTGATGCAATCTGCCTCATCAGTCACCGAGGCAGCCGTATGGCTGAGACTGACACATCCGGTAGTGGCGGTGGTAATCTGTAGTTGTCTTGACCTGGCGTGGGTCTTTCCTGAGCGTATTACGCCGACTCCCTGGCTGCAGCGAGCCCTGTTGTACACCGCCGGTCTGATCTTCAGCTTGGTCGCCCTGGCGCCCAACCTGTTTGCGTCAATTGAGCTGATCCATGGCACTGTCATAGTCCAGTATGGCTGGCCCTTCATGATCTTTGGTGTATTTACAGTGGTAACCCTGGGATACGCTGACTGGGTACTGCTGGAGAAGTCGCGCCGCCTTACTGGCTTGCAGCGGCTCCAGGTTGACTATGTCCTCATTGGGTTAGTAGTCGGCCAGACCATGGCGGTAGTGACGATGGTGATACTTCCGCTGATCTGGCAGAATACCTACTACAGCCGCTGGGGATCAGCCAGCTATATTTTTGTCATCGTTGCGATGGCATATGCCATCGCCAAGCATCATATCGTCAAGCCACAGACGGCACTTTATCGTCTGGGTACTTATCTGCTAACAGCAGTGGGGGTAGTCGGCGTCATTATGGGCGCGGTCATAGCGGTAGAGCGGCTGGTGCCCCAGCCCCCCTTCCCCGAAGTGTGGAGTTACTTAGTCGCTGGCATCATAATGGGAATGATAGTCGTCCCGGTTCACCACTACATTCGGACATACCTGGACCGAATGCTGCTCTCCCAGCGGCAGCGAGAAGATTCTTTTCAACAGGCTTCTGATGCCATCCTGCGAACTCTGGATGCTAACGAGTTGCTGGAGTTTTTGAGCGGTATGATCTGGAATACGCTGCGTCCTACTCAAGTCAGTGTGTTTATGAAGGATGGAGGATCAGATTCGTTTGTGTTGCGGTCGTGCCTGACTGCGGCTGACAACGGTGGCGGCCAGCACCTCCCCGAGCAATTGCCTGGTGCTCATATCCTACTGCAAGCCTTATCGGGGTCCCACCATCTGCTGCATCGGGATGAAGTGTTTCGATTTCACTCTCTGGATGAAGCTCAGCAAGTAGCGCGGGCTATGGAAGAACTTGATACGGAAATCTTAGCACCCTTAGTGTGGGAAGATGAACTGGTCGGCATGGTCTGCATTGGCGGACGAGTGTCGGAGGAAATCTACGAGGCCGAAGAGTTGGACATGCTGCGTAACGTCATGCCCCAAGTGTCACTGGCGCTGCGCAATGCTCAACTATACGCGGAAATGGCCCAAATGAGGGAGTACAGCGAAACTATCCTCCGGGAGATGGAGAGCGGGGTGATCGTGATAGATGCCGAGGAAGAGGTTGTTATGTACAACCCGGCGGCGCAACGGATTCTGGGAATACCCCGCGAGCAGATAGTGGGGCATTCCCTGGTGGGACTGCCCGAGAACATCGCCAATTGCCTGCATAAAGCTCTCAATAACTCGCGCATGCGGTCGGGATACCGGTTTGAAATAGAGAAGGATGACGGCGAAATAGTACCGGTAGCATGTAGCACGTCAGCGTGGGGCGGCCCGACAGACGCCCGGGAAGGAGCAGTGGCAGTCATCAGCGACCTTACCATGGCCCACGAGTTAGAGCAAGAGCGCCAACGGGCCGAACACTTGGCGCTCATTCGCGTCCTGTCGGCGGGTATGGCCCACGAAATTCGCAACCCTATGGTAGCTATTCGTACCTTTGCTGAGTTGTTGCCCAGGCGATGGGATGACCCTGAGTTCCGCTCTGACTTCTTGGTCACGGCTCAACAAGAGATTGAGAGAATAGACCAACTGCTATCACAATTGCTGATGCTGTCTAAGCCGACCGCTGCGGCCACCGACACGGTGGACATAAATGGAGTCTGTGAGGGGGTGGTACGGGCGATGTCGGCCCGGGCCGAGTCTGAGCAGATACGGTTGCATGCCGACCTAAATGTCATCGGGGGGCAACCAGTGGGTGACGAAAGTCGGCTCCATCAGGCTCTGACTAATCTGGTGGCCAATGCCGTTGACGCCGAACCGGAGGGCGGAGAAGTGAAGGTCAGCACGAGCCAGATGATTGATGCTGAGGGAGAAACCTGGGTCGTTATCCGTGTATACAATGCCAGCAGCTACATTCCGCCCGGCCACACCGAGCAGATATTTGAACCTTTCTACTCAGACAAACCCGGAGGAACTGGACTGGGTTTAGCCATCTGCCAGAGTATCATCCAAGAACACAACGGCTCCATTAGTGTGCGTTCGGCCCGCGATTCGGGTACCGAATTCGTTGTGCAACTACCCATCAAAACCGACGCTAATAGCACTAATACCGGAGAAGAATAGTATGATAGTCGTATTAGCGGCTCAATTGATCTCCGAATGGACAGAAAAGATCGCCGGACTCCTGGGCGAGCAGGCTATGGTGCTGGAAGCGGCCGACCCCGATCAGGCTCTCCAGATACTCCGATCTACTCCAGTGGCTGTTATAGTCAGTTCAATGGAGTCGTTGAGTAGAGACCGGCTGCAGCACTATGAACAGATGCGCCAGGCAGCGCCGGCGGCAATCAACGTCTGTCTGACGCCAGAGCCGGTCATTGAGCAAGTACGCACCGAAGAGCTATTTGTTCCCGATTTTTGGCTGCGGCCTACTGCCAGTGCAGTTGAGGTTGACGAAGTACTTACAGCGGCACTGGAAAAGGCGAATTTGGTAGCCCGCGTCGCTGGGCGGTCGGGCTCAGCCGCTGGCCCATCGGCTGGCCCCGAGGACCGGGAGTGGTCCAGCCCCGAGGGCCAAACATTGCAGCGCTGGTTGGCGGGACTGGCCAGCGATTTCGATACTGACCGCCTGCTACGTACCTATGTAGAGACCGTGGTGGAAACAGTCCACTGCGCCAGCTACTGTCTGTTGTGGCAGTCGGCTGCGAGCGAGTATTTTAGTGTCTACACCGCGCGCGGCCTGCCCGCAGTGCTCATCGCTCAAGCTCGTCTGTCACCCCGGGCTAACCTGCCGACGTGGTATGACCATAACTTCCGCGTCCTAACCCGCGCTGAATTGGCAAGCTGGTCAGACAGCGATTCAGCACTGGCCCTGGCCCAGGAATTGGACATTTTCCATGCCCAGGTCGCTGTACCCTTGATGCTGGAGGGTCAACTGAGGGGGCTGTTGATGCTGGGTGAGAAGGTCATTGGCGAGGCATATTCCCCTGCCGAACTGGAAACGGCTTTTCTGCTTTCTAACTACGTGGCAGTCCAGGTGCAGAGCCTGGAACTACATGGGCAACTGCGCAGCAGCAAGCAATACATGGAACGTATCTTGCAGAATATGGGCAGCGGGGTTCTCAGTCTGGGGCCTGATGAGCGGGTTGCCCTCTGTAACCCGTATGCGGCCCAGATTCTACAACTGTCCCCGGAGGAGGTCGTGGGAGCTGACCTGCGCGGCCTGCCAGCGCCACTGGGTGACTACTTATATGCTGCCTTCAAATCCCCAGCCGACGCAGTAACCGACGAAGAGGTCAACATAACCGGCAGCCAGATAACCCTGCGCGTCAGCACTTCCCCGCTGATTGACGATAGCGGGGCTACCCTGGGCAGTGTTATGCTTCTGGATGACATAACTGCCCAGATTAGCCTGGCTACCGAGCGGCAGCGGCGCGAACGGCTTAATATGCTCAAGCAACTGATAGGGCGAATAGCCCACGAAGTCAGGACTCCCTTGCAGGCCATCAAGACGTATGCCGAGCTCACTGGTCGCCAGCAGACCGGGGAGGAATTGGCCGCGTTCTGGGCAGAGACGGTTACTCCCCAGATAGACAGACTCGGTAAGCTCATCAACCAGTTGGTACAAGTGACCGAGCAGCCAGAGCCGAACTTCGAGCTGGTACGCCTGGAAACAATAACGCAGCAGGCAGTAGAGGAGCTGGCCAGTCCTGACGGACCGGAAGCCGGGGTGCTGGATGTGGAAATTGACAAGCCAGTGCCGCGGGTGGTGGCTGACCCGGCGGCAACTCGGCAAGCAATTGTATATCTGCTCCAGTACCTGCGGGGGCAAGAAGGTGCGCCTGTGTATGTGCGCGTCAGCCAAAATGGGGGCGACTCGGGCGGTGTGTCCGTAACTATGGAACGGCTAACGCGAGGTGGCGATGATGTCGATCCTGAACAACTATTCGATCCCTTCTATGCTCTCCAGGAGGCCGACGGAGATCTGGGCCCAGCGGTCAGCCGCCAGATCATTGATAATCAAGGGGGAAAGATAGTGGTCAAATATCACAATGAGCACCTGCAATTTCAGCTAATCTTTCCGGCCACCGCTCTGGACAATGTACGCTCACCAGAGAAGGTGACTTAAATGATGCGAGCAAAGATTGTTGTCATTGATGATGAGACCGGTCCCCGGGAATCCCTGCGGATGATTCTGAAGGACGACTGCGAGGTATCCCTGGCCGACGGCGCCCTGAAAGGGCTGGAGCTGATTGAGCAAGTGCGTCCTGACCTGGTGTTTTTGGACATTAAGATGCCCCAGATGGAGGGCACTGAGGTCCTGCGACGGATAAAGGAATTCGATTCGGACATAGAAGTGGCCATGATCACCGCTTATGCCGCCCTGGAATCGGCTCAACACGCGCTGCGCCACGGGGCTATTGATTATCTAATCAAGCCTTTTGCCGTTGACGACGTTCTGGAGGTGGTCCAGCGGGCGTTGCAAAAGCGCCAGCAGCGGACCAGAGAAAGAGTCTTGCTCAAGCAGCTTCAGGAAGCCACTAAGGTATTGTCCCAGCAGTTAGGGGAGTTGCAGGAAACAGCATCTGTAGATCAAAGCACCGTCTACCAGAGCCTGGCCACTGCCCATACCTCTATTGAAAGTCAGCTAAGCCGAGTTGAGCAACTGGTAGGCATTGGTGAGGTGGCTGCCGAAGTGGCCCACGATGTGGACAACTTTTTGTCAGCTATATTGCTACAGCTTGAGATGCTGCTGTTGACTTTGCGGGAATCCGAACAGGTAGAGGTGAAATACGTAGCAGAAACACTTCAGAATATCGTCCAGGCTGCCCAGGATAGCGCCCAGGCCGTAGAGCGAATCTCGACTGTCGGCAAGTCCGATCCTTATGCCCCGTCCCAGCCAGTGGCCGTAAATGATATTCTCAAAGAGGCGGTAAACTTAAGTATGGGCCACTCCCCGGCCGACGGGGCCCCCCGGATTATCTGGGAAGTCCAGCAACTTCCATCGGTCACTGCCAATCCGGCCGCCCTGCGCACTGCCCTTATGAATATTGTCATAAATGCCCGGCAAGCCATTGAAACAGATGGAGAAATCCGCCTGCGCACTTATGTAGATAATGACGATGTCGTTATCGAGATAAGCGACACTGGCGTCGGCATAGCTCCGGAGGTGGTGGAGCAGATCACCAAGCCCTTCTTTACCACCAAGGCTGAATCAGGCTCCGGCCTGGGGCTGAGCATCGCCCGCAAGGTAATCGACGGCCACCAGGGTAGCATTACCTTCGACAGTGAACCGGGGATCGGTACCACGGTACGGATAGTGTTGCCCACTGGTGGCGACGAAGCGACCGAAGCTGATGCCGGCAGTGACGTCCCCGATATTCTGATAGTAGACGATGACGACCGGCTGCTGGCGGTGATGGATGCGCTGCTAACGACTGCTGGCTATCAAGTCAGAAGCGCCAAGGATGGCCTGGCCGGGCTGCATGCATTTGAAGACTATCTGGAGGGCGCTAACCGGGCACCGAGAGTAGTCGTTGCCGACTTGCGTATGCCTAAGCTAATGGGGACTGATCTGGCCAAGAAGATTAAGGAACTGGCTCCGCAGACCCGCGTAATATTGCTGAGCGGTTATATTACTGATGAGGCTGAGCTGGCCACTTCTCCCTATCTGGATGCGGTAATGAAGAAGCCGTTTGAGTTCTCCGACTTGCTCGATCAGATCAAAGGAGCGCCCTCATCGCCCTCCTCCCCTAAATAGCTGTCATTGGGCCGGTGCATCGCCCGGGATTATCTGCCGATTGGCCTGGCTGATCATCCGGGCCATGGACTCAGCATCGCCCGTCAAGCACCACAGACGCGACTGGTCGCGCAACTGTCGGGGTGAGAGGCCGGCACAGGCGGCAATCAGGGCGTTATCGTCGGGCACTCCGGTTAATATACCCCGCTCCTCCAGCCGGCGGGTAAAGTCAGCAGTCAAAGCGGTGAACTGCTGGAAGGTCATTCCATTGATCTTATAGGGGAGCGGCTCCCAATATGCCGGCGGAAACAACAGCTTTATCTTATAGTCCAGGCCCACCCGCAACGCCTCCTGGCGATCTACTTCAAATGCGTACTTTTCTGGCTCATCCATCCACGGGGTCCCCGGCAGCAGCCCGGGGAACTGAACGGGCACGGCATCAGGTTCAATCTCGCAGACAAACTCCAGGCTCTGCTGAATTGTCTGGGGCGTGTCGAATGGCAGGGGAACGATCATACTGGTGACCGTGAATATACCCGCCTGTTTGGCTGCGGCTACTGTGTCTTTGACTGTTGCCAGGTCAATTCCTTTGCGCACCGCTTTATCCAGTATGTCTGGGCAACCGGATTCAATGCCGAAAAAGATGGCATACAGCCCCGAGCGGGCCATCAGGTCAAAGTGATCCGGATCGGCACTGGCAAAGTGGCCAAAGCAGGTATAGCGGACGTCCAGGCCGCGGGCCAGGACCTCCTCGGCTACCCCGCGCATCAAGTCCCCGGGGGTGGAAGAGCCTGAGAAACGAAATGCGCTGACCCCGTATTGTTGCTTAATGTGCTCCATCATATCTACCAGCCGCTCCGGGGAAGCCGTGCGCAAGCGGTGCCCACTTTCCCGAGGATGAGTGCAGAAGCCGCAACTATACGGACAGCCCCGGCTATCATCCAGCACAATTATCTTAATCTTCTGATCACCGGCCATAGCGGGATAAATGTCTTCGTCGTAGACCGGCGGGGGCAACTCGTCCAGGTCCAGGCCCTCAGCGCGGGGCACTTGGTGAACCTGTCCGTTGTCCTGGTAGATAATGCCGGGAATACTGCCGAGCTGGCGCTGGCCGGTGGCATGCTCGGCTAAATCACGGATAATCTGTTCCCCTTCCCCGTAGGCTAAGGCCTCAAAGACTTCGGTTCGCCAGTAGATAACCTCCCGAAACCACGAAGCCTGGGGACCGCCACCATAAATATGAAGTGAGGGGAATTCAGTGTGCAGCCGCTCAGCCAAGGCTACCGTCCCGGTAAATCCGTCGCCATTCCATAGTTTGAAGCCGACGAAGTCCGGCTGAAGCCGGCGCACTTCGGCCACCAGTTCGCTACCAATTGCCGCTAATTCCCGGCGCTGGTGGTCCTCAAGCTGGGCGGATAGCTGCTGCAATTGGGCCAGCGCCTCGGGGTCAGGCGGCTGTCCGCTGGTCAGAAGCTGGGTGGCTAAAGGTCGCAGACGCTGGGCAAGCTGCGGGGGGAACAAGCGGCACATCATAGCCACAGTGCCGTAGTCAATTATATTGACCTGGTGGCCGGCGGCCAGCAACGCTCCGGCCAGACTGGCCAGCCCGTTATCAGGAGTTAGACTACTGGGGGTATAAGGATAGCCCGCGTAACTAACTAACAATCCGCGCGCCATAATCCAAGGTTTCCCTTCCCATCATACGTCAGTGTCAGGTACAGGCAACGAATCGCAGCCAAGTGGAGAACAAGGGTAAAGTCAAGTAAGGGTTAGCATTCGTTGTTGTTTGCCGTGGTGGTTAGAATATTGTCAATAATTAAAATGAAATCTTCCAGATCAGTGATGGGCTTGGGACAAAACCAGGTGCACCCGGCCGCAAAGCCCTGTTCCATATCTTCCCGTTCTTTGAGGGCGGTCAGCATCAGCACGGGAATGGTGGCTGTCTCGGGGCTGCTCTGCAACGATGCCAGAGTCGCCCAACCGTCCAGTAGCGGCATCATAACGTCTAAAATAATCAGGTCGGGGGCTTCCTGACTCACCTTTTCTAAGGCCTCTATCCCGTTGTAAGCGGGAGTAACCCGATAGCCTTTCTTCTCCAAAAAGATCTGGGTAGCCCGCACAAAGCTCTCGTGATCATCCACCAACAAGATGTGTTGGTCCATGGTTCATCACTCCCGGCGTCGCTTGGTTACTCTCCACCAGCTCCTTGGCCCATCACCGCTCCTTTACCGCTACTATTATAGTACCCCCGCTTGCTTGTTGTCAATGCTCCTTGATGGTGTCCGCCGCGCAATGCGAAAGAGGAAATTGCCCGGCAGCTACGAAATGACCAAAATGTAAGCTATCCAGGCAAACCGGCTCCCAGGCGGGAAAGGACAATGACTGGATAGGCAATTACTATGCTCAGCGCTTTGCTGATGCCTGGCAAGCCGCCCAGTACACGGCTGCTCACCTTCCTACCCTGGAAGACACCAGCACCCGCTACGTGCGCTCTGTGCTCAACAGCACCCTGCCTGATTATGGGCTGGACGCGGCTATGAGCAATGTCTCTACCCTGCGCACCCAGACCTGTCTGCGCACTGCGGACGGCGAATTTCATGCCTTTGAAGGCTGCCGCGACCGCACCGGCTGTTGCCCGGGCACCTGCACACACGTGTGGAATTATGAGCAGGCGAAGGCCTGCGCTACGCGAGAGATAGTTATCTGCCTTTCCCTGCCTCCCTGACGCTCTGTATCCCTGCCTCCCTGACGCTCTGTATCCCTGCCTCCCTGACGCCCTGTATCCCTGCCTCCCTGACGCTCTGTATCCCTGTAGAATCACTCTTCCTTAAACAGCCGTTGCTGGTTGGCCGCGATGGCCGGTTGGCGCTCCATTTTCTGCTTGTGGAGGTGCAGGGCTTCGCTCACCGCTGGTACTTGGTCAGGGCCAGTAATCGGCTGGGCACCTTCGCCCAGCAGCCGGCTATTGCCAGCGCGCCGCTCGTGGGCCTCCGTCCAGCGGACGGCATATAGTTCTCGGTTCTGGCGGCGCGCATTCTTAGCTGTCTGCATCGCCCCGCCCTGCTGAGCAGACTCAACGACGATTACCCCCCGCGCCAGACCACTTTGCAGCCGGTTGCGGGCCAGCAGGCGGGCCGCCGTAGGATGGGCGCTGGGAGGCGCTTCGGAGATAATTACCCCTTGTTCAGCAATCTGCCGAGCCAGTTCCACGTTTTCACGCGGGTGGATTACAGCTATTCCCGAGCCCAGTACGGCCACAGTGCGCCCGCCACCAGCCAACGCTCCCGTGTGGGCAGCCGTGTCACAGCCTTGGGCCAGGCCACTAACCACCGTCACCCCCTCCTCACCAAAAGCGCGGCCCAGCTCATAAGCCATCTGATAGCCTTCTTCTGTCGGGCGGCGAGTGCCGACGATAGCGATGGCCGGATCATCAATGGGCAGAAGCTGACCAGCAATACACAATACCGGCGGCGGGTTGGCAATGCGCTGCAGGATCGGGGGGTAGTTGGGCTCAAAGTCACAGACCACAGCCACATTTTGCTCGCCGAGGGCTTCTATCTCCTCTTCAATGCTGGGCAGCAATTCGCTCAGCGCGCCGATGGCCTGTACCTGGTCGGATTCCAGACCGAGGCTGGATCGGGATAACTCCTCGGCAGGAGCCTGCAGCACTGCCATTGCGCTACCCAAGTGGCCCATCAGCCGTCGAAACCCGGCCGGTCCCAACTGCCCGGCCCACATTAGTGCGATTTGGGCCAATTTTTCGTCTGCTTCTGAAGGCATAAATGCAATGTCTACGCCCGGCAGTCACTGTCCCCCGACTATCAATGTCTCTACTGAGGGCCGTAGTCCCCCGCCAGGCCTTGATTGACACTACTGCCATATTTCGCGGCAGGCAGCTCACAATCCTTGTAATACGCGGTTGGTGGGCTGGCCACAACTGGCGCTGGCTTGCCCAGGTGGGGTGTTTCTGGTATACTAATTCCTACTAATTCGACTTGGGCAGCACCAATTGCCGCTTACGTGACAGTATTCTGTGCAGCCGGGATGACCGTATGATACATTTGCAACAAGTCAGCGTGGTGTATCCTAATGGTACCCGCGCCCTTTCTGACATAGACCTGCATATTGAGCGGGGAGAATTTGCCTTTATAACCGGGGTATCGGGCAGCGGCAAATCCACTCTGCTTAAGTTAGTATATCGGGAGATTGCCCCTACTGAGGGCAAGGTGATAGTTGACGGCCAGGACGTAGCCAAACTCCCGTCCGGTCGGGTACCATACCTGCGGCGCAAGGTCGGGGTGGTGTTCCAGGACTTCCGCTTGCTGCCCGATAAGACCGTCTGGGAAAACGTAGGCTTTGCTCTGGATGTGCTGGGCGCCTCCCGGCGCGAGAAACACCATAAGGTGCCCCTGACCTTGGAGCTGGTCGGGCTTAGCCCGAAGGCCGAGGCATATCCGGGGCAACTGTCAGCCGGAGAGCAGCAGCGGGTCTGTATCGCGCGGTCGCTGGTGAATATGCCGCCGGTGTTATTGGCTGACGAACCGACGGGTAACCTGGACCCGGGTATGTCCTGGGAGATTATGCAACTGCTGGGCGACATTGGCGAACAGGACACCACGGTGATTATGGCTACCCACGACCGGGAGATGGTGGACCGGATGGGCAAGCGCGTGGTTCAGTTAGTCCAGGGGGTCGTGGTGCGCGACGTCAAGGAGGGGGGCAAGTACGATGCGCCTTAATACCGTCGAGTTCCTCCTCCGGCAGAGCTGGGAGGGTATAGTTCGCAACGGCCTAATCAGTCTGGCAGCCATCACCAATATCGCCGTGGCACTGATGGTGTTAGGGGCGATAGTCCTAACGGGAGCAAATTTGGAGCACATGGCAACTCTGGAGGCGAAGGCGGCCGTCATTACCGTGGATTTGGAAGATGGGGTTGACCCAGCAGACGTGCAAGCAGAACTGTTAGCTGATCTGCGCGTTGATCCCAAGCAAACTCGTTTCGTTAGCAAGGATGAGGCTCTGGTGCAAACAGCCCAGCGGCTTGGCTTGCACTTACCAGAGTCAGAACCTGATGTGGCCGCTGAGCTGTTGGCAGAGCTGTTAGGCCGCAATCCACTGCCCGACTCCTTGCGGGTAAAAACGATGGACCCGCAGGATATACCGGCAGTAGCGGCCCAGGCGGAGAAGATACCAGGAGTAGCAGAGGTCAGATATGGCCAGCAGGTAACTGAGAAGCTGCTGACCTTAGCCAAAGGTGCCAAGATTGCTGGGCTACTGGTAGGCTTGATAATGAGCGGCGCCACCCTGCTGATAATCAGCACTACCATCCGCTTGACAATCTACGCCCGCCGTCGGGAGATCCGGATAATGCAACTGGTCGGCGCGACCAACTGGTTCATTGCCATTCCCTTTGTCATAGAGGGAGTGTGGCAGGGGCTGGGGGGCGCCTTAGTCGCCGTCGCTGTGCTGCTACCCGGTTACACCTATGTTCAAGCCTATATTGACCAAAATCTGGAGTTTCTCAGCCTGCTGTACAGCCCGTCTATCCTGATACTTTTCGCCCTTGTTATCCTGGGCTGCGGTATACTGTTCGGGGCGCTGGGCAGTGCTATCAGCTTGCGCCGGTACTTGCAGACAGTGTAAGGCACCCAGAATCTGCTAACTGTAAGAGTGACGTCCCCGCCGCGATTAAAATCGGGGCCAGGATGGCCGGAGGGCAATACAGATCGGCCCAGTGAGGAAAGATGACAGCACTGAATCGCAAACTCATCGCCGCGGTAACTGTTTTTGTCCTGGTAGGAGCACTAATATATTCCCCGTTGCCCCAGGCGGCGGGGCAAAGTGCCGGTGACTTGAGGCAGAGGCTGCGCCGCCTGCTGGGACAAGAAGAAAATGTCAAGGAAGACCTGCGGGAGATCAAAAAGCGGCAACGGGAAGCCACCACCCAGCTGGTTATAGCCCAGCAGGAATTGGAGAAGGCCCAGGAGGCGCTGGATGACATTCAGCGTCAACTGACGGCTACCCGCAAAGAGTTATCCCAAACCAAGCAACAACTGGAGCAGAGCAAGGCCCGACTGGCACAACACCAGACCACCATGCAGCGGCGGATTCTGGCCCTGTACAAGTCCCACCAGCCCACTTACGTGGAAGTGGTGCTGCGGGCTACCTCGTTCGAGGACTTTGTCAACCGGGCTGAGTTTTCCCGGCGGATCGCCAGGGCCGACGAGGACCTGCTGATGAGTCTGGTGGCCGAAAAGCAAGCTTGCGAGCGGCAAAAGGCCCAACTGGAGGAGAAGGAGCGCCAGCGAGCAGCGCTGGAGACCAAGCTTAGAAAGCAGCGTGACTATGTGGCTGCCCGCAAGGCCGAGGCGGAGCGGCTATCCCACCAGGCCCGTACCGACCGGGTGGAAGCCGAGCGGCAACTGGCGGCTATGGAACACGCCTCCGGGCAGATTGAACAGATGTTGGCTCAGTTGCAACGTGGCGAAAGTGGCCAGCGCTATGCAGGCGGCTGGAGCGGCCGGCTGCAGCGGCCGGTCGCGGGCCATCGCATAAATAGCCCCTTTGGCTGGCGGACCCATCCCCTCACCCATACACGCCGCTTCCACGACGGGGTGGACATAGCGATGCCTACCGGCTCAGCCATCAAAGCGGCCGACAAAGGGCTGGTGGTCTATTCCGGCTGGTACGGAGTGTATGGCAAGACGGTCATCATTGACCACGGCAGCGGCATCTCGACCATGTACGCTCATTGCTCCCGGACCAAGGTCAGCACCGGGCACGTCGTCAGCCGCGGCCAGGTAATTGGCTATGTAGGCAGCACTGGCTGGTCCACCGGTCCGCATCTACATTTTAGTGTGCGTAAGTACGGTAAACCCATAGATCCTTTGAAATTTTAGGAACTGGAGGTCGTTGAGCAAACATGCAAACGAAACCCTACCGAATCTGGTTGGCGCCCATTGTCGTATTACTTATGGTCCTGTCATTTGCGGCTGGCGCCGGCATAATGTACAGCACTTCCCACCACTCTATCCTCGGACTCACCGCCCAGGTCGCCCAGGTAATGCCAGGAGTGATGGAGGTAGAGAAAGCCACGGATATCCCCGCTGCCACCGACCTGCGCCCCCTGGCGACATTCTGGCAGGTCCGTGACCGGATACTGCATGACTACGTCTATCCTATAGAGGATGATACTAAGCTAACCTACGGGGCTATCCGCGGTATGCTGGCCTCTCTGGAGGACCCTTACAGCCGATTTATGACTCCGGGAGAATATGAGGAATTTCAGGAGGAAGCCCAAGGGAAATTTGAGGGTATCGGCGCTTTGCTGGAGCAGCGCAGCATTGATGAGCAGGGCCACTTTGAAGTGGTGATAGTTTCCGTAATCCCCGAGGGACCGGCCTCGGAGGTAGATCTGCGGCCTGAAGATGTTCTCGTCAGGGTAGATGACAAGCCGGTACGGGGTATGACTGTGGACCAGGTGGCCAAACTCATCCGGGGCCCCAAGGATACGCCGGTCAAATTGACCGTGGTGCACGAGAACAGTACCGAACCGGTGGAGCTGACTATCGTCCGCGCTGCTGTGGATATCCCCACTATTGAGACCAGGATTGTTGAAGATAACATAGGTTACGTGTGGCTGCGGGGATTCCACAAGCAGGCCGAGGCCAAGCTGCGAGCAGCCCTGGAAGAGATGGTGGATCGACAGGTCAGCGGCCTTATCTTTGACCTGTCTTTGAATGGGGGCGGCCTGCTGGAGCAGGCCATATCAGTGTCTAACCTTTTCCTGGATAACCAGATAGCCGTTTATGTACAGGAGCGCAATGGGGGCGCCCATCCTTATCGCACCATGCCCGGCAGGGTCATACCCGAAGATCTGCCGGTGGTAGTACTGATAGATGGCGCCAGTGCGTCGGCTTCCGAAATTGTCGCTGCCGCTCTGCACGATAACGGGCGCGCTCAGGTAGTCGGCCAGCACAGCTTCGGCAAGTCAAAGGTGCAAACCGTTATGGAACTGACCGACCATTCGGCGCTGGTGCTTTCTACCGCTGTCTATCTCACCCCTGACAAGCGTGATCTGAGTGAAGAATATGCAGACGGCAAGCGGGGGGTTGAGCCCGATATCGTGTTCCCCCTGCCTGACCTGGATGAGGAGTTCGGTCGCAAAAAATGGGAACAGTGGCACGACCAGCAGATCCAACAAGCGGCTAAGGTGCTCCTGGAGGCCCTGCCCACCACCGGTAAGGCCCACCTGTCCGGGTCATAGGGTACTTTTGTCTGGTGGCACTGACTCCTCGCCCGGTGAGGCCGAGAGCAGACAAGGAGGGTGACAGTGAGAGATTCTAGGTCCAGAGACCGGCACTATGAACGACTGCAGGCCACTATCCGGGTCTACCGGGCTGCGGTAGTACTTTGCATAATCATCATTCTCATCCTCAGTTCGCTATTGTTGAGTCGTCGCCGCCGGTTTGCCCAGGCTATTCGCGTGGACGGCGAGTTAGTATGCATGGTAGCTAACGAAGGGGTGGCCACCCAGGTCTACCGGCAACTGTTAGCAGCAGGCAAAAATGATCTACCCGGCAAGGCGGGATTCAGCGAGCAATGGGAAGTAGGTGCCTGGCCGGTGGAGGGCCGGCCCATAGTTTCGGCTGCCGAGGCCATAAAGCTGCTGGGCCCTAAACTTACGGTGGAGGTCAGCGCGGCGGCCATCACGGTTGATGGCACCGAGGTGGTGATGATGGCTACGCGGGAGCTGGCCAGTAAGGCTCTGGATACACTAAAAGCCAAGTACATCAGCGAAGAAGACAAGCTGCTGGCGGCTCCCAAGTTCCGTGAAGAAGTATTGATAGCTGACGTACAAAAGCCCGCTGACCAGATACTCACCGACATCGGAACCGCCGTCCAGCAACTTTCCCAGACGGCCAAGGGTGCTAAGACCTATGTAGTCCAGGCCCACGATTATCCCGTCAAGATTGCTGATAAGCACGGTATGTCGGTTGGTGAACTGTACCAACTCAATCCCGGTCTGAAGGGCCGTACTCTGTACGTGGGCGAGAAGCTGAAGGTGGCGGTGCCCGCCGCTCCGATAACGGTGGTCACGGTTAAGGAAACGACCTATACCAAAGAGATCCATGTCGAGCCGGAAAAGATTTATTCGCCTACTTTACCTCAAGGCGAGCAGCGGGTGGTCCGCGAGGCAGTCCCCGGCAAGAAGAAAGTATTTGTCAGGTGTGTCTATGAGAATGATAAGATGATTAGGGAGACCCCGTTGCGGGGCCAGATTATCCAGGAGCCTATTCCAAAGCGAGTCATGATAGGCACTGAAGAGGCCCCTGCGGAGTCTGAATAGCTCAACTACTTGACCTCCAGAACTTGGCCAATATTGCCATGAACTTTAATCAGCAGGACAGCACGGAGCACCCCAGCATCGGTAACCTCCTGCGGGAAACTGCCCACCACATAGACGCAGTGCTTCCTGACTACCTCCCGACACCTGACGGGCCCGGGGCGCATCTCATAGAGGCAATGACCCACAGCCTGCAAGGCGGCAAGCGCCTGCGGCCCCTGGTGGTAATGCAGGCGGCTGCTACCTTTGGGCTACCCGCCGAGAAGGTCACCCCGACGGCCTGCGGCTTTGAGCTATTGCACACTGGCACCCTCATTCACGATGACTTGCCCGCCATTGACAACAGTGCCCTGCGCCGCGGCCAACCCTCCTGCCATACGGCCTTTGACGAGCCTACTGCCCTGTTGGCTGGCGATGGCTTGATAATTGCCGCCTACGGTGCCCTGGCTCGGCAGGCCGCGGTACCGGGAGTAGATGCACAAGCTGTACTGCGCGTGATATCTGAATTCTCTGCCTATACCGGTGCCGCCGGGTTGATTGGGGGCGAGGCCGCTGATATCTACGGAGAAGCCCGGGAGCCCAATGCTGATCTCCTGGAGTATATTCATCTCAATAAGACGGCCAAGCTATTCGGGGCCGCGGCCCGGGCAGGGGCCATTCTGTCAGCGGCTGATGAGCAGGACATCCACCTTATCAGCGACTACGCCACCAAGATGGGTCTCCTGTTCCAGGTAACCGACGACATTCTGGACATCAGCGGCGACCAAGCGGCGTTGGGTAAGCCGGTGGGTGCTGATCAGACGGCCGCCAAGCAGACCTATCCGGCTCTGCTGGGGCTGGCCGGGGCGCGCCAGTACGCTGAGGAGTTGGCTGCCCAGGCCAAAGACCTCGCGCAGCAATTGCCGAATAACCAGCGCTTCTGGCAGGAACTAATTGATATCATTGTGAACCGCCGTTCATAAAAGTTCACCTCCATTCGTCTGGTCCCGGGCTTGGTCATGCCGACAGGGAGACAAAGTGGAAATAGTAATAGCTAAGGAAGCTGGATTCTGTTTCGGCGTGCGCCGGGCCCTGCAACTGGCCCAGGAGGCTACCGCCCAGCATGGCACTGTATTCTCGGTCGGGCCGCTGATCCACAATCACCAGGTCGTCCAGCGCATGGCCCAGGCTGGTCTGCAAGTCGCCGAGGATATAGCAGCAGTGCCCGCGGGAGCAGTAGCCATGATCCGCGCCCATGGGGCTGGCCCAGAGACTTATCAGGAGGCAAACGCCCGCGGGATTCAGCTAATTGACGCTACCTGCCCGTTTGTCACCCGGGTCCAGCAGGAAGCGGCTGGCTTGGGCGCTGAAGGCTACCAAGTGCTGGTGCTGGGGGAACCCGATCATCCCGAAGCCCGGGCTATCGTCGCCCACACCGGCGGGGAGGCAACCATCGTTTCCGGCCCTGATAACTTGGAGGGTTTGGACGTGGGTGAGAAGGTTGCGGTGGTCACCCAGACCACCCAGCACCTGGCTAATCTCCAGGATTTAGTGGCCGAGCTGTTGCCCCGGGTGGATGAACTGCGGGTGGTCAACACCATCTGCGCGGCCACTACCCAGCGCCAGCAGGCCGCGGTGGCCGTGGCTCGCCAGGTAGACTTGATGATAGTGATAGGTGGCTACCACAGTGCTAACACGCGCCGCCTGGCCGAGATTTGCCAGCAGATGGGTACTACTACCTATCATATTGAAACCGCTGCGGAGATTGATCCGGAATGGGTCAACGGCGTGGCCAAGATCGGCGTCACTGGAGGGGCTTCCACTCCTCCGAAGGCCATTGAAGCAGTCGTCGGATATATCCGCCAGATTGCCAAGGCCAACCAGGAGGATTAGGTTATGATAACTACCTTTGCTCAGATTTTGGAGACGGTCGCCGAGCGACCGCGCCAGTGGGTAGCCGTGGCTGCTGCCCACAAACACGGTGTGCTGGAAGCAGTGAAGGAGGCCAGCGCCCAGGACATTGCCCAACCGTTGCTGGTCGGGGATAGAGACGAAATCGAAAGGATAGCTGATCAGATAGAGCTGGACCTTAGTGAGATAGAGATAATCAACGAGTCCGATGACCTCCGAGCAGCCCACGCCGCTACTTTAGCCGTCCGTGAGGGACGAGCTGACCTGCTAATGAAGGGTCATATTCATACTGATGACTTCCTGCGGGCGATACTGGACAAAGAGAGTGGCCTGCGTTCAGGGGTGATAATGAGCCATGTGTTCCTGTTGGAGGTCCCTGATCAGCAGAGGTTGCTGTTGGTTAGTGACGGAGCGATGAATATTGCCCCTGACCTGGTGACCAAGGCAGACATCATAATGAATGCTGTCTACCTGGCTCATCTACTGGGCAATTCCCAACCCAAGGTGGGCGTGCTGGCAGCAGTGGAACTGGTTAACCCCAACATGCCGGCTACCATGGATGCCGCTGCCCTTTGTACTATGGCACTGCGAGGCCAATTCCCGGCCTGTACGGTAGACGGTCCCTTTGCCCTGGATAACGCCATCTCAGTGAAGGCGGCCCGGATTAAGGGGATACCCGGCGAGGTGGCCGGGCAGTGTGATATCCTCGTGGTCCCTAACATTGAAGCCGGCAATATCCTGACCAAAACTTTCAGCTTCCTGTGTGGCGGGCGAACCGCGGGGGTGCTGGTGGGAGCCACTGCACCCGTCGTACTGACTTCACGCGCTGACAGCCCCGAGGCCAAAATGCTCTCGATTGCCACGGGGGTGCTGATGGCCGATCTGCAGCGCTACAGTCGGCTGAAGATAGGTAAGGTACATTTCTGAGGCACTAAAGTAGCATAGAGACAAATCGCTCGCGGCTACTAATCTCACTTCATATTGAGGTGACAAGGATAATGTTCAAACTGAGCGTTATAACTGACGAGATTTCACAAGACTTTGACCATGCGGTGCAGGTGGCCACCGAATACGGCGTGACAGCCGTAGAGCCCCGCTCGGTCTGGGACAAGCCGCCCCAGGAACTAACCGATGAGGATTGCCAGATAATCAAGCATATTGCTGATGATGCCGGCATGGAGATATGCTGTATCGCCTCACCGTTGTTCAAGTGTGATTTGGGCGACGACCAGCAGTATCAGACGCACCTGGAATACTTGCGCCGCTTTGCTCAGATGGCTCATGTATGGGATTGTCAGATCATCCGCGGCTTTACCTTCTGGAAGACCGCTCCAGCGAAGGATGTCTGGCAACAACTACTGGATGCCTATGAAGAGCCGCTGCGCATCTGCCAGCAGGAAGATATCTATATCGGTCTGGAAAACGAGCATTCCACCCACATTGCCACCGCCCGAGAGGCAACTCGGTTTTATGAGGATATTGACCATCCGCGCCTGCGAGCCATCTGGGACCCGGCCAATGAGGTCTTTGCCCCGCAAGGGGAGCGGCCCTTCCCCGAGGCCTGGGAGCGAATGAAGCCCTGGCTTATTCACATGCACATAAAGGACGCAATGAAGGACCCCAACAGCCCCGAAGGAGCCCGCTGCGTAGCGGTAGGTGAGGGGATAATTGACTGGCGCGGCCAGCTACAGACCCTGCTGGATATGGACTACGAGGGTGCCTGCTCGCTGGAGACTCACTGGCGACCGGACGCCGAGCTGGACAGCGACCTTCTCAGCAGGCCCGGGGGAGCGACGTTCTCGGCAAATGCCGAGGGTGCCAGCCGCATTTGCCTGGAGAATATCAATAACATCCTGCAGGAGTTAGACGCAGGTCTCCGGTAAGTACTCAGTTCGGTACCATGTTTAGCCGCCGAAAACTCGCTACGGATGCGGACTTGCTCAGCAGAAATAGGACCGTCCTGATATTCCCGGTAGATGAGCTGCCGTGGTGCAACTGCCACCAGTTCTCGGGGCATAATCTGCTACCTCCTTAATCTCAACAAACTAAGCCGCCAGTGCAAATGGCGGCTTAGGCTTAGCTCACAAGTATGGATCTGACGCGAATCCTGTGCCCCGGCACGGGCAAGGACAACTACATTTTAGAAATTGGTGCCCACACCTATCCCCCAGCCGAAGTTATCATCCACGATGCCCGCATCCAAAGAAATCCAGTTAACCGGATAATATCGGAGGGCGCCATTGAGGTTATCACCGTCATACTCTAACTGCAGCAGGCTGCTTTCAAACGGTACTAAGTCGGCGCCAAAGAAGATGCCCTCCAGGGGCCCGGAGTTGCGGTCATTGTTGCCCACGCCCAGATGCACATTGAGCTGCCGGCCGGCAACCTCTTGCGCCATGGGCACCCCCCTGCTCATCACTAAGTAGTAAGCTCGGTTCAGGTCGTTAGCCCAATCCCACACCCCGATGGCCACATCAGGTGCCAGGGGATTATTAAACCACCCGCCCACGTCCAGCTTGTACTTGGCATTCAGTATCGTTTCGTCGGTATAGCCGGTCTGGGCAGGGGCGCGGGCCGGAACATTCTGGACACGGGTGACTCCCACTTCCATCTGGGGAGTGATGCCCACGTTTGCCCCATAGACGCGCTGGTTTTTAGCGTCAAAGTTGATCTGGTGCCAACCACTCTGAATTTGATGAGGCGGGCACATAAGCGCGGTGGGCGTTACGATAAGCCCGGTAGAGCCGTACCACGACGCCACTGGTTGTTGCTCGGGGATAGGCTCCTCCCAGGTCCCGTACAAGATGCCCTGTGCCCCAGCCGGGCTGGATAGGGCCCCCAATACCACTATTGCTGCGAACACTACCATGATTTTGCGCATCATCCTCAGCTCCTTGCTGATTGTGGTGATACAGCCGACACTCACTCGGATAGCAGTATACACTCAAGCCGTGCCTCTGTCAAGCACTTTGGGGGGAAGCATTCATGCTTCGGTAAGCCATAACTCTCCCCACATAGCCCGGAACCGTTTGATGACAATGCTGTCTATTATAACAAAGGACAACTAAGCCGGACAGGACGAACGACCAAGCATAAGAGCGGTCGCGCGGAGAGCTGCAGTAGGGCATTAAAGTCTACCGCAAGCCAATATCTGACTAGCGAGGGGAGAACGCATACGATGAGACGGTTGATCTGGTCGCCCATGATGGTGCTGACTCTTTCAGTGCTGTTGGCGGTGGGACTGGCAGGATGTGCCGGTATGGTGCTGCTAGCCAAGTACATCGGTGCCGTCAGTACGATCAGTAGTTTCTACGACGACCTCACCGATGACCATGGGTACACCCTGGCCGGATATGTCTACCTGGACCCCGTGGACAACACCATCGCCATCCGCAGCACCGCGGCGCTGCCCGGCGACAACTACCAGATTTACCCGGACGCGCTGGTGAGCATAGACAGCGACCCGCCCAGGAGTAAGCGTACCAACCACGCCGGATACTTCCGGTTCACGGGTATCCAGGATACACGGGTGGTGCTCACAGTTGAGGATCCCGACGGCCAGCCGGTGCAGTTCGACGTCCGCCTGGACTCCGGCCAGATTGATCCTCGTGATTAGCCCGGTGCCAATCCCGAGCGACTTTACCGATCTCAAAGGTGGTTTTCTGGCTTTGCCGACAGCAGGTTGAAGTTTAGGGTTGAGGATCTGGACGCAGTGGTGGTCAAAGACACTTTATGGATCACTTGGCTCGAACCTCTGTTCGCCGGCTATTGGTCAGGTTCGGTGCATACCTTAATTGCCTACAACCTGCAAACTGAGCTACTTAGTGACCCAGTGGTACTAACCGGAAAATATGGCGGATATGGTCACCGTATGTGCGACTGTCCGCTAGTCAGCTTCAATGGCCGCGTCTGGGTGCTGTGGGCGGAGGGCTACAACAAAGGTGTGAAGACAGGGCGTTATGGTGCTCCGGCCGGTCTCGAAGAACTCAAGGCATGGATACACAGTGAGTAGACCCCAGGTGACCCGCCCAGATCGACCGCCGTGACCGCTGTCGACTTGGGTACGGATTTGCTTCTGCCCTGTTTGATCAGCGCTCCTACCTCCAACGCCAATTCTAAGGCCCTATGGGCTGTCAAGTTCAACGGCGAAGAGTTTTACCAGCAGCGGATGTTGCGAGGGCCAGGTCCCTATTCATCTCCCACTGGCGCAGCGGTCAATGATACCATTGTGCTGGCTTACGCCAAAGCCACCGAAGACCAGCTCTCAGATATAGACATTACTCTGACCAGTGGGGAGGCCGGCGGGGTTGCTTCCACTTCTTACATCCACGACGGCACCTTCAATACTACCCCTGACGCCGTCGCCTTGGGCGACTCAATCTACCTGGTCTATAACAAGTGGTCGGCCCGACGCGGTTCCCCTAACGCAGTCAACTACGGCACCTTCATCGGGAAGATTGAACCGAAGTTCTGAGCCGCAGGCGGCTACGAGGTGGGGTCGGCGCGGTAGTCCAAAGGCGGCTCGTGTAGGTCCGGGCGTAGGGCGCAGATCGTCTCCGGGCGATCTATGGTAATCTCGGTGTTGACGGTGATCAGCCCTTCTGGATGCAGCCGAAAGGTCTTATACCCCAGTGCGCAGAGAAACCCGATAATTTCGTCCACTGTATCCGGCTGGACCTCGCAAAAGACTATTGGCGGAGAAGCACCGGAAAGCAAACGACGGGCGCCGCGAAGGATCCGCAACTCGTATCCCTCGGCATCTATTTTCACCGCGCTTAGGGCAGGCTGGTGGTCACTAAACGCATCATCCAGGGTAGTTACAGGCACCTGGATTTGTCGAGCCGCCCGATCCTTGATCCAAGCAGGTGTGGCCAGAGTGGCTATCCCTGATTGAGCTCGGACAGGTACAAACATCGTAGCTTCCCGACAGGAATCTCCCACGGCTGCCTCATAGACGGTTACATTAGCAAGGTGGTTTAGAGCAACGTTGCGCTTAAGCTGTTCGGCGACGCGGGGTAGAGGTTCGAAGCCGTAAACATGTCCCTGGTCGCCTACCAGGCCCGCTGCCAGCAGGGTGTAGTATCCGAAATTGGCTCCTATGTCAACAAATACATCGCCGGGGGAAAGCGCCCTACATATTGCCTGGTAAAGAACCGGCTCGTTCATACCTCCATAAGCAATGGGGTATCGGGACATAGGATCAGAAAGGTCCACGCAGACTTTCGCCCCGTAATGCAGTGTCGTGGCGAATTCCTTACCCTCGCCACCCATCGCGCAGGCTATCTCCCACACCTTCCACCGCCCCCGCCGGGGACCATACTTAGACCACCAGAGCGCGACCCGGAAGAGCCAAGGAAGCTTTGATACCAGTTGGGTCTCGGTGGCAGATGCTCTACCTGGCTTTGGTGAAGTTGGCGGGTGGGACATAATGGCCCCTGGAATTGCTCATTAGACCGAAGTGTGAGCGGCTTATCGGAGCACGTGGCCCTCGGTAGTAGCTACTGGGTAAGGTCAGCTCCTCGCTTCGGCAGGAGGGAGAACCGAGAGGTAGCCTGGGCCTTGCCCCGCAAAACATTAAGGCGGGTAAACTCCACCATCTCCCCACCAAGTAGCTCCCCCAGCGGATTAGTCACCCAGTGACAAACTTTGCAGGATTTGGCTCACCACAATAATGCCCTCGGCAGTGGCGTCAACCACATCAGCGGTAATGTTCATAGCCATGGTTCCCGTCAGCCAGGTGCCATTGGACAACTGATCCTGGAGCAGTCCCTCGGCGACTGCTTCGGTGATGCGTTGATAGTTGGCATTGCCGGTCGCCCGATAGGCAAGGGCCGCTCCCCAGCCGAGAAAGGCGCTCTTGTCGCTGGTGTAACGGTCCGCACCACACGACTCGACAAATTGCAAGTAGCCATGAGTGCCGTCAATATACTCCGGCTGGCGGGTAGCTTCGTAAAGCAGGGCCAGAAACCCAGCCGCCATACCGGGCACATGGTACCACTGCTCCGGTTTGCCTACCTGGAGGGCGAAGTAGTCAGCTTCGTCTGGGTCAAACTCAGTAATAATTTCGGTGCCCGCCTGAGCGGTATAATACAGGTGGGCTGCCGCTCCGCCGGGCTGATTCTCCCACAGCCACAACAGGAATCTGCCGGCCGCCTCAGCCGCAGCTACCTGTCCCCCATAAAGGCAGGCCAGACCGGCCGCGGCAGTGGACAGAGCATCCTGAACATCGTTGACACCGGCGACCGGTCCGGCCGTCAGAAATCCGCCGGTGGTCGGGTGCTGGAGGCTGAGCAGAAAGTCGAGGGCAGGCACCGAAAGCCCAAACTCTCCCAGTCGCTGTGCTCCGCAAACCAGCCAGGCATTGGTCCAGGGATAGAAGTGCTCATGCAGCCCGCTACGGGGGAAAAACTGGGTAAAGTCCCCCTCTTCATCCAGGCTGTTTTCCGCTATCCAAGCACACAGTCGGGCCGCCCGGTCCCCCTGCCCCATAATCGCCAAAGCCACAGGCACTTTGTGGAACGTGCTCATGCCATGCTCTACCGGCTTGATGCTCCCGTCCTCGGTCTGCTGGGATAGTAACCACTTAGTGGCCTGTATTGTCGCTTGCCGACAGTTGCGTAAATCCATCCTAAGAAGCTCCAGTATAGACTATATTGCTGCTCATACTTACGTCACTACCCCGACACACCACACCCCATCGCCTTATCGTTTTCCTTATTCGCTACAGGATAACTTGCCTGCTCTATCGTGTCAACATGCCGTCTGGCCAGGGGAAGGATATCCCCGCGGCCAAGCGAATCAACAACTGAAGATGAAGAGCGCCCAGGATGTAACTCCAGAAGGCCAATACGAGCGTGCCCTGCAGGAGTTTGACCTGCGGGAGATTGATGCCTCTGACGTGCGCAGTGTTTTTCATCTGAAGTATCGCAGCCGCCTGGATGAAATCCTCTCCGCTGTGCGCCATAGCTGCGCGCCTGGGGCCCACATCGCCGAGATAGGCTGCTCTCAGGCCAATGCCAGCCTGCTGCTGGCCGAAGCTGGCTACTTGACAGTAGGGCTGGACTTGCGCCGGGAGGCACTTCAATATGCCCGCCGAAAACACCAGCGGGGATCATTTGCACCGCTGGTGGGCTCAGCAGCGGCCCTGCCCCTGACCAAGGGCAGCTTTGATGCCGCCATCCTCGGCGAGCTGCTGGAGCATTGTCCCGACCCGCTGGCTGCCATCCGCCAGGTGTCTGCCATACTGCGGCCGGGCGGAATCCTAATCGTAACTACCCCCAACGGCCGCTATTGGGGAAACCCCGACCCCCTATATGATCCGAATGTGCCGCTAAGGCAGCCTCACCGCCAGCTTGGCCCTCCCGGTGAAGACCACCCATTTGTCTTTACCTCCGAAAGTCTGATACCGTTGCTCACCGCCAGCGGCCTGCAAATCATCCGTAGTGGTTATACCGGTAGCGTCCTGTACGGGAACACAGCAGGTATGGTAAAGAACCTGCTGCCGGTCAGCGTATTGAAGTGGTTAAGTAGTCTGGTTAACAAGCTGCCCGGCCTGAATAGGATACTGTCCTATACCCTGGTCGTGGTATGCCGCAAGACCTAACCAAAGGAACAATGAACTACTTAACTACCTCCGGCTGCCAGCCATTCTGCGGCAGGGCCAGGGCCTGGGCGATAGTCATCTGGTAGGTATAATCAGGACCCAGCATCTCGGGGAGAGTTACCGGCTCCAAATTGCGGTACCGCAGTCCACGGATTATATGCGGCAAGGCCCGCACGCTGTTGATGTCCCCGCCGTGCATAAGAATGATAGAGCCGGGCCTGACGTTCTTCAAGCAGCGCTGCACTATCCCGGAGACAGGAGGGTTACCCCAGTCCCCGGCGCTGTGCGTCCACAGTACCATGGTATAGGGGCTACCAGTCAGGTATCCCAGCACGGCCCGGGAGTAGTTTCCCCCCGGCGGCCGCAAATACCTGGTAACTTTCCCTGTTATCCGCCCTACCGCCTTCTGGCAGGCCTCAATCTCGGCGACTATCTGTTCAGGGGCTATCTCCGAGAGGCGGCGGTGGTGGTAGGTATGGTTGCCTACCAGGTGACCGCTGTGGACTATTTCTCGCAGCAGTTGTGGATACTGCTCGGCTTTCTCGCCCACCACGAAGAAGGTCGCTTTGACTGCCTCTTTGTCCAGCACCCGCAGGATAAGCGGCGTTATCAGCGGGCAGGGGCCATCATCAATAGTAATGGCAACGTAGCGGCGACGCTGATTGCCGCGCAGTACCACCCGTACCCTGTCGGCGTCGTCTGCGGTGGCATAGTCAAACCGCGTGGCTTCTGCTACCAATTGCTCCCAGATCTCATCTGCCCCCAGCGCCGCCATGGTATAGGCTGACCGCGGCATCTGGTGCAGATTGGTGGCCCACCCAGAATTAGCGGGGGCATACTGAGTAAGCAGCGGGTCGTACCGCACCACGCCCAGGGCACCCAGCAACTCCCGGCCCACCCGGCCCGCCGCAGTCGCAGCCGCGTAGGCCTCCCGGCTGGCGGAAACCGCAAATACCGGCCAATGGATTTGCCCCTCCTCATTGATAGGCCCGGGGATCACCGACCAGACATCCACATGCTCTATAGCTATGTCCAGCGAGAAGGCGCTATCCAGCGCCGCGATGGCATCACTTTCTACGTCTTGTATCTGGAACTGCCCCGTGCACAGATCTCCAGCCTGAAACTTGACCAGCGCCGCGGCTATCCCCTCCACCTCACCGACGGCAATGCGCAGGATACGCTGATGCAGTATCCGCTCCTTGAGGCTGGCAGCTATTTGCGCTTCGGCGGCCGGCCAGATGCCTTTGAGCAACTCCTCCCGGCCTCCGGGCAGAGGTACAAGCAACTGCGGAGGAGGAGTGTCCCGATGAACCAGCAGATGGGATAGCTCGCCCCCACCACCACGCAGGGGGAGGTCTGATGGCCCAGCAGGAGCCGCCCGACTCCCGGCCATACACAACAAACCGATTATTGTTACTATCCCTAACGAAACCAGGGTATAACTTCTGTTGAATGGCATCTGTTATCGTGGGTAACTGAGAATGTTGGCTGCGGCTTGGCTGTCTATTATAGCTGATTCAGTTCCTGGCGTCCAGACCGGGCAACCGTAGCAACGAATCATCACAGGCAGGAAGGGAATGGGGCGACTTGGAGTTCGTCTGCAGGAACCGGTTGACAAATAAGAAAGCCCGTTGGGCAATCAACAGCTCAGCGGGCTCTCGTTTTGCCTACCTTACCGACAGTTGGAATGTACAACCAGAGATTGGGTCAGTAGCCTCAGGTCTAATCAGTTCTTACCTGCGCTCCTACCACTCCACCGGAATATCGGTTATAAACGATAGCACCTCGGCCCCAGCCTTGCGAGTCAAGCGCAGGATCACATAGTCCCGGCCGCTTTGTTTAGCCTGGTCAAGGGCGGCGTTGTACTCGTCCAGGCTGGTAACCGACTGGCGGTTGATGTGAGTGATGATGTCACCGGCCTTGACCTTTCCGGCGGCTGGTCCACTGGAGTCTACCTCTACGGCTGCTATTCCCGCTACATCCTCGGGCAGGTCAAGGTGGCGGGCCAGCTCACTGGCAAGTGCCGCCACTTTTACGCCCAACACTTCGCTCACCACGACGTCAGGCGGAGCTTCGGTTTCTTCTTCGGCTTCCGGCTGCGGCTCTTCCTTGGGGACCTCCAACCCGGCATACTTGGCCGGCATCTCCCCCAACTTAACTTGCACTTGCCGGCGCTGCTTATCGCGAATCACATCCAGGGTAACCTCAGCTCCCGGCTGCCGACTCATAACAATCTTTTGCAGATCCCAGGTATCCTCCACCTTTTGTCCATCCACGGCCACAATAACGTCGTCCACCTGTAGATCACTGCGGGAGGCCGGCGTGTCAGGCCGGATACTGCTCACCAACGCACCATACTCAGCCCCGTAGAAATCCTTCATGTTGGGGCTCAGATCCTCGATGCCGATACCCAACCAGCCCCGGGTTACTTTCCGTTTTTGTATAAGCTGAGGCACCACTTGCTTGGCTGTATCGGAAGCGATAGCAAAGCCAATACCGATATTGCCGGCCATGGGCCGCGGCGCCTGGGAGGCGATGGCTACACTAACCCCAATTACCTCGCCCCGCAGGTTAACCAAGGGGCCGCCGCTGTTGCCAAAGTTGATGGCGGCATCGGTCTGGATGATGTCGCCCAGCCGGATGTACGGGCTATCCCCGGGCAGGAAGCGGCCTTTGGCCGAGATGATGCCGGCAGTGACCGTCTGCGCCAGTCCCAGGGGGCTGCCCACTGCTACTACCCACTGGCCAACTTGGGCCTCATTGGAGTTTCCCAGGGCCAGCGTTGGCAGCTTGCGGTCCACATCTACCTTAATTACCGCCAACTCACTGCGCGGATCAGTGCCAATTAACTTAGCCGGATACTTGGTGTCATCGTTCTCCACGTCATAAAGCTGCACCTTGATCTCTAAGGCCCCTTTCACCACATGAGCATTAGTGACGATATAGCCATCTTCGCTGTAGATCCAGCCCGACCCCAGCGAATGACCCCTGAACTCCTTAAACTTAGGCTCGCTTTCCTCTTCATCGCCCTCTGGCTGACCAAATGGCCAGGGAAAGCGGAACCCACGGGGCTCCTGGCCCTCTTCTTCAGGCCCTTCAAATGGCCAGGGAAATTGGCGGAAAAACTCCTCAAAATCAGGTCGTTCGCGCAAGCGGCGCAGTTCGACCCGCTCAGCACTGATATTGACTACGGCCGGCAGGACCCGCTGGGCCACTCCTACGAATCCTTCTTCCAGGTCAACTAACTGCTGAGCAGTGACCGGCGGCGCTACGGCCTGCTGGGCCCGGGGATAGTAAAGCACCACGCCCGCGATGGCCGTACCAGCTATCACGCTAATCAGAATAATGATGATGTGGATATGGTGGTGACCAACCAGCTTATCTGAAGACATTTAGGCGAGACCTCCATAGCGATTTGCCAGCAAATCGCTCATACTCTTCTGTCAATAGATACTATCGGTTTTGACGCTGTGAGAGGATCAAAAGTTCGTCTTGGTCCACCGCGGCCCCGGGCCCATCACGGCTACGGACACGGCTGGCGCCAATTCTGGCATAGCAGGGCGGCAAAGCAACCCGCCCCGAAGCCATTGTCAATGTTAACCACTGCCACGCCGGTGGCACAACTATTAAGCATCGTCAGCAGCGCTGACAGACCACCGAAACTGGCCCCGTAGCCAACACTGGTAGGCACGGCAATAACCGGCTTGTCCACCAATCCGCCCACTACGCTGGCCAGGGCCCCCTCCATGCCGGCTACCACTACCAGTACCGCCGCCTCCTGGAGCGCCTCCCAATGATCCAGGAGGCGATGGAGCCCCGCCACCCCGACATCGTAGAGGCGTTGGACAGGACAGCCAGCCGCCGCCACAGTAACGGCTGCTTCTTCAGCCACCGGTATGTCAGAGGTGCCGCCGGTGACGACCAGGCACTGGGCCAAGCACTTATCGCTATCAGCAGGCTGGCCAATCTGGACAATGCGAGCCTGGTCGTGGTAGACAGCTTCAGGAGCTACTTCCTCTATGGCCTGGTAGATGTCCGGGCTGGCCCGGGTGGCCAGGATGACCGGGGCCTTCCCCTGCATAGCCTGGACAATACCCACTATCTGCTCGTTAGTCTTATTCTCGCAGAAGATAGCTTCGGGAAAGCCGGTGCGCAGGGAGCGGTGATGGTCCACCTTGGCGTAGCCCAAGTCCTCAAAGGGCAATCCCTTCAACTCCACCAGGGCAGCCTCCACCTCAAGCTGGCCGGCGGCTACCTGCCGTAATAGATTGCGCAGATGTTCCTGGTTCATATCCAAATCTGCCCCTTAGTTGCACGGGAAAAGCTGGATAGGCGCGGCCCCATTACGCCGAGCTACTCTCTACCCCCACCGGCTCGGCCAGGGCAGCAGCCGCAGTGGCCTGCGCCGGCTCCCGGTCCCCGATAGGGCGCCGCATCATCACATTTATGATGTCATTACCTGACATCATTACCGGCTCCCACCCTCCGGCCACCATAGCATCAATTCGGTCATTGAGTAGGTCAACATTCGCATCGCTTAGCATCCGCAGCACGCGATATTCGTATCCAAACATAACGGTTGCCCTCCCCGCAGCTATCCTGCCTGAATTGGGACTACCATGAGCCAGCCGACAGACAATCAGCAGTGTGCCAGCCACGATCAGGATAATAATGACGGCGCGCACCTCGGGTGATAGGCGCCGCTCGTGCCGCCCGTACACATAGACGCGGTGGCGAGCTTCTTTACCCGCTTGCTGCTTGAGCTGCTCTCGCTGACCATCGGGGATAGGAGCCCCGCACTCTGGGCAGCTCTCGGTATCTTCGGTTATCTGATGGCCGCACTGCTTACACCCCACATTCCCCATAGCCACCCACCTCCTTCTCAGCACCACTTCCGCAACGCAACATTTATTTCGCTATGTTGGTCGCAAGTCCTTCTTGCTCAGCCCGGCCCTGCCAGCCCCTGTTTTTATCTCCAGTTAACAGATTCTCTGTTAGTAGATTGTAACATATCAGCAACACAGCCGCAAATCTACGGCTACCAGCTAAATACGTCCACCGGCCATACCGATAGCAACTTCGGACAGGCCGAGGGAGCCTGGACTTGCAAAGGAAGTAAACACGATGGCTGAATCCAGTCTGAAGTATTACGCGACCTCGGCCCAACCCCACGACATTATTGAAGTCCGTGACGGACTTGCCCAAAGCACTGATCCCCAAGCCCTACTGGCTGCTGCCTATGCTAAAGCCAAGGCTCTGGGTGTAGACTTCTGGGCCGCAGCCGCCATAGACCATCCTTCTCATTATGTGTGGTTTCACACTCGGCTACCTCTATCTGACGAGATCCTGTACCAGCAAACCGCCGACCTGAACCGCCAAGCAACCCTATCCCGCAGCGAGTACGTACAGTTGCCCATAATGATATTTGAACCTGACCCCATGGCCGCCGCCGAGCACCCCACTGCTCCCGCTTTAGCGACCGACCCAGCCGAGCACCGTGACTTTCATATCTGGTCCGCGCACAGCCCCCGTACACTGGTACGGGTGGGCTGCTGTGAGCCGACCCCCGGGCTGGACTACAACCTGGCCCAAGCGTGGGCCGAATTGGTGGGGCTGCATCTAAGCGCCATACTGTATTGCCCCGACAGTCTGGAGGCACTCGAGATTCTCGGTGGTGGCGAGAGATTAGATGAGGAGACTTTCTTCCAGTGCGTTGAGTTAGCTCTGGCCGAAGTCAATCGCCGCGACGGAGAGCTCACGCTGTTGGTTATGGAAATGAAACCACGCGACGAGGCAGCCGCACGCCGCATCTCCAGTGAAGACTGGCACCGAGTGTGGGAAGTAATGCGGGGCCAATTGCGGCGCACCGACCTGGTGGGACAACTGGAGAGTGGCCGATATGTGATTGCTATGGCCCTAACCAACTGTCACGATGCTATGATTGTGGCTGACCGCATCCGCACCCAAGTGGAGGCACTTGCCGACCAGGGGTTGGTGCCCATAGACGTGACTATGGGTATGAGCACTTGGAATACTGGCCGGCCCGGGGTAGGACGATTACTATGGGAAGCCCGGGAGGCCATGCAACTGGCCCTCCAGTCCAATTCCGGTAGCCTTTTCATCTATGCCTAAGAGCTATCGGTAAGCCGGGCAGCGACGGTCGGTCTTGTCAGGCCCGAACCCTCACCGGGTTCGGGCCTAATGCTATCACCGGCCTCAGAGCAATAGACTGTGGCTATCCAGTTACCTTCGCCGCCACATATCCTACCACCGTGGGCATCGGCTGGACGTCACCCGACGTGCTGTAAGCAATAAGCTGGCCGCATCGGGCTCCCAGCGTAGTGGCAGCAATCATCATCGCTGCGGTTGGCCCGTAACCGCACATAGATATGTGCCGCCGCGCCCGTGTCTGGAGCATCCCCTCAGCATCTAACTTTTCAATATACTCTACCAGCAGCATATCCTGCTCCCGGGCCACCTGAGCCGGTTCGTAGTGGGTCATATCAGTGCTGGCGATTATGACCGCATCCCGGCCCTCCAGGGCCGCAGCCAAGCTGTCGCCGATGGGCGCGGCGGTTTCCCATTCCTGATCCACCATCATTATCGGCACAAAAGCTACACTGGCTCCGTACAGATGCTGGAGGAAAGGAAGCTGCACCTCCAGGCTGTGCTCATAGGTGAAGGCAGCAGCACTATCTTCCAGCACCGAACAGTCCTCAGCCACGGCCGTAGCTACCTCACTATCAATGGCCGCCTCCCCCAAGGGGGTGGCCCACGCCCCGGTTGTCTGGATGGCCGCACCGATACGTACCGGCTGGTGGCTGGGGCCGATGATGATTATGACCTGGGGCCGACCGTCCGCAGCCAGCTCATAGTACCCGCAGGCTGCCGGGGGACCAGAATACGGATACCCGGCATGGGGGCTGACCAGGCCGACTATTTCTCGGGGGCCATTCTCGCTGACCTCAGGCAGTTGCCCGGGCCCCAGGCGATGACGATAACAGCCCTCAATTTGCTCTCGTAAGGCTGCCTGTGAGCCCGCATAAAACTGCCCCGCCACGGCCGGGGTGCGTACCGATTGGGGTGCCATTTTGCTCGACCTCCCCTTATGATATCAGCTATGCCTCGCCAGCCAGCTCCCGCACGGCTACGGCGGCGTCATCTGCAGCTACGACCTTCTCGGTGCTATCGGCCCGCCGCCTAACTTCCACTTCCCCACTATCCGCAGTTCTCCTCCCCACCACGATGATTAGCGGGTAACCAATCAAGTCAGCGTCCTTAAACTTCACCCCCGGCCGCTCGGCTCGATCATCTACCATGACCTCAAATCCGTCTTGCTCCAACTCAGTGGCCAGGCCATTGGCTACGGCGGTCAGCTCATCATTCTCTGGGTCCAGCAGCAGTATGACCACGTCAAACGCAGCGACGCTCAGCGGCCAGATAATACCGTTCTCATCGTGATGCTGCTCGACAATGGCTGCCACGGCGCGACTAACCCCAATGCCGTAACATCCCATAACCATAGGCTGCTCCCGGCCCTCGGCATCGGTAAAGACCGCGTCCAGGCTCTGGGAATATTTGCTGCCCAGCTTGAAGATATGCCCCATCTCAATGCTCCGGTGAGCAGTCAAATATCCCTCGGCACACTGGGGACAGCCGTCGCCGGCTCCGGCCTGCTGCAGGTCGGCATAGCGGTCAACTCGGAAGTCAACCTCGGCGTTCACTCCCACCAGGTGGGCATCACTCTGATTGGCCCCGACCACAAAGTCGCTCATCGCCGCTATCTGGTGGTCAGCGATTATCTGCACATTGTCCGGCAGGCCCACCGGTCCGCTGTAGCCAACTTCAGCCCCGGTGAGCTGCAATATCTCCTCAGCAGTCGCCATGCGCAGCTCGTCGGCCTGAGCTACCCGTTGCAGCTTGGTCTCGTTAAGCTCGCGGTCGCCCCGTACCAGGGCCGCCACAAAGCCGTCGTCCGCCTTGTACAGCAGCGTCTTTACGAGCTGGTCGGGCGCGGTGCCCAGCACCGCGCACACCTGCTCAATGGTGGTGGTCCCGGGGGTGTCTACCAACACCGCCTCCCCCAATTTATCCCGGCTCTTAGTCGGCTCTGGCGGCCGGGCTGCCGCACATTCGGCATTGGCCGCGTAGTCGCAGCTATCACACATGAACACGGTATCTTCGCCACTTTCGGCCAGCACCATGAACTCTCTGGTGTCATGGCCGCCCATTGAGCCCGCCTCGGCTTCCACCACCACTACCTCCAACCCCAATCGGTCAAATATCCTCACATAAGCCTCATACATCGCCTGGTAGGAGCGGTCCAGCCCCGCCTGGTCAATATCAAAACTGTAGGCGTCCTTCATAGTGAACTCTTTGACCCGTATCAGTCCGCCCCGCGGCCTCATCTCATCCCGGAACTTGGTCTGTATCTGGTACAAAGTGAGTGGCAGTTGGCGGTAGGAGGTAATCTCGCCGGCCACCAGATCAGTAATGACCTCCTCATGGGTCGGCCCCAGGCAGAACCAGCGGCCAGTGCGGTCTTCAGTGCGTAGGGGCTGGGGCTGGAAGGTATCCCAACGGCCCGTCTTCTCCCACAGTTCCTGGGGCTGGAGCACCGGCATAAAGACTTCAAGAGCGCCGGCGGCATTCATCTCCTCGCGGACGATATTCTCCACCCGCCGCAGCACCCGCAGGCCCAGGGGCAGGAAGGTGAACACTCCCGCGGTCAGCGGGCGGATGAACCCGCCGCGCACTAACAGTTTATGACTGGGAATTTCCGCTTCCGCCGGCGCCTGTCTCAGCGTCGGCGCATAATACTGTGACGCTCGCACGTAACTACCTCCTGAGTGTCGTTGGCACTGGCATAATAATACTTGACTCGGTGGAAAGATACAAGTATTGTACTTTGTATGTGGCCTAAAAGTTGGCTCGAGAAAGGAGTACTACCCATGTTGCATATGAACACGCCTGTCAGGGTTGTTGTCCCTCTCGTAGTAATCGCATTGTTTGTCGCAATCGGGTCCGGTTGCGGTGGCGGCAGCTCACGCGCAGCGGCGCCGCAGGCAGTGGCTCCACCTCAGCATGTTGTGCCATCTGATGTGGTATATCCCGCCGACGCCTACTTCCTGGGCGACATGGACGGTGATGGATTGGCGTCGGTAGGCGACGCCATCAAAATTCTGCGCATTGTGGTGAATATGGATGAGCCGAATGACCGCGCGGACGCCAACCAGGGTGGCACTACCGATGTCGGTGACGCTATCCAGGTGCTGCGCTGTGTGGTGCAGCTAGACACCTGGCCGATTGCCACCGGAGTTGACGACACTGGTGGGACGGTCACTGCCGCTGGGGGCGACGTGACGCTGGAGTTCCCCGCGGGCGCAGTAAGCCAGGACTTCGTACCAGAAGTCGAGCCGACCACCTCCTATCCCGACGACCCGGACATTGTCCCCGGCGCGGTCTACGAGTTTGGACCCGCTGGCACCACATTCGCGCAACCAGTGGGAATCACTATCGTTTACGACCCAGCCAATGTGCCTGCAGGCGTCCAGGAAGATGACCTGCGCCTGTGCAAGGTAGAAGGCGGCGTCTGGGAGGCGGTTGTGGGCAGTACCGTGGACACCGCCGCTGACACTGTAACTGGTGAGGTGGACAGCTTCAGCATCTATGGCGCGGGCGCCAAACTGTGGCAGGCCTATTATGTCTACGACAGAGTGATTGGCCAGTTTGGCTATGATCCAGGGGAGTTCGTGGAACCCCGGGGCATTGACCTAGACGGTGATGGGAACGTCTATGTGGTGGACATGGGGCACACCGACTTCGCCCGGGTCCAGAAATTCACCAATGTGGGCACCTTTGACATAAGCTTTGGCTCCTTTGGCACCGGGGCGGGCCAGTTCAAGTCTCCGATCGGGATATGCATAGACGCCGCGGTGGGGCATGTACTGGTGGCGGACAAAGACAACAGCCGCATCCAGTCGTTCACCAAGTCTGGCCTATCTGGATCTTCCTGGGGCACCCAGGGCGCCGGCGAGGGCGAGTTCCTCTGGCCGCAAGGGGTGGCCGCCGATGGGCTGGGCTACTCGTACGTCGCTGATACCACCAACAACCGCATTCAGAAGTTCACCGGCGATGGAACCTTCGTCAAACAGTGGGGCTCCTACGGTGACGACCCCGGCCAGCTCAGCTACCCAAGCGACATAGCCGTGGATGGGAGCGGCAATGTGTACGTTGTGGGTGGAGGGCGCGTTGACAAGTTCACCAGTGACGGGGTCTACCAGACGAGATGGGACTCACAGTCCCTGATGAGAGCGGGTGTGGGCGTGGACAGCGAGGGAAATGTGTACGTGAGCGACCAGGGCAACCACCGGGTCAGCAAGTTCAGCCCGGCAGGTAGCCTCCTGGCCAGGTGGGGTACGCAGGGAAGAGACAATGGCCAGTTCTGGTACCCCATGGACGTCGCCGTGGACACCCAGGGCTATGTTTATGTAGTGGACTCCAACAACCACCGTGTCCAAGTGTTCCGGCCCCAGCTATAGCCTGCCGTTGTGCTGTTGAGGAGACAGTGGACGAAA